>Ga0070660_100000727_pt1 | contig 21845 bp, 19 predicted proteins | sample KBSC33metaG_FD_64670 | JGI IMG/M metagenome (GOLD analysis project Ga0070660, IMG submission 64670) | Corn rhizosphere microbial communities from Kellogg Biological Station, Michigan, USA - KBS C3-3 metaG | ecosystem: Host-associated > Plants > Roots > Rhizosphere > Soil ... | reverse complement strand
GGCCTGCTCGATCGGCTGGCCGCCGCTTAGCGTCTTGCCCCAGGTGAAGCTCGTCTGGGTGTAGAATTGCTTGTAGAGGTCGGGCGTGGTCTCGATCGTGGCGCGGGCCAGGGTCGCGAGGTCTCGGGCGGTGGTGTAGGTCACCCCCTCGTCCGGCCAGCCGTTGGAATTGCCGAAGTTCGAATTGTTCATGCCCAGCCGCTTGGCTTCCTGGTTCATCAGCGCGGCGAAGGCGGGCTCGGTGCCGGCGAGGCACTCGGCGAGGACGACGCTGGCGTCGTTGCCGGAGAGGGTGACCACGCCGTGGAGGAGGTTCTGGATCGAGACCTGCTCGCCGGGCGAAAGGAACATGGTCGAGCCGGCCGCCGGCCCATGCCATTTCTGCCACGTCTCCGGGCGCACCTGGCAGATGTCGGACAGCTTGTGCTCGCCGCGCTTCAGCATGTTGAAGGCGACGTGCACGGTCATCATCTTCGCCATCGAGGCGGGTGGCATGCGCTGGTCGGCCGCCTTGTCGTAGAGCACCGCGCCCGACGACAGGTCGATCATGAAGGCGATCCGCGCGGCCGTCTCGAAGGGCGGCGCGGCGGCGGCGGCGGGAAGCGACAGGCTGGTGGCTGCGACGAAGGCGATCAAGGACTTACGCATCATTCCCCCAAGGAAATTTGAAGCAGGTTCGGGCGATATCGCGCCGTCGCTCCCTCATTAACCGTTCGCCGCCGCCGGCGCCACCGCCTCAGCGGGCGATTTCGTCCGCGAGCAGGCCGACCGAGAGGGCGTAGAAGTTCGAGCAATTATAGTCGAGTATCACCCGGTAATTGGAGGTCAGGAGATAGGCGGTTCGCCCCTGCCCGTCCGGCTCGATCAGGGACGCCATCTCGGTGTCGCTCGGCCAAAGGCCCGATTGCGACGTCACTCCGAGCCGGCGCCACTCGGCGATGCTGAGCCAGCGGCTGTGGCGGTCGTGGACCCGCGGGCAGCGCGGCGCGTGGGTCCGGTTGCGAAGCGCCGCCCGGTCGAGCCCGCCGGGAACGTTGACCGAGAGGCCCCAGGGCACGCCCGGCTTCCAGCCCGCATTCCTGAAATAATTGGCGATCGAGGCGAAGGCGTCGGGCTCGCTCCGCCAAATGTCGGCGAAGCCGTCATTGTCCGCGTCCACCGCGACGCGCAGCCAGACCGAGGGAAGGAATTGCGGATAACCGGTCGCGCCCGCCCAGCTGCCCTTCAGCCGGCTTCTCGGGACTCCGCGGTCGATCATCTTCAGCGCCGCGACGAACTCGTCCGCGAAGAGCTGTCGGCGGCGCCCCTCGTAGGCGAGGCTCGCGAGGCTGTTCAGAAGGTCGAAATTGCCGGTGACCGCGCCGTAGCTCGTCTCATGGCCGAAGATCGCGACGAGGACCGAGGGAGTCACGCCGTAGCGGCGACCGATCTCCTGAAGCCGGCCTTGGTTGGCGGCATAATGACGCCGCCCGGCGGCGACCAAGGCGGAGGTGACGTGCTGGGCGCGATAGGGCGCGAAGGGCGGAGTCGCGCTGCTTCCGGCGGTTCCACCCGGCTGCGCCTGGTCGAGCTCGACCGTCCGGGCGCTGAACTCGAGCGTCGGGAAGACCTGCTCGACCGTGCGCGAGCTGACCCCGGCGGCAAGCGCCTGGCCCCGAAGCCAGGGCAGCCAGGCCTCGAACCCTGACTGGCTCAGACCGTAGCCCTGCGAAGCGGGCGGATAATCCTGCGCGGCTCCGGGCGCGGCGGGAGCGGCCGCAAGGAACGCGAGGGCCGCAAGCAAGACGTGACGCAACTTAACCCTCCACTCTTCTCCCCTTGATGACACGGGGGGAGGCCGGTGGCCAATCGGCTCGCCGCGCCGCTTGCACGTACGGCCCCGGCTAAGCAAGGCTTGCGCGGCGGAAGCGTTTCGGCTTGAGGCGAAGGCGCTCGCGAAAGCCGGCGCTAAGGACAGGCGGCCGAGTGGTTTAAGGCAGCGGTCTTGAGCCGGAGGCCGGCGAAGCCGGCCGGAGACGACGCCGAAGGCGTCAAAACCGCCGTTTCCGCTCGGCCTAGGCGCGTCGCTCCGCCGGCGCTAAGGCAGCGGTCTGGACAGGTGGCCGAGTGGTTTAAGGCAGCGGTCTTGAAAACCGCCGTGGGTGCAAGCCCACCGTGGGTTCGAATCCCACCCTGTCCGCCATTGCTTTCCCGTCGACCCGTCCAGCGCCTTCCGCACGCGCCGGGCCGACTAACCGGCTATGGACTCGCCCTCGCCCGTCCGCCAGCTTTTGTGGATGGACGACAATTGGGGCGAGATCCGCGAACGGTTCCGCTCGCTGCGCGACGAAGCGAGCGCGCCGTGGGCGGATGCACTGTCGGGAGTCGAGCGGCTCGCCGATCACCTTGGCTCCGGCGCGATCGGGGCCCCCCTCTTCGGGTGGACGTCGATGCACGACCTGTGCGTGCAGCAGACGGATGTCGAGCCGTACAGCGGGCCCTTCCTCCGGGTGCGGCCGCTGGCCAACGGCTCGGTCGAGTTCCGATACATGGATACGACTGTGCCGAGGCGGCAATGGTGCCGCGAGGTCCCGCCGTCGGGCGTGATCGGCAGACTCGAACTTTTCCTCGACCAGCTCGGCTGGGTCGCCCGAAGGCCCGATCAGGGGCGCAAGCGAACCTCGCCCACAACGCGGAGCCTTTAGCGGCAGCGGCGTTGACTGAAAAATGTCGGCGCTCCCGGGAATGAACCGGCGCCGAGCCAGGCATAACGGTTCTCCGGCTTCACCCGCTATGCTAAGCGAGGCCGGTTAAGCGTTTGAGGGATAACGCAATGCGTGCTGGAAACCGGCTCTCCCGGACGGCTGCGGCGCTGGCGCTGCTGCTGATCGCCTCCCCCGCCGCGGCGGCATGGCGCCGGGCGGAGAGCGCCAACTTCGTCGTCTTCAGCCAGGGCAGCGAGGCCAGCCTGCGCAAGGACGCCGCCCTTCTCGAGGATTATAACGGCTTCCTCCGTCTCCTCACCCGGGTCGACGATCCGCCCCCGCCGAACAAGCTCAAGGTCTACATCGTGCGGGGGCGTGGCGCTCTAAAGGCGATCCGGCCCGGGCTCGGCGACGAGGTCGCCGGCTTCTACGCCGCGAGCGAGGCCGGGATCGCCGCCTTCGTCGACGACTTTACCGGGCTCGAGGACGGCGAGGAGAACCAGATCCTCTTCCACGAGATCGCCCACCATTTCATGCTTCAATACCGGCCCAGCGCCTACCCGCCCTGGTATGTCGAGGGCTTCGCCGAATATGTCATGACCGCGCGCTTCGAGAAGGAGGCGATCAGCTTCGGCCGGGCGAGCACGCTTCGGGCGAGCTGGCTCGCCAATCGCCAGTGGCTTCCGCTCGAGCGGATCCTGTTCGACCCGCCGCCTCGCAAGCCCGAGGAGAACGCTCTCTATTACGCGCAAAGCTGGCTTCTCGTTCACTATCTGCTGCGCGACGATGCTCGGCGCAAACAGGCGATCGACTATCTCGGCGCGACCGCCCGCGGCGAGGAGCCCCGAGCCGCCTTCAAGCGGATCTTCGCGACCGAGCCCAAGGCGATGATGAAGGAGCTGGAAACCTACGCCTATCATCAGATGACCTATTCGCGCCTCACCCGGAAAAGCGCCGCGGCGCCGCCGGCCCTGACCGTAACCGTCCTTCCGGGCGCCGCCGACGATCTCCTCCTCCTCGATGCGGCGATGGAGATCGGCGTTCGCGACGAGGACGTTCCGGCCTTCCTGGCAAGGCTTCGCTCGGCCGCCGGCGGGAAGAGCGACGACTATTCCCGCCGGGTGCTTGCCCGCGGCGAGGCCCTGTACGGCGATCCGGCGGCCGCCGACCGGCTGATCGAGCCGCTGCTCGCCGCCTCCCCCGCCGATGCCTCGCTGCTCTTCCTGGCCGGAATGCGCCATCTTCGCGCCGCCCGCCGCGGAGCTCCGGACGAGGCGAAGGAGCGCCGCCTGGCGCAGGTCTGGTTCGGAAAGGCGCACAAGGCCGATCCCGACCACTTTCAGACCCTGGTGCGCTACGCCGACAGCCTTCAGGGCGATCGGCGTTTCGAATCCGACAATACGGCGAACGTCCTGCTTCTCGCCCACCAGCTGGCGCCGCAAGTGTCGGAGATCACGATGCGCGCGGCCTTCATGCTGGTTCGCCGCGGCGAGTATGACGAGGCGGCGACCCTGCTCACCCCCCTCGCCTCCAGCGCCCACGATCCTCGCCTCGCCGCGGAGGCGCAGGCGATGCTCCGCAAGGCGAAGGCGAAGGAGAAGGTGGAAGACGCCCCGGCGGCGCCGGCCCAGCCTGCCGCTCCGGCCAAAAGCTAGACAGGTCACCCTCAAAAGGCGAAAGGGCGTCGCGTCCCTTCGCAGCCACCCGAGGATGTAAATGTCCGAAGCCAAGATCGCCCGTTTCGACTGGGCGGATCCGTTCGCTCTCGACGCGCAGCTCTCCGACGAGGAGCGGCTCGTCCGCGACACCGCGCAGGGCTATGCAAGCGAAAAGCTCCTTCCGCGCGTGACGGGCGCGTTCCTCGAAGATCGTTTCGACCGCGAGATCATGAGCGAGATGGGCGCGCTCGGCCTGCTCGGAGCGACCATCCCCGAGCAATATGGCGGCGCCGGCCTCAACTATGTCAGCTACGGCCTCGTCGCCCGCGAGGTCGAGCGGGTCGACAGCGGCTACCGCTCGGCCATGTCGGTCCAGTCGTCGCTCGTCATGCATCCGATTCACGCCTACGGCTCGGAAGAGCAGAGGATGAAGTACCTGCCGCGCCTCGCCACCGGCGAGTGGGTCGGCTGCTTCGGCCTCACCGAGCCCGACGCCGGCTCCGATCCGGGAAGCATGCGAACCCGCGCCCGGGCGGTGGACGGCGGTTATCGCCTGTCGGGCTCCAAGATGTGGATCACCAACTCGCCGATCGCCGACGTCTTCGTCGTGTGGGCGAAGTCGGACGCCCACGACGGCAAGATCCGCGGCTTCATCCTCGAAAAGGGAATGGCCGGGCTAAGCGCACCCAAGATCGGCGAGAAGCTCTCCCTGCGCGCCTCGATCACCGGCGAGATCGTCATGGACGAGGTCGAGGTTCCGGAGGAGAATCTGCTCCCCAACGTCGAGGGGCTGAAGGGCCCGTTCGGCTGCCTGAACCGTGCACGCTACGGGATCGCCTGGGGCGCGATGGGAGCGGCCGAGGCCTGCTTCGAGGCGGCCCGGCGCTATACCCTGGAGCGCAAGCAGTTCGGCCGCCCCCTCGCCGCCACCCAGCTCGTGCAGATGAAGCTCGCCAACATGGTGACGGAGATCACTCTGGGCCTGCAGGCGGCGCTCCGGGTCGGCCGGCGGATGGACGAGGGCGAGCTGATCCCGGAGACGATCAGCCTCATCAAGCGCAACAATGTCGGCAAGGCGCTCGATATCGCCAGGGTCGCGCGCGACATGCACGGCGGCAACGGCATCTCCGCCGAATTCCACGTCATGCGCCACGCGATGAACCTGGAAACGGTCAACACCTACGAGGGCACGCACGACGTCCACGGCCTGATCCTCGGACGGGCGATCACGGGGATCCCGGCGTTTTGACGGCCCGGGTCGTGGCCACGACCCGCGACGTCACCCCAGCCAAGGCTGGGGTCCCAGCGGGTGAAGGGCACCGGCATTTTGCATCCGCTGGGGCCCCAGCCTTCGCCGGGGCGACGAAAGATGGATAAGCCCCTCGCCGGCCTCAAGGTGCTCGAGCTCGCCCGGATCCTCGCGGGTCCGTGGGCCGGGCAGCTGCTCGCCGACCTTGGAGCGACGGTGATAAAGGTGGAGCGGCCCGAGGACGGCGACGACACCCGCCACTGGGGCCCGCCCTTCGCCGCCGACGGGGCTGCCGCTTATTTCCACGCCTGCAATCGCGGCAAGAAGTCCGTGGCGATCGACCTCGAGAGCCCCGGCGGCCAGGCGCAGGTGCGGGCGCTCGCCGCCGAGGCCGACGTCCTCATCGAGAATTTCAAGGTCGGCGGGCTCGCCAAATACGGGCTCGATCACCCTTCCCTCTCCGCCCTCAACCCCCGCCTGGTCTATTGCTCGGTCACCGGCTTCGGCCAGGACGGGCCCTATGCCGCCCGGGCCGGCTACGACTTCATCATCCAGGGCATGGGCGGCGCCATGTCGCTGACCGGCGAGCCCGACGGCGCTCCGCAAAAGTCCGGGATCGCCTATGCCGACCTTTTCACCGGCCTCTACGCCTCCGTCGCGATCCTCGCCGCCCTTCGCGAGCGCGATCGCACCGGCCTCGGCGCGCATGTCGACATGGCGCTGCTCGACGCCCAGGTCTCCGTGCTCGCCAACCAGGCGCTGAACTGGATGGTCTCGGGCAAGGTGCCCCACCGGATGGGTAACGGCCACGCCAATCTCGTCCCCTACCAGGCCTTCGCGGTCGCCGACGGCGAGGTGATCGTCGCGGTCGGCAACGACCGCCAGTTCGCCCGCCTGTGCGCGATCGTCGGGCTCCCCGAGCTTGCGCAGGACGAGCGCTTCCGGACCAATCCGGGCCGTGTCGCCCATCGCGAGGAACTGATCCCCGTCCTCGAGGCGGCGCTCGCCGGCCGCCGCCGCGGCGAGCTTTCCGAAGCGCTCGAGGCGGCGGGGATTCCGGCCGGCCCGATCAACGCGGTCGACGCGGTCTTCGCCGATCCGCAGGTGGTGCATCGCGGCCTCGCTTTGTCCGGCGAGCTTCCCGGCCTCGCCTCGCCGATCGTCATCGACGGACGGCGCCAGGTCGCCGAGCGGCGAAGCCCTCGCCTCGGCGCCGACGAGCCGCGCTTCGAGGACTGATCCGCGTTATTGCCGGAGCCGTTCCCGGGCGTCATGCTGCGCTTCGCAAGATATTGAAGGAGCCGGATTCTTGATCGCCCAATACGGCGTCATACCGTGGCGGCGAAGCGCCGGCGGCGGGGCCGAAATCCTCCTCATCACATCGCGCGAAACTCGGCGCTGGGTGGTTCCCCGGGGCAATGCCATAGCCGGCCTTCGCGACTATGAATCGGCCGCCCAGGAAGCGTTCGAGGAAGCGGGAATACGCGGCGGGGTCGAGCGGAGCGCGCTCGGCACCTATCGCTACGACAAGCGCCGCCGCGACGGCCGCCTCGTCGCCGCCGAAGTCCAGCTCTTCCGGATGCTGGTCACCGAAGAGGCCGCCGAATGGCCGGAGCGCCTCGAGCGCGAGCGCCGCTGGTTCGAGCCGAAGGACGCGGCGGCCGCCGTCGCGGAGCCGGACCTGGCGCAGCTGATCCTTCAGACCGCGCCGGATTGAACCGTCGGCGGCGCGCCGCCTTCGACCGTCACGAAAGAGTCATCCAGCCGTCACACATGAGTCGCGCGGGCGTCGTACTTCCCAGACCCCGGCAGCGCCTGTAGAGGGCGCCATCGGACAGGGGGATTGAGATGTTTAAGCTGTTCCAGTCGATCATGCCGAAGGAAACCGCCTTCTTCGACATGTTCACGCGCCATGCGGAAACCCTCGTCGCCGGGTCGGAAGTCATGGCGCGGATGTTCGCCGGGAAGATCGCGATCGGCGAAGGCTGCCGGTTGATCAGCGAGCATGAGAACAGTGCAGACGCGGTCACCCGCGAGGTGCTCCACGCCGTCCGCAAGACCTTCATCACCCCGTTCGACCGGAGCGCGATCACCGATCTCATCTCCTCGATGGACGACGCCATCGACGAGATGCAGAAGACCGCAAAGGCGATCACCCAGTTCGAGGTGACCCGCTTCGAGCTCCAGATGTGCGAGATGGCCGCGCTTTCGGAGACCGCGTCGAAGCGGGTCCTCGATGCGATGCCGCTGATGCGCTCGATCGGCCGCAACCACTCCGAGCTCGACAAGATCACTGAAGAGATCGTCCACATCGAGGAGGATGCCGACAACCTCCACGACCAGGGCATGAAGGCGCTCTACCAGTCCAGCCGCGACGGCAACGCCATGGACTATATCGTCGGCCGCGAAATCTACAGCCATCTGGAAAAGGTCCTCGACCGGCTCGAGGACGTGGCGAACGAGATTTCCGGCATCGTCATCGACCACGCTTAAGCCAAGGAACGAAGACGATGCACGAGCTGGCCCTGCCGCTGCTCATCGGCCTGATCGTCATCGCCCTGGCGTTCGATTTCCTCAACGGACTTCACGACGCCGCCAATTCCATCGCCACCGTGGTCGCCACACGGCTGCTCCGGCCCGTCCAGGCCGTCGCCTTCGCCGCCTTCTTCAACTTCGCGGCTTATTTCCTTTCCCTTGCTTTTCCGAGCCTCCACAAGGTCGCCGACACGATCGGCAAGGGCCTGATCGACAAGGACCTGATCACCCCCGCCGTCGTCTTCGGGGCCTTGGTCGGAGCGATGTTCTGGAACGTCGTCACCTGGCTGAAGGGCATCCCTTCCTCCTCCAGCCATGCGCTGGTCGGCGGGCTGGTCGGAGCGGGGATCGCCCATTCCGGGTTCACCGGAGTGCAGTGGTCGGGGCTCAACAAGACCCTGATCGCCATCGTCCTGTCGCCGATGCTCGGGATGTTCCTGGCGATGCTGATCATGCTCGCGACGAGCTGGATGGCGACCCGCGCCACGCCGCGCGGCGCGGAGCGAAGCTTTCGAAGCCTCCACCTCGTCTCCTCGGCCGCCTATTCGATCGGCCACGGCCTCAACGACGCCCAGAAGACGATGGGGATCATCTCCGTCCTCCTCTACTCCACCGGCCACCTCACCGGCGAATTCCACGTCCCGCACTGGGTGGCGATCAGCTGCTATATCGCGATCGGCCTCGGCACCCTTTCGGGCGGCTGGCGGATCATCAAGACGATGGGCTCGGGCATCACTAAGCTGTCGCAGCACCAGGGCTTCAGCGCCTCGGCCGGCGGCTCGGTGATGCTGTTCGCCGCCTCCTCGCTTGGGATCCCCGTCTCCACCACGCACACCATCACCGGCTGCATCATCGGCGCCGGAGTGGCCCGGCGGGTTTCGGCGGTGCGGTGGGGGGTCGCTAAAAGGGTCGCCGTCGCCTGGGTCATCACCATCCCGGCCTCCGCCGCCGTCGGAGCGGCCTTCTACGGGCTCACCACCCTCTTCTAGGGAACCCTTGGCCCCACCCGCGCTTGTCGCGGATGAAGGAGCCGAGCCATGGCCACGACCGCCGCCGACCTCATCTGCGACACGCTCCTGGAATGGGGCGTGGACACCATCTTCGGCCTGCCCGGGGACGGGATCAACGGGATCATGGAGGCGCTTCGGACGCGCCAGGACAAGCTGCGTTTCGTCCAGGTCCGGCACGAGGAGGCGGCCGGCCTCGCCGCCGTCGGCTATGCCAAGCTCACCGGACGGCTGGGCGTGTGCCTCGCCACCTCCGGCCCGGGCGGAATCCACCTCCTGAACGGCCTCTACGACGCCAAGCTCGACCATGCGCCGGTGCTTGCGATCACCGGGCTCCAGCATCACGACCTGCTCGCCACCTTCACCCAGCAGGACGTCGAGCTCGACAAGCCGTTCGCCGACGCCTGCGCCTACAACACGCGGATAATGGGCGCCGCCCACGTCCAGAGCGTCGTCGACATCGCCTGCCGGACCGCTTTGGCCTACCGCAAGCCGGCGCACGTCACGATCCCGATCGACGTCCAGGCGCTGCCGGCGAAGAAGGACGTCCGCTCGGACCGCAACATCGCGGGCCACGCATCGAGCCGGATGGCGCATGGCGGCGGCGCCGCCGATGAGGCCGCGGTCGACCAAGCCGCCGCGATCCTGAACGCCGGCGAGAAGATCTTCATCCTCGCCGGCCAGGGCGCACTCGGCGCCGGAGAGGCGCTGATCGACCTCGCCGAGCGGCTCGGAGCGCCGATCGGCAAGGCGCTGCTCGGCAAGGCGGTTCTGCCCGACGACTGCCCGCTCACCACCGGCGGGGTCGGCCTGCTCGGCACCGCGCCGTCGGAGCGGGCGATGAAGGAGTGCGACACCCTTTTCATCGTCGGGTCGACCTTTCCCTATATCGAATATTATCCGGAGCCGGGCCAGGCGCGCGCGATCCAGATCGACCTCGATCCGCAGCGCATCGGGCTTCGCTATCCGGTCGAGGCGGGGCTGGTCGGCGACTGCGGCCGGGTGCTCCGCGACCTCGCCGCCCGGGTCGAGCGGAAGACCGACCGCGGCTTCCTCGAGGAGGCGCAGGAAGGAATGCGCGAATGGCGCGAGCTGATCGCCGAGCGCGGGAGCCGCGAGGACATGCCGATGAAGCCGGCGGTGCCGATGCACGCGCTCGGGCCGCTGCTCGACGACGACGCGATCCTGATCTGCGATTCCGGGACCAACACGGCGTGGACCGCCCGCCATGTCGCGCTGAACGGCACCAACCAGCAATTCACCTGCTCGGGAACGCTGGCGACGATGGCCTGCGCCCTCCCCTACGCGATCGGCGCCGCGATCGCCTTTCCCGGCCGGCAGGTGGTCGCGGTGGTCGGCGACGGCGGCCTCTCCATGCTGATGGGCGACCTCGTCACGCTGCGCAAATACGACCTGCCGGTGAAGCTCATCGTGCTCAAGAACGATGCTCTGGGGATGATCGAGTGGGAGCAGATGGGGAAGATGGGCAACCCGCAGTTCGGAACCGAGCTCGAGCCGATCGACTTCGCGCGCGTGGCGGAAGCCTGCGGGGTGCGCGGAGTGCGGATCGAGGATCCGAAGCATTGCCCGGCCCAGCTCGCCGACGCCCTCGCCGGGCCCGGCCCCTGCCTGATCGAGGCCGTGGTCGATCCCCGCGAACCCGTCTTCCCGCCCTCGTTCGACGCGAAGGAGGCGACCAATCTCGCCAAGGCGCTTATCCGGGGTGCGACCGGCAGGGTCGGGATCGCCCGAACGATCGCGTCCGACATGGTCCGTGAGATTATCTGAGCGGCGGCCGCCTGAAGAGCAGGATCGGCTCTTCCTTGTACAGTGCCTCCTCCCGGACCGAGAAGCCGGTCCGCTCCGCCACCCGGATTGAGGGCGCGTTGGAGTGGCTGATGATCGCGGTTATCTCCCGCCCGGCAAGCGCCTGGTCGGCCCAGCGAAGCCCGGCCGCGACGGCCTCGCTGGCATAGCCCTGGCCCTGCGCATAAGGCGCGAAGATCCAGCCCATTTCGGGCGTGCCCTCGATCGACGGCTTCATGTCGCGCTTGAAATCAGAGAAGCCGGCCTGGCCGAGATAGGCGCCGTCTTCCCTTCGCTCCACCGCCCAGTAGCCGAAGCCCATCATCGGCCAAAGGCCGCAGGCGGTGAGTATCCGCCGCCACGTATCCTCCCGGCTGAAGGGCGTGCCGCCGAGATGGCGAACGACCTCGGGATCGCCCATGACCTTCGCCTGGGCTTCGAGATCGCTTTCGCGGAAGGATCGGAGGCGGAGCCGCTCGGTCTCGACGATCGGGACCAAGGCCGGTCCAGCCTTACTTCTTGCCGAGGGTCAGGCCGCCGAAGCGCTTGTTGAAGCGCGCCACCTGGCCGCCGGAGTCCAGCATCTTGCCGGTGCCGCCGGTCCAGGCCGGGTGAGCGGTCGGATCGATGTCGAGCTGGAGCGTGTCGCCCTCCTTGCCCCAGGTGGAGCGGGTCTCGAACGTGGTGCCGTTGGTCATCTGCACCTTGATCATGTGGTAATCGGGGTGGCCCGCGCTCTTCATCGTGATTTTCCTGATCTGTTTGGCTGGTTCCGACCAGCCTCGAAAGGACGAGCGCCGCCCATAGCCGAACGGGCGCCGAATTGACAAGACGTGCTGCATCGCAATATCGAGGCGGCAGCGAAGGTCCCGCCGGCGACGGCGGGTTAAAAGGCAAGCCGGTGGAAGTCCGGCGCTGTGCCCGCAACTGTAAGCGGCTTCCCGTCCGAAAGGCGGCGGCCGCGAGCCAGAAAACTGCCTTTCGCGACGTCGTCCGCATCCGGCCGGGTCCAGCCTGGTATGCGTGGCACCGTCGGCGCTTGGCGCCCGCGGTTCCTCCGAGACGACAGTTGCTGTCGAACGGAGGTAGATTTACGTGAACGCCCTTCTCATTCTCGCGGCCGCGGCCGCGGCTCAGCCCGATCCGGCCCCTGAACAGGATGCCACCGGGACGATCCTCGTCACCGCTTCGCGCCTGCCCGTGCCGACCCAAGGCACGCCCGCCTCGGCGACCTTGCTCGATCGCGCGACGATCGAAGCGCTCGATCCCGTACTCGCGATCGACCTCATCCGCCTCTCCCCCGGAGTCTCGGTCACGCAGTCCGGCGGCCCGGGAAGCCAGGCCCAGGTCCGGATCCGCGGCGCCGAGGCCAATCACAGCCTTCTCTTCGTCGACGGGATCGCCTTCAACGATCTTGCCGCGGGCAACGAGCCGCGCTTCGAGACGATCGCGGCGAGCGGCCTCGGGCGGCTGGAAATCGTCCGCGGGCCCCAATCGGCCTTGTGGGGTTCGGAAGCGCTCGGCGGAGTCATCGCCGTCTCCACGCCCGACTCGCTGGGAAGCGCCCGCGGGGTCGCCGCTGCGGAATATGGCAGCCGCGATTCCGCCCGCCTCTACGGCGCCTACGCGTCGGGCGGTGAGCGCTCGGGTGTCTCGGCGACGCTGTCGTGGGCGCGAAGCGGCGGCATCGACATCCTCGGCGGCGGAACGGGCGATCGCGACGGCTTCGAGAACCTGACCGCCAGCCTGAAGGGCGCGGTTCGAATCGGAAGCGACGTCGAAGCCGGAGCGGTCGGGCGCTACGTCCGCCACGAGGGCCAGTTCGACGGCACCAACGCCTTTTTTCAACGCGCCGATACGGCGGAGGAGTCGATCGCCGACACCAAGGCCGTCCGGGGCTGGCTCGCTTTCGGCCTTGCGGAGGATTCGCCCTGGTCGGCGAGGATCGAGGCGCAGCATCTCGACAGCCGCAACCGCAATTTCGACTCGGACGTCCACACCAACGACACCTATGGGCGCCGTACCCGCCTGGAGGCGCAGGCCGTTCACCGCTTCGACGCGGCGTCGGGCCGCCACAGCCTGGTCGCCGCGATCGAGCGCGAGGACGAGGATTTCGCCACCCGCGACCGCCAGTTCGGCGGCGCCAGCGACCGCGATCTGGGCCGCGGCCGAACCGCCCTGGTCGGCGAGTGGCGGGCGAGCTGGGGCGATGCGCTCGTCACCGACATCGCGGTCCGCCACGATTCCTTCAACCGCTTCAGGGACTCGACGACCCTGCGCGCCAATGCGGTGCTGAACCTAAGCCCGGCCGTGTCGCTGCTCGCAAGCTATGGCGAGGGGATCGCTCAGCCGAGCTTCTTCGACCTGTTCGGCTTCGCTCCCAATTCGGGGTTCGTCGCCAATCCGGACCTTCAGCCGGAACGCTCCCGCGGGTTCGAGGGCGGGGTTCGCCTCAAGCGGCCGTCCTTCTCGGTCGAGCTCGTCGCCTTTTCGAACGACCTGCGCTCTGAAATCGTCGAGGATTTCAGCCTGTTTCCCAGCTACACCGTGGTCAACGCACCGGGCACGAGCCGGCGGCGCGGTCTTGAAGCCTCAGCCGATTGGCAGCCCCTCCACGGCGTTCGCTTGGGCGCGAATTACACTTATCTCGACACTCGCGAGCGGCGGACGGCGGGCTCCGCGCTTCGGGAGATTCGACGGCCCCGGCACACCGCCAATCTCTACGCCGATTACGAAGCCGGGCCGCTGACCCTTGGCGCGTCGCTGGCCTATGTCGGCCGCCGGCTCGACACCGATTTCGATCTGTTTCCGTCGCCCCGAGTCCGCCTCGGTGCCTACGTGCTGGGGTCGGCCCGTCTCGGCTACAGGATAGCGAAGCACTTCGAGGCCTTTGCCCGGATCGAAAACGCTTTCGACGCGCAATATCAGGACGTCGTCGGCTACAACACGCCGGGACGGGGGGTCTATGCGGGCATTCGCTTCAGCTTCGGCGATTAGCCTCGCGGCCTTGGCCGTGCCGGTCCAGGCGGCGCCGCCGCAGCGTGTGGCCTCGCTCAACCTGTGCACGGACGAGCTTCTGCTGCTGCTCGCCCAGCCCGCGCAGATCCTCTCGGTGACCCATCTCGGCCAGAGCGCGGCCGAGACTCCGCTGTGGCGCTCGGCGCTGCGCTATCGGCGAAACGACGGCAGCCTCCTTTCCGTCGCCGAATGGCGGCCCGATCTGGTCCTGACCATGGGCGGCGGCGGGCGCGACCCGGCGGGGCTGGCTCGGCGGCTCGGGATACGGATCGTCGACCTGCCCTATCCGATGCGCCTTTCCGACATAAAGTCGGCCGTCGGCACCGTGGCCGAGGCGCTCGGAAGGCCCGAACGCGGCCGCCGGATCGTCGCCGCGATCGCCCGGCTGGAAGGCGGCGCGCCGCGTTCTGCGGCCGACTCCGTCTGGCTCGGCGGCGGCGGGCGAAGCGTCGCTTCGACCGGGCTCGCGGCCGAGTGGATGCGCCTTGCCGGGCTCCGCCAGCGGCCGCTCGCGGGGGACCGGATCGGCCTCGAGCAATTGCTCGTCCGCCCGCCGGCCGTGCTCTTGCGCAGCGACTATCGCGCCGGCCAATATTCCGGCGAGCAGCGCTGGCTCGCTCATCCGCTCGCCGCTCGCGCGCATCCGGGGCGCAGCGTGACGACCGACGGTCGGCTGTGGACCTGCATGGGGCCGCTCATGGTCGGCGAGATCGCTCGGCTTCGTGTCGCGCTGCGATGAAGGGCTCGGCACTGCTCCTCCTCGGTGCCGCGGCGCTGGCGCTGTTCGCCTTGTCGGTGATCCTCCCCTGGGCCGACCTCGCCGCGGTGTTCCGCCAGGATTCCGGGCTGGGCTGGGCGATAGTTCGCGAGCTTAGGCTGCCCCGCGCCGCGCTCGCCCTCGTTTACGGAGCGACTCTCGGAGCTTCGGGAGCGGCGATCCAGGCGCTGTTCGCCAACCCCCTGGCGTCGCCGGACCTCACCGGAACGACCAGCGGCGCGGCGCTCGGCGCCGTCGTCACGGCCTACCTCCTTGCTTTCACCTCGCCTCTGGCGCTCGCTTTGGGCGCCGTCGCCGGAGCGCTGATCGCCCTGCTCCTGCTCCTGGCGCTCGCTGGCCCGCGTGCCGAGACGGCCACGTTGCTCCTCGCCGGGCTGGCGATCAGCGCCATGGCGGGGGCGCTGACCACTCTCGCCCTCGCACTCGCCCCCTCCCCCTTCGCCTTCTACGACGCCTATGAATGGCTGATGGGCTCGCTCGTCGACCGGAGCCTGGCCCAGGCCGCCTTCGCCGCGGTGCCCGGGCTGGCCGTGATCGCGCTCCTCGCCCGGCTTCGCGGCCCGCTCGACAGCCTTACCCTCGGAGAGGAGGTCGCCCAATCCTTCGGCCACGACATCGGCCGCCTCCGCCTCTCGATCGTCTGCCTCACCGCGGTCGGAGTCGGCGCCTGCGTCGCCATCTGCGGAGCGATCGGTTTCGTCGGCCTCGTCGCTCCGATCTTCGCGCGGCGTCTGACCGGCGGCCGCCCGGGCGGGGCGATCCTCCCGGCCGCGCTGATCGGCGGGGCCCTGCTGCTCGCCGCGGACCTCGCGACTCGCCTGGCGCCGCTCGGCCGGACGCTTCCGATCGGAGTCGTGACGGCGCTGCTCGGAGCGCCCTTCTTCCTGTGGCTGGTCCTCCACATGCGCTGGAGGCTCGGGCGATGACTGTGCTGCTCGACGCCCGCGGCCTCGCCCTCGCCGGGCGCCTCCGCCCGACCGACCTGTGCGCCGCCGGCCCCGGCCTGATCTGCCTGGTGGGCCCCAACGGCAGCGGCAAGACCAGCCTGCTCCACGCCCTCGCCGGCATCGGCAATCCCCGCGGCGACGTCAGGATAGCCGGCGAGGATCCCAGGCGGCTTCCCCCACCGGCCCGCAAGCGGCGGCTCGCCTATCTGCCCTCGTCGCGCGACATCGCCTGGCCGATGACCGTTCGCGACGTCGTCGCGCTCGGCAGCGCGGACGGCAGCGAGGAAGCGATCGACGCGCTCGGCCTCGGCGACCTTGCCGGCCGGCGGATGGACCGGCTGTCGACCGGCGAGCGAAGCCGGGCCCTCATCGCCCGAGCCCTGGCGCAGAATTCCACGCTCCTGCTTCTCGACGAGCCTACCGCCAATCTCGATCCCGCCTGGCAGATCCGGCTGATGGACCGGCTTCGGCAGGCGGCGGAGTCAAGCCTGGTCGTCGCTGCGCTTCACGATCTCGACCTGGCGGCGCGGCACGCCGACCGGCTGATCGTCATGGAGGGAGGCGGGATCGCGGCCGACGGAGCGCCGGCCAAGCTTCTCGGTGGACCGGAGATCCGCCGGGTCTTCGGAGTCGAGCGGGGCGCCGACGGCGGCTGGACGCTGGTCAGTCCTTCGGCGCGTCCGCGATCATCGCCGTGAACCTGGTCTCGGCGGCGACCTTGCCGTCGATCAGGATGCGGCCGGCGAATTTGCAGATCGAGCCGCGGTCCTGGACCAGCTCGACCTCGATCCGGAGCAGGACTCCGGGTTCGACCGGCTTCCTGAACTTGGCGGAGTCGATCGCCATGAAATAGACGAGCTTGCCCGAGCCCGAGAGGCCGAGCGATTCCACCGCGAGCACTCCGGACGCCTGCGCCATAGCCTCGATGAGCAGGACGCCCGGCATGATCGGCCGTCCGGGAAAGTGGCCCTGGAAGAACGGCTCGTTGATCGTCACCGCCTTGACCGCGACGATTCGCTGGTGCGGAACCAGCTCCTCGACGCGGTCGATCAGCAGGAACGGGTAACGGTGCGGCAGCGCCGCCATGACCCGCCGGATGTCCAGCGGGCCCCCCTTGGCCGGGGCGGCGGCGTCGGCCTGCGTTTCGCTCACCGACCCTGCGGCTGCGGCTGCGCCGGAGCGGCCTGCTGCGGCAGCGGAGTGACGCTGACGGTGGTGAGAGCGGCGTTGAGCGCGGTCAGCACTTCGGTCGTGACGTCGAGGCCGGCGGAATGGGCGAGGGTCGCGTCCTGGTCGAGGGCCAGGTTGGCGCCATGGGCGGTCATCACCTGGTTGACGATCGGGAACAGCCGCTCGTTGATCTGGCGGGCGACGTTGGCGCGGCTCGACTGGATGTTCTGCTCGAGCCGCTGAAGCTCCTGGTTCGCCGCGTTCTGGCGGGTCTGGAGCGAGTTGTAGCGGTTCTGGAGCGCCGTCTGGGCGGTGGTGCGAGCGGCGCCGGCGGCCTGGTTCTGGAGCGCGGCCGCGGCCTGCTCGATCGACTGGGCTTCCGTCTGGAGCGGCTGGCCGAGCGTCTGGGCGCGCTGCTGGGCCGAGGCCACCATGCCCTGGAGCTGGGTGGCGGCGGCGCGGCAGGCGGTGCACTCGCTGTAGATCCGGCCGGTGTCGACGACGACGACCGTCGCGGCGGGGGTGCGCTGCGCCATGGCGGCGCCGGGAAGGGCGAGGGAAAGCGCGGCGAGCGCCGTTCCAAAAGCGAATCTGGTCATCAGAATGCGGTTCCTACGTTGAAGGTGAGAAGCTTGGTGTCATCCCCGGGCGCTTTTGTAAGGGCCTTGGCTATATCGATCCTGAACGGGCCGAAAGGCGAGTTCCAGTTCACTCCGAAGCCGACCGAGATGCGGGGCTTGGGGGTGTCGCCGAGGTAGCGCTCGATGAACCCGCCCGAGGCCGTCGAGCCGGTCGGGCAGGCGTCGGTGGGAAGAACGTTGGTTCTGCTGGTCGCGTCGGTGTTCGACACGCAATATTTGACGCTCTGGGTGATCGGCCTGCGAAGCCCGAACACGGCTCCGGCGTCGACGAACACGGACGGCCGAAGGCCGAGCTCGCGGATCCCGGCGCTGACCGGAATCTCCACTTCGGCGCGGAAGTTGTAGAGCGCCCGGCCGCCGAGGGCATCGTCGGACTGGAGGTTCTTCTGCCCCTCGAGCGGGAGCCCGTTCGCGTCGAAGTTCACGCGCTGCACCCGAGGCCCGACGCCGCGGATGTCGAAGCCGCGGATCTGCGGCTCGCCCAGGAAGAAGCGGTCGGTCAGCCGGACCGGGTCCTGCTGCGGCCCCGGAGCGCTCTCGAGGCTCTTGATGTAGCCGCCTTCGCCGCTGAGCGAGAGGATGAAGTTGCCCGCGAAGCGCCAGTATTTCGACGCCTGCAGGCGGGTCCGGATATATTTCACGTCGCCGCCGAGGCCGGCGAAATCCTGGCTGAGCGTCCAGCGCTGGCCGCGGGTCGGACGGATCCGGTTGTCGGTGCTGTCGTAGGCGAGCGAATAGCCGATCGACGAGGTCAGCCGGTTGCCGATCGCCTCGCACAGATAACGGCCGGCGAGCAGGGGATCGCAGGTCGCCGGAAGCGGGCCGGTGCCGTCCGGATCGCTGAAGAACTGCGACCGGTCGAGCCGAACCTGGTCGTAATTGAGGCCGTAGCGGCCTGCCGCCGAGAGAAACTCGGTGAGCGGAAGCCCGGTGCGGATCTGGCCGCCCGTCGTCACCTGCTTGTAGGTGGTGTTGCGGTTGGTGTTGACGAAGTTGAAGCTGGAATAGTCGCGCCGGTAGAGGTCGGCGCCGAGCGCGACGTTGTGATCGAACAGATAGGGCTCGGTGAAGCCCAGCTCGACCGACTTCGAATAGCTCGAATAGTTGACGGCGGCGCGCAGCTCCTGGCCCTTGCCCATGAAGTTGCGCTGGGTGATCCCGAGGTTGACGATGAACCGCTCGAGGCTCGAGAAGCCCGCCGAGACCTGGAGCTCGCCGGTCGGCTTCTCCTCCAGGTTGACGGCAAGAATGACCCGGTCAGGGCTCGACCCCTGCGTCTGCTCGACCTCCAGCGTATCCTGGAAGAAGCCGAGCGACTTGATGCGGTCGCGCGAGCGCTTCACCCGGATGGTGTTGAACGGATCGCCTTCGGCCAGCCGGAACTCGCGGCGCACGACCTTGTCGCGGGTGATGGTGTTGCCGTTGATGTCGACCCGTTCGACATAGACGCGCGGGGTCTCGCCGACGTTGAAGACGATGTTCATCGTCTTCTTGTCCTTGTCGCGCTGGTAGTCCGGCTGCACGTCGGCGAACGCATAGCCGAACAGTCCGGCGCTCTCGTTGAGCGAGGTGATCGTGTCCTCGACCAGCTTGGCATTGTACCAGTCGCCTGCCTTCATCGGCAGCAGGCGCGAAAGGTTCTCGCCCTTGAAGTCCCGGATGGCGCTCTCGACCTTGACGTCGCCGAACTTGTAGCGCTCGCCCTCCTCGACGACGTAGGTGATGATGAAGTCCTGCTTGTCGGGAGTCAGCTCCGCCACCGCCGAGACGACGCGGAAATCCGCATAGCCCTGCGTCAGGTAGAATTGCCGGAGCTTCTGCTGGTCGTAGGCGAGCCGGTCCGGATCGTAGACCGCGCCCGAGCCCAGGAAGCTGAGCAGGCTGGTCTGCTTCGTCACCATCTCCGAGCGCAGCTCGTGGTCGGAGAATTCCTTGTTGCCGATGATGTTGATCGCCCGGATGCGCGACTGCGGGCCTTCGTTGATCTCGAACACCACGTCGACGCGGTTCTGCTCGAGCTGGACGATCTTCGGCTCGACGCGGGCGGCGAAACGGCCCTGCCGGCGGTAGAGCTCGATGATCCGGGCGACGTCGGCGCGCGCCTTGGAACGGGTGAAGATCTGGCGCGGGGCGAGCTTGATCTCGGGGTTGATCTTCTCGGACTTGAGCCTCTTGTTTCCTTCGAGGATGATCCGGTTGATCACCGGATTCTCGCGCACCTGGACGACGATGTTGCCGGTCTCGCCGCCGAGGATCTGGACGTCGGCGAACAGCTCGGTGTCGTAAAGCTGGCGGATCGCGGCGTCGAGCTTCTCGCGGTCGTAGGGCTGGCCGACGCGCAGGTTCATGTAGGACAGGACGGTGTCCGGCTCCAGCCGCTGGCTTCCGGTGACCGAAAGCGAGCGGATGGTGCCGCTGCCCGGGAGCGGCGCGGGGGCGGGCGCGTCGGCGGCCGGCTGAGGCGCCGGGCCGGGCTGGACCCCGCCCGCGGGCTGGGCGCCGGCCGGAGCCGCGAGGCTGCCCAGCATGGTGCCGACGAGTAGCGCCGAGCAGAGCCGCCGACGGCTGTTATTCGAACTGATGGGTGTCACGCGTCCCCGCCCTTAAGGTTGTCGCCGGCAGCTTCGGCCGGTCCTTCTCCCTGTCGTCCCCTGCCCTGCCCGATCATGGTCAGCCGATCAAGCCGCCAAGCTTTGACCACAGGCCAAAAGACGCCAGGTCGTTCAGCGTCACGAAGATCATCAACGCCAGCAAAGCCGCGAGTCCGGTCCGGAACGCCCACTCCATCGCCTGGGGGCCGACCGGTTTTCGCCGCACGGCTTCGATCGCATAGAAGAACAGGTGCCCTCCGTCGAGCATGGGGATTGGCAACAGGTTGATGAATCCCAGATTAATTGAGATCACTGCGACGAAGGAGACGAAGGCGATCCAGCCGAGGCTCGCCTGCTCGCCGGAATATTTGGCGATCTTGAGCGGCCCGCCGAGATCCTTCACCGAGCGGCGTCCGGTCAGGATCTGCCCGACCCCCTGGAGCGTCGTCGTAATCACCTGCCGGGTCTGGCGGAACGCCCCGCCGACGGCTTCTCCGATCGATACCCGGCGGATGACGGGCGCGCTTCCTTCGAGGCCAAGCCGCCCGACCACCGCGTGGTTGCCGAACTGGTCCTTCTCCTCCTGCCCGCGGACCGTGGCCCGAAGCAGCGCCGGCCGCCCGTCGCGCTCGATCCCCACCGGAATCGTCTCGCCGGCGCGAAGGACGACGAGCGGGATGATGTCCTCGTAGCGCTCGACGGCGTGGCCGGCGATGCTGGTCACTCGGTCGCCGGCGCGGAACCCGGCCTGTTCGGCCGCGGATCCGGCGACGACCCGGTGGACCACCGCCGGAGTGTCGAACTCGCCGAGCGCCAGGTTGAACCCGGTGAACAGAAGGATCGCGCAGATAAGATTGGTCACCGGCCCGGCGGCGACGATCAGGAAGCGCTGGAGGACCGGCTTGGCCTGGAAGGTGCGGTTGCGCTCGGCCGGCGGCAAGGCGAGCCATTCCGCCGAGGCCTGGCTCGCGGGGTTCATGTCCCCGGCGAACTTCACGTAGCCGCCGAGCGGCAGCCAGGACAGCTTCCAGCGAGTGCCCCTCCGGTCCGTCCAGCCGGCGATCTCGCGGCCGAAGCCGATCGAGAAGACGTCCGCCTTCACTCCGAACGCCCGCCCGACGAGATAATGGCCGAGCTCATGGATGAAGATGAGCGGCCCGATCACCAGCAGGAAGCTGAGCACGTGGGTGAGGAGGCTGGGATTGCCCGTCAACGGCTGTACCTCAACGACTGTACCTCAACGACTGTACCTTTTCATGATCCGGGCCGCCTCCCCGCGTGCCGCCCGATCGATTTCCAGAACGTCTTCCACGGTTTGCGCCGCGGGACGGTCGCAGCATCGCAGGGTTTCGGCAACGATTGAAGCGATATCGAGAAAGCCGATTTCGCCCGCCAGGAAGGCGGCGACGGCGACTTCGTTGGCGCCATTGAGGATCGCCGGCCGCGCTCCGCCGGCTTCGAGCGCCTCTCTCGCCAAGCGCAAGGCCGGGAAACGCTCCGCGTCGGGAGCCTCGAAATCGAGCCGGCCGATGCGGGCGAGATCCAGCCGTTCGCACGGAGTCTCCATCCGCTCCGGCCAGGCGAGCGCGTAGGCGATCGGCACCCGCATGTCGGGCGCCCCCAGCTGGGCGAGGACGGAGCCGTCGCGATATTCGACCAGGCTGTGGACGACCGACTGGGGGTGGATGACCACCTCGAACGCGTCGAGCGGCAGCGGAAAGAGGTGGAAAGCCTCGATCAGCTCAAGCCCCTTGTTCATCA
>Ga0070660_100000726_pt1 | contig 21876 bp, 26 predicted proteins | sample KBSC33metaG_FD_64670 | JGI IMG/M metagenome (GOLD analysis project Ga0070660, IMG submission 64670) | Corn rhizosphere microbial communities from Kellogg Biological Station, Michigan, USA - KBS C3-3 metaG | ecosystem: Host-associated > Plants > Roots > Rhizosphere > Soil ... | reverse complement strand
AAGAAGCCGCAGGTCGCGCCATATTCGGGCGCCATGTTGGCGATGGTCGCGCGGTCGGCGACCGAGAGGGCCGAGACGCCGGGGCCGTAGAATTCGACGAAGCGGCCGACCACCCCCTTCTGGCGGAGCATCTGCGTGACCGTGAGCACCAGGTCGGTGGCGGTGATGCCCTCGCCCAATGCGCCGGAGAGGTGGAAGCCGACCACTTCGGGGATCAGCATCGACACCGGCTGGCCGAGCATCGCCGCCTCCGCCTCGATGCCGCCGACTCCCCAGCCGAGCACGCCGAGGCCGTTCACCATCGTGGTGTGGGAGTCGGTGCCGACGAGGGTGTCGGGGTAGGCGACTTCGCCGGCGGCGCCGGCGGCGCCGGCTGCGTCGCCCGAGGGCGAAACTTGCTTCGAGGACCAGACGCCCCGGGCGATATATTCGAGGTTCACCTGGTGGCAGATGCCGGTGCCGGGGGGGACGACCTCGAAGTTGCGGAACGCCTTGGAGCCCCATTTGAGGAACTCGTAGCGCTCGTAATTGCGGTCATATTCGAGCGCGACGTTGCGCTCGAACGCCTTGGGCGTGCCGAACTCGTCGACCATTACCGAGTGGTCGATGACGAGGTGGACGGGGACCAGCGGGTTGATCTTCTCCGGATCGCCCTTGAGGTTGGCCATGGCGTCCCGCATCGCGGCGAGGTCGACGACGGCGGGGACGCCGGTGAAATCCTGCATGAGCACGCGGGCGGGGCGATACTGGATCTCGCGCGCCGGGCCGGCGGGATTGTCCTGCCAGGCGACCAGCGCCTGGATGTCCTCGCGGGTGACCGTCTTGCCGTCCTCGAAGCGGAGGAGGTTCTCGAGCAGCACCTTCATCGAGAAGGGGAGGCGGTCGACCGGGCCGAGCTGGGCGGCAGCTTTGGCGAGGGAGTAGTAGGCGTAGGTGCGGGAGCCGACCTGAAGCTCAGTTCGGGTCTGGAGGGTGTCGTTGCCGACTGCGGTCACTGCGAAGCCTTTCCGGTGCGCCGCGCATGTGTTTCATTCAGCATGCACGAGAGACGTGTGGGATTAAGCTGTCCGCTTAATTTCCCCGCGCTCTAGCAACGCGTGCCCGGGGTGTGAAGGCTCGCCCACCGCGGCAAGATTCTGGCCGCTGGTGCCACCTCTGAGTAGCCACCCATAATGGACTGGAATATATCGGAAACCAAGGAAACTGCGCTTTCCCGGTGTCCTTCGGGCGGTATCGCGGAATTTGCTCCATGCGCTGATGACCAGAGACCACAGGAGTGGCAATAAGGACCTGCTATGTCGAAGGCCTACGAGAAGCTTTCCGTTAGGACTAAGGGTGCGTGGATTATCCACCACGGTCGAAAAGCTCATAACGCGATCCAAGGGGGCGCTGCGTTCCCAGCCCTTGAAACCGCAGGCCGTGCCGCGACCCTGTTGTCATCGCTGTCGGCAAGCGATGAAATCACGCTCCCCAAGACTCGAGTTGAGGCTCTCGCCAAAGCAGCAGGGTTCAATCCGAAGCTCGAACTCCCCCGGATATTAGAGATTCTGTCGGAAAAGCGATTGATCGACCGCGGAACAACAGGAGCGGTGGCGGTGGTGGGCCTTACGACCAGCGCCACGGCCGGTCACGCTGCCGAAATTTTCGAGGAATTGGAGCCCTCTCAGGAGGAGCGGGCGACAATTGTGGCAGCTGAGCGGACCACCGATGCGCCGGTAAAGTTTGCGCTGGTTGCCGAGTACATTGGTGACGAGTTCAAGCTATCGAAGGGGGATCGGAGCGACCTGGTTGAAGTCTCGAGCCGGATTGGGTTTGTGGACTCGGAAGGGTTGGGGGATGACAGGCTCATATTTAATGGAAACATTTTCAAACGTGGGACAACGCTTAAGGTCAAGCGAATTATCGATAGCCTCAGCTCTGCGGAGATAAGCTTAGTAAATACAGTTGAGGCGAAGCTGGCAGAGAAGGGATGCCTCGGCGTTTCTAGCGTCGGCAGGGTACTTGGTAAGGAGCTGTTCGAGAAGCTTCGTGCAGCTGGCATGTACGATGTGCATTATGTGCACAACCCCTCCGGGGAGTTCGGCTTCGTGACTCGCCCTGCTGCCTTCCACAAATTCAACGACCCCATGGTCGATGATGCTTTTGATCTGGCGAAAGCGCTTGTGGCCGCGCTGTTCTATGGGATGAGCCAGAGCTCCGCCTCGCGCGGTAAGATTCGGATGCTCTCCGCGCTACTCAGAAATCTGATAGCAGGGCTCGAGGTGGGCCCCGCCACGGCTATTGGCGAGGACTACAAAGTCCTAGAAGCGGCAGGAGTCATACGGGTCCGTCCGGTGGGCTGGGGTTACAAAATGAAGCTTCTCAAGAAGGATGTGGGGGAAATGGCACTGAAGGTGCTTACCACCGGGGACGCGGCCTCTGAAGCAGTGGCATCGCATCCCCTGCCCGGCGCGATGTCTGGCTTCACTGGACCGGAGGCAAGCCGTTGGGATTTCCGAGGACGCCAGAGCGTTCAGAGCCGTAAACAGACGCGCAGCATTCTCGAGTCGCTTCGGACCGGTGAGACTTTGTGATGGTCAAACGCCAAGTTGCCGCTAAGGAGCAGCCGGTCGCTTCCGTCCCAGGAGGGAAGGGGACGGCTGTAGAAGAGGCTCTGAGGCTTTACTTCGCCTCGTTGGGCTATTTCGCTGTTCGGTCGGTGCCGTGGAAACTTGACGGATCGGACGTCACCGACATCGATCTTTGGTTGTACGAGCGGCCATCTACGATTTCCCGTCGTCGAATCATCGTGGATATCAAGAACAAGAAATCACCACAGGCGGCCGAAAGGCTCGTGTGGACGAAGGGGCTGCAGACGGCATTAGGCGTAGAATCGGCCTTTGTTGCTACGCCCGACAGGCGCCCGGCAACGCATCGACTTGCGCGTAGTCTGAAGATCAACCTCATTGAGAACGTGCCCTTTGACAGGATTACAAGAGAATTCGATTTACAGAAGCTGGTTATCTCTCAAGGACAGTTTGATGAAATGGTGCGTGAGGCCGACGCAACCCGCCACACGAATGAATGGCGTGAGGCGCTGGCTACCGTCAAAGCGTCGCTTCTCAGTGGTCTAGGGTTTCAGTCAGCAAACCGCTGTTTAAGGGTTATGGCAGAGATCTACGACGATGTAGTGGTGACTCCGCCAGGTTCCACGCGCGCCATGGTCGGAGCTCGGCTAATCTACTTGGCTGCGGCGTGTGCGGCGATATCTCTCGATTACGCCATGGCCGAGTACGTTTTCAAGACCAAAGAGGAGCGGGAGATCATACTTGAAAATGGAATCAGGTACGGAAGTCCGGAGACCTCTGCCGCGCTCGGGAGGATTCGAACAGCTTCGGGACTAGCAGAAAAGTACCTGCCAAATGGACGGCATTTCGCCAAGATGATGGAATCTCGCTTCATGGTGGATGCGGAGAGAGTTCCAGCGGGGATAATTGCTGAATTCCTGGGGCGTCAGCGCCTAGTGGATGCCTTGTTTGATCCTGCCAACGCGCTACTCAGTGCCGCACTAGCTCAGGAAGTGCCATCATTTGATAGGTTGCCGGTGGGCGCTCGTGCGTTGGTGGGGGTCTTTATCGATTTTAATGGAGGCGCTCGCGACAAGTTTGCGAGGATGTGGTCGGTTGAAGCAGACGAAAAGCCGGTTGTCGCAAACCTGTCTTCCGAGCTGCCCCTCGAGACCGCGTCTCCTCAGCCGAAAAAGTCGAAGCGGGCGAAATGATTGTTAAGCCGGCGGGGGAACCACTCCGCCGATGAAGGCGCCCTTTGATATGAATAACACTCCTTCCGCCTCCAGCGCTGCGCGGAGCTTCTCGACTCGGGGCTGCAGAACCGCTTCACCGGCCTCGAAGCGGGCCACCGTGCGACGGCTGACGCCCGACGCATCGGCAAGATCGTCCAGCGTCCACCCCAGCGCCGCCCGCGCCATGCGACACTGAACCACGTTCAAAATGGCACTCGCAATGCAAAAAGCACTTGCGTCCGCTCCGTGCGTATGGCACTGATAGTGCCGTCAAGAAGAACCCCCACCTCCTGAAGCGGGAGAGCCTTGGTCATGGCTTCCAGGGAACATAGCTGCACGCGCCGCGATCTTCTAGCCGGCGCGCCGGCCGCTGCGCGTCCGACGCCGGCAAGAGCCCACCCCTTAATCCCGTCCCGGAAAGCCGGGAGGGGAGATGTGGCGGGTGAATGGCAGGCCGCGGTCGCGGCGCTGCGGCGGGCCGAGGAGGAGATTGCGGCGTTCAAGCGGGCGGAGCCGCTTGGGGCTTCGTTTGAAGCGCAGTGGGAGATGGACGAGGCGTTCTCCGATCTCGCCTGCGCGCAGAACCGCGCGCTCGAGCACTTGCTGCTGGTGCCGGCGCCGGATGTGGCGGCGCTGGCGGTGAAGCTGGCGCTCGCGGTCGAGGAGATGGCGTGGGAGCTGCCGCAGGGCGAGGCGGCGATGGCGCAGCTCGGCGAGGATGCGGCGCGGCTGGCGGCAGGGGACGGGCGCGGGCGCCCGGCTCCATCGGGCTAGGGGCGCGCTCGCCGCTGCCGCCAGCGCAGGATTTGGGCGGCGGCCAGGACGGCGGCCAGGAGGGCGACTTGCGCCCAGCGGGGCAAGGCAAGCGCGCCGCCGAGGAGCAGCATCACGCCCCACGCCAGGGCGACCATGAGCGCCGTCGCGAGAAGGGCGGCGAGGGCGAAGAGGGCTTTGTGCATGGGTGGATAACGCCGGGAGGGGCCAAGCGGTGCTTCAAGGACAGCGGAGGAGAAGCGGCGAGGGCGGCCTCGCCGACTCGTCGGACGGGTTCGGGCGGTTGTTACCGCCCGCCCCGCCGGCCGGGCTGGGCCGACTCCGTTCGCTGCTCCGGCGGCGCTGGCGCGCCGGCGTCGCTGCCGGACCTCATCAAAGTTTCGCTTTGATGGGGTCCTCTCTCGGGCGGCCCTAGCCATTGCTCAAGCCTGATCGGCGCGCCGTAGCGCGGCACCCATTTGGGCCAGGTCTGGACGGCGACCCAGAGGTCCATCACCTGCTCGAAGGTGACGGCGCGGCCGTACATCGTCACGTCGTACAAGCCGTCGGCGCGGCGGGTGACGTGGTGGCCGTGGCGTGCGAGGAGCGCGATCGCATCCATGGCGCCAAGCTGCGCCTTTGCGCGGGCGAATGCGTCAGCGTTTAGCGCAACTTGCTGGGGGCGGCTTTGCGGCGTACGGGCTGCCGAGTTCGCATTCCGTTCTTGATTTTCGGGCTCGTTCGTGCTAACCAAATCGGCTGGGCGAGGCGATTCGGGCGGGAGGTTGCGGTGAGCGGGGAGGAGCGGGAGGCGGGCGCGGAGGACGCGCCGGCGGAGGGGTTTCGGCGGCGGCGGGACGGGTTCACGGCGGCGAAGCGCAAGGCGTTCGTCGAGGCGCTGGCGCGGTTCGGCAACGTGCGGGACGCGTGCCGGGTGGCGGGGGTGTCGAACACGACCTTCTACCGGCACGAGAAGAGGGATCAGGACTTCGCGTCCTTGTGCCGGGCGGCGCGGGCGCAGGCGGCGGGCAATCTGGAGACGCTCGCCTGGGAGCGGGCGGTGACCGGTATCGAGGAGCCGGTCATCGCCTACGGCAAGGTGGTGGCGGTGCGGCGGCGGCGCTCCGACGCGGTGTTCCGGATGCTGCTCCAGGCGTCGAACCCGGAGAAGTTCGGGCGGATGGGAGGGCTGCGGCGCGCCGAGATCGAGCGCGAGCTGCGCGCGAAGATCATCGCCGAGGAGGACCGCAAGCGGCGGCCGCGCATCGCCACCAACGAGGAAGTCACCGAGGCGCTGCTGAAGCGGCTCGCCGTCTTCGCCGCGCGGGTGCGGGCGGAACGCCGGGAGGGCGACGGCGGGAGCGGCGGGAGCGGCGGGGACGGCGGCTCCGGGGAGCCGGACCCGCCGCCGTCCGCCTAGCGCAAGGCCGCCGGGAGGAGGGCGCCGGTCAGCCAATCGACCGGCGGCAGGACGAGGATGCGGACGATGTCGGCGGCGGGGAACAGGCGCGGGAGGAGGAAGAGGAGGAGGATGAGGAGCGGGAAGCCGAAGCGGTTGAGCCTGGCATAATGGCGGGCGGCGCGGCGCGGCAGCAGGCCCTCGACGACATGGCCGCCGTCGAAGGGAGGCAAGGGGAGCAGGTTGAAGATTGCGAGGAAGATGTTGATCGCGACGAAGTGGAAGAGGTTCATCGCGACGAAGAGCCAGGCGAGGGCGGGCGGCGGCGCGGCGGCGACGAGGGCGGCCAGCGCCAGGGCGCCGATCAGGGCGAGGGCGAGGTTGGTGCCCGGGCCGGCGAGGGCGACGAGGACCATGTGGAAGCGCGGGTTGCGCATGCGGGCGGCGACGACCGGCACCGGCTTCGCCCAGCCGAAGACCGGCGCGCCGCTCACCGCGAGGAGCAGGGGCAGCGCCACCGTGCCGAGCGGGTCGACGTGGCGGAGCGGGTTGAGGCTGAGCCGGCCGAGCCGCCGCGCGGTGGGGTCGCCGAACGCGCTCGCGACCCAGCCGTGGGCGACTTCGTGGCAGACGATGGCGATGACCAGCGGGATCAGCCAGGTCGCGGCGCGGAACAGGATATTGTCGGGAGTCACTTGGCTTCGGCCTCCCATTCGGCGGCGAGGATCGAGAAGAGCATTGTGTCGCGGACATGGCCGGTCCAGGTGATGCGGTCGGCGCGGAGCAGGCCTTCGCGCACCGCGCCGAGCTTGGCCATCGCCGCCTGGCTGCGGGCGTTGCGTGCATCGACGCGGAACTCGACGCGGCGAAAGCCGCAGGCGAAGGCGCGGGCGAGCATCAGCTCCTTGACCCGCCGGTTGAAGCCGGTGCCGCGGAGGCGCGGGACGTAATAGGTGTTGCCGATCTCGAGCACGCCGCGCTCGGCGTCGATGCCGAGATAGGCGCTCATGCCGACCACCTCGCCGGCGAGCAGGATGGCGAAGGCGTGGCTGTTGGGGCGGGCGAGGAGCGCATCGAGGCTCGCGTCGAAATGCTCCGGATCGTAGGAGACGGAGTAGATCGGCCAGACGTCCGGGTCGAGCGCGCAGGCCGCCTTGAGCGCCGCGCGGTGGCGCTCGTCGAGGGGGTCGATGCGGAGATCGCCGGCCTCCATCGGCGAGGCGAGGCTCACTCCTCCGGCGAGCCCAGGTCCCGCGCCACCTTCGGGTCGCGGAGCAGGGCGTCGATATGGCTGCCTTCGTCGAAGCTCTCGTCGGCGAGGAATTTGAGCTTCGCGGCGTACTTCGTGTTCACGCGGCTGGCGACGGCGCGCTGGAGGTAGGCGGTGTGGGTCCTCAGCGCCTTGAGCACCGTCTCCTCGTCCTGCCCGAGCAACGGCTTCACGAAGGCGGTGGCGTGGCGCAGGTCCGGCGACATGCGGACTTCGGTGACCGAGACGAGATGGCTGGCGAGCACCTCGTCGTGCACCTCGCCGCGCATCAGGATGTCGGAGAGGGCATGGCGGACCTGCTCGCCGACGCGGAGCAGGCGGACGGACTTGCCTTCGGGCGTTTCGGTGCGGGGCATCAGGCGTCGGCCTCGGTAAAGAAGGTCAGGCGGTTGCCGGCGGGATCGGGGATGGTGATTTCCCACGAGCCCCAGGGCTGGAGCTGCGGCTCGCCGGGGCGGCTGTTCTCGAAATTCTTCTCGCGCAACGCCTTGGCGAAGGCGCGGACGTCGTCGTGCGGGATGCGCAGCGCCGAACCGGGGGTGCCGTCGCCATAATGTTCGGAGAGGTGGAGGCGGCACGCCCCGCTCCTCAGCCCCATGTAGAGCGGCGCACCGGGCTCGAAGCGGTGCTCGAACTCGACTTCGAAGCCCAGGAAATCGACGTAGAAACGGCGCGCGCGCCGCTCGTCGAAGCTGCGCAGGATGGGGGTGGGGGTTCCGAGCATGGCTATCGCTCCCGACTGCTCACGCCCCTCTCCCATTTCGGGAGAGGGAGGGACCCATTGCGACAGCAATGGGAGGGTGAGGGAATGACCGGCGAGGATAGTCCCTCACCCTCCACCCGCGATGCGGGCGGGCCCCTCCCTCTCCCGAAATGGGAGAGGGGAAAGGAAGGTCACAACGTCCTTTGCCGCTCCTCGACCTCGAAGACCTCGAGGTGGTCGCCCGCCTTGATGTCGTTGGTGTCGGCGAGGAGCACGCCGCATTCGAGGCCGGCGCGGACCTCCGCCACGTCGTCCTTGAAGCGCCGGAGGGAGGAAATGGTCGTCTTGGAGACGATGACGTCCTCGCGGGTGAGGCGGGCGTGGAGACCCTTCCTGATGACGCCCTCGAGCACGAGCAGGCCGGCGGCCTTGTCGCGCTTGCCGGCGGGGAAGACCTCCTTGACCTCGGCGCGGCCGAGCACGGTCTCGATGATCTCCGGCCCGAGCTGGCCGCCCATCGCCTCGCGCACCCAGTCGGTGAGGTGATAGATGACGTCGTAATAGCGGAACTCGACCTTGTTGCGCTCCGCCGCCTCGCGCGCCTTGGCGTTGGGGCGGACGTTGAAGCCGATGATCGGCGCGCCCGAAGCCGCGGCGAGGATCACGTCGCTCTCGGTGATCGCGCCGACGCCGGCGTGGAGGATCCGCGCCTTGATGTCCTCGGTGGAGATGCGGTTCACCGCATTGACGATCGCCTCGACCGATCCCTGCACGTCGCCCTTGACGACGATCGGGAATTCCTTGGCCTGGTTCTCGCGCGAGGCGAACATGTTCTCAAGGCTGACCGGGGCGGTGGTGGTCCGCTTGCGGTCGAGCACGCTCTGGCGGTAGGCGGCGACCTCGCGTGCGCGCGCGTCGTTCTCGACGACGGTCAGCGTGTCGCCGGCCGACGGCACGCCGGAGAGGCCGAGCACCTCGACGGGTACGGAAGGCCCCGCCTCCTTCACCTGGCGGCCCTTGTCGTCGATCATCGCGCGGACCTTGCCGGGCACGGCGCCGACCACGAAGATGTCGCCGACCTTCAGCGTCCCGCGCTGGACGAGCACCGTGGCGAGCGGCCCGCGGCCCTTGTCGAGCTTCGCTTCGACGACCGCGCCCTCGGCCGGGCGGTCCGGGTTGGCGCGCAGCTCGAGCAGCTCGGCCTGCAGGGCGATCGCTTCGAGAAGCTTGTCGAGGTTGGTCTTCTTGAGCGCCGAGACCTCGACGTCCTGCACGTCGCCGCCGAGATCCTCGACGACGATCTCGTGCTGCAAGAGCTCCTCGCGGACGCGCTGCGGACGCGCGCCGTCCTTGTCGATCTTGTTGATCGCGACGATCATCGGCACGCCGGCCGCCTTGGTGTGGTTGATCGCCTCGACGGTCTGCGGCTTGAGGCCGTCGTCAGCGGCCACCACCAGCACGACGATATCGGTCACGTTGGCGCCGCGGGCGCGCATCTCGGTGAAGGCCTCGTGGCCCGGCGTGTCGAGGAAGGTGATCTTCGACTTGTCGGGCAGCTGCACCTGGTAGGCGCCGATATGCTGGGTGATGCCGCCGGCCTCGCCGGAGACGACGTTGGCGCCGCGGATCGCGTCGAGCAGCGACGTCTTGCCGTGGTCGACATGGCCCATGATGGTAACGACCGGCGGCCGCGGCTGCAGCGTCTCGGGAGCGTCGACGTCCTCGTCCGTCTGGATGTCGACGTCGCTCTCGCTGACGCGCTTGATGTTGTGGCCGAACTCGGTGACGAGCAGCTCCGCCGTGTCCTGGTCGATCGTCTGGTTGACGGTGACGACCATGCCCATCTTGAAGAGCGCCTTGACGAGGTCGGCGGCGCGCTCGGCCATGCGGTTGGCGAGCTCCTGCACGCTGATCGCGTCGGGCACGACGACGTCGCGGACCTGCTTGGCGGCGGGCCCGGACTGCATGTGATGCCGCCGGTCCTTTTCGCGGGCGCGGCGGAGCGCGGCGAGCGAGCGGGCGCGGTTGTCGTCGTCGCCGGAAAGGGCGCGCGAGACGGTGAGCTTGCCGGCGTGGCGGCGGTCGTCGCGGCCGCGCGCGGGGCGGGCCGGCTCGGGGCGCTTGGCGGCCGGGGCGTGGTGCTTGGGCCGGGCGTGGCCGGGACGCTCGTCCTCGTCGTCCGCGGCGGCCGGAGCGGCGGGCGCGGCCGACGGCGCGGCGGCCTCCTGCTCGGCGCGGCGGGCTGCTTCCTGGGCCTCCTGCTCGGCCTTGACGCGGGCCTCTTCCTCGGCGCGGCGATTGTCCTCGGCGCGGCGCTTCTCTTCCTCGGTCGCGGCCTGGGCCTGCTTGTCCTCGCGGCGACGGGCTTCCTCGAGCTGGGCGAGGCGCGCTTCCTCGGCCTCGCGCAGCAGCTTCTCCTGCAGCTCGCGGCGGGCGGCGGGATCGTTCGGGCGCTGCGGCGCGGGGGCCGGACGCGCCGGCGGCTGCGGCGCGCGCGCGACCGGCGCCGGGGCGGCCGGCTTGGGCGCTTCCTGGACCGGGGCAGGCGCGGCTTCCTGGCCGCCACCGGGACCGAGGATCCGCCGCTTCTTCACCTCGACCACCACGGTGTTCGAGCGGCCGTGGCTGAAGCTCTGCTTCACCTTGCCGGTCTCGACGGTGCGCTTGAGACCCAGCGGCGCGCGCGCTCCCAGCTTCGGCTTGTCAGTCGTATCGCTCATTACTGTCCTTCGTTCACATCAACAGCCGACGCATCCGGCGTGCCCGCCGTCGCGGCGCTTAGCCCAGAGTCAGGTCCGATAAAAGCGCGCCACCGGGCGAGCGCTTTGCCCACGCGGGCGGCAGCCCCACGATCGATCAGCGCGATATGTACCACATTCTGCCGTCCCAGCGCCAATGACAATGTAGGCCTTTCGGCCGGAATTACGAGGCCTTGCGGGTCGCCGCCGCCCACCCGCCAGGCCTGGTCGAGCTTGCGGTTGCCATCGTCGCCCGCGTCCGCGGCGTGGAGGAGCAGGCGGACCTCGCCCTTGCGGGCGGCCGCCTCGATCTTCTCGGTGCCGGTGAGGAGGGTGCCGGAGCGCGCCTCGAGGCCGAGCCGGTCGAGCAGCGCCTGGCGGAGCGCGGCTTCGATGCGCTCGCCGAGGTCGGCGGGAATCCGCAGGTCGCTCGTCTTGAAGGCGCGGGCGAGGGCCGCCTTGAGCCTGCCCTTGGCCTGGGCGTCGTCGAGCGTCGGTCGGTCGACGCCGATCCATGCGCCGCGGCCGGGGGCCTTGGCGCGCACATCGGGGAGAATCTCGCCGTCCGGCGAGAGTGCGAGGCGGATCAGGTCCTCGCGCGCGCCGGCGGCACGGGTGAGGATGCAGGTGCGCTCGGGCGCTTCGCCCCCCTCCCTTTGCAGGGAGGGGGAGATAGAGTTCGCCGCCCTACGTCCTACGCGCTCATTGGGAGGTTTCCGCAACAGCGTCCTCCCCCTTCACGTCTTCGTCCTCGAACCAGTGGGCGCGGGCGGCCATGATGATCTCGTTGCCCTGCTCCTCGGAGAGGCCGTACTCGGCGAGAATGCCGCCCTTGTCTTCGGGGCGGTTGTTCGGCTCGCGCTGGCGGCGCTGCTCCGGACGCTTCTTGGCGACGAGCTCGTCGGTCGCGAGATCGGCGAGGTCGTCGAGCGTCTTGATGTTCGCCTTGCCGAGCGTGACCAGCATCGCCTCGGTGAGGTAGGGCATCTCCGCGAGCGCGTCCTCGACTCCCATCGCGCGCCGCTCCTGGCGGGCCGCCTCCTCGCGCCGCTCGAGCGCCTCGGCGGCGCGGCTCTGCAACTCGGTGGCGAGGTCGTCGTCGAAGCCCTCGATCGAGGCGATCTCGTCGGGCTGGACGTAAGCGACCTCCTCGAGCGCGCCGAAGCCTTCGGCGACGAGCAGCTGGGCGAGCGTCTCGTCGACGTCCAGCTCCTCCTGGAACATGGTTGAGCGCTCGATGAACTCGCGCTGGCGCTTCTCGGACGCGTCGGCCTCGGTCATGATGTCGATCGCCGAGCCGGTGAGCTGGCTCGCCAGCCGGACGTTCTGGCCGCGGCGGCCGATGGCGAGGCTGAGCTGGTCGTCGGGCACCACCACCTCGATCCGGCTCTCCTCCTCGTCGATGACGACGCGGCTGACCGTCGCCGGCTGCAGCGCGTTGACGACGAAGGTGGCGAGGTCCTCGGACCAGGGGATGATGTCGATCTTCTCGCCCTGCAGCTCCTGGACGACGGCCTGGACCCGCGAACCCTTCATGCCGACGCAGGCGCCGACCGGATCGATCGAGCTGTCGTAGCTGATCACGCCGATCTTGGCGCGGCTGCCCGGATCGCGGGCGGCCGCCTTGATCTCAATGATGCCGTCGTAAATCTCGGGCACTTCCTGCGCGAACAGCTTCTTCATGAAGTCGGGATGGGCGCGGGAGAGGAAGATCTGCGGGCCGCGGCTCTCTCGCGCGACCTTGAGGATCAGCGAGCGGACGCGGTCGCCGACGCGGACCACTTCGCGCGGGATCTGGGCGTCGCGGCGGATGACGCCCTCGGCGCGGCCGAGGTCGACGACGACGTGGCCGAACTCGACGCGCTTGACGACCCCGGTGATGACCTCGCCGACGCGGTCCTTGAACTCCTCGTACTGGCGCTCGCGCTCGGCGTCGCGGACCTTCTGGAAGATGACCTGCTTGGCGGCCTGCGCGGCGATGCGTCCGAACTCGATCGGGGGGAGCGGATCGACGATGAAGTCGCCGAGCTCGGCACCCTTTTGGAGCTTCTGCGCGTCCTCGAGGCTGACCTGCTTGAAATAATCGTCGACCTGCTCGACCACCTCGACGACGCGCCACAGGCGCAGGTCGCCGCTCACGGGATCGAGCTTCGCGCGGATGTCGTTCTCGGCGCCGTAGCGGGCGCGGGCGGCGCGCTGGATCGCGTCCTCCATCGCCTCGATGACGATGCCCTTGTCGATCAGCTTCTCGCGCGCGACGGCATCGGCGATGGCGATGAGCTCGGCCTTGTTGGCGGAGGCGACCGGCGCGGTGCCGGCGGCGGGATTGGTAGCCATGTCAGTCTTCCTCGGTCTCAGTCGTGTTTTCGATTGGTTCGATCTCGTCGGCGCCTTCGGGCGAGAGCGGCGCGGTGGCGGCGATCAGCCGGTCGGTCATCACCAGCTTGGCGGCGTCGATCGCCGCGAACGGCACCGCCATCGCGCCTTGCACCGGCACCTCGATCAGCACGCTCTCGCCCTCGGTCCCGGTCAGCGTGCCGGCGAAGACCTTGCGCCCGTCGAGCTTCTCGGCGAGCACGATGCGCGCCTCGTGGCCCTTCCAGTCGTCGAAGTCGGCGAGGCGGGTGAGCGGCCGGTCGATGCCGGGCGAGCTGACCTCGAGCCGGTAGGCATGCTCGATCGGGTCCGCCTCGTCGAGCAGGTCGGAGAGGCGGCGCGACAGGCGCGCGCAATCTTCGAGGGTGAGCTGGCGCGTCTTCGGGTCCTCGGCCATCACCTGCAGCGTCGGGTCCGATGCGCCGCCGATCATCTTGACGCGCACGAGCTTCAGCCCCTCGGCCTCGGCCGCGGGCGCGATCAGTCTCTTGAGCTCGGCGATGTCCGCCACGTGCGCCTTTCCATCAAGCAAAGCCCCTCGCTGCCGGCCCCGACCCCGGGACCAGCCTCAACGTCTCACGATGTCGAGGAGGTGATGCGCATATAGGCGCGGCGCCGGCGAGGGGCAAGCGCCAATGGCCGGGGAAAGGCGCGGGCTGCTCAGGCCGCTCGCAGCCGTCCGTCCTCGTCCACCGGATCTTCGCCGACGGCGGCGTGCCAGGCCTTGCGGACGCCGTATTGGACCGCCCAGCCGAGCGCCCAGGTGGCGACGATCGGGGCGAGGGCCTTGATCGTGCCCTCGACGACGGTGCCGACGATCGCGCCCTTCACGCCGCTGTCGCCGTCGCGGCGGTCGATGGCGGCGCCGATCAGGGCGCCCAACAGGTTGCTCATGCTCGAAAGCTCCTTTCCGCGAAGGAGAGCGCGCACGGCGGCCCCGGGTTCCGGCTCAGGCCGCGGTCCGCAGCAGCCCCATCGCCCGGAAGCTGCTCCAGCTGGTTCCCGCGACGATGATGTGGTCGTGGATGTACATGTCGAGAGCGGCGGCGGCGGCGGCGATCCGCCGCGTCGCCTCCACGTCGTCGCGGCTGGGAGTCGGGTCGCCGGACGGATGGTTGTGGACGAGGATCAGCGCCGTCGCGCCGAGGTCCAGGGCGCGGCGCACGATCGCCCGGGGGATGACGCTCGCCGCGTTCACCGAGCCTTCGACGGCGACCTCGTCGGCCAGAAGGCGGTTGGCCGCATTGAGGTAGAGAATGCGCAGCCGCTCGGTCGCCAGGCCCGCCATGTCGAAGGCGAGGTAGGAGAGCAGAGCCTCGGAATCGCCCAATATCGGGCCCGTGAAGGCGTCGCAGCGCAGGGCATGGAGCATCGCCTCGCGGATCGTCTCCAGATGCTGCGCCGCCGCGGCGTTCCTGCCCAGCACCACCCGTTGGGCCGCCGGGCCGGCCGCCAGCACGCCTGCCAGCGATCCGAAGGCGTCGATCAGGCTGTCCGCCCAGCGGCGGGCATCCGGCCCGAACGGGCGGAGAAGCTCGACCATGATCTGTCGACACCGAATCGTGCCAGCCGCCGCCGGTGGTTCCACGTTCCGAACACGATCAGTGCCAGTATCGGGTAGCTCCACACGGCGATGATGAAGGCATAGCCCCACCGGATCAGAGAGGGATCCGCCATCTTCACGACATGACCCGTGGTCCCGAGCAAATGGAAGGCCGTCAGCCATAGCAGCCAGAACCTCTCTGCGAAAAGCGCGACGGCGAGCAGCCCGCAAAGCGTGGCGACGTCCACGGCGAACACGCCGGCTTCCACGCTGCTCCACCACGTCCCTGACGCGTCCCTTGCCAGGTGCGTGAGGACGACACTCGCGAAATAGATGGTGGCCGCGCTGCGCTCGGGTCCTCCGCCCTTCCACCAGGCATAGCCGCAGCAGAGCAGCAGGAGGACGCGAAAATACCAGTTGATGTGGTACATGGGGCTCCAAAACGCCGCCCGGGGCCGAACGTCAATCCCGGCCGCCCCGGCTCCATCACGCGACCGACTTGAGATGCGGCTGGAGCGCGCCCGTCGTCGCCGGCTTCTGCTCGTCGCCCGACGCGAAGGTGCGCAAGCCGACCTGGACCTTCGTCTCGCTGAGTCGCTTGTGCGCCTCGACGATGTCGGCACGGGCCTTGGCGAGCGCGGCGAAGGCCGATGCGGACACCTCGAAGGCGTCCTGGCCGACGATCGCCGACAGATTGGCTTCCGAGCGGGCGGTCACCAAGGTTCCGTTGAATTCCGCGGCCCTGGCCAGCGCCGCGTCGATGGCGTCCTCGGCGGCCCAGAGGCTCGTTGCGATCTTCATGGCCGCGTCCCGGCGTTGCTTGAGCATAAGATCTCCCTTTCCGCGCGGCCTCGCGGCCCGCGGAATTCGCGTTTCGTGATTTCGTCGTCGACCTAGTGCCTGGTCAGCCTGACAAGGGCTTCCACGCCCGAGACCAGTCCTCCGAACGCAACCGCCACCCCGATGGCGATCGCCACGATCCAGACCAGCCTCATGAGCCAATTCAGGTCACTGGGCCTGTTGTTGCCGATCGGGAGCGGAAGCGTGGGAGCCCCTCCCGGCCTGACGAAGGCGAAGCCTGCCTGCTCCTCCCGCATCGTGTGGCCGGACAACCCAGTGAAACGCTGTGGCCCGCTCTCGATCGGCAGCCCCATCATCGCCGGATCGGCCGCCGGGGCAATGTCCGGCGATTGGTATACCAACGGCTGGACCGGCATGTGAGGGGGCGGCGGAGGGGACGCGGTGAGCCCTTCGTGCTCGGCGAGGAGCCGCGCGGCGGTGCGGCGGTCCGGGACGTCGAGCGTCCGCATCGCCGCCTTGATATGCTGGTCGACGGAGCCCGGCTCGATCCCGAGCAGCGGCGCGATCTCCTTGGACGTCTTGTGGGCATAGACGTGGCGCAGGCAGATGCGCTGCTGCTCGGTCAGCCTGGCGAGACGCTGAGGGGTCATGGCGGTTCCGTTTATCGCCGAGGTGCGCCCTCCACACAATGGTTTCGCGCGATTACTCCCGAATCGGCCGCGGTCGACGCATGCGTGCGAATCGGGGGAGGCCGCTACGGCAACCATGCCGGGACCGGATCGTTACGGGCGTGGGACGGCTTGCCTTCGCGGGCCGCGCATCGACACAGGGGCTCCATGAAGACCGGATATCTGATCGCCGTCACCCTTGCCGCGACGGCCGCGGCGCCCGCCGCCGCCCAGGACCAGAGGGACGGGGACCGCATCGTCACCATCGGCGCGGGAATCCAGACGCTCCCGCGCTATCCCGGCGCGCGCGACCGGCAGATCAGCCCTCTCCCGCGCTTCCTCCTGGATCGCCCCGACCGCCCGATGCGCTTCCGCGCGCCCGACCAGGGAATCGGCATCGGCCTGCTCGGCTCGAACAGCAGCATCGACGTCGGGCCGGCCGTGCAGCTGAGGCTCAGCCGCCGCAGCGGGCGCGACGTCCCCGCGGGCGTTCCCGGCGTGGGCTTCACCGTCGAGGCGGGCGGATTCGTGCAGGCGATGCTCGGCGATTCCTTCCGCGTCCGGGCCGAGGGGCGGCAGGGCATCGGCGGCCACAAGGGCGCGGTGCTGGACCTCAGCGCCGACGCGATCCTGCGCAACCGCGCCGACACGACGCTCTTCTCGATCGGGCCGCGGCTGCGCCTTTCGGACGGACGCTACCAGCGCGCCTATTTCGGCGTGACCCTCCCCGCCGCGATCGCGACCGGCCTGCCCGTCTACACGCCCCATGCCGGCGTCCACGCGGTCGGGCTGTCCTCCGGCATCACCCAGAAACTCGGCGGCCCATGGGGCGTCTACGCTTATGCCGGCTACGACCGGCTGATCGACCAGGCGGGCCGCTCGCCGCTGGTCCGGCGCTACGGCCGGCGGGACGAGCTGTCGGGGGGCGTGGCCCTCACCTACAGCTTCCGCATGCATCTCGGGCTCTGAACGGCTAGCGCCGCGTTACCGCTCGACCCACATTTCAGGACCCGACGATGCGTGCTCTTCGTACAGCCTTTCTCCCCGCCCTCGCCTTGCTCGGCTGCAGCGCCGGTGATTCGGCGCCCTCCGCCGCGGCCCAGGCCGGCGACGGCGGCCAGCCGCGGACGTCGCTCGCCTCCGCGCCGTTCCAGGCCGAACCGGTCGGCCGCTTCGACAATCCCTGGGCGATCGCCTTCCTCCCCGGCGGCTCGGCGCTGGTGACAGAAAAAGGCGGGAGGCTGAAGCTTTGGTCGACGGGCCAGAAGGTGCTCGAGGTTCTGGGCGTGCCGGCCGTCGCGACCGGCGGCCAGGGCGGGCTCCTCGACGTCGCTCCGTCGCCCACGTTCGCCAAGGACAGGTTTGTCTATCTGACCTATTCGGAGCCGCAGGCAGCGGGAGGCAGCGGTCTTGCTCTGGCGCGCGCGCAGCTTGACGGCAATCTGATTGGTCCGGTGCTCGTCGGCATGAAGGTGCTCTGGCGCGACCCGGCGGGCGGCCGCGGCGGCCAGTTCGGGGCAATCATCGCCTTCTCGCCCGACGGCAAGCATCTCTTCCTGAGCTCCGGCGAGCGGCAGCGCTTCACGCCGGCGCAGGACCCGAACCAGCCGCTCGGCAAGATCCTTCGCCTCACCCTCGACGGCAAGCCCGCCCCGGGCAATCCTTGGGCCGGCAAGACCGGCGCGGCGACGGTGACCGTCACCGATCCCCCTGAGAATACCGAAATCGCCAAGACTGCGCCCGGCCGCTCGGTCGCGGTGCCGGCGCCCAACCTCACCCCGTCCGAAACCTGGTCGACGGGCCACCGCAACCCCTACGGCCTCGCCTTCGCGCCAGACGGACGGCTGTGGTCGGAGGAGATGGGCCCGCGCGGCGGCGACGAGTTGAACCTGATCGAGCCGGGCAGGAATTACGGCTGGCCGCTGGTCAGCCAGGGCGACAATTACGACGGCACGCCGATTCCCCGTCACGCGACGCGGCCCGACCTCCAGGCGCCGGTCCTGTGGTGGAACCCGGCCATCTCGCCGGGCGGCATGACCTTCTATTCGGGCAAGCTGTTCCCCCAATGGAAGGGCGACGCCTTCATCGCCGCTCTCTCCGGCAAGGGCCTGATCCGCATCGTCGTCACCGGCGCCACCGCGCGCAAGGCGGAGATGTGGGATTTCGGGGCGCGCCTGCGGGACGTGGCGGAAGGCCCGGACGGCGCTCTCTACGTGCTGGAGGACGGCGAGCGCGGCTCCGGCGGGCGGCTGCTGCGGCTGACGCCGAAGCGCTAGCATTTATCCACAGTCGCGTCCTTCGCGCCTCTTCGCATCGGTGCGCCCGCGGCTTAGGCTTGCGCCATGGAGCCCGCCGATTCCCTGTTCGAGGACGCGCCGCAAGTCCGCGACGCGGACCGGCTGACGCTCGACATCGACGGGTGGGAGGGTCCGCTCGACCTGCTCCTGACCCTCGCGCGGTCGCAGAAGGTGGACCTTGCCAGGATCTCCATCCTCGCCCTGGTCGAGCAATATCTCGCCTTCATCGCCGACGCGAAGAAGCTCAAGCTCGAGATCGCCGCCGATTATCTCGTCATGGCCGCCTGGCTGGCCTACCTCAAGTCGTGCCTGCTCCTCCCCAAGGACCCGGGCATCGACCCGAGCCCCGAAGAGCTGGCGCTCCGGCTCCAGCTCCGCCTCCAGCGCCTCTCGGCGATGCGCGAGGCGGGAGCGCGGCTGATCGCCCGCGACAGGATCGGCCGCGACGTCTTCGTGCGCGGCGCGCCGGAGGGGCTGCGCACCATCCGCCGCGCCGCCTGGCAGGCCGAGCTCTACGACCTCATCGCCGCCTACGGCGCGGTCCGCGCCCGCACCGAGCCCGCCGTCCACATCGTCGCGCGACGGCCGGTGATGACGCTTGAGGAGGCGCTCCTTCGCGTCGAACGGCTGCTCGGCGCCCGCCTCGACTGGGCGCGCCTCGAAAGCTTTCTCCCCGAGACGCAGGACGACGAATACCGCAAGTCCGCGCTCGCCTCCTCGTTCGTCGCGACGCTGGAGCTCGCCCGCAAGGGCCGGCTCGAGCTCGACCAGAAGGCGCCCTTCGCGCCGCTCTACATCCGCGCCGCATGATCGAGCCCGACGACGCCCTCCGCGCGGTCGAGGCGGCCCTGTTCGCCGCCGCCGAGCCCCTGAGCGCCGGCGACATCGCCGAGCATGTCGGCCTCGGCGTCGACGTCCCCGCCTGCCTCGTCCGGCTCGCCCACGATTATGCCGGGCGCGGCGTCAACCTCGTCGAGCGCGGCGGGCGCTGGCATTTCCAGACGGCGCCCGACATGGCGCATATCCTCAGGCGCGAGCGCGAGGAGCCGCGGCGGCTGTCGCGCGCCGCGGTCGAGACGCTCGCCATCATCGCCTATCACGAGCCGGTCAGCCGGGCCGAGATCGAGGCGATCCGCGGCGTGCAGATTTCCAAGGGCACGCTCGACGTGCTGATGGAGGCGGGCTGGGTCCGCCCCGCCGGCCGCCGCGAGGTGCCGGGCCGCCCGCTCACCTACGCCACCACCCCCGCCTTCCTCGCTCATTTCGGCCTCGAAAGCCGCCGCGACCTCCCCGGCATCGACGACTTGAAGGCCGCCGGCCTCCTCGACCCGATCGACGCGGCGCTCGCCGGGATGGGCCAGCTGGAGCTGGAAGGCGGGGAGGAGGAGGGAGACTGAAGGAAGCGTGTGGTGCCGTCGCTGTGCGTCTGGCGATGGCCGACGAGGAGACCTGCCACAGCCGCCCCAGCGGATTCGTGCCGAGATAGCCCGTCTCGCTGAGCTTGCGGCCGAGCGCGTCGTAGGTGAACGACACCGACTCCGTGCCCTGGGTCGCCCCGGTCAGCGCGCAGAGCAGGTCCCAGGTGAAGCTGCTGTCGGGTTCGCTGCCGGGCAGGTCCATGGTCGTCACCCGATCGAGCGCATCGTAGGTCAGCCGACCGGGGTAGAGCGTGGTACCGCTTCGTCACAAACGGAGACCTTCTTTTGCCAAATTCCACTGATGGCGAGGATGAGTGCGCTGCCGGATAAAAACCCTTTGCCGAAGACCGTCCATTCCGCGCGACCATAGTGGTTCCCGATCAGCAGCAGAGCGATTCCTCCAAGGACCAAAGCTGTCGCCAAAGCTCGTTGCATCGCATTCTCCTTTGATTATCCGCGCACTGCTGGATTGCAGCACCCCCCATAAAGGCGGCTGCAAGGGAACCGCCGAAGGTTTCCGGCACGAAGACGACCCCGCCGGCGAATGCCCCTCCGGCTGCCAAGCATGTCCGGACGTGCTTCCAATCGACTGGCGGTTCCGGGCGCTTCGGAGGTGGCGGAGGCAAGGGTTTGCAGAAATTGTTTGCAAAATTACATTTGCTTTGTGGCAGCCGAACAGGATTATAAATCTTGCAAATAGTCGTTTGCCTGGCCTCAAGGCTGGAGAGACGATGTGTCGCTTCATCCTGCCGGCCCGGTTTCCCACCAGCAGCTGGACGTGCACCCACATCGCGGTATCGGTACAGAGGAACAGCACCAGAGCCGCCAGAAAGTCATCAATGGCCATTGGCATGGCATACTCCGCAGGCGTTGACGCTCGTGCCCACGCTGCTCCCGACAGCGACGATGCTCTCGAGCCGTTCTTATCCAGTCGCCAATCAGCCCTCACGCCGCTTGCGGCGCCTCCGGCGCAGCTTCAACAACAATGGCGGTCCGAATGATGCGGCAGCGCAGTATACAATTGCGAGCTGGAGCCCATCGTTAACTCTCTCCCACCGCGTGGCTTCCGAAATGGTAAGGCATTTTCGCTCACCTTTGACGGTGACGATAGAGAATGTGTTTGGATAGTCAGTACAGGTGCGGATATCCATGGGACGCATGTGCACAATCGACGTATTATATAGCTCCCCGCATATCGACACCGCGACAAAGCCACTAACAGCGCTAAATAGCCACACTGCCTTAAGCGAACCGATCTCTGCGGCCCCCATAATCTCGCCGATCAGCGAACGAGCATCAAGAATACGACTACCGCCAGCAAAACGAAGATTGCGCCTCCCATCAGCACCCAGAACCCGGCGGAACTTCGCTCATATGTGGCCGCGGCGCCCTTCGTGAACAGCGCGTCGAATAGTGCTCCGATCAAAAAACCCATCGCCTCGCTCCTAATCAGTTACCGGCTGCGCACGCTTGTACTATCACGGACGCCGCAGCGCCGCCGGCGGCTCCCCTCATCGTGCCGGTCACTGCACCGCCTGCGCCGCCAAGGAAGCTGCCGGCGGGGCCTGCGAAAGAGCCGCCGACTGCGCCAGTCACGGCCCCAGTGGCCGCGCCGCGGAGGCCGCCTTTTGATGCTGCCACCGCTACCTTCTGGCTGTCCACGTGGCTAGCACCCGCGAAGCAGTTCGAGACGTATTTGCTTGCCCACCTCACGGCGGCGGTGAAATACGCGGTCGAGGTCGTCGAAGGCGTTGCCGCAGCCCGTGACAGTGTCCTCGCACCCAGGATAATTGGGCGGCTTGACGCCCAGATCGCCGAGCTGCCAACCGAAATCGCGTTCTCCGGCATCGAGACTGGATCGCGCTGCTGCGAGGGCGTTTCGAAGACCGTCCACTCCGAGGCAGTCCGTCTCCTCGGACGCGCAGAGCCCGGCCGGATCGCTGCGGTTGACCGGATCCGTATGGACGTAATTATCGACGTTCAACCCATCCCCGTACCCGATCGGATCGGTCTGCATGAACCGTCCCATGGTCGGCGAGTAGAAGCGGGCTTTGTAGTACCACAGGCCGAGCTCGGGGATCCAGGCCTGGCCGGTATAGCCGAACCGGCCCTGGAAGCCCGAGCCGGGG
>Ga0070660_100000725_pt1 | contig 21879 bp, 22 predicted proteins | sample KBSC33metaG_FD_64670 | JGI IMG/M metagenome (GOLD analysis project Ga0070660, IMG submission 64670) | Corn rhizosphere microbial communities from Kellogg Biological Station, Michigan, USA - KBS C3-3 metaG | ecosystem: Host-associated > Plants > Roots > Rhizosphere > Soil ... | reverse complement strand
CTCAAGCTCGACAAGCTCGAGGTCAAGCTCAATCCGGTGACGTCATCGACCCGCATTCCCTTGCTGGCCAACGGCACCATCGACCTGGAATGCGGCTCGACCACCAACAACCCCGAACGTCTGAAGCAGGTTGCATTCACCAACACCCACTTTCTGACCGCAACCCGTTTCGTCTCGAAGAAGTCCAGCAAGCTCAACTCGATCGACGATCTCAAGGGCAAGTCGGTGGCCTCGAGCTCCGGCACCACCAACATCAAGCAGCTCACCGAAGCCAATGCCGCCCGCAATCTCGGCATCAACATCATCCCGGCCAAGGAACATGCCGAATCGTTCCTGATGGTCGAGACCGATCGCGCGGTTGCGACTGTATTGGACGATATCCTGCTCGCCAGCTTCGTCGCCGGCTCGAAGGATCCGGACGCCTACGTCATTTCCACCGACGCGTTCTCGAAGCCTGAGCCCTACGGCATCATGCTGCGCAAGGACGATCCGGCCTTCAAGAAGGTGGTCGATGCCGCCACCGCCGCGCTCTACCAGAGCGCCGAGGGTCAGAAGCTGTACGACAAGTGGTTCATGCAGAAGATCCCGCCCAAGGGCTTGAATCTCAACGCGCCGATCAGCGCGGAGCTGAAGCATGAGTTCGCCAAGCCTTCCGATTCCCCCGACCCCGACTCCTACAAGGCGATGTAAAGGTGCGCAGCGCTAGCGGACGGAAGGCCCTGTGAACTATCACTGGAACTGGCGCATTTTCTGGGAGCCGGCCCCGAACGGGACCGGCACCTATCTCGACATGCTGCTGTCGGGGCTGGTTCTGACGATCGAGACCGCGCTTTGCGCCTGGATCATTGCGCTGGCATTCGGAGCGGTCGTCGGCGTGCTGCGGACGCTGCTGTCGAAGGCGGCGTCCTGGTTCGGCTTCGCTTACGTCGAATTCTTCCGCAACATGCCGCTGCTGGTGCAGCTGTTTCTATGGTTCTTCGTCTTGCCGGAAATCCTGCCGCCCTCATGGGGGCTCTGGCTGAAGCAGATTCCCAATGCGCCGTTCTACACGGCTGCGATCGGCGTCGGGCTGTTCATGTCGGCGCGGGTCGCCGAGCAAACCCGCGCAGGCATCAACTCGCTGCCGCGCGGACAGAAACTCGCCGCCACCGCGCTGGGATTGACGACGGCACAAGCCTATCGCTACGTGCTGCTGCCGATGGCGTTTCGCATCATCCTGCCGCCGCTGACCTCCGAATTTCTCTCTACCATCAAGAATACTTCGGTGGCGATCACCATCGGCCTGATCGAGCTCACTGGCGAGGCGCGCGCGATGCAGGAATTTTCCTTCCAGGTGTTCGAGGCCTTCACCGCCGCAACCGTGCTGTATCTCCTGATCAATATCGTCGTCGTTACCGCGATGCGCTTCCTCGAGCGCGGCCTGGCGGTCCCCGGCTATATCTCGGGGAAGTGAGCCGCACCCATGTTCGCCAGTTTCGATTTTGACGTCATCCGCCGCTCGCTTGGATATCTGTTTTTCGACGGCATGACGTTCACGCTGACGCTGACGGGGCTGGCCGCGCTCGGCGGCCTGATCTGCGGCACGTTGATTGCGTTGATGCGGTTGTCGGGCTTCAAATTGCTTGGGCGTATCGCCGGCCTTTACGTGGACCTGATGCGGTCGCTGCCGCTGGTGCTGGTGATCTTCTGGTTCTATTTCCTCGTTCCCTATATCGGGCAGTGGCTGACGGGATCGTCGCGGCCGATACGCGTCGGCGCGTTTACCTCCTCGCTCGTCACCTTCATCATGTTCGAGGCGGCGTATTTCTCCGAAATCATGCGCGCCGGCATCCAGTCGATCTCCAAAGGTCAGCCCGCGGCAGCCCAGGCGCTCGGCCTGACCTACAGCCAGACCATGCGTTATGTCGTGCTGCCGCAGGCGTTCCGGAACATGCTTCCGGTGCTGCTGACCCAGACCATCGTGCTGTTCCAGGACACTTCGCTGGTCTATGTGTTGTCGATTCCCGATTTCCTCGGCGCCGCCAGCAAGGTGGCGCAGCGCGACGGGCGATTGGTCGAAATGTACTTGTTCGCGGCCGTGGTCTATTTCGCAATTTCCTGTATGGCGTCATTTGGCGTCAGGCGCCTTCAGACGCGAATCGCCTTTGTCCATTAGCGAGCCCTTCATGATCGAGATCAGCCACGTCGACAAATGGTACGGAGGCTTTCAGGCGCTAAAGGACTGCACCACCAGCGTTGCCAAGGGCGAGGTGGTGGTGGTGTGTGGGCCGTCGGGTTCGGGAAAATCGACGCTGATCAAATGCGTCAACGCGCTGGAGCCGTTCCAGAGCGGCGAAATCATCCTCGACGGCATCAAGGTCAACGATCCCAAAACCGATCTGCCGAAGCTGCGTGCACGCGTCGGCATGGTGTTCCAGCATTTCGAGCTGTTCCCGCATCTCAAAATCTTCGAGAATCTCTGCCTGGCACAGGAAAAGGTGCTCGGACGATCGCACGACGAGGCGATGGTGAAGGCGGCGAAGCTGCTCGACCGCGTCGGCCTCAACGACCACGCGCGCAAATATCCCGCCGAATTGTCCGGTGGCCAGCAGCAGCGCGTCGCAATCGCCCGCGCGCTGGCGATGGATCCGATCGCCATGCTGTTCGACGAGCCGACCTCGGCGCTCGATCCCGAAATGATCAGCGAAGTGCTCGACGTCATGGTCGACCTCGCCCGCGAGGGCATGACCATGATGGTCGTCACCCATGAAATGGGTTTTGCCAGCAAGGTCGCCCATCGCGTTATCTTCATGGACAAGGGCGAAATCGTCGAGGACGCGCTGAAGACCGATTTCTTCGGTAGCCCCCGCAGCGACCGCGCGCAAAAGTTCCTGTCCAAGATTTTGTCGCATTAGGGAACGGCCGGTACCCGTCATTGCGAGCGAAGCGAAGCAATCCATAGGGCAGCAAATGAAGGGTGGTTGCTTCGTCGCGGAGCCTGTCATCGGGCGCGCATTCGCGCGACCCGTTGGCTCCTCGCAATGACGACAGTGGGCCTATTTGCACTTGAAGAAATCCAAAATTCGTCGATCAAGCTTTAACAATTTCCCGTATACAATGCGGCACAGCCGCTTCGCAGCCCGACAGGAGAACTCGTCTTGGATCAGATCGCTTACGTCAACGGCTCGTTCGTGCCACTTGCCGATGCCAAGGTCTCGGTGCTGGACCGCGGCTTTCTGTTCGCCGACGGCATTTACGAAGTCGCGGCCGTGCTGGACGGCAAGTTGATCGACAACGCCTCGCATCTGGCGCGGCTGCAGCGCTCGGTCGGCGAGATCGCGCTTGTCTTGCCGGAAACGACCGATCGAATTCAGGAGATCCAGAAAGAGCTGATCGCGCGCAACAATCTCGTCAACGGCATGGTCTACCTGGAGGTGACGCGCGGCGCCGACACCGGCCGCGATTTTGCGTTTCCGAAGGGCGTCAAGCCGACGCTGGTGATGTTCACCTCGGTCAAGGACATCGTCAACGCGGAATCGGCCAAGACCGGCATCGCCGTGATCACCGTGCCCGACATCCGGTGGGAGCGGCGCGACATCAAGAGCGTGGCGCTGCTGGCGCAGGTATTGGCAAAACAGGCCGCGGCAGAAGCAGGCGCCGGCGAGGCCTGGATGATCGAGGACGGCATGGTGACCGAAGGCGGCTCGTCGTCGGCCTTCATCCTGACCCAGGACGACGTGCTGGTGACGCGCCAGAATTCCAGCGCGATTTTGCCGGGCTGCACGCGCAAGGCGGTGGTCGCGCTGGCCGAAGAGCGTCAGCTTCGCGTCGAGGAGCGGCCGTTTACGGTTCAGGAGGCGCTTGCCGCCAAGGAAGCTTTCATCACCAGCGCCACCGTGTTCGTGCAAGCGGTGGTCAGCATCGACGGCAAGGCGGTCGCCAATGGCAGGCCGGGTCCGATGACGGATCGCTTGCGCGAGATCTACGTGGATTTCGCCCGCGCCACCGCCCAGTAGGGTTTTCGCGTCGCTGCGCTAACTGGTGGCTCACCTGGGAGAGCTGGCGTATTCGCCAGATCTCCCGGCGAGTATCGATTGCTCGTCGCTTGCGCTCCTCGCAATGACGATAAGCCGGCATCACGGCTTCAGGATCAATTTCTGCACGCGCCAGTTCAGCAGTTCCGCGGCGTAGATCACGTTCTCCGATGGACATGCCATCGCGTGAATCCAGCCGAACTGTTTCAACTGCTTGCCGGATTGGCCGAGCATGCCGAGCACCTTGCCATCGAGCGTGAGCTTGTAGATGCGGCCGGGCCATGCGTCCGAGCTGTAGAGCACCTGATTGGGCGGCGGCGTGATGCAGAGCGACCACGGCGAGCCCGGCGCGAAGGTGCCGCCTGCCATCATCGCCTCGTCCGGTATCTTGCCAATCGCGGGCTTGGCATCCGGCGGCACCGGCACGTCGATGGTGAACTGGCGCAGGAATTTTCCGTCGCCGTCGAACACCTGTATCCGCCGGTTGCCGCGATCGGCGACATAGACGTTGCCCTTGGCGTCGGTCGCGATCGAGTGCGGGGTGTTGAACTGGCCGGCCTCCTTGCCGCGCTCGCCCCATGATTTCAGCCAGTTGCCGTTCTTGTCCACCTTGGCGATGCGCGAGTTGATGTAACCATCGCTGATAAAGGTGTTGCCGGCCCGGTCCCAGGCCACGTCGGTGACCTGACGAAACCGGCCATCCTCGGAGGGCAGCGGCGGCTTCGGATGTTTCAACGGCCCGGTCTCTTCATCGGACGCCTCCTGCTTGCGGCCGAACACCATGACGACGCGGCCTTCGGGATCGAATTTGATCACCATGTCGGAGCCCTTGTCGGTCACCCAGATGTTGTCGGCGGGATCGACCTTGATGGTATGGGAGAACGACCAGGCATAGAGGTTCTTGCCGATTTCGCGGATGAATTGGCCTTTCGCATCAAATTCCAGCACCTGGGCCGCCGCCGCGGCGAAAGCGGGCCCGGTGGTGTTGCCGCGCGACAATACGAACACGTGACCCTTGGAATTGAGCGAGACGCCGGATACTTCGCCGAAATACATGTTGGCCGGCAGCCGGAGCGGATTGGGCACGGAGTCGAAGGCGATCGAGGGCACCGCCTGCTGCGCCAGGGCCGATGGCCCGATCAACAGCAATAGTCCGATCCACCAGTGCTTCATGTTATCCCCCCAAGCGCCCCGTTTGCTTTTGTATTTGCAGGCGATGCTAGTCTATCGCGGTTGCCCGCGTCCATCGCCAGCACGGGCGCATCGCGTCATGACCGTCCGTCGCCCGGCGCATAGCGCCGCACCGCAGGGCATGATCTGCTATTGCGTTTTCGACAAGCCGGCCGCAAGCGAATGCACATGCCATTTCAACGCAACACGAAAACAAACTCCTTTCTGTTCGCGCTTGCAGTATTGTTGCTGCCCGCATTTTGGGCGGACGATGCCTGGGCCCTGTATCCGGACCGGATCGTCAGGATCGTCGTCCCCTTGGCGCCTGGCGGCGGGACCGACTTGATTGCGCGCACGCTGGCGCTGGAGATGGCGAAGGATCTCGGCGCCTCGGTCATTATCGAGAACAAGCCGGGAGCGGGAACCATCATCGGCACCCAGGCCGTCGCGGCCAGCGAGCCGGATGGCTATACGTTGCTGATGGGGACGTTCGCGAACGCTGTCAATCCAAGCCTGAATGCGAAACTGCCTTACGATGCGCACAAGGATTTTGCGCCGGTCGCGCTGATCGCGCGCTCCTTCAATATCGTCGTGGTCAATCCCAAATCCCCTTTTCGATCGATTGCGGACCTGATCGCGGCGGCGAAAGCCGAACCCGATAAATTATCCTACGGGACGTACGGCACCGGCACATCGGCGCATCTGGCGGGCGAGCTGTTCAAGAGCCTGGCCCGCGTCAACCTGACGACGGTGCCCTACAAGGGCTCCGCGCCTGCTATCACCGACCTGATCGGCGGCCAGATCCAGGTGATGTTTACCACCGTTGCAAGCGCAGCTTCGCTGATAGAGGGTGGACAATTGCGTGCGCTCGCCGTGACGTCGGCGGAGCGTTCGCCGGCATTCCCGCAATTGCCGACGGTGGCGGAGGCCGGCGTCCCCGGCTACGCCGTGGAGAGCTGGTATGGCCTGTTCGCACCGGCCAAAACGCCTGCCGATGCGATCGACCGCCTCAACAAGTCAGCCGCATTGGCGGTTCAATCCGAGGCGTTCAAACGACTTGCCGTGAACGAGGGCCTCGTCATGGTCGACGGTCCCCCGCAAGAGCTCGAGCGATATTTTCGCGGCGAGGAAGAGCGCTGGCGCAAGGTGATCCAGGACGCCGGGATCAGAAGAGAGTAACGACCACGCCGGCCGCGCGGCGGCGATCCAAGGTTCGCTATCTCCAGGAATATTCGCTGAAGGCCGGGGTTGCAGGGAAAGCATCCGCAACGCGCAGGCCTTGCATCACGCTTCGAAGTGCCCATAAGAACACTGAACGCCCATAAGAACACTGAACAGGGAGAACGCGATGAGGCAACTTGCAAACGAAACCCGAATTCTGGCGACGTGCCGGTTGGGCGTAACGGCGTCGTTGTGCGCTGCGATGGGAATGGCCGGCTTGGCGGCCGGGCACGCTCAAACCGCAAATCCTCCGGTGCTCGAGGTTCCCGCGCATTCAGTTCCGGTGCCCTCTACCGTCAGCCCGCAAATGGCCAAGATTATTGGCTTGCCGCTTCGCACCAACTGGAATGTTCTGCCGAAGACCGGTGAGGAGTGGAAGCCGGTCGCCGACGCCGGCGCAGCCGCGACCATCAAGAACATCCCTGGAATGACCGAGCGGCTGCATGTCAAGGTCGAGAAGACGGTTATCGACGGCGTCCGGGCCTTCGTCGTTACCCCCGATGTTATTCCACCTGAGAACCGCAACCGGCTGCTGATCCACGTCCACGGCGGCTGTTACGTTCTCAATCCCGGTGAGGCCGCGCTTCCCGAAGCGATCTTCATGGCGGGGTTCGGGCATTTCAAGGTGATCGCGGTCGACTATCGGATGCCGCCGGAGGCGTATTTCCCGGCAGCGCTCGATGACGGCCTCACCGTCTACAAGAACGCGATCAAAACCACGAACCCGAAGAACGTCGCGATCTTCGGCAGTTCGGCGGGCGGGGCGCTGACCCTCGAAATGATCTTGAAAGCCAGGCAGGACGGGTTGCCGCTGCCGGGCGCGATCGCGCCGGGCACGCCGATGTCCGACGTGACCAAGGTCGGCGACACTTTCGTCACCAACGCCATGCTCGACAATGTCCTGGTGTCGCCCGACGGGTTCTGCGATGCGGGCACCAAGGTCTATGCCAACGGTCACGACCTCAAGGACCCGCTGCTGTCACCGGTCTACGGCGACATGCAGGGCTTTCCGCCGACAATACTCACCAGCGGAACGCGCGATCTTCTGCTCAGCAATACCGTGCGCGTTCATCGCAAGCTTCGTCAGGCCGGCGTCGACGCGATGCTGCAGGTCTTCGAGGGGCAGTCTCATGCGCAATTTTACCGCGACGACACCTCTCCCGAGGCCAAGGAAGCCTTTGAGGAGATCGCCGGCTTCTTCGACAAGCATCTGGGGAAATAGCCCGTCGATCGAACGACGGGAGAATTCGGGCGTCAATCCGAACCAGGGAGGAATACGATGTCCGGCATGATACAGCGCACGCTCGCCACTGCCAGTTTCGCCCTGATCTGCATGGCTTTGCCGGCGTCGGCACAGGAAAACGTCCGCATTCGCGGCACCATCGAACGGGTCGAAGGTCCTGTCTACGTGGTCAAGAACCGTGACGGCGCGGAACTAAAACTGACGGTGACCGACAATCCGCTGTTCGTCGCCATCGTCAAGTCGACGATGGCCGACATCAAGCCGGGCATGTTCGTCGGCTCGACGGGAGTGTCGCAACCCGACGGCAGCCAAAAGGCCATCGAGGTGCACATCTTCCCGGAATCGATGCGGGGCACCGGCGAGGGCCATTACGACTGGGACCTCAAGCCGCAGACCAAGATGACCAATGCCAATGTCGAGCAGACCGTCGCCGGGGTCGATGGACCGATACTGTCGGTCAAGTACAAGGATGGCGAGAAGAAGTTGCTGGTGACCCCGGAGACCGCGGTGGTTACCTATGTCGCCGGTAACAAGGATGACCTCAAGCCGGGGACCAGGATTTTCGTCGCCGCCGCGAAGAAGCAGCCCGACGGAACCGTGCAAACCCCGCGCATTACCTACGGCAAGGACGGGCTGGTGCCCCCGATGTGACGCAGTTGTTGGCGCCGCGGCGAGATATCGCTCGCGGCGCCCGCGTAACTACGCGATCCCGCCGCGATCACCGCATTGCAGCACCCGCAAATTCGCTTGGCGACGCAACAAATCGATTTTAAATAGTTCCAGTAACGCAAAGCCGGCTTTGACTCGCCGGCGCGGAGCCGGGAGTCCGCCCATGTGGATCCTTCTACTGCTGCCCTTTATCGGCCTGTTGTGGGTGCCGTTTTATAATTTCCACGAGCCGGCACTGTTCGGGTTTCCGTTTTTCTATTGGTACCAGCTGGCATGGATGCCGATCAGTTCGCTGCTGATCTGGCTGGTCTATCGCAGTCAGGCCCCCGACGAAGCTCCGTAAATCCTGCATGGCAAATTCCTAACCGGGCACCGTCATGGCCGATCAGATCGAATGGGTTGCGCTTTCGGTTTTCATTTTTTTCTTTGCACTTGTCACCGTGATGGGATTCTTCGCCGCGCGCTGGAAAGCGGGTCCGGTCAGCGCGCATCTTGACGAATGGGGGCTGGGCGGACGGCAGTTCGGCACCTGGATCACCTGGTTTCTGGTCGGCGGCGATTTCTATACCGCCTACACCGTGATCGCGGTGCCGGCGCTGGTTTATGCGGTGGGCGCCTACGGCTTCTTCGCGCTGCCCTACACCATCATCGTCTATCCCTTCGTGTTCGCGGTCATGCCGATGTTGTGGAAGGCGGCGCATGCAAAGGGCCACGTCACCGCGGCCGACGTAGTCCACGGCTTCTACCATTCGCGCGGCCTTGAATTGGCGGTTGCGATCACCGGCATGGTCGCGACCATGCCCTATATCGCACTGCAGCTGATCGGCATGGGCGTGGTGATCAAGGCGATGGGGCTATCCGGCGAATTGCCGATCATCGCTGCCTTCATCATTCTGGCGTTGTATACCTATAGCTCCGGTTTGCGGGCGCCGGCGCTGATCGCCTTCGTCAAGGACACCATGATCTACATCGTGGTGCTGGTGGCGGTGGTGATCGTGCCTGCGAAGCTTGGCGGGTACGGCGTGGTGTTCGCTGCGGCCAACGATGCCTTCACCGCAAAGGGTGGCGACACCGGGCTGATCCTGAAGCCATCGCAGATGCTGCCCTACGCGACGCTCGCGCTGGGTTCGGCGCTGGCGGCGTTCATGTATCCGCACACCCTGACCGGAATCTTCGCGTCGAAATCCGCCGACACTATCCGCAAGAACGCGATCCTGCTGCCGGCCTATACGTTGCTGTTGGGCCTGATCGCGCTGCTCGGCTACATGGCCTATGCCGCCAACCTCAAGGTGACGTCGAACAACGACGTGGTGCCTGTCCTGTTCAAGGTGCTGTTTCCGTCATGGTTCGCCGGCTTTGCGTTTGCGGCGATCGCGATCGGCGCGCTGGTGCCGGCCGCGGTGATGAGCATCGGCGCGGCCAATCTGTTCACCCGCAACGTCTGGAAATCCTACATCGATCCGGGCATCAGCCATGCCGGCGAGGCGGCGGTCGCCAAGATCGCCTCGCTGATCGTCAAACTGGGCGCGCTCGCCTTCACGCTGTTTCTGCCGACCCAATATGCGCTCGATCTGCAATTGCTCGGCGGCTTGTGGATCCTGCAGACCTTTCCGGCGCTGGTATTCGGACTGTTCACCCGCTGGTTCCGCGCCGAAGGCCTGCTGCTCGGTTGGGCCGCGGGAATCCTTTGGGGATCGTGGACGGCGTGGAGCAACGGGCTGAAGCCGCTAGCGACCATCGCGCTCGGCGGCGCCAGCTATGTATTTTATGTCGGGCTCGGCGCGCTGATCCTCAATATCGCCGTCGCGGCGATAACGACGCTCGTCGTCTCGTGGGTCTTGCCCGACCGGCGCGGCGTTACTGCTCCATCTTGATATTGGCGGCTTTCGCGACTGCGCCCCAGCGCGCGATGTCGGCAGCCAGGATCTTCGAAAATTCTTCCGACGAATTGCCGACCGACTCGATGCCGAGCGGCTTGAGTCGCGCGATCACCTCCGGCAATCGCGCGATCCGCATCAACTCGCCCTCCAGTTTTTTGACGATACCAGGCGGTGTCGCCTTTGGCACGAAGATGCCGCTCCACAATACCGCGTCGACGTCGGCGCCGGCTTCCTTCAGCGTTGGCACCTCCGGCAGTTCTTCCATCCGCTTCGATGCCGCGACCGCTAGCGCGCGCGCCGTCCCGCTCTTGACCTGGCTTGTCACCGGACCGGCATCCGCAATGGTCGTGGTGACCTGACCCGAAATCACCGCCAGCACCGACTCGTTGGCGCTCTTGTAGGGAATGACCTGCATCGGTGCGCCGGTCTTTTGCTTGAACAGCTCGGTCACCAGCTGGAACGAGGCGGACGAACTCGCATAATTCGTCTTGTCCGGATTGGCCTTGGCGTAAGCCACGAGCTCTGCCACCGATTTAATCGGAGAGGCCGCGGCTACGATCATGATCAGCGGAAACGAGCCGAGCTCGGAGACCGGGACAAAATCCTTGACGGCGTCATAGGGCAGCTTGGCGTAGACGGCGGGATTGATCGATATGCCGCTGGCGCTCATCAGCAGCGTGTAGCCGTCCGGTGGAGATTTCGCGACGTATTCCGTCGCCACGATTGCGCCGCCGCCCGGCTTGTTTTCGACGATCACAGGCTGGCCGAGACTTTCGGATAATTTCTGTCCGAAAATGCGCGCGATGATGTCGTTGCCGCCGCCCGCCGCGAAGCCGACGATGATGTGGATCGGTCGCGTCGGATATTTTGCCGGGTCTTCCTGGGCGGAAGCGGTGGAAGCGGGCGCAATCGCGCCCGCCATCAACGCGGCAAATCCAAGGTACCTGACTATCCGGGAATATCGGCTCCGCGTTCCCATTGCAGTTGACCTCTTGTCAGCATTCAAAGCCGCGTGATGTGAACATGCAGCACCGCGGCCTTGCCGTCATCCAGCGCGGCCAGGCAACGGTCGATCGCGGCGGCGAGATCATCCGGTTCGCGCACGCATTCGCCATGCGCGCCGAACGCACGCCCGACCGCGGAGAAATCCCGCTGCTCGCCCTGACGGCCCGACATCAGCCGCGATTGAAACTGGTCGGTTTCGGCCGCAGTGCCCTTCGGATAAACCCGCTGCACCGCGGATTTCACCGCCTGCCACCCGCCATTGTCGAGCACGACCGTCAGAACAGGAATCTGATATTGCTGCGCCACCGCATAGACGCTGTCGGGTGAAGAGAAATGAAAGCCGCCGTCGCCGATCACCTGCACGATGCGGCGATCCGGCAGCGCCAGTTTCATTCCCAGCGCCATGCCACCGCTAAATCCAAGTCCGCCGCCGGCTAGCCCAACATAGCTCTGCGGCCTGGTGCGCGTGATGTGGTCCTGCAGGACAGGTCCGTTGCGGATCGCCTCGTTGATGACGATATCGTCCTGCGATAATTTTCCGTTCAGCGTCGCGAACACGAAGGCCGGACTGAGCGCGCCCGAGACGCCTCTGTTGGCGCTTGCGGCAGCACGACGTTTTGCGATTTGCTCGCGCGCGTCGCTCCAGCTGGCGATACGCGCGGCCACGCGCCGACGATACGCATTATCGGCGCGCGATTCAACGACGTCGAGCAGCTGTTGCAATACGACCGCGCAATCGCCCTGGATTCGCGTATCGGTCGGAAATCCCCACATCGGGAAATCCGACTTCAAGGGATCGCTGTCGATCTGGATCCATTTGATCGTCCCCGCACGCCCGGCATATTGCGGAATATAGGGCACATCGGAATCAAGCAGCAGGCCGAGGTCGGCGGTCTCCAGCAAGGGCAGGGGATCGAAGCCGGCGAAGCATGGCGAATCCTGGGGTACATTGAGGTCGATCGAATTGAATTCCGCGACCCGGATGCCGCAGGTCCGCGCCAAGTGCTCCAGCACCGCGACCGCTTGCGGCTTGCGGCCGAGATAGGCGGTCAGCACAATCGGATTTTCCGCCGCCATCAATGCCTGCGCGATGGCGCCGATCCGCGCCGGCTCGATGCCACCTGCGTGCACGCTGCCGTAGCGCGCGGGCGGATAGGCCGGCATGTCAGCATCGTCCCATTGCTCCGCCAGCGTTTCGCGCGGCAGCATCATGTAGACGGGGCCGGGCGGATCGCTTTGCGCAAACGCGCTGGCGCGGGCGAGCGCCTCCTTCACCACGATGCCCGAGGGCAGCGAATATTCCCATTTGACGTAGGGCCTGACGATGCTGGCGATGTCGAACGGGTCCTGCACGAAATGCACATAGGTGTCGCGCGAACCCGTCAGTTCGCCGTGCAAGGTGTAGGGCGCGCGTCCGGCAAACAGCATCACCGGCAAGCGGTAGCGAAACAGGTTCTGGATCGCCATGCAGGCATTCGCGGTGCCGGCATCGACATGCACGAAAACCGCCTGGCCTCGCCCGGTCGCCAGCGCGTAGCCGCCGGCCATGTGCACGGCAACGACCTCGTGTGGGCACAGGATTACTTCCGGATGTTTGCGGCCTTCCTTGTCCCAGCGTGCCAACTCTTCGATCAGGGACACGTGGTCGGTGCCGAGATTGGCGAAGATGTAATCGACGCCGAGATCGACCAGGCCTTCGAGGAAATGGTGCGCGGTACTGTGGCGGCTCATGCCTTGCGACTTCCCGGCGCCGTTTCCGCGATAAACCGGTTGCGCAGGGTGCCGATGCCGGTGATTTCGATCTCGACGACGTCGCCGTCCCTGAGGTCGGGCGAGGCGCCGTCGGTCCCCATCCAGATCACGTCGCCGGGCCACAGCGTGAAATATTTCGTCAGTTCGACGATGAACGGCTTGATGCCGAAGATCATGTCGTTGGTATGGAAGCGGTTGCTCTCCTTGCCGTTCACTTTCACGGTTGTTTCCATCTTGTCGAGGTCGACGTCGGTTTCGATCCAGGGACCCATCGGCTTGAAGGTGTCGGCATTCTTGGCCCGCCACAGCCCGCGATCGGCCTTCTGCCAGCTGCGCTCGCTGACGTCGTTGCCGATGGTGTAGCCGAACACGCAGGACATCGCGTCGGCCTCAGTCAGGTGTTTTGCCTTTTTGCCGATGACGACAACCAGCTCGCCCTCGTAGTGTATCTTCTCGGTGGCGGTAGCCGGGATCACCACATCCTCGTCGTGCGCGATCAGCGCGTTCTGCGCGCGATAGCCGATCTCGGGCCTATCGGGGACATTGGGCACCTCGCCGCGCTTGTCCGCCGCCTCCTTGAGATGCTTGAGGTAGTTCAGGCCGACGCAATAGAATGTGCGCGGCATCACCGGCAATTCGATCTTCACGTCCGCGAGCGAATGCGAACGCGGCGTGTGCTGCCATTCGCCGAACGGGTCGCCGCTGACAGCGATCACGCGGTCGCTCTCGACGATGCCCCAGGAGGTTTGTCCGTCCGCGGTGAATTTCAGCCAGCGCATGCTTTATCCTTTTTATTCATCCTTTTTATTCCGCCGCGGCCCGCGGCTGGGTTTTCCATGCGCCGGCGGCCGGACGCGATAGCCCGAGATTCTCGCGCAAGGTCTTGCCGGCATAGTCCTTGTGAAACAGGCCGCGCCGCTGCAACTCAGGCACAATGTGACGGACGAAATCGGCATACGACCCGGGTACATAAGTGGCCGCGATGACAAAGCCGTCGCAGCCGCGGCCGGCAAACATCTCTTCCAGCCGGTCCGCGATCTCCTTGGGCCCGCCGACGATCGCGTCCTGGGTCTGGCCGCGGCCAGAGAAGGTGACGAAATCGCGCGCGCTCGGATTGGTCTTGCCCGAGGTCTTGAGCACGCCGTCGCGAATTCCCAGGATGCCCTGCATACCCTGCAGCTCTTCCGTAGTCAGCGGCTCGTCGATGCCCTTGGAGGCAAAATCGTAGTTCAGTCCCTCCGACAGCAGCGACAGCGCATCGATTTCCAGCGGCAGCTTCTCGATCAGCGCCATCTTGTCTTCGGCCTCGGATTTGGTCGCGCCGGATACCGGCGTCACCAGATTGCAAAGAAACATCTGGTCGGGATCGCGGCCCGCCTTCGCGGCCTCGTTCCGGATGGCGTCATAGCCTTGCTTGGCGCCGGCCAGATTGCGCGCCGCCGTGAAAATGACTTCGCCCCATCGGCCCGCAAAGCGCTGGCCGCGGCCGCTGGCGCCGGCCTGGATAATGACGGGATGACCCTGCTGCGAGCGCGGCACCGTGAACGGCCCGCGCGACTTGAAGAACTGGCCCTTGTGGTCGAGGCGCTTGACCTTGTCGGGATCGGCAAACCGGCCGCTTTTCTTGTCGATCAAGAGCGAACCGTCTTCCCAGGAATCCCAATGGCCGAGCACCACTTCCATGAATTCGTCGGCGCGGTCGTAGCGGAAATCATGATCGAGATGCGCGTCCTTTCCCATATTGTGGGCTTCGCCGTCGTTCACGGACGTCACCACGTTCCAGGCGGCGCGCCCGCCGGTCATCAGGTCGAGGGTGGCGAAGCGGCGGGCGACGTCGAACGGCTCGTAATAGGTGGTCGAGCAGGTCGATGCGAGGCCGAGCTTTTCGGTCGCCATGCCCATCGCCGTCAGCACCACGATCGGATCCATCTTGACGCAGCGGATGCCGTATTCGACGGTATGAGCGTGATCGTTGCCGTAGCGATCCGGCATCGCCAGGCGATCGTCGAAAAACGCCATATGGAATTTTCCGGATTCGAGAATCCGGCCGATCTCCTGGTAGTAATCCGCCGACATCGAATCGTCGCGCGATTGCGGATGCCGCCATGAGCTCGGCAGATTGGTGCAGTTCTGCGCCTGCAGGAAGCCGACCATCACCATTTGCCGCGTCATGCGCTTCTCCCTGTCACGCCAGATCGAGCTCGGTGGCCAATTTGTATTCGCCGGCCAGCGCGCGCAACTTGTCCCAGGTCGCGTCTTCGACCTCGATGCCCGAAACCTTGCGCTGCTGTTCCCGGATATATTCAACCTCGCCCGGATAGAACACGCCGGTCGAGCCTTCGGACGGCGGCGTCGCCTTGAGATAGCGCGCGAACTCCGCGACTTCCTTTTTGAAATCCTTCAAGGGGCGGAACGCCGCGACGTTGAACACCGCCATGAAGCATCCGTCATTATGCCGGCCGGTGGGCTCGACCCCGAAGCCTAAGCCCGTAAGCAGTCCGCACAGCACCTCGACGATCGCCGCCAGGCCAGAGCCCTTGTAGCCTTCGGTGCCGCCGAGCGGCAGCAGTGCGCCGCCCTTGCGGAATTGTTTGGGATCGGTGGTTTGCCGGCCGTCGCTGTCGACGATCCAGCCGGTCGGGATTTCTTCGCCGCGCGCGGCGGCGAGCTGGATCTTTCCCGCCGCCACCGCTGATGTCGCCATGTCCAGATAGAAGGGAGCCTCGAGGTCCGACGGCACCGCGATTGAAATCGGATTGGTGCCGAGCCGCGCCTCGCGGCCGCCGAACGGCGCCACCGCTTTCGGAGAACGGCCGGAATCGGCGGTGGCAAGGCCGATCATGCCTGCCCGCATCGCCATCATCGGGTAAGCGGCGAGCCGTCCGACATGGCTTTGGCGAAACACCGTGCAGGCCGCGACATTGGCGGTCTTCGCCTTCTCGATCGTCAGCGCCATCGCCTTGGCATTGACATGAAAGCCGAAACCCCAATGGCCATCGATGACCGTCGTGGTCGGCGATTCCTGCATGATCGTCCATTTCGCGCCGGGAACGATATGCCCGGCCTTGATGCGGTCGATATAGGTCGGGATCGCGATGACGCCGTGCGAGTCATGGCCCGCGAGGTTGGCATTGACGCAGCCGACCGCCACCGCACTGGCTTCCTCGCCCGACGCCCCGGCAGCCCTGAGCAGCGCCGCGCCAATGCGCGTGAGACGGTCGGCCTGCACGGTCGGCATGGGAGTTCCTCGGCTCTAAGCCCGCGCGGGAAGCGGGTCTTGCTTGTTGTGTTGACTTATTGTCTTGGGCGCATGGTCTCAAAGCGATGGCTTGAGAGCAAGTGGCAAGATACTCGAATTCGTGGTGCTGCCGGCGCCGGTCTCGCAGCGGATTCCATCAAGCGGAATTCGAATGCGCTGCCTTTCCGGGAAAATCGCCGGGCCATGGCAGCGAGGTCTGGCCGGCGAGGCATTTAAGGAAAATCCTCGCGCCATCGGCGTAAGTCGCGCGCTCAGGCAGTTCCAGGCTTGCGCACCACGCGGCCGGCATCGGTTGCTGCACGCCGAGTGCCTCAAACGCCGGGCCCCACCACCATGCCGGGGCCGGCGATCTCGCTTGCTCCGGAACCGCGCGCCATCGCACGAACTCGTCCACCGCGCGTTCGAATTGCACGTTCACAGCCTGATGCATCGGTTCCTCCCGACAAAAGATGATACGCGCCTTTGCGATCGCCGCCAATGCAATGGGCTGACGATGTCTCAGGGCGTCGCCGCCGAGCCTTTAGCCCGGATCCACAGCCAGCCGATGGCGCCGGCGAGCGCGGCGCAAAGCGCGCTCACCAGCATCACCGTGCGCAGCGCGCGGCCGAACGCGGCGATTGTCTCCGCTGCGACGCCGGCCTCTCCGGCCAGTACCGCGTTCAACGCTTCGTTGGCCTGCGCGGGCGGCCCGGCAAGATGATGTGAAAAGCTTGCGAACAACACGGCGCCGAGGGCTGCGACTGCAAACAGGCCGGCCACCCGGGCGACCGCGTTGTTGACGCCCGATGCAATGCCGGCATGAGCCTCGCCCACCGAGGCCATCACCGTCGACGTCAGCGGCGGAACGGTGACGGTCATGCCGATGGCGAGCACGCAGATCGCCGGAAATACGCCGGCCCAATAGGAGTTTCCGAGATCGGCGAAAGCGAGCTGAGCCAGACCGCAAGCCGCGATGAGGGGCCCGGCGGTGAGTGACAGCCGCGGCCCGAAATGGTCGGAGAGGGCGCCTGCGAACGATGCGCCAAAACCCATGATCAGGGCGAACGGCAGCAGCGCTGCACCGGCCTGCATCGCCGAATAGCCGCCGAGCCGGATCAGGCCGAATGGTAGATAATACAATGAGCCACTGAGCGCGAAGTAGAGCAGCAGCGTCAGCGCGTTGGTGGCGGAAAAATCGCGCGAGCGATACAGCGACAGCGGCATCATCGCGCGCTCGTGCAATCGCGCTTCGATCGCAACGAAGCCTATAAGGAACGCGGCTCCTGCTGCTAGCGCGGCGAGGACGTTTGTGTCGTGAAATCCCGACGCCGGAATGGCGCCCAGTCCCCAGGTGATCGCGGCAAGTCCGATGGCGATCGTGCCCGCGCCGGGCCAGTCGAGCCGCTTTGGCTGGGGATCGCGGCTCTCGTTGGCAAACAAGATCGCGAGCCCGGCCGCGGCAACCGCCAGCGGCACATTGAGCAGGAAAATCACCCGCCACGATACCTGATCGACCAGCCAGCCGCCGAGAACCGGGCCGGCCGCAGCCGTCAGCGCGCCGACGCCGGCCCATACTCCGATCGCATGGCTGCGCTCGTGCTGGTCGAAGGTCGCCCCCAACATGGCGAGACTGGCCGGCGTGAGCAGCGCGGCGCCGAGACCTTGAACCGCGCGGCTGATGACGAGCACGGTGATGTTTGGCGCAAGTCCGCAGGCGATGGAGGCCGTGGTGAATACCGCAATGCCCCACAGAAAAATCCGTCGACGGCCGTAAAGATCGGCAGCCGAGCCGCCGACCAGCACCAGCGCGCCGAGCAGCAGCAGGTAGGCGTTGACGATCCATTGCGTCGATACCGCGTCCGCATGCAGCGCCTGCTGGATCGCAGGCAGCGCGATATTCACGACCGAGCCGTCGATAAACGCCATGCTCGATCCGAGGATCGTCGCCGCCAGCGTCAGGCGCTTGCGCTTCTCGGACAGCGCCGCAGGAAAGGCCGTCGTGGCGCGGATGATCCCGGCGTCGCAGGGTGGCGGTGTGAAACCAACCATATGGGCCTCGAAGAAGCGTACCTGTGACGCCAGCGTATAACGGTCGTGGGTACTGTGACCACGCTTGCATGCGCGTGGCCGCTCCTCTGGATGAGGCGGTCGTTCGTTATTTCTCTTCCGCTGCGGTTGAGGTCGCGGGGCCTTCACCCATGATCAGCAGCACGGCATCCTCGTCCTTGGCGCCATCCCAATGCACCTGCTTGCCGAAATGGGTGACGAAACTGCCCGCGGGCATCGGCGTAGTGCCCTTGTCGGGATCGAATTTCGGCCCCGAGCCCACCCACCAGGTGCCCTGGAGCACCGTGATGTAACGGTCGTTGGGATGAAAGTGCGGCCGGCTGAAATGGTTGCCCTTCAGCCATTTGGTGAAGACGACATAAAACCCCGGCTTGCTGGGATCGCCGACGACAACAGCATTCTGCACGCCGCGGGCGTCGGGCGCGCTCCATGGGATCTGGTCCGGTAACTTGTAGATCACCGCGGCGGGATTGAGTTCGGCTGCGGAGCTTATGCTCAACATGCCGGCGAGAGATATCGGCATCACGAGGTATCGCCAAATCCGGTTTGTGGCCTTCAAGGTTTCCTCCATGGTCAGGAATGACGTGGGCTGAAATCTGCCGCGAGCTCATCTCTTTATTATTGTGATCTCATGCTAGCCGTTCTCATTCCTGCCGAGCAAGCTGCGCGTGGACATGCGTGGCAGGCGAGACCACGCACAACGCAAGTGCAGCATGAAAAATGCGTTTACGCCGCGCGTCGCGGTGCTAACGTCCCGCCCAATTAAAACAAACAGGGAGGATACCTTCATGAAGCACTTGTCGACACTCGCAATCGGGCTGCTGATCGGAACCGCCGCTTTCCAGTTTTCCAGCTCGGCCTCCGGCCAGAGCGAAGGCGGCTGGGTGACGCTGCTCGACAGCACCAAGATGGGCGACTGGGATGAGGTTGGCAAAGCCAATTGGGCGATGAAGGACGGCGCGCTTACCGCCGACAAGTTAACGGAAGGCAAGGATCCCGCCTATCTCGTCACTAAAAGTCCCTACAAGGATTTTCAGATCAGAGCCGAGTTCTGGGTCAGCGACGATGCCAATAGCGGCATCTTCATCCGTTGTGAAGATCCGAAGAAAATCGGCGGCAAAACCTGCTACGAGGTCAACATCTACGACCAGAGGCCGGATCCAAGCTACGGCACCGGTGCGATCGTCGATGTCGCCAAAGTCGATCCCATGCCGAAGGCCGGAGGCAAATGGAATACTTACGAGATCACGGCGCAAGGCCCGCATTTTGTCGTCGTGCTCAATGGTCAAAAGACCGCCGATGCACAGGACTCGAAACACCCGAGCGGCGCGATCGCGCTGCAATACGGCTCGGGCGTGGTCAAGTTCCGCAAGGTGCAAATCAAGCCGCTGTAGAGCTGTCCGGCTGCAACGAGGCATTTGCGACAACGTTGCGAAAACGGAAGCGCGCTCCCTCTCCCTGTGGGAGAGGGTTAAACCAGCCGCACCACGCGCGGCTGGCCCAGCGCGCATTCCAGCGCATCGCGATCCCATTTCGCGGCATTGGCCGCGGCTTCATAGGTGCTTTGCAGGAATTCGAGCAGTGCCTGCTCCGGCTGCGCCGCGCTGCGCACGGCATCATAGGGCAGGATGAATTCGCCCAAGGCCTCGCTGAAGAACGCCGCGTCGGGCCGCACCCGGGTGGTGCGAAAGCCCGCCGGTTCGGGATAGCTATAGGAATAGAACGCGGGGTAATCGATCGCGCCGCTGCCCGGCCAGAAGCCGGCGCTGCTCTCCTCATGAGAATAGGCTTCGCAGGCGACGTCGTCTGGGAGATGCGGGACGCCGCCGGGATGGCGCGGCGCGCGCCGGCCGGAAAAACGCGTCACCGCCAGATCGAAGCTGCCCCAGAAGAAATGCACCGGGCTGGCCTTGCCGAGGAAGCCGGTGCGGAATTGCCTGAACACCCGATCGGCATTGACAAGAATTTGAAAAAAGCGCCGTACCGCGTCCGGGTCGTAGGAGGCGTGCTGGTGATCCTGCGAAAAGCGGATCGGCTCCGGCAATTCGTTCGGCATCTCGTCGATCGCGATGTGAATGCCGAGGTCGGCGAGATCAGCCATGATCGCCGTGTAGAAACTCGCGACCGATTGTCCGGCCAGGGCAAGCTGTCGCGCTGCGCCGTCGCTGGTCGAAATCCGCACGAGATGATCGATGAAGTCGAAGTCGATCTGAAAGGTCCTGACACCGTCGGGAATGGGCGAAGTCGTCAGCCCGCGCGCGGTGACGTAAAGCGTGACGTGCCAGGAATGGTTCAGCCAGGGTGCGCGTGCGAGCCGGATCTTGCCGACGATCTGGGTCCATAGATGCAGCGTCGCATAGCTCTCGCGCCACGCCGCGGTCGGCAATTCCGGCCACGGGATTTGCGGGGCGTTGCTCATACGTCACCGTAACATTCTGTCATCGGCACTCCCCTGACACGACAAGACCGGGCGCGATCCGGCCCGGCCTTTATATGCGAACTCGCAAACGTTGGGGATGGGCGCGCGTTACTTCTTCTTCGTGTCCCTGGCGAAGGCGGCGTCCACTTCATCTTTCTTGATGCGGGCCGCCGGGTCGCCGGGTTGGCCTAGATTCTGCTCTTCGGTGCCGTCGCCCATCATGCCGGGATGCGGCGTGGCGGGCTTCTTCTTGGTATCTTTGGGATCGGGCTTGTGGGTCATTTCGAAATCTCCGGGGCCGGTGGGCGTGCCCCAACTTCGCCAACACGGACTTGTTCCACCGCTTGATCGATCGGGTTCACCACCTGATCAGACGCGGTGATCACGAATTGGTACATTCCGGGCAGCGACGTTTTCCCCGCGAGGCGCGGAACAGGCTGCGGCACCACCAGCGGCGTGCAATCGCCTGCACCGGATTGCGTGCCAGTTGATAGATAAAGAGAATTTCGATCATGCGAAGTCCGTTGTCCCCAACCAACAACAGATGGGGCGGCACTCGCTGATGAGAATGCCACCCGTATCGCATCAGCCATGCAGTTTCTTGGCGGTCTCCGCGATCACGTGTCCTTGATAGCGCGCGCCCGCGAGTTCGTTTTCGGATGGCTGGCGGCTGCCGTCGCCGCCGGTGATCGTGGTCGCGCCATAGGGCGAGCCGCCGGTGACCTCGTCGAGCTTCATCTGGCCGGCAAAGCCGTAATTCAAGCCGACGATGGTCATGCCGAAATGCAGGAGGTTGGTGACGATCGAAAACAGCGTGGTTTCCTGGCCGCCATGCTGGGTCGCGGTCGACGTGAAGGCGCCGCCGACCTTGCCGTGCAGCGCGCCCTTCATCCAGAGGCCGCCGGCCTGATCGAGGAAATTCGCCATCTGCGATGACATCCGGCCAAAGCGGGTGCCGGTACCGACGATGATGGCGTCGTAGTTGGCGAGCTCTTCGATCCTTGCCACCGGCGCGGGCTGATCGAGCTTGTAATACGATGCCTTCGCGACATCGGGCGGCACCAGTTCGGGCACGCGCTTGATATCGACCGACGCGCCGGCTTTGCGCGCGCCTTCGGCGACAGCATTCGCCATCGTTTCGATGTGACCGTAAGCGGAATAATAAAGAACGAGAACTTTTGCCATGGTTGATCTCCAGGGGG
>Ga0070660_100000720_pt1 | contig 21933 bp, 21 predicted proteins | sample KBSC33metaG_FD_64670 | JGI IMG/M metagenome (GOLD analysis project Ga0070660, IMG submission 64670) | Corn rhizosphere microbial communities from Kellogg Biological Station, Michigan, USA - KBS C3-3 metaG | ecosystem: Host-associated > Plants > Roots > Rhizosphere > Soil ... | reverse complement strand
GCCTCGCTGCCTCGTCCGTCCGCGAAACGGCACACTTTCGGCACGAGCACGCGACACTCTCGTCACGCTTCTCGCGGTAGCGTGGCAACAGGGCACCTGGGGTGCCCCTGGGGGAGGTTGGGGCCGTATCGGCGGTACGGGCGCCGGGTTGGACGCTGCCGCTCCGGCCCCGTTTCGCGCGGCGACGCCCGGTCGGCGCGGTCTGCGGCAGCCCGGCGCCCGAGTCCGGACCGGCGGCTACCGCGCCTCGCGCCTGAGGACGTCCCAGGCGAGGCGCACGTCGTCCTCGGTCGTCCGCGCGTTGCCGATCGCGAGCCGGAGCACGAAGCGGCCGCCGAGGCGCGTGTGCGAGAGGAACATCAGCCCGGTCGCATTCACGCGCTCGAGCAGAGCCTCGTTCTCCTCGTCGCTTCCCTCGAGACGGAAGCAGACGAGCGAGAAGTGCCTCGGCGCACAGATCTCCCAGCCCGGCTCGTCCCGCACCCAACCCTCGAACAGCGCTGCGAGGCGGACGTGCTCGCGGATCACGGCCTGCAGCCCCTCGCGCCCGTGGCAGCGAAGGACCGCCCACAGCTTGAGCGCGCGGAAGCGCCGGCCGAGTGGCATGCCGTACTCGCTCAGGCTGACGACGTCCTCGCTCACTCGGAGGTACTCGGGCACCAGGCTGAACGCGTTCCGGAGATCGTCGGGCCGGCGTGACCAGAACGCGGAGCAGTCCATCGGCGTCAGGAGCCATTTGTGCGGGTTGACCCCAACCGAGTCGGCACGCTCCCAGCCGGCGAAGTGCGGGCGCAGCTCGGGGCAGACGGCTGCGCTCCCCGCGTAGGCGGCGTCGACGTGGAGCCAGACGCCGGCATCGGCGCAGAGGTCGGCGAGCGCGGGGACGGGATCGACAGCCGCCGACGACGTCGTCCCGATCGTCGCGACGAGGGCACAGGCGTCGCTGAGGTCGGCCTGGTCGGCGCGCATCGCATGGTTCTCGTCCCCCGGGATCGGCCGGAGCTCGAGCTCGAGCAGGCGCGCGGCCTTCGCGGTCGAGGAGTGCGTGTGCTCGGAGCAGACGACGACCCGCTTACCCGGCGACGCCGCCCGGGCGGCCGCGAGCGCGGTGATCAGGCCCGTCGAGGCCGTGTCCTCGATGTGCCCGTGGAGACCCTCCGGCAGGCCGAGCAGGTCGGCGAGCCAGGCGAGCGTCACCTCCTCGAGCTCCTGGAGCGCGGGCGAGGCGCGCCAGAGGATCCCGACCTGGTTCAGCGCAGCGACGAGGAGCTCGGCAAGGATCCCCGGCTCGGAGGCCGTCGTCGCGAAGTAGGCGAAGTAGCGCGGGCTCTGCCAGTGGGTCAGTCCCGGCATCAGCACCTCGTCGAGGTCGCGCAGGACGGCCGCGAACGGCTCCGGTTCTGCCGGTGCACGGTCGGGCAGCGCCGCCCGGATCGTCCCCGGCTCGACCTGCGACAGCACGGGCAGGTCGCGCACGCGCTCGAGGTACGACGCCGCCCACTCGAGCGCGGCGGCGCCGTCGTCGCGGAAGTCGCTCACGACCGCAGCTTCGCGATCTCGCGCCAGGGCCGCGTGTTGAGCACGTGTTCCTTCGTGAGCCAGGCGCGACGTGCCTGCGCGACGCCGAGCTCGCGATAGCCGAGGGCCCCGGTCGAGTGAGCGTCTGTCGTCACCGGGATGCGCACGCCGGCCTCGCCCGCAAGCCGCGCGTGGACGTCGCGCATGTCGAGCCGGTCGGGCTGGCTGTTGATCTCGAGCGCCGTCTTCGTCTCGACGGCCCGCGTCACGACCTGCTCTATGTCGACGTCTGCCCCTGCGCGGCGATTGAGCTTGCGGCCGGTGAGGTGCCCGATGCAGTCGACGTGAGGGTGGTCGATCGCAGCGAGGATCCGCTCGGTCGGGCTCTTGTCGAAGGCGTGGTGGAGCGAGGCAACGACCCAGTCGAGCTCGGCAAGCAGCTCGTCGTCGACGTCGATCGCCCCGTCCGCGCGGATGTTCGCCTCGACGCCCCGGAGCACCTTGAACGGCTTGACGCGTGCGTTGACCTCGTCGATCTCCCGCCACTGCGCCTCCATGCGGCCCTCGCGAAGGTAGTGCGAGTGGTCGGTGAGCGCGAGGAAGCGGTATCCGTTCGACTTTGCGGTTCGCGCCATCTCCTCGATGGAGGCCTTGCCGTCCGAGGACCAGTCGGAGTGGCAGTGGAGCTCGCCCACCAGGTCTCCAACCTCGACGAGCGCCGGCAGGCTGCCGTTGCGCGCCGCCTGGAGCTCGCCGGAGCTCTCGCGCAATTCGGGCGGGATGGGCTCGTAGCCCAGGAAGCGGTAGAGGTCGTCCTCGTCGGCGAAGCGGTGCACCTCGCCCGTCTCGACGACGGTGACGCCGTACTCGGAGATCGACAGCCCGCGCCGCTGCGCCTCCTCGCGAAGCCCCACGTTGTGGTCCTTCGACCCGGTGAAGTGCTGCAGGAGGCTTCCGAAGTCCTCGGGCGGCACGACCCGCAGGTCGATCCGCAGGCCCTGCTTCGTGACGACGGTCGCCTTCGTGTCGCCACGCGCGGCGACGTCGAGCACCCACGGCAGCGTGACGAAGTGCCCGATCAGCGCGGCCGGGTCGGTCGCCGTCGCGATGACGTCGAGGTCGCGAAAGGTCTCTCGTCCGCGACGGACGCTTCCAGCACCCGAGACCTGGACGGCGGCCGGGTGGGCGCGGAGCTCCTCGACGACCTGGCGCACGACGGGAAGGCCGAGACCGAGCAGGCCGCGCCGCTCCGGCTCGGGGCCGAAGCCCTTCGCGAGCGCCTCGAGGATCCGCTCCTCGCTCTTCGCGCCGAGGCCCTGGAGCGTCCGCACGCGCTGCTGCTCGGCCGCGACTCGCAGCTCCTCGAGCGTCGTCACCCCGAGCTCGCGCCAGATCCGCGCCGCAGTCTTCGGTCCGAGGCCAGGGAGGCGCAGGAACTGCCGCACCTCCGACGGAACCTCGGCCCGGCGCTTCTCGAGCGCGGACATCGAGCCCGTCTCCGTCATCTCGACGATCTTCGACTCGATCGTCGCGCCGATCCCTGGCAGCTCCTTCGCCGTGCCCTGCTGCGCGAGCTCGGCGACCGACGCGCCCGTCTCGCGAATCCGCGTCGCGGCGCGACGGTAGGCGAGGACGCGAAACCCCTGCTCGCCGAGGATCTCCGAGACGTCGGCGAGCTCGTCCAGCGCGTCCGCGACGTCCTGGTTGCGCGGAAGCGGCGGCATTCGCCGATCATAAGGACGGGCCCGCGCGCGGTGGAGCGGGCAGACTCCGCCGATGAGCCCGACCCGCGCACTCGTCTGCGTGCCGACGTACAACGAGCGGGACAACGTCGAAGCGCTGGTGCGCGCCCTCGGCGAGGTGATCGACACGACGCGCGACGGCGTGCTCGTGATCGACGACGGGTCGCCCGACGGGACGGGCGAGATCGCCGACCGGCTGGCGGCCGAGCTGCCGTGGCTCGACGTGCTCCACCGGGCGAGCAAGCAGGGGATCGGCAAGGCCTACCTCGCCGGCTTCGAGCGTGCCCTCGAAACCGAGGCCCAGCTCGTGCTCGAGATGGACTGCGACTTCTCGCACGACCCCCAGGACGTCCCACGCCTGATTGCGACCTGCGAGGAGGGCGGCGCCGACCTCGCGCTCGGCTCGCGGTGGGTGGCCGGGGGTGGAACGGAGAACTGGGGCCTCGTACGACGAGCCATCTCGCGCGGCGGCTCGCTCTATGCCCGGATCGTGCTCGGCGTCGGGATCCGTGACCTGACAGGTGGGTTCAAGTGCTTTCGCCGCACCGTGCTCGAGACGATCGACCTCGATGCGATCGCCGCGCGCGGCTACGGCTTCCAGATCGAGGGCACCTACCGCGCCCTGCGGGCCGGCTTTCGGGTCGTCGAGATCCCGATCGTGTTCGCCGACCGGCGCGTGGGCGAGTCGAAGATGAGCGGCGCGATCGTCCTCGAGGCAATGCGACAGGTGCCGATTCTGCGCTGGAAGGCCCTACGGGGGGTCGTGTAGTGCTCGACGTCACGGACGCGACGTTCGCCGCGGACGTCCTCGAGTCGGACGTCCCGGTGCTCGTCGAGTTCACGGCGCCGTGGTGCCGGCCGTGCAAGGCGATCGAGCCGTTGCTCTTGGAGATCGGCAGCGAGCACGGGGAGCGCCTGCGACTCGCACAGCTCGACATCGACGTCAACCTCGGTGTGCCTGCGCGCTACGGCGTCCTCTCCCTGCCGACGGTGATGGTCTTCGTGGCCGGCGAGCCGGTGGAGGTCGTCCACGGCGCCCAGCCACGGCGCCGCTACGCCGACGCCGTCGCCCGCGCGCTGGGCTCCTAGTAGCCTCGAGCCGTGGTCGAGACGGCCGTCGTGGAGGAGTTGCTCGACGCGATCGGCGCGCGCGACCGGGCGCGGATCGCCGCCTGCTTCGCGCCCGCCGCGAAGCTTCGTGCGCTGACGCCGCATCAGGTGCGAGTGCTGGACGGACCGGAGGCGATCGCGGGCCAGTACGGCTACTGGCTCGATACGCTCGAGTCATTCGTCCTCGTCTCCGGCGACGTCACGGCGATCGCGGACCGCGCCAGGCTCCGTTACCGGTTCTATGGGCGCGACCCCGCAAAGGGCTGGCAGGAGAACGAGCACACGGCCTACGCGACGGTCGAGAACGGGCTCGTGGCGGCACTCAACCTCACGTGCGCCGGATTCCGACCCTCGGAGTTGCCCGGCTGACCACGGGGCAGACCTGGGACGCGCTGCTCGACGACACGGTCGAGGTGGTCTACCGCGGGTCCGATCCGGCGCGCCGGAGCCGGACGCAGCCTCTTCCGCCGGAGCTGCACCTGTCCGTCGTCGCGGCGCTCGCGCGGCGCGGCGTCACGGAGCTGTACGCGCACCAGGCTGCGACCTGGGAGTCGGCCTCGTCCGGCGAGAGCGTCGTCGTGACGACGGGGACGGCATCCGGGAAGTCGCTCGCCTTCTCGCTCCCCGCGCTCGACGCGATCGCGCGCGACCGCACCGCGCGGGCGCTCTTCCTCTACCCGACCAAGGCCCTCGCCCAGGATCAGGGGCGGTGGCTGGCCGGGCTCGGCCTACCCGGGCTGCGCCCCGCGATCTACGACGGCGACACGCCCATAGAGCAGCGTGCGCACGTGCGGCGAAGCGCGAACGCGATCCTCACGAACCCGGACATGCTCCACGTCGGTGTGTTGCCGCACCATGACCGGTGGGGAGACGTACTGCACAACCTCCGGGTCGTCGTCGTCGACGAGGCGCACGTCTACCGAGGGGTGTTCGGCTCCCACGTCGCGAACGTCCTGCGCCGGCTGCGACGGCTCGCGCTGGCGTACGGTGCCGACCCGCTGTTCGTGCTTGCCTCGGCGACGATCGCGAACGCGGGTGAGCTCGCGTCGCGCCTCACCGGCCTGGAGGTGCGCGTCGTCGACAGCGACACGGCGCCGCGCGCAGAACGCGACATCGTCCTCTGGAATCCGGAGCTCCTCGACCCGGAGCTCGGCATCCGCGCGAGCCCACTCGGGGACGCGTCGAGGCTTCTCGCAGAGCTGGTGGGCCGCGGCCTGCGCACGATCTGCTTCACGAAGAGTCGCAAGACCGCGGAGCTCGTCCACCGCTTCGCGAGCGACCGCCTCGACCCCGCGACAGCGAGACGGCTGGCCCCCTATCGAGCCGGGTACACGCCGGAGCAGCGCCGTGACATCGAGCGGCGGCTCGTCGACGGGGAGTTGCTCGGCGTGACGGCGACGGATGCGCTCGAGCTCGGGATCGACGTCGGCTCGCTCGACTGCGCGATCTCGGTCGGGTTCCCGGGCACCGTCGCGTCCCTGCGGCAGCAGTGGGGCCGTGCAGGGCGACGGTCTCGAGGGCTTGCGGTGCTGATCGCCAGCGAGGACGGGCTCGACCAGTTCTTCGCAACCGAGCCCGAGGCGCTGCTCCGGCGGAGCGTCGAGGCGGCGCTGATCGACCCGTGGACGCCGCGGATCCTCGACGGGCACGTGCTCTCGGCCGCCTACGAGGGGCCGCTCACGCCCGCGGACGCCGCGGTGCTCGGGGCCGAGGCACTCGAGCGAGCGGCCGTCCTGCCGGAGCTCGAGTCGACGCCCGCCGGCTACGTCTGGCGAGGGCGCGACACGCCGGCCGCACGGCTGTCTCTCCGGTCCGGCGACCCTGAGTCGTTCGTCATCGTGGACGAGTCGACCGGGACGCTGCTGGGCACGGCGGAGCGTGAGCGCGCGTTCTCGACGGTGCACACGGGTGCGGTGTACCTGCACCTCGGCGAGTCGTACGGGGTCACCGCCCTCGACCTCGAGACGCGAACGGCGCTCGTCCGCCCGATCGCCGTCGACTGGTACACGCAGCCGCGGAAGGAGACCGAAACGTCGATCGTCGAGGCGCTCCGCAGCAGGCGCATCGCCGGCGTCGAGCTCCAGCACGGACGGATCGGCGTCTCCGAGCAGGTCGTCGCCTTCCAGCGGAAGGCGATCGCCGACGGCAGCGTGATCGACACGACGCCGCTCGACCTGCCCGCCACGTCCTACGAGACCGAGGGCGTCTGGTTCTCCCCGCCGCCGCCGTTGCTCGCGGGCATCGACACCATGCCGATCCTCGTCTCGGCGCTCCATGCCGCCGAGCACGCGCTCATCTCACTGCTGCCGCTGTTCGCGATGTGCGACCGCTGGGACATCGGCGGCCTCTCGACGAACGTCCACGAGCAGACGGGTCAGCCGACGGTGTTCGTCTACGAGGGGCATGCCGGCGGGGTCGGCATCGCGGAGCGCGGCTTCGACTGCTTCGCGGAGTGGGTGGCCGACACCGCGCGGCTCCTCTCGCGGTGCCCGTGCCGGTCGGGCTGCCCGTCGTGCGTGCAGAGCCCGAAATGCGGCAACCTCAACGAGCTCCTCGACAAGGCGGCGGCACTGATCCTGCTCGAGCGCATGGGCGACGCCGGGTGAGGGGTTGCAGGAGGACACGCGGGTTCGGTGGCCTCGCGGCGAACGCGAAGACGGCGGGGAATCGATACGAAGGCGACACGAAGTCGGCACAGCCACGACACCGGTTTGCTGCGATCGTTCCGGTAGGGGGCTGCGTTCCCCCAGGGGGGTGGGTGGACCGTGTGCGGCGACGCGCTGCCGGGGCCTGCACCAGCGAGGTCACCGTCCGCTACGACGCCGGCGCGCGCTTCCCGAAGCGGCGGTGTCGATTCCGGCCGTTCCCGATCGTCTTCCATCCGAGACCGGCTACACCGACTGAACGGAGGCACCCATGGAGTACGTGGCCCTGATCCATGCCGACCAGAGCGTGTGGGAGACGATGACCGACGCCGAGCGCGACGCCGCGTACGAGCAGTACGGCGAGTTTGCCCAGGCCGCGCGGGCCGCGGGCGTCCTCGTCGGCGGCGAGGAGCTCGCGTCGACGGCTAGTGCCACGACCGTCCGCGTCCGCGACGACCAGCGGCTTGTCACCGACGGGCCGTACGCCGAGGTGAAGGAGGCTCTCGGCGGCTTCTTCATCCTCGACTGCGCGTCCTTCGACGACGCGCTCGACTGGGCCGCGCGGATTCCCGCGGTCCATCATGGCGCCGTCGAGGTTCGCCCCGTCCACGTCGACCCGGAGGCCTGACATGAAGTACGCGATGCTCGTCTACGGAGACCAGTCGGCCTGGGCGGAGCTCGACGAGCACGACGCCGCCCGCCTACGCGCCGAGTCGATGCCGCGCTGGCTCGCGCTCTTCGAGGAGATGGGGAAGGCCGATCCCGCGGTGGAAGGCCGCGAGCTCGAGGCGGCGTCCGATGCGAAGGTCGTCCGCGTCGTCGACGGCGAGCGGGTCGTCACCGACGGCCCGTTCGCGGAGACGAAGGAGCAGATCGGCGGGCTCTTCGTGACGACGCTGCCCGACCTCGACGAGGCAATCCGGATTGCCGCGCTCGTGCCGGCCGCGGAGACCGGCTCGCTCGAGATCCGACCCGTCGTGGAGCGCTGACCACGTCCCTCGAGGCCACATTCAGGGAGGAGTGGCCCCGTGCAGTTGGGATCCTCACCCGCGTCCTCGGCGACCTCGCGCTCGCCGAGGACGCGGTACAGGACGCCTTCGCGAAAGCGATCGAGCGCTGGCCGCGGGACGGCACCCCTCGGTCTCCCGGCGCCTGGATCGTGGCGACGGCCCGCAACGGTGCAATCGACAAGATCCGGCGCGAGCGGACGTTCGCCCGCAAGGCGGAGCTGTTGGCGCGGCTCGAGGCCGTCCCGGCGGAGGAGGACGCCGACGTGAGCACGATCCCGGACGAGCGGCTCGCGCTGCTCTTCACGTGCTGCCACCCGGCCCTCGCCGTCGACGCGCGGATCGCGCTGACACTCCGGGAGGTGGGTGGCCTGGAGACGCGCGAGATTGCGCGTGGGTTCCTCGTCGGCGAGACGACGATGTCGCAGCGGCTCGTCCGCGCGAAGCGACGTGTGCGCGAAGCGGGCATCCCGTTCCGGGTCCCGCCCGACGAGATCCTTCCGGACCGCGTCCCCGACGTCTTGCGGGTGATCTACCTCGTGTTCAACGAGGGGTACGCCGCGAGCGATGGTGACGCGCTGGTGCGCGCCGACCTCTGCGCGGAGGCCGTCCGGCTCGCCAAGCTCCTCTGCGTCCTGATGCCGGACGAGCCCGAGGCGTTCGGTCTCCTGGGGCTCCTTCTGCTCCAGGACTCGCGCCGCGAGGCACGCGTCGGGCCGGACGGCGAGCTCGTCCTGCTCGCCGACCAGGACCGGACGCTGTGGGACCGTCGGGCGATCGACGAAGGGCTCCGCGTCCTGCGTCGCGCCGAGGCGCACGGACGGCCGGGCCGGTACCAGCTCCAGGCAGCGATCGCGGCCGGCCACGCGGAGGGAACGGATCCTCAGACGATCGCCGCGGTCTACGACGCGCTGCTCCAGATCGACCCGTCCCCCGTCGTGCGGTTGAACCGGGCGGTCGCCATCGCACTCGCGGGCGACGTCGCGAAGGCCCTCGACTTGATCGACCGGCTCGACGAGCTGGACGGCTACGCATACCTCCACGCGGCTCGCGCCGACCTCCTGCGGCGCCTCGAGCGCGACGACGAGGCGGCCGCGAGCTACCGCGCGGCGCTCGCGCTTACCGACAATGCGCCCGAGCGTCGCTTTCTGGAGGGACGTCTCCGGGAGGTCGAGGGACGGGACGTCAGGGCGTGACGAGCAACTCGAGGGCGCGTTCGACGGCCTCGCGTGGGGTCGCAGCCGCTACCACGCCCTCGACGGCCGGGCCCTTGCCGAGCTGGACGACCGGCCGTCCGAGGCGAAGCGCGAACCCCATCTCGGCGAGCGTCCCGTAGCTCCCGCCCACCGCGATCAGGGCGTGACCGGACGCCGCCACAGCGAGGTTGCGCGCGTGGCCGATCCCGGTGACGACGACGTGGTCGGCCCAGGGGTTGGCGTCCGTGTGCGCCTCCCCGGGGAGGATGGCGATCGTCGTTCCTCCCGCCGACTTCGCGCCACGATGGGTGGCCGCCATGACCTCGCCGAGCCCGCCCGTGACGACCGTGCAGCCACGCTCTGCGAGTAGGCGACCGACCTCCTCGGCCTCTGCGACTCGATCCGCTCCGCTGCCGACGACTGCCACCTGTGGCGCTTCCATCGTGCGATCGTAGGCTTATGCGGGAACGGCGCAAGGCAACGGGAGGAACGCTCGTCGTGGGCGGTGGCTTCGCCGGCGCATACGTCGCCCGCCTACTCGGGAGGCGGGGCGCGACTATCGTCAACCCCGACAACTTCATGCTGTACACGCCCCTGCTCCCGGAGGCAGCGGCCGGGACGCTCGAGCCCCGCCACGTCGTCGTACCGCTGCGACAAATGTGCCAGCACGCAGAGCTGCTCCTCGGGCACGTCACGAGCCGCGACCCGGAGCGGCGCACCGTGGTCGCGGAGACGCTCGGTGGCACCTTCGAGATCACCTACGAGCGGCTCGTCGTCGCGCTCGGGTCGGTCACGCGGACCTTCCCGGTCCCCGGACTCGCAGAGCACGGTAGGGGATTCAAGGACGTCGCGGACGCGATCGCCCTGCGCAACCACCTGCTCCGCTCGCTCGAGTCCGCCGCGGCACGGCTCGACCCGACGGAGGCCGAGCGCGATCTCGGCTTCGTCTTCGTCGGTGCGGGATACGCGGGCGTGGAGGCGCTCGCCGAGCTCAACGACCTCGCGCACGCGGCCGTCCGCCGCTCGTACCCGACGCTGCGAAACGTCCGTCAGCGCTGGGTGCTGGTCGACGCGGCCCCGACCATTCTCTCGGACATCCCGCGCAAGCTCGGGGAGTACACCCATCGCTATCTCGAGGAGAAGCGGGGGATCGAGATCCACGTCGGGACGACGCTCACCTCCTTCGACGACCGCGAGGCGGTGCTCGGCGACGGCACGCGGATCCCGGCGCGAACGCTCGTCTGGGCTGCCGGCGTCCGGCCGACCCCTCTCCTTGCGACGCTCGACCTTCCGCTCGACGCCCGTGGCCGCGTCACCGTCGACCCCACGCTCCAGGTGACCGGGACGAACGACGTCTGGGCCCTCGGTGACTGCGCTGCCGTGCCGAACGAGCGCACTCCCGGTCGGTTCGACCCGCCGACCTGCCAGCACGCGCTGCGCCAGGCACGCCGCCTCGCGAAGAACCTCCATGGCGAGCCGCGCCCCTACGGGTACCGGATGCTCGGCCAGGTCGCCACGCTCGGGCGCTACAAGGGGATCGCGGAGCTCCCCGGACTGCGTCTGCGCGGCTTTCTCGGGTGGTTCGTGGCACGCACGTACCACCTCTACGCGCTGCCGACGTTCCGCCGCAAGGCACGCGTCGTGACGGACTGGACGGTGTCTCTCTTCTTCCGACGCGACATCGTGGAGCTCTCCGCGCTGGGTCACCCGCACCGGCTCGACTCGTGACCGGCGTCGCCGCTCTCTACGGGATCCGACTCTGCACGCCCCGGCTCGAGCTACGCCTCGGCAGCCGGGCCGAGCTCGAGGCGCTCGCCGAGGTCGCGAAGGCGGGCATCCACCCGCCTGACGAGATGCCGTTCGCCGTCGCGTGGACCGACGCGAGCGACGACCCGGGCTTCGTCACGGACTTCGTCGCACACCACGAGCAGACGCTTGCCGCCTGGTCGCCCGAGGAGTGGAGACTGAACCTGCTCGCCTTCCACGCCGGCCTGCCGGTCGGCGTGCAGGCGCTCCGTGCCACCGGGTTCTCGGTCGACCGCACCGTCGACACCGGGTCGTGGCTCGGCTCCGCGAGCCAGGGCCGCGGGCTCGGGACGGAGATGCGGGCAGCGGTGCTCGAGCTCGCGTTCGGCAGCCTCGGCGCACGCGCAGCGCAGTCCGGCTGGCTCGAGGGCGGCGCGGCCCAGTCCGCCGGCGTGTCGGCGCGGCTCGGCTACCGGGAGGTGGGAACCCACCTGGAGCGGCCACGCGGCGAGCCAGTCGTCCATCACGACCTGCTGCTGGCGCGCTCGGACTGGACGTGCCCGGTTCGCGCCGACATCGAGGGTGTCGAGGCCTGCCTCGCGCTGTTCGGCGCCGCACCGAGCGCATAGCGAGCGCCGAGCGTCGGTCGCCCGCGCCTACAGTGCGACCCATGGCGAACGACCCTCCGAGCGACGAACCGCCCCCGGCGCCGTTCGGCGTGCCGGAGCTCCTCGAGCTCGTCGCCGGCGCGCGCCGAGTGCTCGACGTCGGCTGCGGCTCCGGGCGCCTCACGGTTGCTCTCGCCCGGGCCGTGGCAGAGGTGACGGGCATGGACACGAGCGCGGATCGCCTCGCCCACGCGGTCCGGCTCGCCGAGAAGGCAGGCGTGCAGCTCACCCTCGTCGAGGCGGACATGGAGGAGCCGCTGCCTTTCACCGACGCGTCGTTCGACGCCGTCACGAGCAGGCTCTCGCTGATGATTCCCCGGGACGCCGTCCCCACGCTGCGTGAGCTCGGACGCGTCCTCGAGCCGCGCGGGCGCATCGCGACCGTGGTCTGGGCGGCGTTGCCGGAGAACCCGTGGTTCGACGCGCCTCGCGAGGCGGTGCGTGCCGTCCTCGGCGACGAGCGCGCGTCTTTCGCCCGCGCTTTCGGGCGGCTCGGCAGCCCGCGTGACGCGGAGCGCGCGCACCGGGCAGCCGGGTTCGACGACGTCGAGGGACGGCTACTACGCGAACAGGTCGTCCGGGCGGACGCCGCCGAGCACTGGCGGCTGCTCGCGACGGAGAACGGGCACTTTCGCCGGATCGATGCCGCGCTCGGCGAGCACGAGCGCCGTGCGCTGGTCGTCGAGCTCGAGGCGCGGCTCGCGCCGTACCACGCCGACGGTGGCCTCGAACTCCCGCGCACGCTCGTGCTCGTGACCGGCCGGCGCCCCGAGTAGCTGCGCTCCTCTCAGCGAACGGCGCGAAGAGCAGCACCGAGCGACTGGCCGCCCTCGAGCACGCGCGCGAAGAGATCGCCTTCGCGGCCGACGCGGTCGAGGACGACGTCCATCGTGAAGGAGTGGATGTCGAGTCCCGGCCCAACCTCGTCCCAGCGGAGCGGCGTCGAGACGGGCGCTCCCGCTCTCGGGCGCACCGAGTAGACGGACGCGGTGGTCTTCCCCGGGCCGTTCTGGTTCGCATCGACGAGGACGCCACGGCGCTTGGCCTTCGTCCATTCGGTCGTCACGAGGCCAGGGTGCGCGCGTGCGAGCGCGCCGGCGACGATCCCGGCGAACTCGCGCACCTCGTCGAAGCCGTGACGACGCGCGATCGGGACGAGGACGTGGATCCCGCGCGACCCGCTTGTCTTCGGCACCGACTCGAGGCCGAGCACGTCGAGTGTCTCCCGCACGAGCAGCGCGACCCTGACCACCTCCTCGAAGGTCGCTCCTTCCGAAGGGTCGAGGTCGAACATCACCCAGTCCGGCCGCTCGGGCCGATCGGCGCGCGAGGCCCACGTGTGCATGTCGATGCAGCCCATGTTGACCATCCAGAGAAGGGCGAGCTCGTTGTCGACGAGCGCGTAGTCGATCACCTTCTTCTCACCTTCGCGCGTCGACGCCGGGAAGGCAGCGGTCTCGATCCAGTCGGGCATGTGCGAGGGCGCCTGCTTCTGGAAGAAGCTCTTGCCCTGCCAGCCGTCGGGGTAGCGCTTCATCGTGAACGGCCGCTTGCGCAGGTGCGGGACGAGCACCTTGGCGACGTCCCGGTAGTAGGCAAGGAGCTCGCCCTTGGTGATGCCCTCGTCCGGCCAGAACGGCTTGTCGAGGTTCGAGAGGCGCAGGGCCCGCTTGCCCTTGCGGATCTCCTCGGCGATCGGGGGCCGTTCCATCGGGACATCGTCGCGGATCCCGAGAAAGACCGGCGCGCGAAGCCTCCCCTCTCGCGTCCGTTCGGCGAAGGTCACCTCGGCGGCGAGCTTCGGCTCGACCCAGGTCACATCCGCGACACGCACGCGTGGCATCCGCGGCGTCTCGACGAGCGGTGACGTTGGGCGCGAGAGCGGCCGCAAGACGGCGAGCAGCGAGTCGACGTCTCTGTCGCCGAGACCGGAGCCGACGTTGCCGGCCCAGTGGAGCCCGTCGGCTTCCCGGCGTCCGAGGACGAGCGCGCCGAGCTTTGCCCGCCGCCCCGTGCCCCGCGTGAAGCCGACGATCGGGAAGTCGTCCTCCAGCCTGAGCTTGAGCTTCTGCCACTCGGGCGTCCGCCGGCCGGGACGGTACGGCGCGTCGGCGCGCTTCGCGACGACGCCCTCGAGACCTTGGTCGGTTGCCGCCTTCAGCAACGCCGCCCCGTCCTCGAAGGCGGGGGACAGGCGCACGACGTCCGACGTCGGGTCGAGCGCGTCCTCGAGCAGCCTCCTCCGCTCCGCGAGCGGGCGCCGGTACACCGGCTCCCCGTCCAGCACGAGCAGGTCGAAGACCATCAGTACGAGCCGCCCGGCGCCCGACTGCAGCGACTCGAAGCGAGCGGTGCCGGACTCGTCGAGCGCGCAGACCTCGCCGTCGAGCACGGCCGAGGGCGTGCGCACCGCGTGCACGACCGCGCGGGCAACGTCGCGGAAGCGCTCGGTGAGGTCCTTGCCGTTCCGGCTCGTCAGCGTGGCGACGCCGCCGCGGAGCGTGACGATGGCGCGGTAGCCATCCCACTTTGGCTCGTAGAGCCAGCCGGCACCGCTCGGCAGGTGCTCGGTCAGCGTCGCGAGCTGCGGACGGAGCTCCTGCGACGCGGCGTCCGCGGCCGCGTCCTTGCGGAGCAGGAGCCAGTTGCGCTCGTCGCCGTCCAGCCGGGCCGGGACGAGCGTCCAGACCCCGTCGACGCGCTCGCCGTGCAGGTGGACGGTCAGCCCGCCGTTCCGCTTCTCCTCGAGCAGCTCGTACGTCCCACGGTCCCAGATCTCCACCGTTCCCGCGCCGTACTGGCCGGCGGGGATCACGCCCTCGAACGAGCCGTAGTCGAGCGGATGGTCCTCGACGTGCACCGCCAGATGCCGTTCGCCCGCCTCGAGTGGCAGGCCCTTCGGCACCGCCCAGCTTGCAAGCGCGCCGTCGCGCTCGAGCCGAAGGTCGTAGTGGAGCCTCCGGGCGTCGTGGCGCTGGATCACGAAGACCGGCGCGCCGCTCGATTCGTCGCCGCCGAACGGCTCCGGCGTCCGCCCGGGATCGCGCTTGCGCCGGTAGTCGCCGAGCTTGGCCATCAACCGCGATCATCCCACGGACGGCTCACCCGAAATGGCGCCATTCCTTCACACCTTCGCAACACGAGGAGGAAAGTTCCTGGAAACGCGGTGTTTTGCCGTAGGGGATAAGCCTGTGGACAGTGTGGAGAGCGCGCGGGGCCGGTCAGACCGACGCGAGAACGCCCATCGAGCGGAACTTCGCCCTCCGGGCGCGTCGCAGCTCGTCCGCGGGCACGTCGGCGAGCTCGTCGAGGTGCGCGACGAGCGACTCGCGGAGGAGCACGGCTGCCGCGTCATGGTCGACCTGGGCGCCGCCTTCGGGCTCGGGGACGATCCCGTCGATCACCCGCAGCTCGAGGCAGTGAGCGGCGTCTGGCTTGAATGCCGCCGCAGCCTTGTTCGCCTGCGAGGCGTCGCGCCAGAGGATCGACGCGCAGCCCTCCGGTGAGATCACGGAGTAGATCGCGTTCTCCTGCATCAGCACCCGGTCGGCGACCGCGATTGCGATCGCGCCGCCCGAGCCGCCCTCACCGATGACGATCGAGACGGTCGGCACGCCGAGCCGCAGCATCGCCGCCTGCGACCGCGCGATCGCGCCTCCCTGCCCGTGCTGCTCCGCGGCGATGCCCGGATACGCCCCCGGCGTGTCGACGAGCGTGACGACCGGGAAACCGTGGCGCTCTGCAAGCTCCATCGTGCGCATCGCCTTCCGGTAGCCCTCGGGGTACGCCATGCCGAAGTTGCGGACGGCGCGCTCCTTCAGATCACGGCCCTTCTGGTGGCCGACGAGCGCAACCGTCCGCCCGTCGAGCGACCCGATTCCGGCCACGATCGCGTGGTCGTCCATCCGGCCGCGGTCGCCGTGGAGCTCGAACCAGTCCTCGAGAATCCGCTCCACGTAGTCCAGCGTGTACGGGCGCTTCTCGTCGCGGGCGAGCAGGACGCGGCCCCAGATCTCCTCGTCGGTCGTGTCCTCGCGGAGGCGCTCGAGCTGCCGCTGGAGCCGCTCGAGCTCGGCCGAGAGCTTCGTTCCCCGCAGGAGCTTGACGCCGGAGAGCTGCGCCAGCCGGTCGCGCAGGCCGAGCTCGGCTTCCTGGCTCATCGCTCCGCCCCGAACAGCCGCAGGAGCCGCGCGAGCGTCGTTCGCAGGTCATTGCGTTGCACGACCGCGTCGACGTGGCCGAACCGGAAGTTCGACTCCGCGAGGCCGAAGTCGTCCGGGAGCTTCTCGCGCGTCGTCTGCGCGACGACCCGCGGGCCGGCGAAGGACGTCAGCGCGCCCGGCTCGGCGAGGATCACGTCTCCGAGGCTCGCGAAGCTCGCCGTCACACCGCCCGTCGTCGGATGCGCGAGCACCGAGATCAGGACGCCCCCGCCGTCCTGAAGGTCGCCGACCGCCGCCACGGTCTTCGGCAGCTGCATCAGCGCGAGGATGCCCTCCTGCATCCGGGCGCCTCCCGACGCCGACACGGAGATCAGCGCGCCGCCGTCCTCGGCCGCCCGCTCGCACGCCCGGGCGAACCGCTCTCCGACGACGCTTCCCATCGAGCCGCCCATGAACGCGAAGTCCATCGCGGCGATGCGGCAGGAGTGCCCCTCGACCGCTGCGCGGCCGGTCAGGATCGCGTCGCCGAGCCCCGTCCCGAGCTCCGCCTCTGCCAGCCGCTCGACGTACGGCCGGAGATCGAAGAACTCGAGCGGGTCGGCAGAGCGCAGGTCGCCGTCCTCCTCGTCGAACGTGTCGGGGTCGGCGAGCTGTTCGATGCGCTCGCGCGCACGGACGGGAAAATGATGTCCGCACTGCGGACAGACGCGGAGCTGCTCGACGAGCTCGTCGTCGCGATAGTGCGAGCCGCAGCCCGGGCAAGTGTTCGGATGACCTCCGGAGCCGTCGCGGCCGGACGGGTCCGACTTCTTGTGCTCGATGGAGACGTCGATGTTCCCGGTGGTCGACACCCCGGGCATCTTAGTGCCGTTCTGTCAGAGCCCGGCCGCGGCGGCGAGCCCCTCCAGGATCGCCCGATCGGCGCCCGGCGCGAGGCCGGTCAGCCCGAGGCCCGCGACCCGTCCTCTACTCGCCACCTCGAGCAGCAGCCGCTCCACGTCGTCCAGCCCGAGCCCGCCCGGCGCCGGCATGAACACGGGCAGCTGGCCGGGCTCGAGGACGTCGAGGTCTAGCGCGACGTAGACGGCATCTGCGCCGTCGAGCGCGCGCGAGAGATCGTCGTCGATCCCGTGCTCGGCGACGTACTCGCGCTCCGGCGGGTCGAGGTCGCGCGCGCCGACGAGCGCGACGTCGGCGGGTCGGACGCTTCCCTCGTCGATCGCCATCCGCAGCGGCATGCCCCAGAGGTTCCCCGAGGGAGAGCTCTCGGGCGTGTTGAGGTCACCGTGCGCATCGAGCCAGACGACCGCCAGTCGGTCGTGCCGCGCCGCCAGCCCGCGGATCGCGCCGATGTGCGCGCAGCAGCAGCCGCCGAGCACGAGCGGACGCTTCGGAAGTCCACGCGCGATCACGTCGGTCTGCTCGTCGAGCGTGTCGCGCTCGACGACGAGCGCCTCGGGATACGCCAGCTCCGTCCGTGCCGCCTCCGCCATCGTCTCTCCTCCGTCGCCCCACGCGCGCGGGACGCGGACGAGCCCGGCCCCGAAGACCGCGCCGCAGCTGTGACATTCGTAGACGTCGTCGAAGGCAACCGCGGTGAGCGTGCGGCAGTGCGGACAACGTGCGCGGAGGGCGCTCACAACGCCCGCTCCCATGTGTCCGAGCGACTCGTCGCGCGCATGCCGACGCCTTCGTAGAGCGCGATCGCTCCCGTGGTGTTCTCGCTGTCGACCCCGAGCGCGGCTCGTCGACGCCCGATCGAGCGGAACAGGCCGAAGCTCTCGAGCAGGAGCGCACGCGCGAGGCCGCGACGCCGCCACGGGCGGCGGACCGCAAGGACGGCAATCCACCCGAGTGTCTGATCGTCGCCCCGCGACGGGACGCTCACGCAGAGCGCAGCGATCTCCCCGTCGGCCTGGACGAGGCGCCACAGGGACGTGTCCTGGTTCGGGCCGAGGTTCCAGGTGCACCAGTCCGCGAAGCTCTCCGGGACGAAGCTCCAGTGATCCGCGAACGCCTCCACGTACGCGTCGTAGACGGCCCCCTCCTCGCCCGACCGAAACGGCCGCGACGTGAGGCCCGAGGGCCACACAGGCTCCTCGGTCGGCGTCTCGAGGTCGATCTCCATGGTGAACGAGCTCCGCACGACCTCGAAGCCGTGCCGCGACAGAGCCGCCCGGTAGTCGTCGTCCCTTTCGTTCGCGGGCGCACGGATGCGCGCGCCGGCGTCGCCGAGCTCGTCCGCTCGGCGCTCGACCTCCCCGAGCAGTCGTTCGACGATGCGCTCGTGCGCGGGCAGGACGCGAAGGTCGACATAGATGACCTCGCGACCGGCCCCGGGGGCGGAGGCGTCCGCGTAGCCCACGATCCTTCCGTCCTCGACGGCGACAAACATGTCGCGGGCCGGATCGAGATCCTCGAGCTCGAACCATCGCTCGACGCGTTCGGCTGTCTCGTCGGCGGGACGGCCCGTGGCGTCGGCGTGGGCGTTGAGAAGCTCCGCGATCCCCGCGGCGTCCCGCGGCGTCGGTGCACGAACGGAGAGCTCAGACGGCTGCACGGAGCTCCTTCTGCCAGACGTCTGCCTGCCAGAGGACGTGCATGCCGGCCCGCTCGTAGAGACGCGTGGCGCCGGTGGGGTTCTCCACGTCGACGCCGAGCGCGACCGTCGTTTCTCCGGTCTCGCGGAAGCGGCCGAACGAGTCGTGGAGCAGCGCGAGGCCGAGCCCGCGCCTGCGCCACGCCGGCCGGACGCCGAGCGTCCCGACGAAACCCCAGTCGCCATGACGCTTCGCGTAGTTCCGCGAGAACGCGACGACCTCGTCAACCGCCCAGACGACGGGTGCGAGAGCGGAGTCGAACCCGCTCTGGCCGAACGCCCGCTTGCGCCACGTGTCGTAATCGAGCACGACGTAGTCCCACTCGTCCGCGAATGCCTCGATCTCCGCGGCGTGGAGCATCGGCCCGTCGCGGTCCGGCTCGAGCGGTCGCAGCTCGACGCCGTCCGGCCAGACGGGATCGGGCTGCGGCTCGGTGACGTCGATGACCATGCGGAAGAAGCTCCGCGCGTACTCGAACTTCCGCCCGGCGAAGAGGCTGGGCGCGCGCTCGTCGCCCACGAGATGTGCAGCCTCGAGCACGATTCGCTCACCGTCCGGCCACTCGGGACGAAGCTCTCGCACCCGCTCCTCGAGCGAGTCGAGAAGACGCGCGCCGACGCCACGGCCGGTGAGCTCCGGATGGACGTAGGCGTCACCGAAGTAGCGGCCGCCTTTCGGGTCGAGGAGATGGGCGACCCCGGCGACCCGGCCGTCGACCTCGACCAGCCAGGCGTTTCGTTCGACGTCGAGCCCGTCCCACTCCTCGCGGAGCTCGGCCGCGGTCCAGTCCGAGGCGCCGTAGACGGCGATCTCGGATGCCTGGAGGACTGCCAACGCATCGTCGAGGCGGTCCGCGCTGGGGCGTACGACGTCCACCGCGGCAGCGTACGGGCAGGCGACCGCGCGGATGGTGCGGCACGCCGCACGCTCGCTTACCGTTGGCATGGTGCAGACACTCTCGATCCGACCGCTCGTCGCGGACGACTGGGCGGACGTCGCGCGCATCTACGCCGCCGGCCTCGAGACCGGGATCGCGTCGTTCGAGACGCGCGTCCCGTCGTGGGACGAATGGGCTGCGGGCCATCGCCAGGCGCCGCGGCTCGTGGCCGAGACCGGCGGCGCTGTCACCGGCTGGACGGCGGTGTCGCCCGTGTCACCCCGCGAGTGCTACCGCGGTGTCGTCGAGCACTCGGTGTACGTCGATCCGGGAGCGCAGGGACGAGGGATCGGCAAGGCCCTGCTCATCCGACTGCTCGCCGATGCCCCGGCGCACGGAATCTGGACGATCCAGACCTCGATCATCGCCTCGAACGAGGCGAGCCTGCGCATCCACGAGGCGGTCGGGTTCCGCGTCGTGGGCCGCCGCGAGCGCATCGCCCAGCGAGACGGCGCCTGGCACGACACGGTGCTGCTCGAGTACCGCCTTCCATAAGGCATTCCGGCACCGCTCGCCCGGAGCCGGTGTTCCGGATTCGCGGCGGCACTGCGCTCTGTGACCGAAGGCCGGCTTTGCCGGCCGGGAGGTCAGGCGCGCTCGTCCGGGTCGGAAACCTGAAGGAGGGGGCTCGGCGGGGAACCATGGGTTCCCCACCGCTTGAAGACGACGCAGGCGTTGTGGCCGCCGAAGCCGAACGAGTTGGAGACGCCGATCTCGACCTGCTCCTCGCGCGACTCGTTCGGGATGTAGTCGAGGTCGCACTCCGGGTCGGGAACTTCCTGGTTGATCGTCGGCGGCAGAACGCCCCGTTCGAGCGCGAGGATCGTGAAGGACGCCTCCACGGCGCCCGCCGCCCCCAGGCAGTGCCCCGTCGCGCCCTTCGTGGACGACACCGGAGTCGCATACGCCTTCTCCTCGCCGAGCGCGAGCTTGATCACGCGCGTCTCGGCGGCGTCGCCGATCGGGGTCGACGTGCCGTGCGCGTTCACGTAGCCGACCTGGTCGGGCGTGATCCGCGCGTCGTCGAATGCCATCTGCAACGCCCGCGCAGGGCTCTCTCCGGTCGGGTCGGGATCCGACACGTGCGTCGCGTCGGACGAGAGCCCGTAGCCCAGCAGCTCCGCGTAGATCTTCGCGCCGCGCGCGTTCGCGTGCTCGAGCTCCTCCAGCACGACCATTGCCGCAGCCTCACCCATCACGAACCCGTCGCGCTCGAGGTCGAAGGGGCGGGAGGCCGCCTTCGGGTCGCCGTTGCGACGGGAGATGGCTCGCATCGCGCCGAAGCCCGCGATCCCGACCCGGGACACGGGCGCCTCGGTGCCGCCGCAGATCATGACGTCGGCGCGGCCGAGGCGGATCGCGTCGAGGCCGTCGCCGATCGCCATGTTGGACGCGGCGCATGCCGTGCACTCGGATAGCAGCGGGCCCTTAGTGCCGAGCTCCATCGAGACCCACCCTGCCGCCAGGTTGGGGATGATCTGGACGATCGAGAACGGGTTCACACGGTCGGGCCCGCGCTCATCGAGCACCTGGATGCACGCCTCGAACGACTTCAGGCCGCCGATGCCGGTCGCCACGGCCGCGCCGATGCGGTCTGCCTCCGGCGCGATGTCGAGCTTCGCATCGGCCTCCGCCTGTCGTGCCGCGGCGAGCGCCAGGTGCGTGAACCTGTCCATGCGACGCGATGCCTTGTACTCGACGTAGTCCGTCACCTCGAGGTCTTTCACCTCGCACGCGAAGTCGACCGGGAATCCGGTCGAGTCGAACTGCGTGATCTTCCCCGCGCCGGACTCCCCCGCGATCAGCGCCGACCAGCTGTCCTCGACGGTGTTGCCGAGCGGCGTCACCATTCCGAGGCCGGTCACGACGACGCGGCGCCTGCCGTTGTCGCTCACCGCAGCCACGCTACATCCCGAGCCCGCCGTCGACGAGCAGTACGTCGCCGGTGACGAACGCCGCCGCGTCGGAGCAGAGGAAGCGCACCGCGCCCGCGACGTCCTCCGGGTCCCCGAGCCGCCCGAGCGGCGTGTTCTGGAGCATGGCGGTCGTCGCCTCCTCTGGCAGAACGTCGGTCAGCTGCGTCGTGACGTACCCCGGCGCGACGACGTTGGCGCGCACGTTGCGGCTGCCGAGCTCGCGGGCGAGGGACTTCGTGAAGCCGATGATCCCCGCCTTCGAGGCGGCGTAGTTCGTCTGCCCCCAGTTGCCGTGCACGCCGACGATCGACGAGATGTTGACGATCGACCCCGCGCGCTTGCGCATCATCGGCCTCGTCGCCGCACGGCAGGTGTAGAAGACGGACGAGAGGTTCGTGTCGATCACCGTTCGCCAGTCGTCGTCGCTCATCCGCACGAGCAGGCCGTCGCGAGTGAGACCCGCGTTGTTGACGAGGACGTCGAGGTCGCCCGCCGCCTCGACGAGCGCCTTTGCCGACTCGGCGTCCGACACGTCGGCCTCGACGGCGCGACCGCCGATCTCGGTCGCGACGACCTCCGCCTCCTCGCGGCCCGTGCGGTAGCCGACGACCACCTCGGCGCCTGCACGGCCGAGCTCGAGCGCGATCGCGCGCCCGATACCCCGTGAGCCGCCGGTGACGAGGGC
>Ga0070660_100000718_pt1 | contig 21958 bp, 17 predicted proteins | sample KBSC33metaG_FD_64670 | JGI IMG/M metagenome (GOLD analysis project Ga0070660, IMG submission 64670) | Corn rhizosphere microbial communities from Kellogg Biological Station, Michigan, USA - KBS C3-3 metaG | ecosystem: Host-associated > Plants > Roots > Rhizosphere > Soil ... | reverse complement strand
TGTCGGATAAGCAATCGCGTAAACCCTCCGAACTTTCCGGCGGAGAGCGCCAGCGCGTGGCTCTGGCCCGGGCACTAGTATTGGCGCCCGACGTCCTGCTTTTGGATGAGCCGCTTTCCGCGCTCGATCCGCAGCTCCGCAAACAGGTGCGCGCCGAGTTGAAGGCCTTGCAGCGGCAAACCGGCGTCACCTTTCTGTTCGTGACGCATGACCAGGAGGAAGCGCTGGCGCTGTCGGATCGCATCGCGGTCATGCGCGGCGGTGAAATCGAGCAGGCCGGGACACCGCTGGAACTGTATCAGAAACCGCGGACGCGTTTCGTCGCGTGTTTCCTGGGGGAAATGAATTGGGTGGATGGTATTGGCATCCGCCCGGAATGCGTGCGCGTATCGGGCGATGCGGTTTTGAATGCGCGCGCCGGCTGTGTTGTGCAGACCACGTTCCTCGGGCCGCATCAGCATATTGCGGTCCAGTTAGGGAGTGGAGAAGCCGTCACCGTGCAAGCTGCTGCGACGATCGCCTTGAAGGTTGGCGAAAACGTCCATGTTTCCTGGGACCCAATCGACGAATTGCGGTTCCCCGCATGACGCGCCTGCGCACTATTTTCGCAACGCCGGCCGCGGTCCTGATGCTGGTGACGATCGGGGTGCCAGCGGGCATCATCGGTGTCTATAGCGTTCTGAGCCGCGGCGCGTACGGCGGAGTCGAATTGCCCTGGACGCTCGACAACTATAGCCGCTTGATCGATCCGTTGTACGGTGGAATTTTTGTGCGGTCCTTTGCGCTCGCGGCTGGGGCCACCGCGCTGTGCATCCTGCTGGGATTCCCGCTGGCTCTGTTCATCGCACACTCGGGAACGCGCAAGAATCTGTATTTAAGTCTGGTGATTCTGCCATTCTGGACCAGCTTTCTGATCCGCCTTTACGCCTGGATGTTCCTGCTGCGCGACACCGGATTGATCAACACCGTTCTCCAATCGTTGGGACTGATCCACCAGCCGCTTCCGCTGCTGTATAACAACGGCGCGGTGCTGCTGGGCTTGGTCTACGGCTTTCTGCCGTTTGCCGTGCTGCCGATTTACGCCACTCTTGAACGTCTCGATAAGAGCTTGCTTGAAGCAGCGGCGGATCTCGGCGCGCGGCCTATCGCGGTGTTGACCCGGGTCACTTTGCCGCTGTGCGCTCCGGGCATTGGGGCGGCCGCGATTCTGGTCTTCGTTCCGTCTTTGGGAACTTACATCACATCGGATCTGCTGGGCGGCAGCAAGACCATCCTGATCGGCAATCTGGTGCAGAATCAGTTCACGACTGCGCGCGACTGGCCCTTCGGCGCGGCTGTCTCCATCGTTTTGATGATCGTCGCCGTGCTGCTGATGTTCACTGTGCGGCGGCGCGGCGAGGAACTTCTATGAAACGCGGTCTGGCGGTTTACGCCGTCGCCATCTACGCGTTTCTGCATCTGCCGCTGCTGATCTTGGCCGTCTTCAGCGTCAATGCGTCGCGTTTCACTGCTTGGCAGGGATTTTCGCTGCACTGGTACGCGGCGATGTTCGCCGATCGCGATCTTTTGGAATCGGCCGGGAACAGTCTGGCGATCGCCGTGGCGTCGATGGCACTCTCGACGGCAATCGGAACGCTGGCGGCGTATGCGTTGTGGAAGCGCGCGTCGAACTGGCTGGCTGGAGGGCTCTATTTGTCGCTGGTCACGCCCGAGATCGTCACCGGAGTGTCATTGCTTGCGCTATTTCAATGGGCGTTTCGCTACGTCAACTTTCGTCTGGGCATGCACACCGTGATCCTGGCGCATGTGTCATTCTCAATCGCCTACGTTGTTGTCGTGGTGCTAGCGCGATTGCGGGGATTCGATCCTGCGCTCGAGGAAGCGGCGCAGGACCTGGGCGCGACCGAGTTCGCGGCCTTTGGGCGCGTGACCTTGCCGTATCTCGCGCCCGCCATTGCCGCCGCGGCTATGCTCGCGTTCACGATTTCGATTGACGACTACGTGATCACGAGTCTGGTGGCGGGCGTCGATTCGCAAACCTTGCCGATGGTTATTTATGCGATGGCGCGCCGCGGTGTAAGCCCGGTGCTCAATGCCGTTTCGACCACCATCGTGGTGCTGCTGGGCACTCTCGTGCTGCTGTCGGAAAGGCTGCGCCGGGCATGAGACGGCGAACGCTGCTGCTGGGAAGCATCGCCGCCGCGTGCGGACGCGGGCCTCGCCTCAACGTATACAACTGGTCGGATTACATTGCGCCTGAAACCGTTCCGCAATTCGAGCGCGAGTTCGGAGTGCGCGTCCATTACGGCACCTACGAAAGCAACCAGGAGATGCTGGCGCAGGTGATGAGCGGCAATTCGGGATGGGACGTGGTGTTCCCCTCCGGTGACTTTATCGAACCCATGCGTGCTCTCAAATTGCTCGCGCCGCTGGACCACGCGCTGCTCCCCAACCTGAGCGCTCTGTCGCCGGAGTTCCAGCGTCCGCCTTGGGACCCTAAGCTGCGCTGGGGCATTCCTTACATGCACGGAGTCACCGGAATCCTGTATCAAAGAAGCCTGCAGCCGGCGCCCGCTTCGTGGGCGGATCTATGGGACGCACGGCTGCGGGGACGCCTCACCATGCTCGACGACGAGCCTGAAGTGTTAGGAGCGTGCCTAAAGAAGCTGCACTATTCGATCAATTCCGGGGACCCTGCTGAGCTGCAAGCGGCGCGTCAGGAAGCTCTCGCGCAGAAGCCGCTGCTGCGCGCCTACCTCAACGCCGAGGTTCGCGATCAGGCGGTCGCCGGCGACGTCCTCGCCGCGCAAGCCTGGGCCGTCACCGCCGCGCAAGCTATCGCCGCCGCGCCGGGCAAGCTGGCGTTTGCGTTCCCCAGCGAAGGCTTTGCGAGATTCGCCGATAACGTGGCGATTTTGCGCGAGAGCCGGCGCGTCGAAGCGGCGCATCAGTGGATCAATTACCTGCTGCGCCCGCAGGTCGCTGCGGAGATCGTGATGGCGACGCACACTGCGAGCGCGAATCTAGTAGCCATGCGTTATCTGCCCTCAGCGGTCCGTCAGGACCGGGTGCTGTATCCGTCTGCTGAAGTACTGGCGCGCGGAGAGTGGTTTCAGGCCCAGACTGCCGCTTCCCAAAAACTACGCGATCGATTGTGGACGGAGATTAAGAGCTCTTAAAACTGCGGGCGACGGGCTGCGATATTAATGCGCTTTATGAGCCGTTGCCTTGCTTCAAATCCTCGGGCACGACACCGCGCTCGATAAACTCGTTGAGGCGCGTGTGCGCCTTCATCATTTCCCGCCGCGCAGAGTCCAGATCGCGCGAAGCGTTGCGGATGCGCTGCGTACCGTCGGGATGGGGCAACCCGCTTGGAGTTCGATCTAACACTGCGTTGAACGCCGCCGAGGCTGCATTCGCTCTTTCTGTCGCTTCAACGATGTGCTTCACCAAAATCGCGCGGATATCACGGTCCGTTGCGGGGGATTGGCGCTTGCCCCCCCTCGCGTTTCCGCGCATTTGACGCAGATCGGCACCCCGCCCTCATAAAGGGAGGTATCTGCTTTGCAGTAAGCACATTGTGCCATCGCTCACACTTTACGCCCCCTGTTTTGAGCTGTCAACGCCCGATGAGGATATGAATTTTTGAAGGTCATCCGCGCGCCGCCGAATTTCTGCTAGAGCTTGTGAGTCGGTAATCCGGGACTCGAATCGACGGATCGTTTCGATAGCCGAAGCTGCATATTCGAGGGCGCGCTCAGAGTGTTCCCGGTTATTCATGCTGGCTTCCAGTTGCGCGGTTCTTGCGAAAGTAAAACCCAATTCCAATTCAGTGCGAAGGAAATTAACGAGATTCAGTTGCGCCCGTGTCCGTAGCTCATCGAATGCGGAATTGAAAATCATCCTGTTAGATGATCCGACCTTTATCATTGTTACCGAGTGCGCGCTTCTTTCGCGCGCGGGGCGCTTTCTAAAAGTTACTGATAAAATTGCCGCTCAGGCCGGACTCCGAATACACTACTGTTAGGTGGCCGCGCGTTTGCGGCGTTTCGATCCGGCTTAGGCGGCCGCCTGGTTGGAGATCATGCAGCCATTTTTGCTTCCGATTACGTCGAAGCTCACCGTCTTGTCGGTCATCGACATCCTGGTTGTGGCGGTATTGATTTATCAATTCATCATGGCTGTCCGCGGCCGCCGCGCCGCGCCAATCTTGACGGGGATCGGCGTACTGCTGGTGGTGTATCTGGGAGCCGTTTGGGCCCATCTGGACCTGCTGCGCTCGGTGCTCGCGGCTCTCGCGCCATACACTGCTTTCGCCCTCATCGTCATGTTTCAGTCCGAGATCCGGCGCCTGCTTTCGCGCATTGGCCGCTTCCGCTGGCTGGGGTTGGAGGGCCAACTGGAGCGCCGCGAAATTGCCGACGAAATCGTGCTGGCGGTGCAAGCCCTGATCGACGGCAGAACCGGCGCGCTCATTGTGATCGAGCGCGACATTGGCCTCCGCACGTTTATCGAAAGCGGGGTTTCGCTCGATGCCGTGGTGTCGCGCGATCTGCTGTGTTCCATCTTCGAGCGCGGCGGCGCGCTGCACGATGGGGCGGCGATTATTCAAGGCGACCGCATCGCGGCGGCGGCCTGCTTTCTGCCCTTGACCACCAATCCCGTGATGCTGCGGCGCCTGGGTACGCGGCATCGCGCCGCCATCGGCGTCACGGAGGAAAGCGACGCTCTGGCGATTGTGGTCTCGGAGGAGACCGGCCAGATCGCCATCGCATCCCGCGGCGATCTGGAACCCGATATTTCGATGGAGCGCCTGCAGGAACGTCTCACTCGCCATACCACCGGCAAGGCCGGGGCGGCGGTCGCGGCCAGCGAACCACGCTGGAAACAGGCGGAGCCTTAGAGCATGGGGTTTCCCAAGAATCTCGGCTGGAAACTGGGCTCGCTGTTGACGGCCGTTTTGCTGTGGCTGGCGTTTTCTTCGGCGCCCCTAGTGGTCACCACGCACACGGCGCCAATCGTTTATAGCAATCTGGCCAATAGCTGGATGGTAGCCGGCAATGCGCCCGAAACGGTACATCTTGAATTGCGCGGACCTGCCGGACGATTGACGGTTTCGAGCCTCGCTGAGACCGTGGTCCGGTTTGACTTGGCAAACGCCGGGACCACCGAGGATCGCACTTTCACGATCTCGGAATCCAACCTCAACCTGCCGCCGGGAGTGACTTTCCTGCGCGCGGTGCCCTCACAGTTGCGGCTGCACCTGGCGCGGCTCGCTCAGAAGAATGTGCCGGTCGAGGTCCGATTGTCGGGTTCGCTGCCGCCGGGGTATCAATTGACGGGGCAAAGCGTTTCTCCGGAACGATTGAGTATCGCCGGAGCAGAGATTCCAGTCACTTCCGTAACCCAGGTTCAAACCGACGCCATTAATCTGCATGGCCTGACACAATCCGGCGACTATCGCGTGGATGCTTTCGTCGACGACCCCCAAGTACATTTTGAATCACCCCCGCAAGTCACCGTTCACTTGACTATCGAAGCGACAGGAAAATAACCCACACGTGAGACAACTTTTTGGAACTGATGGAATGCGTGGCGTCGCGGGCGAATACCCGCTCGACGCTGCCACGACGTTTGCCGTAGGCGTGGCGCTCGCCAACTGGGTACGGGATCATCCGGCCGCCGGCGCAATGACTGTGGACCCCGAAGTAGTTATAGGTATGGATACGCGTGAGTCCGGCCCGTCAATCGCCGGGTATGTCGCGGGCGGTTTGGCAAGCCGCGGAGTCAAGGCGCGTTTCGCCGGATTGATCACTACTCCCGGCATCGCGCACGTCACGCGCACCGGACCGTTTGCGGCCGGCGTCATGATTTCGGCCTCGCACAATCCGTATCGCGACAATGGCATCAAGATCATCGATCATTCCGGATTCAAGCTACCGGACGAAGACGAACACGTCCTCGAGCACGACATATTTGCCTGTCTCGAATCCGGAGTGCGCGCCGAGCCGGCGCGTCTGGAAATAGACGAAGGCTTGGACAGCGAGTATATCGAGCATCTCGCTGCCACGTTGCCTATGGGCCTGGCTGGAATGCGGATGATCGTCGACGCCGCACACGGCGCCGCCAGCTTTCTCGCGCCCGCGCTCTTTGAGCGCCTGGGAGCGGTGGTTGAATGCATCGGCTGCGAGCCGGATGGCCGCAATATCAATCTGAACTGCGGATCGCTGCATCTCGAGGGGCTGCGCGAGCGGGTACTCGCGACGGGCGCCAATATTGGAGTCGCCTTCGATGGCGACGCTGACCGCGCGCTGTTTGTCTCGCACTCCGGCAAGATTATCGACGGCGATGCGGTCATGCTGGTGACCGCTCTCCGCCTCCACGCGGCCGGGCGCCTGACGGAGGTGGTCGCTACCGTCATGTCGAACCTGGGATTGGAGCGGGCGCTCCGCCGCCACGGCATCGGGCTGGTGCGAACGCCGGTTGGCGACAAGTATGTGCTCCAGGAAATGCTGCGCCGCAATGCTCCATTGGGTGGCGAGCAAAGCGGCCACATCATCTTTCGGGATTACGCCACCACCGGCGATGGGCTGCTCACGGCGCTGCGTGTTTTCGAGGCGGTCCGGGAGTCCGGACAGGATCTGGACGCTCTGACGAATGAACTCGAAATTTATCCGCAGCTTTTGGTAAACGTGCGGGTGAAAAACAAGCGCCCGCTCGAAGATTTAGTCCAGGCGAATCGTGAAATCCGCACCGCCGAGGCTGAGTTTGGCGATGCGGGCCGCATCCTGGTCAGGTTTTCCGGAACCGAGCCACTGGCGCGGGTGATGGTGGAAGGCCCCGATCTCAAGCGCGTCGAGCACTTCGCCAACAGCATTGCGGCTGCGATTCAGGCGGAGCTCGGCGCGTGACTATAATGGGGATTCTATGTTTTTTCGCAATCAAAAGCCCAAGGTCGAGAACTTCGAGGAACGAATCGCTGGCTTGAAGGAGCTCGGATTCGTCCCCACGATGGAATCCGCCGGGCGCTGCCGGGTGACTCGCGGCTGCTGCGGAGCAATCATCGAAGACCTGGGCGGCGGCAAAATGGGCATCGGCAAAGCCGGCGTTCTAGTGGGCGGCGAAATCGCGCTGCTGATTCACGGCGGCTATCAGATGTTCCTGCGCACTCCTTCGGGCAAGGAAGTGCCTGCGCTCGCACCGCATTTGAAGACGCTGCACGAATTCGACGACGATCTGCGCGAGGGCTTGGGCTTGACCACGCTCTACAATCTTGCGCTGGGCACCGTCTGCGACGACCACCTCTACGACCGCGTGGAAGATCGCGATGCCGGCCCGCAGCACCACGCCTGGGACAAGTAGGAACAGACCCGGTAGGAACCAGTGTCCGGACCAGCTCATCCGCCCGTGCGGCTCAAGATTCTTCAAACTGGTGAACCCGTCTTGCGGCAAGCGGCGCGCGCGCTCACGGTGGAAGAAATCGCTCATCCGGCCATTCAGGAATTGATCGCGCATATGCGCGACACCATGCGCGACGCGCCCGGTGTGGGGTTGGCCGCGCCGCAGATCGGGCTGGGCATCCAGCTTGCCGTGGTCGAGGATCGCGCCGAATACTTGACCGGCATCGCACCCGAAATCCTCGCCGAACGCGCGCGCCAGCCGGTCCCTTTCATGGTTCTGGTCAATCCCACCATCGTCGAGTATTCGGATGAAACCGCCGAGTTCTTCGAAGGCTGCCTGAGCGTGGCTGGGTTCAGCGCGCTGGTGAAACGCTCCCGCCGCGTGGTCGTCAAATATCTGGACGAGCGCGGGCAGGCGCAGCGGGTCGAAGCTTCCGGCTGGTTCGCGCGGATCTTGCAGCATGAAATCGATCACCTGCGTGGCTCGCTCTATATCGACCGTATGGAGACGCGCTCTTTCACGAGCCTGGAGAATATCGGACGGCACTGGAAGGATCTGCCGGTGGAAGCCGTGCGCGCGGCTCTCGGACTGAGCTAAACTCCAGTTGAAAACCGGTTGCTAAACCGCGGGCCAAGGAGGCTGTTATGCGCAATTGGGGTTGGGTGGTCTTCTTGGCGGCGTTCACACTTTGGGGGCAGAGCAAGATCGCAGGGCCGGCCGCTCCGCCGCCATCGGCCGACGAAAACCGCGCTAACCTCATTCTTAACGAAGGCCTGGCAAACAAGAATCCGGATGTGCGTAAGCAGGCGGTGGCCGCGCTGGGGTTAATCGGCCCCCGCGAACCGTACCTTTCCGAGATTACCGCGGCGCTTTCCGATAAAGATGTTTATGTGCGGCTAGCGGCTGTCGCCAGCATCGTGGACCTGAAAGACAAAGGAACCGCGGACCTTCTCAACCAGGCTCTCAGCGACGGTACGCCGGAAGTGAGCTTCGCGGCCGCCAAGGCTCTGTTCGGGCTGGGCGATCCTCGCGGACGCGTCGCGATGCTTGCCATTCTCGACCGCGAGGCCAAGACCCATTCCAACTTTCTTACCGCCCAGAAGCGCGACACACTGCGGCTAGTGCACATTCCCAAGGGCATGATGATGTTCGCGCTCAAAAATGGCATCGGTTTTGCACCGGTTCCGGGCTTGGGCGAAGGCGTCTCGTCGCTGCAGCAAATACTCTCGGATAGCGGGGTTTCCGGGCGCGCCACTACGGCTGTGCTGTTGGGAAACGACCGCAGTCCCGAGGTGCTGGCCGCGTTAAAGGAGGCGTTGACGGATAAAGACGCCTCCGTACGGGCGGCCGTAGTGCATGCACTGGCGTTGCGCAACGACCCATCCCTGCTCCCGTTGATGAAAGAGCAGTTTGACGACTCCAGCGAATCCGTCCGCTTGCGCGCTGCCGCGGCCTATTTAAGACTGGACTGGCTGAAGAAGCCGCCGCCCCAATCCAAACGAACTTTTGCGCCGCGGAAGGTCGCGGCCGTCCGGAGCAGCCCGCAGAAGCAATAGCATTCCGCCCGCGTTCAGGCCGCGCTATCACTCCCAACGCGGTCCGCCTCCCACGCGAACCGCCCCCAGCCGAACCCCGGATCACCCGGTCTCGCTTTGGTCTCAAACATGCTCTTAAGAGACGCGAAGGAGCACGTATGAAAAAGATCTTCTTGCAATCTCTGTCCGGCCTCTTGGCGCTCGCTATCGGGGGCGGCCTGGCGGCTCAGGAGCGGCATCCATCCGAAAAGGGCCAGATGCGCCTTCAAAAGGAAGTCCGTCATGAACTGGTGACACTTCCCATGTATAACGTTTTCGACAACTTGGCCTACAAAGTGGAGGGCGGCACCGTTACCTTGCTGGGCCAAGTGACCCGGCCGACGTTGAAATCTGACGCCGAGAGAGCGGTCAAGGGCATTGAGGGCGTGGAGCGGGTCGATAATCGCATTGAGGTCTTGCCGCTTTCTCCCAATGACGACCAGCTTCGCAGAGCGGTGTACCGGGCCATCTATGGAACCGAAGGGCTCGACCGATACGCCATGCGCGCGGTGCCTACCATTCACATAATCGTGAAGAACGGTCACGTATCCCTGGAAGGCGCGGTGGCGACCGAAGGTGACAAGAATTTAGCCAATATTAAGGCCAGCGGCGTCTCCGGCGTGTTCTCGGTGACGAATAATCTGCAGGTCGATCGGACATAAACGGCGATTCAGACATGCCGCCCTGGGGAGGTTGCTCCCCCACAGGGCGGCATACAGCGCGCACGGATTTAGAAAACGATCCGGCCAACAGCCTGGATAGTTCGCGAGTTGCTGGTGAAGAACTGGCTGAATTGCAGAAACTGTGGATTGCTGGGGACAAGTTCGTTGCGCCCCAGAGCCGACCCTAAGCCCGGATTCGGTGCAACGTCGTTAATCCATGCACCCACGTATTGTGGGTGATTGAACAAATTGGCAAACTGACCCGACAATTCAAGGTGCGTGCGTTCACGGAAGTTGAACCGCTTGATGATTGAAAGATCGACGTTGTTGGTGGGCGGCATGCGATAACTGTTGCGCCCGCCATTGGCAAGAGCGCCCACGCCGGCGACTATGTAACGAGCGTTGGGATTCTTGGCGACATAGGCAGCAATATCGGGGTTGGGTATTGAGGATCCAGAAGCGAGCTTTATCGTAGACGGAATCGTCGCACCAGCCCGGTTTATCGGAAATACGTCGCTGCCAATGTTGGCTTGCCCAGCGGGATTGATAATGCTGCGATCCCCGGCGTTATCATTATTAAGGTTGGAATCGACATTGCTTTGAATCGTAGCCGACTCGCCTGTCTGGTAAGTATAGCTGCCCAAAAAGCGCCAATTCCCAACCACATTCTTCATGACCCAGCCTTTGTTCTCGAATATTCTTAAATCATAGGTGGGCGAAATCGTCAGGCGATGGCGATGGTCAAGGGCGGAATCCGACCAATCCGCGCTCTTGTTCTGAAAATCCTGCCCGCGGCGTGGCGTAAAATAAGTCGAAAACAAGGTTGCGGTTGAGTCGTCCTGTGCGTGACTCCAGGTATAAGCAATCTGGTACTGGAAGTTCTTGGAGTAGCGCTTATTCATCTGAATCGCCAAGCCGTTATACCGTGAATTCCCGACAGGATCGAACCCCACAATCGCTTGATTGAAGCCCAAAGAGGCGAGCGTATTATACGGTCGTGTCGTGGTTGCACCGGGCGGTATGGCGCCGTAAACCGTACCAGGTGTTGTGGGCGTCCCGAGCGGCTTGGTCAGAGCAGCAAGTTGGCTCGCACTCGGTTGAGCTAAGAACGTCGGAATGAAGTTGCTAGAGTTTACCTGTGAGGTAATGTTGAGGCGGTCCTGCACGTAAAGGTGGACACCTTTGGTGTACACATAGCGGGCCTCGACAGTATAGTCCTTCCCGAATAGCCGTTGCACGCCTAGTGTTCCGTTTAAGGCGTACGGTCGGTTCTGGTCCCAGGTATATGCAGAGAGCGCCGCACGTGCGCTCGCTACAGTGGGAGCTGTTGAAGGGGGAGCGGTGAGGCCTCCATTAGCTAGAAAGTTACTCACTGGATTGGCGCTGTTAACATCCTGGGTTACTTGGTAGAAGGCCGGATTGGCATTGGTACTGAGATTAGCGTAGGGAAGATCGAAAGACCTGCCGACGCCGCCACGGACCACCCATTTTTGATCTGGAGAGTATGCGAAGCCAATGCGCGGAGACCAATCATTCTTGCCAACCTTCGGATTGCCGAAAGTGATGCCGCCTGGGACGTTGGCAATGGCGCTGTATTGCTGTGCGCGCGAAGCTACCGGCACCGTGACGTATTCGTAGCGTAGACCGAGATTAAGCGTCAGTTTCGCGCTGATTCGGAAATCATCGTTCAGATAGGCGGAATGTTGCAGGAAGCCTTCGGGCACGCCACTGGTAGCCCCAAACGTTCGCTCGCCGGGGACACCGCTGAGACTGCCGCCGCTGGGCTGCTGGTCCACTAAGAATTGTTGAAGCGTCGCGTAGTCATAATCGCCGCGGACACGCTGCACAAAGAAGCTGCTCAAGATGATGTCGGTGAAATTGTAACCTGCCTTAAAAGTGTGCCGGCCCATGGTTTTTGTTATGTTTTCCTGAAGCGTAGACAGGTTCTGGATGCCCCCCGAAGGCGCGTTCGGATCCGGCCCGACCTGCAACTGGAGTTCGTCGAAGGACAGATTAGGGAACGCGTTTAAGCCTGGGAAGGCAAAATCCCCCACCGGGACAACTTCGTTATGGCGGGAATATGCAAGCCGAAGCTCATTGATCATGGTGGGGGAAAAATTGTGAAATTCCGAAAGCGTGACCATCTGGTTGAGAGTCGGTTGGGTCGCATAAAAAACGGGCAGAGTGGCATTGGTGTCGATCGCGGAATTCTTGTCATAAATATACCGGCCTCGGAGTTGGTCGCTGTCGCTGATATTCCAATCGATCGAGCTTAGCCAGTGGTACGAATTCGAGAAGTTGGGCGATGCAAACACAAGTGACCCTGCTGGAATGTTTACGCCATTTACAAGTATGGGAGCGGGTGAGTTAGCTGTTGCGGCTACCGGGACATACTTCGTAAAGATTCCAAGATTCGTCTTGTTCAGGCCACTCATGCCATTCAAGGTGGCGATGCCTGCCGCGGTCGGGGCGAACACCGGGGATCCGGGTGTCGAAGCTTGGCCCAAGGGAGCGTATTCGAAATTTCCGAAGTAAAACAGCTTGTCTTTTATAATTCGGCCACCAATCGTCGCACCCAGACGATTAAAGTCATAGCGGGGATTTGTCCGGTTTCCATTAAGAACACTGGTGTTGTCTACAGCATTCAGATTCCGGTTCTGCAGGTATTCGTAAATCGAGCCGTGGAGCTGATTGGTCCCGCTCTTGACGATTACATTGAAGACGCCGCCAGAGGCGCCGCCAAACTCAGGGCTGAATTGATTCTGAAGAATCGAAAACTGGGAAACCGCTTCATTTGAAATGTAAACCAGCGGTCCGGTCACATCGTGATCGTCGTTATTAACGCCGTCAACGTAAAACGTGTTGTTTTCGGAGCGCTGTCCTGCCACTGTCGGTCCGGTACCATAACCGATACCGCCCGCCATAGCGACTCCCGCCGCTCCCAGGCTGATATTGTAAATTCCTGCGCCGTTGATGAGCTTCGAACTTCCCGCAGCCGGCAAATCCGCGATCGCGTCGGCATTAAAAACGGTCTGCAATTGCGACGTGCCGGTATCGATGAGTGCCGCCGACTCCGTTACGTCCACCGAGGTTGTCACTTCGCCCACCGCAAGAGCAATATTGACGGAAGCTGTACGGTTCAATTCGAGTTGAATCCCCGACAGTGTCCCGACGGAGAATCCAGCCTTGGTGGCCGAAACATCATAGGTGCCAACCGGAATGTTGTTCAGCCGGTATTCCCCGTTCGGGTTTGTCACGGTATCGTACTTCACATTTGTCGCCTTGTTTGCAGCGGTGACCTTAGCGGCTGGAACGGCGGCTCCCGACGCATCCGTCACGGTTCCGACAATATTACTATCCGTCGCCTGAGCGTTAAGAATTTGCACGCCGGTAAGCGCCAGAGAAACTATGGCCGCCAAGAGCAAGGTGAGTCTCGCGGTCTTCGATGCTGTTTTCATCTAAAACCTCCAGTAAGTTGTAAACAGTGATTGGTAATTTGAAACTTCTCGGGTAATGAAGTCTCAAGAGAGCCCCCGCGGGGGGTAGAAGGGCGGGACAGTGCACTGCGCAGTCAGCGAGGTTGCCAAGAACTTGCATTCTTTTCGCCCTGAAATGGCCTAACCCTTGCCATCACAGACCCCTGACGGTAAAGATACTGCGATCTTATTGGTCGTTACAGGCGTTTTGTTTGCAGGGTGGTGGAAGGACCCTTAGGGTCTAGGCAGATGGAAGGCTATTGGGGAGCGTCCTGAGGAGCCAGCGTATTGGTTTGTGAGGGTTTTCTAATATTTTCGAAGTATCCCTGTACGAATTGCTCGTAGATCGGCGGTACTTCGTCGCGGTGGATTTCACTGCCGGCCTCGGCATGCGTCGATTCGCTCTGGCCTAGCGGCGTCTTCAACTGTTGCTTGGTAGACCCGACCTCCACCATCACCGCGCCCTTTACGTTCTCGGCGCGCTTGCCTAGCAGTTCCGAGATCTTGCCCATGGCTTTCAGTGCCTCGGCCTGCTTGGCGGTCTTGTCGCCTTCCTGGCTGCCCATCCCACTTTGCGTATCCTGCGAGGATTTCATCTGCGCGGTATTGCTGCCGTCCTGGGCGTTGTTCGACTGTTTGCCGTCCTTCGACTGCTTGCTATCGCCCTTCTCCTGGGATTGCCCCTCTTGCGCCGCCTGCTGTTCGCTCTGGGTGGGATCGCTCTTCTGGTTCTTGTCGGAATCCTTCGGAGACGACTTCATCTTGTTCATCATCTCGCTGATGGCGTCCCGTACTTTGTTTAAGAGAGACGGCTCCTGATCCGCCTTGTCGCTCTGCTTGCCGCCCGCGGCCTCCTTGTTGCCCTCTTTCTTGTCGTCGGGAGGTGCATCTTTATTGAAATTATTCCCCTTCGCATCAGGGTTATTTCCCTGTTCCTTCTTCTCGGCTTGCTGCTTATTCTGCTCCTTGGGACTCTCGGGCGTAGCCGGGTCGAAGTTGGCCGACGGGTCTCCGGCGAAATCGTTGTTCTTGGATGCGTCTTTGTCCTGATCGCGCCCGTCGCCCGGTTGTTCGCCGCCGTCCTTGGAACCTTGCAGTTTAGGCTGCTGTTGAGGCGCGCCGAACACGTTGTCGTAGGCGCTCGCCACCAGCGATGCGCGCGGGTTTATCGAACCCAGCACCGCGTAGCGCATCAGCAACACTCCGGCCAAAGCCAGTGCCAGTGCGAGGGCGGGGTACAGAGCGCGCGGCCGGGTCAACGGCAGCGCTTGCTTCAAATCCACTGACTCGGCGAGCCGTTCAGCCTGCAACCGCTGGCTCTCGCGAAGCGACGCATCGGCTGCCTCCGGAGCCTCAATGAAATGCGCGGCGGTCGAGAGCGTATCCGCCAGCTTTAACTTCGCGTCAATGCGCTGCGCCAGGCGATAAGCAGAGGGACGTTTGCGCAACGCAATATAGACGCCGGCGCCTAGAGTCAGGGCCGCCACCAGCAGCAGCCAGAGCGCGCTCAGGTACTGAGTTCCGGCCAGCAGGATGACAATACCGCACGCGAGCGTGACGGCGGCCGCGCGCGTCATCTGTTGCAGCAGCAGGTGCTGGAACGAGCGCTGGCGGGCCTTCACAAGCAAATCCGAAAGTGAGCGGCGCAATTCCAACGACTCGATTATCCCATAACCCCTCGCGCCAGGACTCCGCCGCGAGCCTTACAGGATCAGCATGCAATCGCCGTAGGAAAAAAAGCGGTAACGGGCCTCGACCGCGTGCCGATAGGCGGACAAAGTAAGGTCCCGGCCGGCGAAGGCGGCGACCAGGACCAGCAGACTCGACTTGGGCAAGTGGAAGTTGGTAAGCATCGCACCGGTGCGCCGGAACTGGAAGCCCGGTGAGATGAAGAGCTCGGTCTGCGGCCGAGCCGGATCGCTTTCGATAGCCCGCACGCTGGTGGTTCCCACCGCCACCATGCGCGAAGCCGCGTCCATGGCGGCGACGGTTTCTTGCGGCACCACAAAGCTCTCCGAATGCAGCTTTACGTCTTCGATGACGTCGGTGTGCAGAGGCTGAAAGGTGCCCAGACCCACATGCAGCGTTACCCGCGCAATAGCCGCCCCCGCCGCGCGGCAAGCATCCAGAATCTCGGGCGTGAAATGGAGCCCGGCCGTCGGCGCCGCCACCGATCCGCGCTCCCGCGCAAACACCGTCTGATAGCGTTCCCGGTCGGCAGTCGTATCGGGTCTGCGGATATACGGCGGAAGCGGAACGTGACCCGCGCGCTCCAAAACATCGAAGACATCGCCCTGGGGAGACAGCTTGACCGTGCGTTCGCCGAACTCCCCGCGGCCCAGGATCTCGACTGACAATTCGTCGGTGACGACGATGCGTTCCCCGCTGCGCATCTTGCGCCCGGGACGCACCAGCGCACTCCAGCGCAACCCGTCTCGCGATTCCTGCTGGGTCAGGAACACTTCCACTCGCCCGCTATGTCCCTCGCGGTGACCGTAGAGCCGCGACGGGAATACGCGCGAGTCGTTCAGCACCAGGCAGTCGCCGGGATGGAGAAAGGAAGGGAAGTCGCGGAAGCTCCGATCCTGCCACGTTCCGGCTTTTCGGTCCACCACCAGCATGCGCGACGCGGCGCGATCCGGCAGCGGCTCCTGCGCGATCAGTTCTTCTGGAAGATGATAGTCGAAATCGGAAAGAAGCACCGCTGTCTCACACTTTAGTCGGGTAACTGCCGAGCGATTGCAGGAGGTTGCGCTCCGCCAGTCTTTCGGGAGCATTGAATTTCAGCAATTCCGCTGTCGCGCCGCCAACCTCCGAAATCCCGCGAATCGAGCAGCCGTCGAGTTGAAAATGATCCGTCCACAAATCTTCGCGGGGATGAAACAGCCGCACGAGTTCGCCGCTGGGGCCGTGGATCGAGGCGACATCGCTTCCTTTACTCCGGTTACACAGGACACAGGCGTACGCCAGGTTTTCCACCGCTGAAAGGCCGCCATGCTTGCGGCTGAGGATGTGATCGACATGCGGCCGGAATGCGATATCGTCTTCGTGGATCAGGCAGTATTCGCAACGATGGTGCGCGCGACGGGCGACCTGGCTGCGAAGTGCCTCGGTAATGTCACTGCCCACAGGCAAGAATCTGGCGCGCCCGCGCTTTGGCCATTCTCAGGATGTGTTCTAACTCCATGAAGTGGTCGAGTTCAGCCTTTTCCTCGGGCGAAAGGGGCTGCTCTTTCTCGCGCTGAATGAGATCCGCCACCCGCTGCTGCGCCGCGGCGGACGGCTGGAAGTGAGTGACCGCTTCCGGAGTGGTGCCGGTCGCGATAAAGTCGATGATCTCCAGGTAAACCGGGCTCGCCGCGCTCATCTGGTATTCAGCATACAACGTAAACTGAAAGCAGTGCGTATCTTGGGCATCGAATCGTCGTGCGATGAAACCGCCGCCGCGGTGGTCGAGGGTGGCTCCCGCATCCTGTCGTCGGTGGTCGCGTCACAGATCTCGACGCATGCCCGCTACGGCGGAGTGGTTCCGGAACTGGCATCGCGCGAGCACCTGCGCACCATCGTACCGGTGGTCCGTTTGGCGCTCGACCAATCGGATACCCGGCTCGAAGACCTCGGAGCCATCGCCGTCACGCAGGGTCCAGGCTTGGTGGGATCGCTCCTGGTCGGGATCACCTACGCCAAGGCGCTGGCTTTAGTGCGGCGACTGCCACTGATCGCTGTGAACCACATCGAAGGCCACATCCACGCCGTAGTCAGCCAGAATCCAGTGGAACTGCCAGCGTTGGCGCTGGTGGTCAGCGGAGGCCATACGCACCTATATGAGGTACGCGAGAATTTCATTTACCGCTTGCTCGGCAAGACTCGCGACGATGCGGCCGGCGAGGCTTTCGACAAAGTCGCCAAACTGCTGGGCTTCAGTTATCCCGGCGGTCCCGTGATCGATATGCTCGCTCCCCATGGCGACCCTCACGCGGTCCCCTTCACTCTCGCGAAGATGAAAGGCAACACGCTCGACTTCAGCTTCAGCGGACTCAAAACCGCCGTCCTGCGCTGGAGCGAAGCGCGCGATCTCTCGGCCGAAGTGGCCGCGCGCCGCGAACTACTGCAGCGCAATCCGCATCCAAGCGTCGACGAATGGCTGGCCGTGACGCCCCGCGAAACACTCGATGTGCTGGCATCGTTCCAACACACCGTCATCCGCGAACTGCTGCGGCGGGCCGTGAAAGCAGCGGAGGAAATCGGCGCGCGCAGCCTGGTGATTTCCGGAGGAGTCGCCTGCAATGCGGGTTTACGCATCGCCGCCGCGGCCACGCACCTGCCTTATCCGATCTTTTTTCCGACCCCAGGGCTCTCGACCGACAACGCCGCCATGATCGCCGCCGCCGCTTTTCCCAAATTCGCGCGTGGCGAATTCGCCGATTCCACGCTGCGCGCTCAAGCGAATCTTGCGCTGGCCTGAGCGGGATCGCCACCGTCGTTGTTGGTGGGGGTTGCTACCATCAATTAGATGGGTCCCCAACAACCTCCCGCAGCACCGCCGAAAATGCCGATCCCCGGCGTCCGTCACCTCATCGCCGTGGGTTCCGGCAAAGGAGGGGTAGGGAAGACCACCGTCGCCGTTAACCTGTCGATTGCGCTCGCGAAACTGGGTCGCAAAGTCGGGCTTCTCGACGCCGATGTCTACGGCCCCAACGTCCCTCTCATGATGGGCGCTCACGAAACTCCGCGCGGTCAAGGCGACCGCATCGGACCCATCGAACGCTACGGCGTGAAGCTGATGTCAATGGGCTTTCTTAATCCTGGCGATAAGCCGCTCGTGTGGCGCGGCCCCATGCTGCACAGCGTGATGCAGCAGTTTCTTCGCCAAGTTGACTGGGGCGAACTCGACTACCTGCTTATCGATCTTCCGCCCGGCACCGGCGATGTGGCGTTGTCGTTGATCCAGACCGCACCGCTCTCCGGCGCGGTCGTCGTGACGACGCCTTCCGATGTCTCGCTCGAAGACGCGCGCAAGGCCGTGAACATGTTCGCGCAAGTGCGCGTGCCGATCCTCGGCATGGTCGAGAACATGAGCTATCTGATCGCGCCCGGCTCGGGCGAGCGCATTGACGTGTTCGGACAAGGCGGCGGAAAGCGCACTGCCGAAGCGATGAAGGTTGCGTTCCTGGGCGAACTTGCGCTGCAGCCCGAGGTCCGCATCGGAGGCGATACCGGCCGTCCGGTGGCGACGCGCGATGGCAACGATCCCCACGCCGCGCCGTTTCTGGAACTTGCCCGCAAGATCGAGGTCCGCTGCGTGGAAGAGCAAACCGCCGGACCCAAGATCACTGTCGAAGATTAGTGAAGGCGAGTCGTCTGCCTGGCGTCCCGCGCAGCCAAGCCTTCGGCCTACAGTTCCTGCTTGGGCGGTGGAGGAACGATCTCGAAGTCCTGCGGAGTAATGCGTATCGTCAGCACCTGTCCGCGTGTCCCCAGCGGGCTGATGATCTTGCCGTTCCAGCGCACCTCGATGCCGCCCGCATTGCCGACTTTCATGGTCGCGCGGTCCAGTCCAGTGAGCGTCTTCGATTCGCTAGGTTGCAAGGTCCCGGCAAAAATCTCTTTGCCGTCGCTGCTGATCGACAGCCAAGTCCGCTCGGTGGCCGAAAGCTTCAGGACCACGCCGCTCGCCTCTGCCGTTTGCACGGCACTCTGTACCTCCGGCTGCGCCGCTTCCGGCATCGATGAGGGCGCTGATGCACTCAGCATAGCCACTGGCGTGATTTGCTGCATCACGGCGACCGCGGCCGGCGCTTGCGGCGCCCGTTTCCACCATGCGTAAATTCCCGAGCAGCCGAGCAACACAATAACCAGTCCGGCTACTGACCACCCCATGGATATGTCCGGAATGTGGCGGCGATTGGTCGCTTGCACCAGACTATTAGGAACGCGGATCTCAGGACCGGGCGGCGTATCTTCGGGGGCTTTGACCGCATCCAGAGCCGGCCGGATCAGGCCTTCGTCGATACCCAGAATTGCCGCATATTGCCGGGCAAAATTCTTATAAAAGAAAAGTCCCGGTACGCCGTCCGTGTCATCCTGCTCGATGGCGTGCAAATAGCGTTGCGTGATGCAGAGTTCCGCCGCGATTTCCGCGATCGCACGCCCCTGGCTCTCCCGCTCTTTGCGCAGAATGCTACCGACAGAGGTCATTAGGTTCAGCGTCCTTAATCGATGTTTCCGGGACTACCCTCCCGGACGTACTATCATACATAGCCTAGCTATTTTAGGGCAAGTACTTTTCTCTAATCATTAAACTCGGTTGGCGGGATTAAACACTTTAGGCAACGCCTCGAAACTACCTAGGCAAAATCCGCTCTTCAGATACTGCGACCAGCCTCCGTCGAGCTGTGCGCGCGGCTATGAGATGGCCGTCCAGCGGGACTCTGCTCAGATCTTAATCGCTGAAGAAAATCCCGCCGGAAGGGCGGCATGCTCGCCCGTGCGGGCGTGCGATCCGGCCCAGCGCCAGGCAAGAAACGCGGCCAACTTCGGTCTCGCCGATCCCAACAACAGGAACCGGGCTTGGCACCAAGCTGACCGCTCTCTTTTTCCTCTGAGATCAGGCAAGGTCGTAGCGATCAAGGTTCATCACCTTGTTCCACGCAGCCACGAAGTCTTTCACGAACGTCTCTTTCGAGTCGTTGCAGGCATAGACTTCCGCGACGGCCCGTAGCTGGGAGTTAGAACCGAAGACCAGGTCGACCCGGGTGCCGGTCCATTTGAGTTCGCCCGTGGCGCGATCGCGCCCCTCAAATACGCCTTCGGTGGTTGAAGCCTGCCACTTGGTTTTCATGTCAAGCAGGTTGACGAAGAAATCATTCGTCAGCGTCCCAGGCCGGCTGGTGAAAACGCCGTGTTTGGACTCGCCGACGTTTACGTTCAGGGCGCGCAAGCCGCCGATGAGAACCGTCATTTCAGGAGCGGTCAGCGTCATCAACTGCGCCCGATCCAGCAGCAGTTCCTCAGCCGGCAGGGGCTGTCCGTTGCGGAGATAATTGCGGAACCCGTCGGCAATCGGTTCGAGCGGCGCAAAGGAGTGCGCATCGGTCTGCTCCTGCGAAGCGTCGGTGCGTCCCGGCGTGAAAGGTACCTTCACCTCGTGTCCGGCTTTCTTGGCCGCCGCCTCGACGGCCGCGCAGCCGCCCAGAACAATCAGGTCAGCGAGCGAAACCTTCTTTCCTTTTCCATTGGACTGTGGGCCGCCGGATTGAGCAGCGTTGAACTCCTTTTGAATCCCTTCGAGCGTCTGCAGCACCTTTCCCAGTTGCGCCGGCTGGTTGACTTCCCAATCCTTTTGCGGCGCCAGGCGAATGCGCGCGCCGTTCGCGCCGCCGCGCTTGTCGGAGCCGCGGAACGTCGCCGCTGACGCCCAGGCCGTCGTGGCCAGTTGAGAGATGGACAATCCCGACGCGAGAATCTTGGCCTTCAGCGCCGCAATATCCTGCTCCCCGATCAATGCATGATCCACTGCGGGAACCGGATCCTGCCAGAGCAGAGATTCCTTCGGCACCAGCGGACCAAGGTACCGCGAGACCGGTCCCATATCGCGGTGCGTGAGCTTGAACCAAGCCTTGGCGAACGCGTCTGAAAGCTCCTGCGGATTTTCGTGGAAGCGCTTCGAGATCTTTGCGTAGGCGGGATCCATCCTCAGGGAGAGGTCCGTCGTCAGCATCGTTGGCGCATGCCGCTTCGACGGATCGTGCGCATCCGGCACGGTGCCTGCGCCGGCGCCGTTCTTAGGCGTCCACTGATGCGCGCCGGCAGGGCTCTTCGTCAGTTCCCACTCGTGGCCGAACAGCGTGTCGAAGTACCCGCTGTCCCACTTTATTGGGGTAGGGGTCCATGCGCCTTCCAAACCGCTGGTGATCGCGTCGGCGCCTTTGCCGCTGCCGAAGGTATTCTTCCAGCCGAGGCCTTGCTCCTCAATGGGAGCGCCCTCGGGTTCGGCCCCGACATATTTCCCCGCATCGGCGGCGCCGTGGGTTTTGCCGAACGTGTGCCCGCCGGCAATGAGCGCAACGGTCTCCTCGTCATTCATCGCCATGCGAGCGAAGGTTTCGCGGATATCGCGTGCCGCGGCGATGGGATCGGGATTTCCATTGGGCCCTTGCGGATTCACATAAATCAATCCCATTTGAACCGCGCCGAGAGGATTATCGAGTTGACGATCGCCGGTGTAGCGCTCGTCCCCCAGCCACGTCGTCTCAGACCCCCAGTAAACGTCTTCTTCCGGTTCCCAGACATCCGCGCGTCCGCCGCCGAAACCGAAGGTCTTGAACCCCATCGAATCCAATGCGACGTTTCCGGCGAGAATCATAAGGTCTGCCCAGGAAATTTTCCGGCCATACTTCTGCTTGATCGGCCAGAGCAACCGGCGCGCCTTATCCAGGCTCGCATTATCCGGCCAGCTATTGAGCGGCGCAAAACGTTGCGTGCCGGATCCCGCGCCGCCGCGGCCGTCGCCGATGCGGTAGGTACCTGCGCTGTGCCACGCCATCCGGATGAAAAACGGCCCATAGTGGCCATAGTCGGCCGGCCACCATTCCTGCGAATCCGTCATCAAGGCATGCAGGTCCTGGATCACGGCGTTTAGATCGAGGCTCTTGAATTCCTCTGCGTAGTTGAACGCCTTTCCCATCGGATCCGACAGGGGCGAGTTCTGGTGCAGAATCTTCAGATTGAGCTGGTCCGGCCACCAACCCGCATTCGTCGGGGCTCCCGCCACCGTGTGTCTGCGAGTGCCAACGTGTACCGGGCACTGGGCTTCGGTTGGATTATTGGGGACAGCCGCCGCTGT
>Ga0070660_100000717_pt1 | contig 21963 bp, 25 predicted proteins | sample KBSC33metaG_FD_64670 | JGI IMG/M metagenome (GOLD analysis project Ga0070660, IMG submission 64670) | Corn rhizosphere microbial communities from Kellogg Biological Station, Michigan, USA - KBS C3-3 metaG | ecosystem: Host-associated > Plants > Roots > Rhizosphere > Soil ... | reverse complement strand
GATGAATGGATACTATTTGCAGGCTGCGTCGCATGTCGCAAAGATGACGGAAAGCTCTTCAGCCACTGCTGTGGCTAGCCATCTGTCGAAGTGGTACGACTGGGTGCGCACCAATCATGGAGCATGGCATATCACTGCCTACCGCTCGGTCGTCCGTGTTGGAAGCACTGGCGCGGCAAACCTGATTACCGGCCCGTCGCAGACTGCATATCACACGCTTCAACCAGCCGCGTCGTGGGATTCAGGGACTGGATTATTCACGATTGGTACTCAGCTTCAGGGATTCTCCGTGCAAAACGGCGATGTGATGATGTGGGAAAACATCGAGACTACCGCTCCCGGCGGATTCTCTGCCTGCACACCGTATTACGTTGTCAATAAATCCGGCACCACTTTCCAACTAGCGGCTACGCCTGGTGGAACGCCGATTGCGCCGACAAATACTGCGGCACCCGGAGCCACCTTCACTGTAGTCGCAAATCCGCCATCGACAAACTGCATTGGAGGCATTCTGTCTGCAAGCGGTTACCTGTCAAATATTCACGGCGCTCTGAAGCTAGCCAAAGCAGCAGGCGCTACGGTGAATCAAGCACTCATCGATGATCTTTCGTCGCGTGCTACCGGCATTGATTATTCAGACGATCCGAAGTACCACTTCGCGGATACATATTAGAGGATTTGAGATGCTCGCAAATTGGGTAAAAGAGACGACCGCAACGACTGGCACTGGCGCTGCTGTGACGTTGGGCGGCGCAGCTGGAAGCAGTTACATTCGCTATCAGGACAGCGGACTTCCCATTGGCTCGAAGGTGATTTACAACATCGAAGACGGTAATGACCGTGAGATAGGCGAGGGGATCTTAACTTCAACCACGGTACTCACGCGCACGAAATCCTTGATGAAGCTGGTTAGCGGCACAGTCACAAGGAACTCAGGCACGTTTTTGTCACTGTCAGGAACTGCGGTGATCGGGATGTCTACTCCAGCGGAAATGATCGGTGGCAGTGCATCGTCCTACGGTACGACAAGCCTCGGCGGCAGCATTGCGAAACGATTCAACAACGCCGCGACGCTCGTCGGCACAAACAGCACGTTCGCAATGGTTGCCAATACGCTTTACATCACGCCATATAAGCTTGACGTAGGTATCCCGCTGGCCGCGCTGAACATATACATTACGACGCTGGCCGCTGCCGGGAACTTGGCGCTCGGCGTTTATACAATGCTGCCGGATGGTACCGCCGGGGCGCTGTTGGCAAGTGCAAGCGGTATTTCAACGGGCTCCACTGGAATTGCCCGTGGGACTACCTCTAGCGTTTTCCTGCCTCCTGGCTGGTATTGGGTCGCTGCGCTTTCAGATTCGACGCCAACCATACAAGTTATCTCCGGCGCGATTGTGTCCCCGTTGGGCTCCAATAACAGTGACCCACGCCTGACACTCAACCGTATGTCCGCTTCTGCGGCCTACTCGTCGGGCTTGCCGAATCCAGCGCCGACCAGTGGCTGGTCTACTCAATTATCAAATGCTGCTGGTGCAGTGCAGGTGATTCTGGAAGCCGCATAACATGCTAGGTACATTCACAGTAGGCACATTCACTGTCGGAGTATTGTCCGCAGGGCAGGCAGCATCGCCGCCTACTGGTGCATTTACATCTGTAAGCATCGACGGGCAAAACGTAACAATCAACTTTTCGACCGCAAACGCCCCAACCTCCGGAACCGTAACAATCACCGCAGTATCAGGCGGTGCGGTAAGCCAGGGGCCTATCTCGGCCACGCTGGGAAGCGGGACGGGTTCCGCGACATTCACAGCAGTGCCAGGAACGTACAGCTATTCCGGCGTGCTGACAAACGCAGGCGGATCAAACGCGATCACCAACACTGGTCAGTTCACCATCATCGGCGTGGGTAACGGGTCGGGGGGGGAGGATGGCGGCGGAGGTGGCAGCTTGTCTCCCGGAATTTTTTACTCATATTTTCTCAAGCGCCGTAGAGGCAGATGAAAGGTAACGCAATGGCAGATCAAATGACAGACCAAACAGACGCAGCTACTGGCGCAGACACGGGCGAGGGCGATACTCCTGATGCATCTGGCGGATATTGCATCGAGATCAAGGTCGGCGCTGACGGCAAGGTAAGTGTAGGTGTCGAACCTCAATCGGCAGAGGATTCTGAGGGAGAAGACGAGGAAAACTATCAGCCTGTCGATTCCTTCGCCGCCGCAATCAAGGTGGCAAAGGAAATCTACGCCCACGCCGGGAATATGCAGGACATGGGCGCAGGCATGGACGAGATGAGCGCGGGCTATGGCGCTAAGGCTGGTGCATGATGGACGCAGCCGAAAGCGGCCTGACTCAAGAGCAGGCAAAGGAAGCATTAACTAGCGGCGATGTGACGCTCGACCAAGCCGCAGATGCCATACTGATGCGCGTAGCCAAGTTCTTCGGTGAGTGCGTGGCAAGCCCGGAATTCTGCGCCCTTGGCGTGGACGAGAAGCGCGACGCAACCGGCAAGCTGCAATATCTGCGTTTGGTGCCATGTGACTTGGTGGCCGGGGAGCCTGCAAGGCGCTGGCCGAAGGAGTAAAGATGCACATCAGCGAACTTGAACAGCTCATCAGGCTAATGGAGCGCAATTCAAAGTGCATGAGTGATCCGCTTGGGCGGTCATACCTAGAAGCCGATGGCGATAGGCTGAAGATGACCCTGGGCGACCTGATGCAGTTTTTGCATTCTTATTATGACCCCTTCACCCAAGGGAAGATCAGTTTGCCGAAGGAGTGAGAAATGCCGCTCAAACAAGGTAAATCACAAAAAGTTGTCTCGCAGAACATAAAGACAGAGCGAGCCGCCGGAAAGCCGCAGAAGCAGGCCATCGCAATCGCGCTCAACACTGCGAGGCAATCAAAGCCGGTAAAGAAAAATAGTCGAGGAAGGTAAGAATCGTGGCGGAACGCAAGCAAACAGATTGGGAGTCGATTGAGCGGGATTATCGCGCTGGCGTACTCTCAATTCGTGAGGTTGCAAAGCTCCATGAGGTATCAGATACAGCAATCCGCAAGAAAGCAAAGGCGGAAAGATGGGAGCGCGACCTTACCGACAAGGTAAATGAAAAGGTTCGCAGCGAGCTGGTTCGCAGCGAGGTTCGCAGTACAGACCCGCAAACCGAACGGGAGATTGTTGATGTTGCTGCGGCTACTGTTGTGCAGGTTGTTCGCTCTCATCGCAAGTCAATTAGCCAAGGTCAGCAGCTTGTTGAGTTGCTGACAAAGCAGCTAATCGACGTGGCCGGGAAGCGCGACGAATTTGAAGCTGAGATCGAAGTTGAATGCAAGGACGACAAAAGCCCTGAGCGATACAACCGGCTCATGAAAGCCGTTTCGCTGGGTAATCACGCCAGCATTGCGGTGAATCTGGCTACTGCGGCAAAAACTTGGATTGGCCTTGAGCGCCAAGCTTTCAACATAAAGGACGAGACAGAGAAGCCTAGCGACAATCTGAGCGAATTGATTGCCGCGATAAATGGGAGTTCTCTGCCGATAATGAAATGAGTCTAACGCCGGAACAAATCGAGTTCGCTAAAAATATGGCGGACCCGATGTGGCGGATTAGCAATCTCTACAAGATCATTATTAAGGGTGATGGCGATGAGGATGGGCTGGTTATCCAGTTCAGGCCGAATCGAGCGCAGATGCGGTTTTTATCGCGACTGCATCACAGAAATATCATCCTGAAGGCACGCCAGCTTGGTTTTACGACGCTGATCGCCATTGTGTGGCTTGATCACGCGCTATTTAACGCAAATAGTCGATGTGGGATTGTCGCGCAGGACAGGGAGGCCGCTGAAGTAATTTTCCGCGACAAGGTGAAATTCGCTTACGAGAATTTGCCAGAGGCACTGCGTATAGCAATGCCGCTGAAGGCCGACAATGCGAAGGAATTACTGTTCGCCCACAACAACAGCAGCATCCGGGTGGCGACCTCAATGCGGTCCGGGACGATTCACCGGCTGCATGTGTCCGAGTTCGGCAAAATTTGCGCTAAGTTCCCAGATAAGGCCAAGGAAGTTGTTACCGGCTCAATCCCTGCGGTCCCGCTCAATGGCATCACGGTTATCGAAAGCACTGCCGAGGGAGCAGAGGGACGCTTCTACGAAATGACGCAAAAGGCCATAGCCATGTCAGAGCAAGACAAGGAATTGACGGAACGTGACTGGCGCTTCCACTTCTTTCCCTGGTGGCAAGAGGAACGCTACCGGATGGACCCGGAAAACGTCGTCATTAGCGCCAAAGACCACGAGTATTTCGAGGTCATCGAAGCCCAAATGCGGACCGAGATTGATGCGGAGCAGCGCGCTTGGTATGTGGCGACACGCGACGCCGATTTTGTCGGCAATGAAGAGAACATGCGGCAGGAATATCCGAGTACGCCGCAAGAAGCCTTCGAAATGTCGTCTGAGGGCTGCTACTACACAGCGCAGCTTACATCGGCTAGAAAGCAGGGGCGGATTCTCAAGATTCCGCGTCTCGGCGTGCCCGTCAATACATTTTGGGACATTGGCAACAGCGACGGAACGGCAATCTGGTTTCATCAGCTCGTGGGCATGGAAGACCGGTTTATCGGCTACTACGAGGCGCACGGCGAGGATTTGGAGCATTACGCGCTGCAGTTGCAGAAGTCTGGATTCTTGTTCAATAAGCACTTTCTGCCGCATGATGCAGGTCACGTCAGGCTTGGCATGCGCAATAAATCGATTGAAAAGCAGTTGAACGAACTCGGCATCATGAACACTGTGATTGTCCCTGTGGCTGGCAGCATAAACGAAGCGATTCAGCTAACCCGGAAGCACATGGCAAGCGCGTATTTCGATGAGGCTGGCTGCAAGGAAGGGTTGGCGCGTCTGGCTGGGTACAAGAAGCGATGGAACGCAAATGCGGGGCGTTGGAGCGATGAGCCACTGCATGACGCAAATTCAGAAGGGGCTGATGCGTTTAGACAGTGGGCGCAAGCAAAGTCCGCTGGCTTGATAACAATGGTCGGCAGCGTCAGGCAGGCAGTTATTCCAGGTTTCCGCCCGAGTGATAGAGGCATGGGCGTGCTTGGATAGATCAATGGGGCTGCGCTATGTCCATGCGGTTCTGCCGATGGCGGCGCTTGGCCCCACCCACTTCACAGGCCGGGAGGCCGCGCAGTCCCACTGATGGAAACCGAATTGCAGCAGGCCTGCAAGAACGCTCGGCCTATGCAACCGAGCACGACGGAACGACCGGATAAACGTCGATAAGATAAAACCGGCAGAAATTCACAAGCTCGCTTCGGCGGGCTTTTTTATTTTGCGAGAGAGATAAGAAATGGCGACAGTTAATCCGACAAGCACCGAGGAAGTTGGCAACGGAGATGGCAGCCTTATTTTCTACACATGGGCGTTGACCAGCACAAATACTGACGGCGCGAAAGTCAGCTCTGCCGAGTGGGCTGACCGTACATGGCAGGCCCAAGGTACATGGGGCGGGGCGACTCTCGCTTTCGAGGGTAGCAATGACGGTACCAACTGGTTCAGCATGAGCAATGCTACTAGTGGATCGGCTGTCGCGTTGACTGCTAACGGTGGCGCGACAACTATCGAAGTGCCGCTGTATGTCCGCCCGAATCTTACGACTGCCGGAGCTGGCGCGACTATTACCGTGACGCTCCTGATGCGTCGCCCACAGCCGCTGCGCGTTTAACAATGACTCTTAATATTCATCCGCGCTGACTATGCATCCTGATAAATTCCTGCGCCGCGCTCCCGTGCAGAAGCCGGTAATGTCTGATGCTGAGCGCGTGGAGAAGCTGGAAGAGCTTGGCCGCGCCATTGCCGAGAAGCGCACCGAAGCCGTGGAAGCCCGTAAGGCATCCGGCATTGAGACTGTTTGGTTGCAGTGCGAAGAGGCATATCTCGGCATCGATGACATGAACCGTCACGAGTTCGCCGAGGCCAAATGGGCGAAGCCGACCAGCATGCAAGGCCCGCTCACGTCCAGCAAGATCCCGAACGATGACGTGCGCTCCAATGCGTTCGTTCGCCTGACGAGCCGCTACGTTGATCAGGGATCGGCAAAACTGGCTGAAATCCTGCTGCCCATCGACGAAAAGGCGTTCGCGTTCAAGCCGACGCCGGTGCCTGACCTGATCAAGCAGATGGATGATCTGACGCCGCTCATCGATGCGGCTACGGGTCAGCAGGTCATGCGGCCAGCGAAGCCGGAAGAAGTGCAACAGGCCCAGCCGCAAGCGCCTCAAGGTCAGGCCCCGATGCCTCCAGCCGCTCCCGGCCAGCCTCAGCCAATGGTGCCGATGACCGTTGCGGATAAGGCGCAGCAAGAGGCAGACAAGGCCGCCGAAGCTGCCGAGAAGGCCGAAAAGCGCGTCTATGACTGGATGATCGAAAGCAAGTATCCGGCTGAGATGCGCAAGGTTATCAAGGATGCTGCACGTCTTGGCGCTGGCATTCTCAAAGGGCCGTTCCCCGACAAGAAGAAATCAAGGGCGCTGACCAAGGTCAAGGATGGCATTGCGCTGCAGATTGAGGAAAAGGTTGTTCCTGCGCTGGCGTGGAAAGACCCGTGGAACTTCTTCCCGGCTGATGGCTGCGGAGAGAACATCCACGATGGCGATTATGTGTTCGAGCGTGACTTTCTCTCGAAGCGGGCGCTCAAGAAGCTGAAGGATGATCCCACCTATTTGCCGGAACAGATCGACAAGGTTCTGGAAGAGGGGCCGGGGAAGATTTACCTTGAGGGCGCTAATCCGAACGACCGCAATACAAAGAAGCGTTTCGAGGTCTGGTATTACTACGGGACATTGAGCCGCGATGACATCTCGCTGGCTATCGCAGATCAAGAGATGCTCGACGATCTGCCGGAAGATCAGGATGAGGTCTTCGCCATCGTGTCGATGGTCAATGATACGGTGGTGAAGGCCATCCTGAACCCGCTTGATTCTGGTCGTTTCCCGTATCACGTCATGAGCTGGTCGCGTCGCCCTGGTCACTGGGCTGGCGTCGGCGTGGGCGAGCAGATGTTCACGCCTCAGCGGATGTGCAATGCCTCTACTCGCGCACTGCTGAACAACGCCGGTCTCTCTGCTGGCCCGCAGATCATCATTGATCAGCTTGGCGTCATCCCTGCAGACGGTAGCTGGAAGCTGACGCCGAACAAGATCTGGTACAAAACGCAGGACTCGACCGCAGCTGATGTGCGCGAGGCGTTCTTTGCAGTGCTGATCCCGAGCGTACAGGAAGAAATGATGGCGATCATCCAGTACGCCATGAAGCTGGCCGAGGAAGCCACTGGCATACCGCTGGTGACGCAAGGCCAAGACGGCGACACAACGCCGCAGACGTTCGGGCAGGCCGAGCTACAGAACACGAACGCTCACACGTGGCTGCGCAGCATAGGCTACGGATTCGACGATCAGATCACGGAGCCGGTGGTAAGCGACCTGTACGAATGGCTCTTGCTCGACCCGAGCGTTCCGGATGAAGAGAAGGGTGATTTCCACATTAACGCTCATGGCTCCGTGGCTATGGTAGAGCGGGCGATTCAGGAACAAGTGTTCTTCAACCTACTGCAAGCATCCGGCAATCCAGCATTCGACCTCGATCCAGGTAAGACGATGGCCGAGTACCTGCGCGCTAAGCGGATCGACCCGCGCAAGGTGCAATTGTCGGAAGAGCAGAAGAAGCAACGCGAACAGCAGCCACCGCCGCCGCCAGTGCAAGTCATGGTGGAACAGGTCAAGGGCCAGAACGCGATGCAGCTTCAGCAGGCCAAGACTCAGGGCGAATTGCAGCAGATTGCTGCCGAAGCCGAGCAGGAGCAGAAAGCACTGCTCAACGGTGGCGCTTCTCCGCATCAGGTCAACGCAACGGCGCGCATCGAGCAAGAGAAGATCCGCGCAATGTCAGCCGCTCAAATACAGCAATCCCGCGCAGATGCCGAGCTTGCAAGAGCAGAGAAGGAGCGCGAAATCGCCCAGCAAAACGGCGAATACGACATCCGCAAGATGGAGCTTCAACGAGAACTCGCGTTGCTGCAGTACGCGAATGAGCAGAAGCTCAGCCTCAATGATGTCAAAGCTCAACTCGCCAAATCCGCGATGGACAACGAGACCAAGCGCCAGCTTGCCGGGGCAGAACTTGAGCTTGCAGCAAATGAGGGCGACAAGGACCGCGCCATAGACCTGCACAAGCACAGCAATCCAGCGCCAAGTCTCGTGCGCGACGAAGTGTCCACACCTAACACGCCATGAACCAGCCGAAACCACTCTTCGTTCTCACGCAGGACGAGAAGGAATCCAGACTCTGGCAGAAGCTGATTAAGCACCTGGAAGACCGCTTGCAGACCTTGCGCCTCCAAAACGATGGCGACAGGTCAGAGACTGAAACCGCAAGGTTAAGAGGCCGGATTGCAGAATTAAAGGCAATCATCGGCTTGGACAAGGATTTGCCTGAAATAGATTAGCTGCCGCCCCGGAAACGGCACGGCAAGAAGTAGCAGCCCACGCACAAAGCGCCGGTTGTTGATGAGACGAGCTTCTGGCTCGTTTTTTATTTTGTGGAGATGTTATGGGATTGGACAATCAGGACGACGCTCAATTTGAATCTGGATATAGCGGACAAGATGTTCCCACGGAGACGCCGGAACAGAAGCAGCCAGAGCCGAAAGCGGAGCAGAAGCCGAAGTCTGAAAAGCAGGATGCGCCCGACCCTATGAAGGAAGTCATTGCCCGCATCGAGAAGTTCGAAGCCAGTCAGGCCAAACTGGCAGGACATATTGGCGGATTGACTCGCAATCAGGAAGAGATCAAGCAGCTTTTGGCCGCCTCGAAAAAGGCCACCGAAAACGTTGCTGACGCTCCTTCCCAAGCGCAGGTCAAGGAAGCAATGGCAAGTCCTAAAGAGTGGGAGGATCTGAAATCCGAGTATCCCGAGTGGGCTGCTGCAACAGAGAAGTTTATGGATTCAAAGCTTGCCACGTTAAAAGCGCCGCAAACTTTGGACCCGGAAGCCATCGATAAACGCGTTGAAGAGCGCGTAGCAAAGCAAACCGCTGAAGATCGTCAGGACACGATTGACACCTATCTGGACAACATCGTTGATGGTGATTGGTCGGATGAAGTCAAAAATCCCGCGTTCACCGAGTGGTTAGGCAAGCAGCCGGATGACATCAAGGCTCTAGCAGCATCAAACAAATTGCGAGATGCGGCAAAAATGCTCCGGCTGTACCAGAAGTCGAAGGTGCAGGCAGTGAAGCAGCCCGAGTCAGAACCAAAGAAGGACAGCTCCGCAAGACAAAGACGATTCGAAGCCGCAGTAAATCCGAAAGGCACAGGAGGACACGCTCCAGGCCGGTCGGATGAGGACGATTTCATGGCTGGATACAACAGCTAACCGCAATCAACGACCCGCCAAGCGCGGGTTTTTTCATTTTAGGAGTTGTCAATCATGACGATGCAAACCTTTGCCCTCACCGCCGGGCGAATTAATAAATTCAAAGGCGAGATCCTGAAGCATGCGAAGCCCTATGAGGTTCTGTCCAAAGTAGGCCGTCAAGTGCAAATGCCGCAGAACAACAGCGACACATACGTTGCCCGCCGCTTCCTGCCGTATGGCGCGACATCTTCGCAGCCGAACATCTTCTTCCCGACCGCTACCGGCGACCGTGGCAACGTGATCGTCCAGGCTCACCTTACCCAAGAAGGCGTAACTCCCGCACCTGACAGCATCACGCCGGTGGACATTACCGAGGTTGTGAATCAGTATTCCTGCCTCTATGGATTCACCGACAAGACCTTCAATCTGTACGAGGATGACATCCCCGAGCAAATGAAAATCCAGATCGGCGAGCGCGTCGGCCTGGTCAATGAAATGATCGTGTACGGAAAGCTAAAGTCCTGCACCAATCAGTTCTATGGCGGCTCTGGGACTTCCCGCTCGACCGTCGCAGGCCCGATGACGCTGAATCTGCAGAGTTCGGTTGTGCGCTCGCTGATGGCTAACCACGCGATGCCGGTGACTCGTGTTCTATCTGCTTCGGCCAAGTACGACACTTCGGCTGTGGCTCCAGGTTATTTCGCTTACACCCATTCCGATCTGGAGCGCATGGTGCGCGATCTGCCGAACTTCGTTCCGGCTGAGAAGTACGCCTCTGGCACCCCCGAAGAGGGCGAAATCGGCAAGTGCGAACGCTTCCGCTACATCCTGTCGCCTGATCTCCCGTCCTTCCAGGATGCAGGCGCTGCCGTCGCTTCGTGGACTGGCTCCGGCACCGGCTACTCGACCACCGGCTCCAATCTCGATGTGTATCCGATCATCGTCATGGGCGCTGATGCATTCAGCCAGATCGCAGTTCGTGGCTTGAGCGCTCTCGATCCCACCTTCCTGCCTCCTGGTGAAAAGTCCAAGAGCGACCCGCTTGGTCAGCGCGGCTATGCCGGGACTAGCTGGTGGAAGGCGTGCATGATTGAGAATCAGCTCTGGATGGCCGTTGTTAACGTGGCTCGCGCCGCCTAATAGGTGAAGGCCGGAGAAATCCGGCCAACTAACAAGGAGCCATCATGCAAGAAACCATCACTCAGAGCGTTGCCGGAATGGCTGGCGAGATGAATCGCAAAGCAGTGCGCGTTCCTCTCAAGGCCATCGGCGACAGACTGTCCTCCCAAACTCTTACCTCTGCCGGGTTGCGCATCAAGGGCGGCAGCGCATCTGCGATTGTGCAGGCGCATACGGTTATTTACGCCACTGCAAAGGGCGTTCTCGTTACCAAGGCTGCAGATACGGACATGGCAGCTTTGTCCGGCACTGTGACCAATGCCAAGTTCAATGTGTTCTGCCATTTCATCGATTCGGCTGGAAACTTGACGACCGCAATGGGAATCGAGGGCGCGACGCTTGGGGCTGTGCAGTTCCCGCCGATTCCCGAGCAAAAGGCAATGATCGGGTTCGTCATCATCAACCCGACAGGCACTGGCAACTTCGTTGGCGGCACTACAGCATTGGACGACGCAACCGTTGTCCCAAATGCCGTATTCGTCAACGTCCAAGGTGCATTTGACCCGTCTATCCAGCTTTAACATTAAGGAATAATCATGGACTACCTGTCTCAAGTTCCGCTGACCATGGCGACCACGAAAGCCGGTCTGACCAATGGCACCACTACCACCTACACCACGGCCAACACGGTCCAGTACAGCATCAAGGGCAAAGCCTACAGCAAGACCGCTGTGACCAACGGCGCAACTCCGACGACCGACGCCACGACCGGCGCAGCCTATAACGGCGTTACTGCCAACAACGGCTGTGTCTTCGTCTTCGGTTTCGATTCCTCCGGTGCCATCAAGGTCAGCCAAGGTGGCATCCAGGCGCTGGACGTGTCCGGCAATTTCATTGTGTCGCCGCAGTTCCCGGCAATCCCTGACACGGTTTGCCCGTTCGGCTACCTCGTGTTCAAGGGCGCATCGAACCTGTCCGGCACGTGGACTTTCGGCTCGTCCAACCTGTCCAGTGTGACCGGCGCGACGTACACGTTCGTTGACATTCAGACCCTGCCGGATCGCCCGCAAGTCTCGTAAGCAGCAACAGCTACGGCTAGGGTCGCACCCGAAAGCGCTGACCTGACAGCGCTGCCGTAGCTCCTATTCAGGATATAGCCCGCCTTGAGCGGGTTTTTTCATTTCAGGAGCCAGCATGACAGATGCCATCAACAACCCCGTAAAACGCCAATACAACCGCAAAGAAGTGCATACCGGCGACATGCAGATCGCGCAGAAGCCGGACATTGATCTTGGCTTGGAAAGCCAGATTATCCACGGCGAAGAACTACCGACAATGGAAGACCTTCGCGCCAAGCAGAAACATGCCGATGAGCTGGCGTTTATGGAAGAGCCGGTAACGATCCGCATCGAAGAGAACAGCAAGTCGGATTTCCCGGAAACGCACGTTCCGGTGCAGGTGCAGGGCAAGTCAGCGGAGGTGCTCAACAACGGGAAATGGATGGAGATCGGCTGGCTGCCCATTGGCGTACCGCTGACGACAAAGCGCAAATACGTTGAGGTGCTGGCCCGCGCCAAGCCGGAGAACATCCGTACTCAGCACGACGACGCAAATGTTGAGCGCCCGCGCAATCTGGTTACCCGCCGCGCTTCGGCTGCTTACCCGCTATCGATCATCCGCGACGACAATCCACGCGGCCACGAGTGGCTTTCGGCCATCATGATGGGGCATTAAACCGTGAACTTCCTGGCCCTATTCCAACGCCTCAAGACTGAGTGCGGCGTGTCTGGCTCGACGCCGACAACAGTTGTCGGCCAAACCGGCGAGTATGGCCGCCTCGTCTCGTGGGTAAACACGGCATGGATGGACATCCAAATGATGCGCCAGGATTGGGATTGGATGCGCACGACTGCGACATTCCCGACCGTTACCGGGCAGCCGATTTACAGCGTGTCGCAAATCGGCCTGACGGACTTTGGAAAATGGGCGCGGGATACGTTCCGTAATTACGCCAATCCGACGGTTACGTTCAGCATTGCATCGCCGTGCGTGATGACGCTGCAAAGTCATAACCTCTCTGTTGGCGATACTGTCATCCCGTACACCACAGGGGCGTTGCCGACTGGCTTAACGGCTGGCACGACGTACTACGTTCAGTCCGTGCCGTCATCCGACACAGTGACGCTTTCTGCCACGTCTGGCGGATCAGCAATCAACACCAGCGGCACGCAGTCCGGCACGCACACGATTTCCTCCAATAGCGTCTTGACGTTCACGGGGCTGCAGTCTGAAATCTTCATGCCGTACCTCGAATACGACATATGGCGCAATGCATATGAGTTCGGCGCGCTGCGTGAGACCAAAACCCGTCCGAATGTGATCACCATCACGCCGAATAAGTCTATCGGCCTTGGGCCTTTCCCGATCTCTGGCTATACGGTTCTGGGCGATTACTACCGCGTGCCATCGGAAATGTCCGCCAATACGGACACGCCCACGCTGCCGACTCAGTACCACATGGCGATTGTGTACCGCGCCATGATGAGCTACGGCGCTTACGAGTCTGCTGCAGAGGTGTATCAGCGCGGCGAGGCCGAATTCAACAAGATGATTCGCCGCGTGCTGGCGGATCGCCTCCCTGAAATTTCCTCAGGATCGGCGCTCGCATGAAATTCCCGCCTGTAACCTCTGACTACTTCCCTCTGGGCGGCGGTCTGGACCTACTTACGCCTGCGATTGCGCTAAAACCGGGGCAGGTAACGGATGCGCAGAACTACGAGCCGCAGATTTCGGGCGGCTATCGTCGCATCAACGGTTTCGAGCGATACGACGGGCACGCCGCGCCGACCGGAACGAATTACTGGATGGTGCCGGTCAATCAGACAGGAACGATCAATGTCGGTGACACGCTGACCGGTGCAAGCAGCGGGGCGACCTGCAAGGTTCTGTCCGTTATCACTGGGTACGTGGTGGCGGGGCGCTTGACTGGCACGTTCACCAACGGCGAGAACATCACTGATAGCGCTGTCGTTGTCGGTTCGATCAATGGTTCCGTGCTGCTGAATGGTGCCTCCACACCGTCCGATGATTCCGACTACGCATTGTTGGCGGCGAATGATCAGCGGCTGAATATCTCAGCGGTTCCCGGCTCCGGCCAGATTCGCGGCGTGTGGGTCTACAAGGATGTGGTCTACGCCTTCCGCGACAACGCTGGCGGTACGGCTGGACTGATGTACAAGGCAACCGCCTCCGGCTGGCAGCAGATCACATTCGGAACTGAGTTGCAGTTCTCCGGCGCGACGGGCCAGATCAGCGCGGGTAACACGATTACTGGCGCGACCAGCGGCGCAACAGCGACGGTAACGATCGCCATGCTTCGATCTGGCACATGGACGGCTTCCGGCGCTGGAACCCTGATCCTATCCGGCGTGACTGGCACATTCCAGAACGGCGAAAACATCCAGGTCGGCGGCGTGACAAAGGTTGTCGCGGCCTCAGCATCGACGGCGATCACGCGGCAACCGGGCGGACGGCTCGAATTCTCGAATTACAACTTCACCGGCTCGACCTCGACAGAAAAAATGTACGGTGCCGACGGCGTGAATCTGGCATTTGAGTTCGACGGCACGAACTATGTGCCGATCCGTACCGGGATGACGACCGACACGCCGACGCATGTCATCGGATACAAGAACTACCTGTTCTTGTCATTCCTTGGCTCTGTGCAGTTTTCCGGGCTTGGTGCGCCGTATTCATGGACAGCGGTTCTTGGTGCGGGCGAGATTGCTACCGGCGACCCGGTAACCGGATTCGTCCCCCAAGGTGGCACAAGCGATGGCTCCGCGCTGGCGATTTTTACATCCAAGCGCATGCATGTGCTGTATGGCTCTTCCAGCTCTGATTTCAAGCTAGTTACGTCGAATTCCGATATCGGATTTTCTGCATACACCCCGCAGATCGTCGGTAACAATACATTCGGGATGACTGCTCGCGGCATTCAGGCTGTGCTGACAACGCTGACATATGGCGACTTCGACTACGCCAGCATTTCGCACCTCATCCAGCCGTACATAACGCTGAAGCAGGGCCTTGAGATCGCATCGACGACGCTGCGGACCAAGAATCAATATCGGCTCTACTACAGCGATGGCACGGCCCTGGTGGTCGGCCTGACCGGCGACAAGGTGAATGGCATTCTGCCGCTGAACTACGGCTCAAAGGTGGTGCGCTGCATCTGCACGGCGACCATGAGCAACGGGCAGGAAGTCACGTATTTCGGCTCCGATGACGGTTACATCTACAAGGACAACGTAGGAACCAGCTTCGACGGCAGCACTATCGAGGCATGGCTACGGCTGGCCTTCAATCACGAGAAATCCCCGCGCATGCGCAAGCGTTTCCGCCGCGCCGTGTTCGAGGGGGCAGTCGATTACTACGCGCAAGTCAACATTACCTACGACCTCGGATATGGCAATCCAGATGTGATGCCGTCCGCCTCAACTCCAGACATCGCCCTGATTGGAGGCGGAGGGTACTGGGATCAGTTCTATTGGGAGCAGTTCACGTGGGACAACCAAGTGGTAGTGAATCCAAGCACTTCGCTGGAAGGCACGGAAAAAAGCATCTCCCTCCTTTTCTATAGCAATCGGGCGCAGGACCAGAGTCACACCCTTCAAGGGGTTACGCTCCACTCAACACCGCGCCGCCTCGAAAGGTAGCAATGACGAACGCATTCTATAATCACAGCGATGGCGTCCCTGTGCAGGGGAGTCGCGGCGTGTCGGCAACGATGCGCAACGAATTCGACCTGATCCAGACCGGATTCGACATCGCACAAAACTACTATGTCGATACCGGTGCGGCCAACGCAATGGTTATTTCGCCGTCTAGCGGCATTTCGTCGCTTACTGACGGCTTGCGCTTCTGGATCAAGGCGGCAAATACGATCACTGGCGCAACTACGGTCAATCTCGGCTCCACGCTCGGCACCAAGGATCTGCGCCGCGTGGATGGCACGGCAATGTCAAACGAGATCGTCGCTGGGCAAATCTTCCTGTGTGCCTATAACCTGTCTGCCGGTTATCTAGTCTATCTCTCTGCAGGTCTTCCTGGTGCCTCGAATGGCCTTCCCACGACTGGCGGCACAATGACTGGGGCGATCAATGAGGCTAAGGGCGCGAATATCGCCAGCGCTTCAACGGTCAACCTCCAGACCGCTACCGGCAATATCGTTCACATTACCGGCACCACGCCGATTACCGCGTTCACCTTGAATCAAGGCGCTCGCCGAACCTGTATCGCGGACGGTGCATTCACACTTACGCACAACGCATCATCATTGATTTGCCCGACCGGCGCGAATATCACATGTGCCGCTGGTGATGTTTTCGAGGTGTTTGCCGAATCGAACAATAATGTCCGCATTACGGATTACATGCGGGCGGACGGTACGTCGCTCGTGCAGTTCGGCAATGGCGGGACGACAGCAACAGGAAACGTAACGCTCACCGCGACAAGTCCAGGCGTCCAAGTCGTTACTCCTGCCGCCCCAGGCTATTACGCTACACTTCCGAATGCCTCCAGCCTTAGCAAGGGCGGTGTGATGTTCAGCATCTACAACGCTGGAGATTACGACTATGGAGTCAAGGACAGCACTGGCACACAGCTCGGCTGGATTCGCCCGAAAACTGGCGTGTCTATCGGTCTTGCCGCCAACTCTGCAGCTGGCACTTGGTCGTTACCGGGAATTGCGAAAACGGGCGTCACGGCGCAGCTCGTCAATGCGACTGCCACGAATACCGGCGTAAGTTCTGGCTATTTTACGGCGGTCACTATCGACTCTAATCGTGTTTGCCTTGTTGGCGGCGCTGGGACAACGCTCTACGCGGTTGTTTACGATTCGAGTCAGGCTGCAGGATCGCAGTGGGGGGCTGTTGCTACGGTCAGAACCGGCATAAGCTCAGGAAACTTCCTGGCGATCTTGTCTGCTGCAAGCCAAGTTCTTGTTGTGTCGTGTGATGGCACCACAGCGATGGAGGCCGTAACGCTTACTATCGACTCCACAACTGGAATCACGGTCAATAGCGGGACAAAGGGAACTGCAACGCTCGCGGGGAACTGGAATGCATTCGGCCAGTTGAAGGCAGTAGGATCATCATGGGTAGTCAGCTATGGCAGGGCCACGACGGTTTCCGCTATTCGTGCCATCACAATATCAGGCACGACACCGACAATTGGGGCTGAGTCTGCAGCTACTACAGCATCAGGATCTGTTGCGACTGCGCCGACAATTTACACAATCAGCTCCAGCGTCGTTCTGGCGATTGAAGCGACAGCAACAAACCTCTACGCCAAGCCTTGGACAGTATCAGGAACAACGCTATCAGCAGGGACTGAGGCGAGTAGGGCGGTGACTGCTGCGGCATATCGTTCTCAAGCCCTTGGCTCAGGCAATATCGCCATATTCGTACTCAATACGCAGCTCATTGGTGTAATTGCATCTGTTTCTGGGACTGTTGCAGCTTTCAGTTCCGCGACAATGAGCAGCACCGCTCCATCAAACGCAACGACAGCGATTGATGTTCTCACTGTGAGTAATACAAAGCTTTGCGTCCTCTATCACACCAACAACACTTCGTTCCGCTTAAATCATTTAACTGATACGGCTGGTACGGCATCGGCGGGAACATCGATTTCGCAAAACGTAGCTGGCAATATGCAGAGTTCCCATCAAGCGGCAGTTTCGCTATCCGGGTCTAACGGATTATTCTGTGCTGATACTACTCTTGGTGTATGCATGGCTATTAATGTTGACACATCCGGCACATCACCAGTTCTGACATCGATGATACCGATTGCCACAGGGTCGGCGAGTTTGCTGGCTTCAGCAGACATATATAACGTCCGATCTTGGCAAAATCTCATTGCGGGAAGTGCGGCATATGCAATTGCCCCGAACTTAACTACCGGTATAGCCAATGGCATTTACGTTAGCCCGACTGGAATTTATCAGCTGCCGCTGCCTAACGTACTTGCCGCCACCATAAACCCAGCAGGGTATCCAATTGCGCCGAATGCATCCTGGATACAAGGAGCATTCGCCACAACAGGTCTCATATTCTGCAAAGTGGAGGCTGCAGCATGAAATTGATTCAGACAGCTACCGAGACATTCGGGCCATTTCATACAGTCGAGGTTTTGAGCGACCGCTACCGCTGCAACGGCGACCTAGACATTCAGTTCGATGTGATAGGAGATTCGCAGCTCGTGGATGCGCCGGACGGTTATGCCATCCAATTGCCGCCACCAACACGCGACGAGCTGAAGGCCCAGCGCCAAGCAGTAGTTGATGCGATCACGGTCACTGTGAACGGCAAGATCTTCGACGGCGATGAAATCAGTCAGGGACGCATGGCGCGGGCGTTGCGCGTTGCCGACATCACCGGGCAAACATCCTGCACATGGGTCTTGCATGACAACAGCGCAGTCGAGGTGACGAAAGAAGAGCTGTCGCAAGCACTGGCGCTCGCCATGCAGGCACAAGAAGCTGTTTGGGTGATACCGGAATGAGCATGAAAGCTTACCTTCTTAACGTCCTTATCGGCCTCGATCAGTTCGCCAACACGCTGTTTCGCGGCTGGCCGGATGAAACGCTCTCGGCTCGGGCATGGCGGCTTCGAGACCGTCGCCCCTGGAAATACATCAGGCCCGTCATCGACGGGCTTTTTTGTTTCCAGCGCAATCACTGCATGCATGCGTATTCATCGGAACTCCGGCGTAAACAATCTCCGCGTAAAGAAAGAGGATGAGAATGGCAACAAATCAAACCGGAATCATTTCGTCGGCTATGAGCGGCAATCAAACGCCAGACTACAGCGGCCAGATCACGGACTATTACAACAGCTATCTTGGCCGTGCTCCGAAGCAAAACGAGGTCGATTACTGGAGCGGGCAAATGAACAATGGCATGTCGGCGACCGATGTGCAGAACTCGTTCATTAATTCTCCTGAGCGGCAGGCGTACCTCCAGCAGCAGTCGATGTCCCCGACTTCTCAGGCATCGCCTGCACCAAATGGGCAGGCAACAACACAGCCGACGGCGGCAACTTATCAATCCGCGCAACTTGGCGATCCGACGAAATTCAATGTCACGCCTGAGCAGACGACAGCCGGATTGATAAATCAGTACACCGATCAAAATAGTCCGATCATTCAGGCTGCAATGACTCGCGCCAAGGAGCAGCAGAATGCTAATGGAACGCTGAATTCCAGCATGGCGGAAACAGCCGGTCAATTGGCCGCATATCAGGCGGCAGTTCCTCTAGCGCAACAGGATGCGCAAACGTACTCGAAAGCTGCAGCCTACAACGCAGACGAGACAAATCAGTTTGATGTACAGAACGCGACATTCAAGAACCAAGAAGGGCAGTTCAACGCAGCCGCGCAGAATACGCTTACAGGACAGAAGATGTCGGCTGATGCCAGCTTGGCCTCGGCACGCCTTAACGCAGACACACAACGCTTTCTTGGCGGTCTCAGTTCTCAGACGCAGCAAGCAATTGCTGGACTGGATAATCAGTCAAAGATGGCGCTTGCTCAACTGGATTCAGGTACGAAGACGCAGCTCGAACAGCTTGATAATCAGAACAAGCAACTACTGCAGACGAATAGTTCCGCCGCCAATATGTTCGCCGCGTATATGCAGCAGATCGGGAATATTTCATCGAGCACGACGATGGATCAAGCAGCGAAAGATACGGCAACACAGAACGCTATTGCGAACCTCAATCAAGGTTTGCAAGTGCTGCAGGGTGTTAGTAACATCGATCTGAGCAAGTATTTTGTACCCGGTACATTTGCGCCACCGCCGCAGCCAGCCCAGCCAGCGACTCCAGAGGTGAGCACGCCTAACTTCAACATGCTTATGAACGAAGGATCAACTGGCGGATAACATGAACGAAATCCAATTGCAGTTTCGATCCAAGGTTGGCGCACTGGAAGGCGCTATGTTGGAAATGCCGCAGGTGCAGATTCCTGTCTCTCATGCGTTTTGTGATGGGATGTGCGCAAGAACCATCCAGATCAAAGCAGGGACAATGCTCACGGGCGCAATCCACACGCAAGAGCAGATCAACATCGTGTGTGGCGACATTACGATCATCACTGAGCAAGGGAATCAACGATATGTCGGATCGCATGTAATCCCTTCCCCGGCAGGAACGAAGAGAATCGGATATGCACACGCAGACACAGTATGGACGACCATTCTGCGGACGTCAGAAACAAGCATCGAAAAAGTAGAGGCGCTGGTGACGAATAGCTTTGATGATCCACGCTTGCCTGATAACAAAATTCTTGAATTGAAAGGAAACTGATATGGCATTCGTGGTTTCTGCAGTTACCGCAGAAGTCGTAACAGTGGCATCTGTTGCTGCCGCTGTTGGCGAACTCGGGATGACTCTTTCCGTTGTTGGTGCGGTTACTGGGTCTAAAGACTTGATGAAAGTCGGTGGCTACATGTCCCTGGCTGGTGGCGTTACTTCTTTTGCGGCAGGTGCATTGAGCGGTGGTAGCGGATTGGCTGTAGACGCTGCTGGAGAAGGCTTGGGCGGCGCAGGTGGCGCACTTGGTCAAGCCGGTGACTATGGCATGAATGCAGCCGCTGAGAGTGGGATGGCAGATGTCACGCCACTTGCAGAGAATACAGCGAATACAGTCATCAATGGCACTTCAGACGCAATTCCAGCATCCACAGACGCATCCGCTGTTTCCAACTCAACCGCGGGGGATGCAGCATCTAATGCTGGAGCTGATTCCGCCAGTGGTGCCGCGAACCAGAACGCGCCCACCATGAAGTATGGCGACAACAGTGTCACTCCAGGCGCTCCGTCTATTGGGCAATTCGGGCAAGCTGGGCCAGTATCACCGCCTGCAGACACATCCTCGAACGGAATCGTGGATTGGTACAAGAAGCAGCCTGATGCAGTTAAGGCGGCAATTATGAAGGGTGGATTGAGCGCCGTAGGCGGCCTTTTTCAAGGCTGGACGGAAGAGCAAAAAATGGCGCTCGACCGCAATAAATTCGCACTCCAACAGCAGCAACTATCAAATGGCAGTGCGCAGCCAACGATCAGTTTCCAATCTAAGCCGACTGGCATCATCAATTCTGCAAGGGGCGTATAAATGGCCGGAATCATTGCATCTGCACTGCAGAACGACAACTCTCAGAATGGCAATACTCAGGGCGACACGAATATTGCCGATCCTATTTTGAAGAAGACCAAGCTTGGCATCGAGGGGAAGATCAGTCCCGCTATCAAAAGCCAGTTCATCAGCATAGAAAACGCTGGTCTTGCTCTTCTCTCGAATGGGAATATGCCGAAGTTGGTAATGCAGAAGATTCAATCGAGTTCTGATCTGGTTGGAACGGTATCTGATGGCGTGGCAAATCTGATCGCCACTATCTACAACCAAGTTGCACAGAAAATGCAGGGCAATCAGCAGTTCAACAATCAATTCGTCGCTGCTGCACCATCTGCCGGAATCGCCCTGATGTGTCAAGTTCTCGACATGGCAGAGCGCGCTCTCGGAGTCAAGATTACTCAGGATCTTGTAGCCCAGTGCTCGCAGCAGACAGCGCAAAAGATTCTCGGCAAGTTCCACATCACCAATAGCCAAATTCAACAGGCGGTAGCCGCAGGGAAAGGGGCTTGACATGGGCATGGGCATCATTCTTTCTGCGCTCTCTGCTGCGGGTAATTCTGGCGCTCAATCCATTGACCAACAACAGAAAGTTGCCGATGAGCAGCGCTTGATGCAGCAACGTGCAGAATTGGAAGAGCAGAAGGCGAAGAGCCTTGAGCAGTTTAGATATGACCTAGCGAATGCTCCGCAGACGCGTGCTGGTAGTCTTTTAAGTGATGCGGCATCGCAACAGGTTCCAGTTTCTGCGGCTCCAGTTACTACGCTTAGCGGGAATGATCCTGTGGATGACAGCAACCCGATGGCGCATGGCGCGAAAGGGCTTGTCGGGAACTTGCAAGACATCATGAACCAGATTAAGCAGCTCCCAGACGATAACCCGGACAAAGCCCCGCTGATGGAGCAGGTCATGCGACAGCAAGCTGCTGACCAGAAGTCCGCCCAAGATGCTGTTGCAGGCCAAACACGGCAGCCGACCACACAAGAAGCAATGCAATCTGCATACCAGACTGCGATCTCCAATGGAGATATGCAAGCTGCTGCTGCGATCAGAGCGATGATTCCTGATAAATATACGAAGGTTGGTCCGAATGATGCGCTCATAGATACAACAAAGGTCGGACCGGATGGCAAGCCTGTTGTTGCATTTACTAACACGGCTGGTATTGATAGGCAACTTGCAATGGAGGAACGGAAAGATAAGAGACTTCGGGATCTGATCGACTCAA
>Ga0070660_100000710_pt1 | contig 22036 bp, 19 predicted proteins | sample KBSC33metaG_FD_64670 | JGI IMG/M metagenome (GOLD analysis project Ga0070660, IMG submission 64670) | Corn rhizosphere microbial communities from Kellogg Biological Station, Michigan, USA - KBS C3-3 metaG | ecosystem: Host-associated > Plants > Roots > Rhizosphere > Soil ... | reverse complement strand
CGGCATACCGAATGAAACGGCGCTGCCACTAGCATACTGGCGCAATCCTAAGCAGTCCTCCGATGGTTTGCGTGATCCTGCGCGCGACGGGTGTGGCCTGATCTGGTATGCGCCACTGGTACCCATGCGCCCGGTTAGTGTGCGCTCCTATGTCAATATGGTGGCGCGGGTGACAGCAGCTCACGGAATGGAACCATTGATCACCTTTACGTCGATTAGTGACAAATTATTCGACAGTACAGTGCCGCTATTGTTTGATCGACATAATCAAGGCCAGCTTGCTGCTGCCCAACTTTGTTATAACGAGTTGCTAAATGCCGGGCGAGCTGCAGGATTTTTTCCCTATCGTGTCGGGGTCGATGCAATGCCAGCATTATCCGATCTCCAGCAAGATTCTCAGGCCCTCCACCGACGGCTGAAGTGCGCTCTTGATCCTGCAGGGTTGATTGCCCCAGGACGTTATGAGTAGTTGAAAAACGTGTTTGTCGATTTTTTTTACATGGGCGAGGCTGGGATACTAGTTCACCAGGCTTGGCCAAAATATTCTTTTTAAAATCAGTAACTTGGTTTGTCGCGGCAAGGCTGGTCTACTTATTGCTTAAAGGAATGCGGTCTGTAAAAACAACCGAAGTACATTCATAAATGGGAAGGTCTATGAAATTGATCAAAAAAACATTGGCAGGTTTGGCACTTGCTACTGGGGTTGCTGCTTCTGCTCAAGCCAGCGTTATTAATGTAGGTGGTGTTAACTGGGATCCGGATAGCCCCTTGGATTTTAGTGGTGTTAGCGCCACCCTCACACAGTCCATTAACTCTGTTACCGGCGTTCTGTCTGGAAATGGAGTTGTCACCACATTGAATGGAGCAAGCGCTTCGTCTTTTTGCCCTAGCTGCGAATTGACGTTTCAATACGGCGGATTCATTCCCACAACCGTTGGTTTGGTACCCACGGCGACCGGCCCCGGGGGGGTTGGCACGCAAATTGGTTATACGGGAGGCTGGGTGAAAATTTATGTCGATCACACCCCTGATGCCAACGCTAACAATCCGCTTCAACTGGCCGCAGCAAACACTGGTGATGGTGATCTGTGGCTGGATTTGGTTGGCCATGCTAAAGCAGGTGGAATCACACTGACAGGGACTAATCTGTATCCCATCGCCCTCTTGGGAATTGGATTGCTGGATGTGGTTGGCGGCATTGCGGCAGATCATCTGAATACCAACACCAAGGATGATGGTGCTGACCTGTCGTTCAGCAATTCTTTTACCTCATTCCCAGGTGGTTCCGCATTGTTTGCTGTTGGTAGCAGTAATTTCCAAGGAAACAGTGTTCCTGAGCCGGGCTCCTTAGCTCTGCTTGGCCTTGGATTGTTCGGTTTGGCAGCAGGACGTCGTCGCAAGACGAATTAATAACTGCCTATCGGCGTATGTTATAAAAAGGCCGCTCCGGGATCGTTCGGAGCGGCCTTTTCATCATTAAATCACAGTATTACCGCTTGGCGGACTTTTCGGTGAGAGTGAATGAGCTTGGTTGTGTCGTACGTTAAATTACTGATCGTTACATAAGTAAGTTAAGAAGCCTCTGATCAGGCCTTCTTCAAGCATTCGTGCTCATTGCAAGAGGCGAGGTGTAAAAGATGGATAACGAAAAACTTCACTTATTTACGCAATGATTAGTCGTGTGCGTTATTAACCGATGTTGCGCAACGTATAACTAAGCTTGTTATTTTTTAGGATGAAAAAAGAATTTGGGGTGTGCGCTGACTATGTGGTCAACCTAAGTAGGTGAATAGGTAACTATGACGCGACTATCGGCGATGCTGGATGGCGAAATCAACCTCATGTCGACCTACATCGTGTTTAAGTTGGAATGCATGAAGTTCAAGCACAAACTTAGCCACTTCGCTTTGCGCGCGAAAATTTATCAAACCAAACCAGCAGGCTGGTATAACGAATTTTACCAGGTGTTGTTAGCATCAGGACGGCAGAGAGTTGAAAGTGGTAATTCAAAGGCGGAGTGGTCCTGATATTCAGAATCTTTGACTTTCCGATCGAACAACTTTATCGTTGCTCACTTGTTTGAGGAAAGACGATACATATGATACCCGACGTGCGAGAAGATCAATCTATTGACGATAACACTAAGTTGTCTCCCGACCCTCAAGCCCCCGCTTTATATGTTGACGTTGATGGCACTCTCATCAAGACGGATTTACTTGTGGAATCGGCATTGCGTCTGTTAGTACGCAACCCGCTCTTCGTGTTTGCCATGATCGTTTGGTTATGGTGCGGTCGGAGCGTGTTAAAGCATGAAATTGCTAAACGTGTCTCCATTGATGTCACATGTTTACCGTATCAAGCCGAATTTGTCCGATGGTTACGTATACAGGCCCGTGATGGACGGAGGTTAATACTTGCTACCGCGTCCGACAAGATATATGCACTTGCAATAGCAAAGTATCTTGGGTTGTTTTGCGATGTATTGGCGAGCGATTCAGGGCGCAATTTAAAGGGCGCTGAGAAACTCAAGGCAATCAAAGAACATGCGGCGGGTCTTCCGTTTGACTATGCGGGAAATGGAAGAGAGGATCTTGTTGTTTGGCGAGAGGCAAGATCCGCAGTACTCGTCAACGTCAACACGCGAGTGTCAGAAGAGGCAAATCGAGTTGCAAAGATAGAAGCAAGCTTTTCCTCTCAGGTTCTTCGCCCGCTGACTTGGCTCAAGGCTATTCGTATCCATCAGTGGGCGAAGAATATACTTCTAGCCACGGCGCTATTTACATCCTTTCGTTTTTTTGATTTTGCTTCGGTAATCAAAACATTATTTGCATTTCTCTCATTTGGTTTGGTGGCATCCTCTACATACCTAATCAACGATTTGCTCGATCTTGATTCGGACCGGCAGCATTCGCGCAAGCGATTCCGGCCGCTTGCATCAGGTGATATCGGTATCGTTCCTGCTGTAGGTGTTTTGTGTGCAATGTTGATGGCTGGAATTTTTCTTGCGGCTAAGGTTTCGCTTGCATTTCTGCTTGCAGTGGCAATTTATCTTGCCGTAACCATCTCCTATTCATTCCACCTTAAACGATACATGCTCATTGATGTCTTGTGCCTTGCTGGTCTTTATACATGGCGCATCATTGCTGGAGCAATTGCAATCGATATCGATATGTCGAATTGGTTGCTAGCATTTTCTATGTTTATGTTCTTGAGTTTGGCCTTGGTTAAACGCTGTGCCGAATTGATCAACCTATCGACGCAATCTCAAATAGCGGCCAAAGGGCGTGACTATAGAGTCACCGACAGCTCTGCATTAATCGCAATGGGGGCAACTTCTGGCTATTTGGCCGTCCTCGTGCTTGCATTATTTATTGATTCGCCTGCAACAGCCGCCCATTACACTTGGCCTCGCATGCTATGGGGAATTTGCCCACCGTTGCTTTACTGGATCAGTCGTCTTTGGTTGAAGACTATGCGGGGCGAAATGCATGATGACCCTATCGTTTTCGCCTTGCGCGATCGTGCAAGCTGGCTAATAGCGGTGGTGGTTTGTGGAATTACCCTAATGGCAAAATGATATTATTGAGGACTGATATGACGTTACCACTCTTTTTTCTCATTATTGTCAGTGTGATGTTATCTGCACTTGCTCAGATTACTCTCAAACATGGCATGTCGACAGACGCTGTACAGGCTGCGCTTTCTGTAGGGGGGGGGCGTGCCTTATGGGTTGTTGGCACGAACCTCTACGTTCTAGGCGGACTTTCGCTTTACGGATTTGGGGCGATTCTTTGGCTTGGCGTTTTGGCGAAGGTTGACGTAAGTCTGGCATACCCGTTCGTTGCTTTCGGATTCATTTTGACTATGTGTTTCGCGATCTTAATCAGTGGCGAAACGGTCAGTGGGTTGCGTATCGCAGGCACAATTTTGATTGCGGCAGGTGCTATGTTGGTAGCGAGGTCATAATGTGAGTGCGAGTGTAAAGATGAAGACATATTTTCGCGGGGAGACATTTTGGCTCATGATTATTTTGGCTGCTGGCGTATTCATGCGCTGCGCGGCAATTTATGCATTTAGTCATCCGCCGGAGAGTGACGAATTAGTGTATCAAAGCATGGCAGTCAATCTGGTAAATGGCCGAGGGATTGTTGACTTTCATGGTGATAAGGCAATGTATAACGTAGGGTATCCATTGTTTATCATTGCCCCAGTCTTTGTAGCATTTGGTGAGAGTCTCCTTGCTGTTCGTTTTTCCAATTTGTTTCTTGGGATTCTGTCGATTTATTTGTGTTACGCAATTGCGAGAGAAGCCGGTGGGGGACGAACTGCCAGATTACTGGCTGCAGCAGGATGGGCGTTTTATCTTCCAGCAAACGTATATACAGTTTATTTGTTAAAAGAAAATCTGATGACTCCGCTTATGCTGGGAGTTATCTGGTGCGTCTTAAGGACAAAGAATTGCGCCTCTTTGAATTCAGCAATGGGTTGTGGAGTACTGCTTGGATTAATTGCCTTGGTGGGGAATGCTGGTTTGTCGCTTGTTTCTGCTGTGTTGTTTGGATTTATGTATGCTCCTGCTAGATGGGGAAAGAAGGTTTCTCTATTTATTGTGACATTTGTTCTGGCTGTTCTGGTTGCAATGCCATGGGCTTTGCGCAATCAGCACGTTCTTGGAGCTCCTGTGCTGAACACAAATGGTGGTTTTAATCTCTACCTTGGAAACAATCCACTAGCCACAGGCATGTTCATGTCGATTGCAGATACTCCGTGGGGCGAGAAGTGGCACGAGTTGCGGAACGAAAAAGGCGAATTAGCTGCATCAGAAACAATGCGGCATGAAGCGACTACATGGATAGTGACTCATCCAGCCGCATTTTTCAGGCTGGCACTTCGGAAAATCATCTATTTTTGGACGCCGCCCTGGCATGAGGGAAAGGGTAATCTCTCGGTAGCAGAGGCAATGGTACGATTTCTGTGGCTTTTGCAGTTTTTCATCTTGGTTGGAGGGGCGCTTCTCAGCCTATTTTTTTTACGGCTCCGTCCCACGCAATTAGGGGTGTTGTGGACAGCGATTATTGCTTATTCAGCAGTTCACATGATTTTCTACGTTACTTTCCGCTACCGCGAACCCATAATGCCGTTGCTCTGCATATTGACAGCAATTGCTGTCGAGTGGGTAGTGGCTCGATATGCAGTCATTATGCTCATGCGGAAGAGCCTGCAGAGGGCAATTGACTAGATATTATCGTTGCGAGATGCGAAGCCAGAGGGCAATGCATCGATTCTATATGGTGGCGAGAAACGAAGATATATTTTGACTGGACTTTGTCAAACTTCAGGAGGCATGACTCAGTATCTCCATGAGGCGAGCTGACAAGGTGCACAGAATTTGAACAATTGATAGAAGTCAGTCTTGCCAATGTGAGTTCCTATAAGTCGTTGGTTTACGTGATCTTTATTAACGTATAGGAAGCCACGTTTTGAGTACATAGCCATCGCCTAGCTAGTTGCGCCTGTTAGAAGGAGAGACCTGCTCATAGTAGTACCTCACTTGAGGTTCCTTCGCAACTTTGGGAATGGAAACGAAGAGGAGCAGACAGCAACTGGATGTGAAGACACGTTAGCGGACCTTCTAAAGGGGGCTCGTGTGCCCCCTTTGGGGATGTAATGCAAAACCACGTTCTACAAACGTAGTTGATTTACTTCTGCAATTTACGGGTACTGGATTTTAAATCTTTGAAAATAAAGGGGAAATGTACTCACATTGACAGGATTGGAGATAGAAGTAGTCCATTGGTAGATAAAATGTGAACAAAAAACATCTTATCTGGTCGAATTTGTTCTAGTGTGTCAATTTTCTTATTGGCAATGTCTAGATCAAAATTAAACCATATGCAGCACCGATCGAAAGGATAAAAATGAAAACACCTGAACAACAACCGCCCTTATTCGTGCTTGCTTCATCTGTTGTTTGCATTCTTGCCGCTTGCGGCGGCGGGGCAGCCGATCAACCAGCCGGTCAATCTTCTCTTTCGTCTAATGCGACAGCATCGGATAAAGCGATGGCAGTGGCTTCTCAAATAGCTGATACCAATAACGGACAGATAAATTTATCCCTGGTCAGTAGTGCAAGCACAACGCAAACTGCATTGCCGATTACATTTGGAGAAGCTTTTTCCCCAGGCGAAATACCTACAGGGACAAGTATCCAGGCAAAGTTAAGCGATGGCAGTACCGTCCCTCTTCAACTTGATGCAAAGGCAAAGCACCCGGACGGTTCATTGCGGCATGGTATTTTTTCTCTGGTTTTGCCACATTTGGATGCCAACAAAACCGAAACGCTTACCCTTATCAAAGGGGCGTCGACAACGGCCACAACAAGCAATACCAGCCCAGCAGCTTTACTGAGCGCCGGTTTCTCGGCTCAAGTTAATGTTGTCATAGGTGGTAGAACATACAGTTTGCCAGTTGACCGCTTGCTCAGGTCCGGCAGCTACTCGACATGGCTTAGTGGGCCGGTAGTTAACGAATGGATCGTATCTGCTCCACTCAAGGCTGCCGATGGAACCGAGCATCCACATCTGTCAGCGCGTGTTGCTGTCCGCTTCTATACTGGTACGAACAAGGCCAGAGTCGATGTCACGGTAGAAAATGATTGGGCCTATGAGCCGTCGCCGCAAAATTTTGTATATGACGCTCAGGTCGTCATTGGTGGGCAGGAGGTTTATCAAAAGTCCGCGCTGACGCATTATCACCATGCACGCTGGCGGAAAACATTCTGGTGGGGCCAAGCTCCTGCGGTTCAAGTCAGTCATGACATCCGGCACTTGATTGCTTCGCGTGCAGTGCCGAACTATGATGCAGCGCTCACGATTTCGCAAACCGCTTTGGGGCAACTTGAAACCAATTGGAACGAGGCTCATACTGGTCCTATGGAGCCAGGCATTGTCTTGCCCTATATGCCCACGACAGGAGGGCGTCCAGATATCGGCCCACTGCCACAATGGGGGGCTATGTATTTGTTGAGCATGGATCGGCGTGCTGAAAAAGTAGCTCTCGGTACTGGCGATCTCGCCGGCAGCTGGCCGATACACTACCGAGACCGAAGTACGGGTCGCCCTGTATCGTTGCAAGACCATCCCTATATGACGCTCCTTGGACGAGCAAGCGACGCCATTAATCCTGTTACCAAGACGAGTGATCAATTTCCTGCATGTGGCGGAAACTGCTCTACATCGCCATTCAATTACACTCCTGATTCGGCACACCAGCCATCCTTGGCCTATTTGCCTTACCTGGTCACGGGCGATCATTACTATCTGGAAGAATTGCAGTTTTGGGCGAATTGGAACATGCTTCAAGCCAATCCCTACTACCGTGAATTAGATAAGGGTTTGCTGAAATGGGATCAGGTTCGAGGACAGGCGTGGTCTTTGAGAACCCTCGGGCAGGCGGCTTACATTACTCCGGACAACGATGTAATGAAAACGTATTTTGTCGATCGCCTTAATAATAATATTGCGTGGTACGATAAGACATATGCCGTCGCCAACCCTAACCAGCTAGGCATTATCGATGGCTCGGGAGCAGATGCATTGGCACCAATCCAGTATCCAACACCGGCAGGGCAGCAAACCGGCATTGCTCCATGGCAGGATGATTTTTTCACCTGGAGCATTGGTCATCTATACGAGCTTGGTTATACTGAGGCGCTTTCGGTTCTTAAATGGAAATCCAAATTCCCTGTGCTGCGCATGACGGATCCGGGTTTTTGCTGGATTGACGCTTCAGTATATGCGTTAGCAGTTCGAGATAGTTCGAGTTCGCCTATATACAGCACAATCAGGCAGGCGCATTTGTCTACGATGCGAGCCGATGACGGTTCTCCTTTGGTTAACAGCACTGGAGCCAGATACTTGGACCAACCATGTAATAGCCAGGCACAAGCTAATTGGCGTACCCAAAAGGATAAAGATGCTGGCGCATCGAGAGTGCCTTGGGTCGTTGGCGAAATGGTAGGTTATGCTGACTCCTCAACAGGTTATCCATCCAATATGCAACCTGCTCTGGCAGTGGCGGCGACATCGGGAATCACCAATGCAAAACAGGCCTGGATGACGTTTATTAACCGAACGGTGAAGCCTGATTATTCCAAGGAGCCACAATTTGCAGTGGTGCCGCGGGAGTGAATGTTTAGACCGTGTGCAGCAGTAAGTCAGCTACTTGAGGCTGGGATGTGATGCAAGATGCCCGAAGTATTGTGTGGTGAACTGCATAATGCGACGGGCAACGTTGCCCTAATATCTGACTTGAATCCTGTGATAACTTTCTTGCCATCTCTATGGAGGCGGCAAGAGAGTGTTTTATACCAACTTGAGTTCGGAGTTTTGTTGCTTCAGTTAGCTACCGGTTTCCAAGTCAGCAATGAGATCAAAGGTTTGACGAGCAGATTTTTCCGCATGTGCCCTAAAACGTTGTATTTGCAACGCATAGGAGTCCCAATTGTTAAGGCACTTCTCCACCGAGTCAACTAGGTTAACCCTGAATTTTTCATCCATCTCTACCAGATATTCAGGGCAGCCGACTTCTGCAAACACATTTTGCACTTTCGACGAGTATGAAATCGGTACGACGGGAGTTTCGGCAGCAAGCGAAAAAATCATGCCGTGCAATCGAACCGAAATATTCATCAGAGTTTGTCCGGCAGCCCACGTCAATTCATTAGGGGTTAATTGTTTTTCATAAAGATGCAGGGCTTCCGGGTGGCGCATTTTGGATTTGATGTGCCGGGCTATTTGAATGTCATCGAGTTCGGTTAACCTGATAAACATTGGGAATGCAATGAACTCGACTTGGCGTTTTTCCACCAATTCGTCAAGAGCTGATGCCAGAGCATCAGCATATGAAAAATCCCGTCCATTTTTCACCAAGCCCAGAGCAGGGAAAATACCGATCTTTTTTTTCCCTGAAAGACTGTCCAATAAGGCACGGTCCTCAACGGGTTTCGCTTGGATAAGAAAGCCGGGGTCGGCAACGACATTGATTTTTGAAGCTGGAACGCCCAAGTTTTGAAGAACGTAGGCATCTTTGGCACTGCGAACGGTGATGATGTCGCAGAGCTTCAGTGTATTGCCTATGACGAATTTCCCGATGCGAGTAGTGATTGGCCCTGTGCCAATTGCATATAGAGCGACCTTGCGACCGAGCAGCTTATTAAGCCATATTTCGTCAAGAGTCCGGAACAAGGTTCTCATTGGCGTATTGTCTTTAAGAAGACTTCCACCTCCAAGAACGAAGAGGTCGCAATTCGTGATGCTCCGAATATATTTCAGAAGGTGACCACGGATAGCGGCGATGGCGATGTCCTTGGTAAATATGGTTTGATGGAACAAGCTTCGCATTCCGGCGCTGACATGAACATATTCAGGCCGTTCGGACAGCACGGCAATCTCATAATTCACACGCCGTGTCAGCTCTTCGACAAAAACGCTAAGCAGCGCATCATCGCCGGCATTGGATTGACCATACCAGCCGCTAATCAGCACTCTTTTTTTCTGATGGTTCATGTAACAGGCATCAATGAATGCGGGCAAGCCATGTCATCACTTCAGACGATGCATTGCCTCGCTAAAATATGGTCAAGCGCATATCGTCACCAGTCATGGCGCTGGCTTGTGCATTGTAGAGAATGCACAAGTTACGATGACCTTGGCAGGGCAATATATAACAAGGGGTATTTTAACAAAGCCTGCTTGCTTCCCCGCATTCTGTATGGTGTTACATATGTAACACTTGATATATCAGAGACCCAGTTTCCACTTCACTTGATTAAAACGGTGGTTTATTTGGCTTGCGCCAGTCTTGTTTCTCCATATGCCTCGATACAGCTTGTATTCCTCGTTTGCGGTCTCGCGCTTGGTTGGCGTATCTCCCTCGGCACGATCGATCTTGTGAAGTCCATACGTGCCAGATGATTCAAGGATGTGATGAAGCAACAAGCGGCCTGGGGAATATCTTGAAAATTCCGGGTTATAGATGGGAAGCCATAAATGAAATATGCCGTTCCCCATAAGGCCAAAATGAGATGCTATCCATTTATCCCCTGCAAACATCGTGGAAAGAATGCCTCGGCACGTGGCGAAACGGTAATTGCTCAAATGACGAAGTGTTTGTCGTTTCCATGGGGATGAAAGAGCATCATCGACCCCGCTAGTTTTATATTGCGCGCGCTTTTTGTTGACGAGCTCGCTAAGCAAATCATCGCGATCCTGCTCGACATCGAACTGGAATGTGATTGGTCCGACTTCATCGCATAGCTTTCGTTGGCGCCGTTCGGTGTCCTTGAGATATTTGCGATCCACGGAATGAGCGGTCTTGAGCGGGTTATTTGACGATTGGTCCAATTGAATGCGCAGCCCTGTCCGTGGTTTTTCGCCACGCAACCCATGTCCGAATTGGGCTTCATCAAGATGGGTAAAGTGGATGTAATTGATATGCGCCAAGCGTAACAGTGCCGCTGTCTCAATCTGGAATCCGTTCTGCGCAACAATTCCAAACGCGTCTGACAATTCGCCGCCAATTCGTTGGGCCGCTTTGAGCCATCTCCCTAATTTGCTGGAATACTGATACGGGAAAAATGCGCGAATCTCGTCGCTTTGGTGGAGCACGCAAGCGCGGGCATCCACACCCGATTCCGCTACTGCTCTTGCAAAATGGACGCTCATAAATGGCGAACGCGCCGATGTTGTTGCTACGGACAAGCGATCCCACTCCTCGACTTCTGTCCTGGTAAGGTTCTCGACCTGTTTGACATGGCCGCAAATTTCTAAATGGTTCATCTATGTTTTATTTTTAGACTTCAACAAATTGCAAGATCAGGCCTGACTTTGATGACGCTAATGGTCGTGCTGATCAAAAGGTAATAGCCTGTCATGTCCACTGAAAAGGGGCCATGGAGGACACTAGCCACTTCCGTTAGTATCAACCAATAACGGCTTTCATCCTTCTAAATGGCTCGGCTGCCAAAGCACGTACAACATACAGGAGGCTTTTTATCGGATGGCAGCCGTAATAAGCTGATTTCAGGAATACCGTAATGGACGGAATGAAAATCCCTGAAAAAAACATCACACAGCCGAGGGTGAATGCTTGCTGTCCTTTAATGTGATTGACTTCGCTTGTCGATAGTCGCGCTCTTTGCTCCATTAAGTGACGCTCTAACATCGGTATGACAATTTGCTTGGTCTGATCGACGTTCCGTTTCATCAAACTGCCTGGCGTGTCGTAATAGCATGTATAAATTTCGGGCAGCACAGCGATCTTTCCGCGCAGGCCGAGTTTTATCCATAGATCCAGATCTTCTCCGACTTTCAATGATTCATCAAATCCGCCAATTTCCCTGACGAGTTCGGTGTAGGTGAAGACTGTGGGCGTCGGTAGAAAATTGTAGGTAAGTAATGTCTTCCAGGCGTCCGCGCCTCGTACTGGCGGGCGATTGACATGGCCTTCCTTGAGAAATTCTCCTGTGGGAGAAAGGAGCTGGCTATTGCACGAGACAAGTGTGATCGATGGATCACTCTTTATCATTTCAACCTGATTTTTCAGTTTTCCCGGTAACCAGATATCGTCGGCATCCAGAAAGGCGATATAGGTTCCCTTTGCATTACGGATGCCAAGATTCCGAGCTGCGGATACGCCCCGGTTTCTCTCCATTTGGAAGACATGTATCTGTTCTCCTTCCTGCACAGCAGATCGAACGACTTCCACCGTATTGTCAGAGCTTCCATCATCAATGACAAGGATCTCCAACGCGCAGCATTCCTGAGCACGCACGGAATCAATAGCTCGAATGATGGTTTTTGCCGCATTAAATGCGGGAATGATGACACTGATCTCGATACCGTTTGCAGCGGAAATTCCGGTTGAATTGAAAGCCATTGTATGTTCGCGTGTTCGTCGTTTAATGAATAAGACTGACCGAGGATGAATTACGCACATTGGTTGCCGCAGCAAAAACCGATGTGCAATCTGTTCCTTCGTCTAAGTCCGCACGGTTTCATTGGGTAATTCATATGCAGCATGACCATTGACTCTAAACGGGCGGAAAAAGAGCCAGCCTGCCAGAAGCACTTCCTGAACCTTGCCTGATTTGTTGACGATTTCCCGCTCCGATATATGAATCCGGCCAACCGGGATGCTTAAACTCGTGTCACCTTTAATCCGATGCAGGCATGACTCACTGCTGAACAAGTACTTATAACGATTCTTGAGACTCTTCTTGATAATAGAATCGGAATAGGAACCATGAGGGAAAGACATGGATTCAACAGTCCGTCCAAGGAGTTGGGAGAGAGTCTCCTGCGACGCTCTTAGTTCATGGTTTGCATCACCAGCCTTCGCAAGAGGCTGGTGAGTCATGCCATGACCACCAATGCAGTGGTTTTGTGCAAGCACAAGAAGCTCCTGATGATTCAGCATGGCAGCAGGTGAAGTGCAAATTGGCAGCGTCCTGGTCGCAGAATCGAGCAGAGCTGGATCAAATCGCTCCAGTTGCTTGATGATCGCTCTGATTTTCGCCTCACCCGATTGAATTTCCATTTCCTCTTCAATGGATATGCCGTGCTTGAGCAGGAGTATTTTTAATTGCGATATACCGTCTTGATTCCCTGCAAGAAAATGAAAGACACGCTCCTGCCAGAATGGAAATGGCTGGCCTATTGCGCTACCAGCGACAAAGATCAAGGCAGGTACCTTACGCTTGTCAAGAATAGGTAGGGCATATTGAGCGGTATCCGCCCATCCATCATCAAAACTGACGAGAAGGCTGCGGGGCGGCAAGGGCTTTTCGCCACGGATAGCAGCAAAAACCTGCTCGGCACTGACGATGTTGTAATGCTTTTGGAAAAACTGTAGGCATTGATCGAACGAGTCCGTTTTCATCGTCCATTCAGGGTCAGCCTCGCGATATCGAGGGTCAGATGGAGCCAACACCCGATGAAACATTACTACCGTAAGGCTGTTGCGGTTTCTCAGTTGGTGAAACAACCACAGTACGCCAAGCCGGTACGCGAGCTTTTTGATTAGCAGTTTTGCGGCGCTCATGATGATGGCAATGATTTTTTCCAGAAAGGAAGTAGCTGAAACAGCTCTTGCAATTTCGATTTGATCGGATGATTTGTCCACCATACCCCAAGCAGCCAGCCTAGCGTTCCGACCAGGATTCCGGCAGAAAGCAGAACCCATGATGGCAAGTTGCCTGGTATTAAATATATGCGTACAAGTAGCGGCCCTGCCACAGTACTCATCGTGACCATGGCGCTTTTGATGCAGCAATGTACAAGCGCCTTCAGCCGTACATTAATGGTTCGATTCAAGTACCAGGAAGTGACTATGACAGAGACAAACTCTGCCGCTATCAATGCAATCGCAATCGACGTTAGCCCATAATGCACAACGGCTAACACGGCCGCTATTCGGACAAGATGCACGATGACTTGCGTCTTTGTGGAGAGTTTGACCTGCCCGTTTGCAATCATCGCCTGAGTGGCAAAGAGGGAAACCGAGTTGATTGCGCCTGCAATGCAAAGCAACTCTACAAGCGGGATGGAGGCATCCCACCGGTCACCGTATAAAGTGCGGACTAATGGGTGCGCAAGCAGAAGCATCACACCATAAAACGGCCAGGATAATACTGTGAGATATTCAAGCGCCGCCAGATAAGCGGGAACGAGGTCTTTGCCTTGGCGACGGATTTGTGCGAAATAGGGCAAGGCCAACGGGAGAAGCGCTCCCGAGATCAGGCGATTAAACAACTGCATTAAACCGTTGGCGCGACTGAAATATCCGACTGCTCCAATACTCAACACCTTGCCGATGACGAGGTCGGGTAGATTGGTGCCTGCCGTATTTGCCGCATTTCCCACGCTTGCCGTGCCGCCGAAAGCCAAAATCTTTCCGATATTTTTAAACTTGGGCAGTCGCGGTACTCCTGCCGGCTTCAAAAAATTGGCAATGAGACCAAACGATAATATCCCGGCAAAATTCGCCCATGCCAGACTTTGCGCTCCGAAACCATGAAAGGCAAGTGTGGTGGAAACAGCGACGTGACATAAAGCGCTGCCGAGTTTGATATAAAAAATCTTTGCAAGATGCATATCGCGGCGCAGGATGCCAACTAATACGGAGCCGATTGGGGAAATGGCAAAACTGGCTGCCATGATTTCAAGAACGCTTGCAATCTCCGGCTTTCCATAGAAATCGGCGACAAAGCCGCTGCTTCCGAGCAGGATGCCTGCGATGATCCACGCGAGAATGATCGCCACGCCTTGGGCTGCTCGAATCTTTTCCCCTGTCAAATCTGATTCTTGAATGAGATACTGCACCACCCCGAAGTCACGGAATGCATGAAGAAATGTCATCAGGAATGCAGCGATCGAATAGACGCCGATGTCTTCCGGCGACAGAATGCGTGCAAGGATGAGAACGCCGAGGAATTGAATAACCAATTCCGCATACTGCGTGGCGAACGAAATCGCTATCGATTTATATGAGCTTGCTGTGGTAGCCATGGTATGTGCGGGGGTCAGTGCGCCAACCAGCGAAGTAGGCGAAGGCCGAACGTGAGGGGGGTTTTGTCCCAGGGACGGCTTCGGGGTAATTGAAACAGGTCATGACTCTTGCTGGCGGCTCCCATTGCTGTCGTGAATGCGGCGTAAAAACCCGCTTCCTTGGCCATGCTGGAATGACGCTTATCGAAATCGATGTCCGGCTTTCCGTTGGGATAAGCAAACAAGCGGACCGTGCTGCCAGTGATTACTTCAAGTTGCTGCTTGCAACCGTAGATCTCCTCGTGGGCAGCATGATCTTCTATGCTTGTGAGAATCGGGTGGGAAATTGTATGGCCGCCGATCTCAATGCCATTGCTGTGAAGAGTGCGGATCATTTCACGGGTGAGCATCAAGTCGGTTCCGCTGACGCTGCCTGCAAGCTGCTCCAGCTTCTGCGCAAGATCCGTCCTCAAGACAGGAAGCATGTATTTGGAACTGTATGTAAGCTGTGATGCGACTGCGCCGCGAGATTCGGCGTCGATAATGCGATATACGCCCATTCCAAAGTCTCGTACGTCCAACTCGCCGATGGGCAGTTTGCGAACCGCTTCCACAATGCGATCGTTCCACATGTTTTCTTTTTCGACAAAGCCGGAAGACACGAACACCGTGGCAGGCAAACTCAAACGTGTCAGAATCGGCAGGGCAAGATCGTGCACGGATCGATAACCATCATCAAACGTAATGCACACCGCTCGTGGAGGAAGCCGGCCTGTTTGAAGCGCAAGGACAGCATCATACAAGGGCAGCACATTGAAACATTCCGCGAGCAATTCCATCTGCCATTGAAAAGTCTCGACATCCGGATCACTCTCGAAAATCGGATCGCATTTATCCAGAATACGATGGTAGTTCAGTATGCAAAGGCGATGGCTTCCGCCATTGAGCAAGGCGATTTTCTCGCCAGCGATATGTAAGACGCCTTTCCAGAAACTGGACAAGCGCGGAGCCGCCCTGTATTTCACCATAAAAATCTCGCTAATTTCCGGCTTGAGGATATGCCTCGGTAGAGGATGGCTTTTTCACCAATCTGCTTGAAGGAGAAAGCAGAAGGTACTTTTCCAGAACCACGAGAATTGTAATGATGTCGTAATACAGGTCGTAGTATGCCAGCGTCAGAAACGCACCTCCGACAGCAAATCCGATAATGCAAACCTGGCACATTGAAGCCAAGTCATGCGCCCATTTCAGTTCGGCCTGATTCTTGCAGCGTTTGATAATACGAGACCCTGTTCTCCATGAGGTGAACATCAAAAGAAGAAACAGTGCGATACCGATAAAACCGTGTTCGCCCAGTACCTGAAAGTAAATACTGTGCGCGGCGTGATGGTTGAGGGGCTCAGGGGCATACACCATGAACATCCTGGGTGTGAATACCACGAATCCGCCTCCCATGAAATTCGACTCGGCTACATTGACGGCAAATTGCCAGGCATTGAGTCGTCCCAGGGCTGAGGCATCGGCTTGATACTTGTTTATCGTCGACATGCGATCGAACCATTGCTCGGGCATGATGAGCGGCACGATGGCGATGGCGATTATTACTGCGAATGCGGTTCCGGCTTTGTGCTCGCTCTTTATCCATAGGAACAGGAGGATTGTTGCACCTCCCAGCAAAGCGCCTCGGGAGTACGAGCCGACAACCGAAATGACCATGAGCGCAGCTACGCTTGTCAATCCACGGCGAATCCATTTATTGTCTGCATGCATCCTGAGGTACCACACAATCGGCGCGGCTGTAAGGAGTGCGAGTGCAAGCGCGTTATTGTCTTCAATATAGCTTCCTTCCGGGCCGAACACGTGATTGCTTCCACCGGACTTGATCGTGAAAAGGCCGCCTTTCACGCCATAAAATGCGAGAGACAATCCGACGACCCATGCAAAGAGCTTGATATCTTTTTCAGTTCTGATAGCCGTCATTGCAAGCAAGACCATGAACATGGTCTTGCTCACTCTTCCCCATTCTTTCCAGGCCAGATCCTGCTCAAGCGCGGGGAATGTGGTCATCGTCATCCATAGCATCATCAGAAGCAGCGTGACAGTGACAGACGTAATTGGGAAACGCTTTTCGTCCTTGGACATCAGCAGCCCGATGCAAGTGGCCCCAGTCGCGATTGCAGCAAACGGGAAGTCGAAAGCGGCGCCGTAAGTCAGCCGGTGCGGATTCATCAAGCTGATCCACGTAAAGACTAATACCCCGATAGCCGGCCGCTTGAAGATGAACGGCAGAATGCCGAAAAACACACCAAACAATACGATGTCACGCATACGCCAACAGGCCTTTGAAAAGCTCGGCAGCACGCTGCGCATTAGCGTGCCATGTCAGCTGCTTGCGTGAAATCGTCTTCTTGGCATTGTGGGCAACATGCTCGCGCAACTCCGCATCTTCGCTAAGAATGCGAACTGCAGTCGCCAGGCCTTTCGGGTCGTGCGGATCGAAGAGAAGAGCGTTGTGACGATCGGTCAGTATCTCTTCAATATTGGGTTGCGCCGGTCCGACAATGGCTTTCCCCAGCATCAGATATTCGAAGAGCTTTAGCGGCGATGCATAGGCCACGACGGCAGGCTGCAGCGCGATATCAAAAGCGGCGACATATTGCGCGACCGTATCTCTGTCCACGATGCCGGTAATCGTTACCCGATCCTGAACGCACAGTGTCGCCGCCTGTCTTTCCAATGATTCCCGCGCCGGTCCGTCGCCAACAATCAGCAGATGTCTTTCGGCGCCGGGAAGGTCTTTCGCTATCATCTCGACGACCTTGTCGAGGCCGTGCCATTCGCGGACGAAACCGGTGAAGCCGAGGACCAGTTTGTTATTAAGGCCTAATGCTGTTTTGGCGGCGACAGTATCGGGAGCATGTTCAAAGCGCTTGATGTTGATGCCGTTTGGTATGACAACAATGCGCTCCGGCTCTACGCCATAAGACTGCACGGTATCCGCTAATACCTGGGTGACGGGCAGTACGTAATCGGCATTGCCCCATGTGAATTTCTGCGACCACTTCGCGAGCCGCTTGAGAGAGATACCGTCGTACTTTGCCCTTTCCTCGTAAAGCGGAGAATTTACTTCGAGCAGCATCGGCAACCGGAATTTGCGCTTGATCCAGATACCCGCCGGCAAGAACAGGTTGTAACGCTCATACAGGCAATCCGGCTTGTGCTTCTTCACCGCTTTGGCCAATCTGCGATAGGCCAGCACGTTATACGCCAGTTCCATCAATTCATAGCAGAATTTGGGCAAATGGCGTTTTAGCAGCTTGACGATGCCTGCATCCGCCCCGAATTCTTCCTTGTCAGCAGTGCTTGGCGCAACGACGATGACTTCATGCCCCTGCTCGCGCAGTGCCGAGATCATTTCCTCGATATGGACGTACTGGCCGTCCTTAGAGCGCGTACGGTGGTGATAGAGGATCTTCACGGCTTTCCACCATTCAGGATTTGTTTGAACAAAGTGATTTGACCATTGGTGGTGTCGTCCCAACTGAAGCCTTCGGCGTATCGGCGTGTCGCCTCATGAGCCGGATACTGGCTTCGCAGCATATGCACGGCATCGACAATGCCTTGCGGAGTCCGCTCCGGCATCAGGATGCCAGCCTCAGGCGCGGCCACGACTTCCGGGGTTCCCCAGACTCTGCTGGCAACGACTGGCGTTCCACATGCCATGGATTCGAGTAGGACATTCGCCCAGCCTTCGCGGCTCGATGCCAGGACCAAGGCATCGGCAGCACCATAGTATTGGCGCAGTTCGGCATGGGGCAGAGGCCCCAGGAATCGCACACGGTCTGCCACATTCAAATCTCTGGCCAGGTTTTCCAGCTTTTGACGATCCGGCCCGCTGCCTGCAATAAGCAGTTCCGCATCGGGCAGGTTTGGCATTGCCTGGATGACCAGATCGTGTCCTTTGCGTGTGTCCAGCAGTCCGACGGAGAGTAGAGTGAAGCGATTCAAGCCCAGCGCTTTGCGAGCGTTTGGTCGATCAATCGGATGGAACAGCGCAAGGTCCACGCCATTGCGAAGCGGAGTGATTTTTTCCGGTGCCGCACCCAACTCGACCATTTCCGTCTTCAGCGCCTGGCATACGGTAATCACGCCAGCAGCCTTGCGTGCAGCCCAAAGAACCATTTTCCGCGGCAGCGGGAATTTCGGAATCAGGTTGATATCGGTTCCGCGTGCGGTGATGACGACCGGCTTGTTGAAATAGCGCCCCAGCATGATCGCGGCTACACCATCGGGGTAGAAATAGTGGGCATCGATCAGGTCGAAATCATACCCCTCATCGATAATCCGGCCGATCTCTGAGCGCACTGCACGCGCAAGCAGAAATGGCGCCAGCGTCATGCCGATCTTGGGCAGTAAGGGATAGCGCGGATGAGTGATATTGATGCCGCGCCGGGTTTCGGTGGCTGGGACCCGTGCGAATGATGCATAGTTGCCGAACCGGGAATTCTTGGACGGGAACCATGGCACCGGCGCAACAACGCGGGCCTCTACCGCATTGCTGGCGAGGAGGTGACGTAGGCGTGTCTCCACGAAAACGCCGTGGTTCGGCCGTTCCGCGTTGGGATATAGGGTGGTGAAAGTCAGTATTTTCATTGTCTTTGGCGCTCTGCTATGTGCCACGGCAGCAAAGCGTCGTCATTCTTCCTGGCCTGTTGTTCCTGCTATGCGGCGTGCCACGTTCGATACCACTCGCAGAACCGCCGTAAACCGTCTTCCAGCGGAGTAGAGGGCGCAAAACCGGACCATTCTTTCAGCCGCGTCGTATCGGCATAAGTTGCCGGAACGTCGCCAAGCTGCATGGGCAAATACTCGATATTGGCCTTGACACCCAGTACTTTCTCCAGCGTGGCGATGAAATCGCGCACGACGACCGGCTGATGGTTGCCGATGTTGAAAATGGCGTGGGGCGGGGTGCCCGTATCGCCTGGTTGCGGCTTGAAAAGCAGTCTGGTCACGCCTTCGACGATATCGTCGATATACGTGAAATCCCGCTGCAGCGCGCCTTCCGCAAAGACCGGAATCGTCTCGCCCTTCAGCATCTTCTCCGTGAAGGAAAAATAAGCCATGTCGGGACGGCCCCAGGGACCGTACACCGTAAAGAAGCGCAATCCGGTAGCCGCCATGCCGAACAGGCTGGAATACGAGTAGGCCATCGCTTCATTCGCTTTTTTTGTGGCTGCATACAGCGATACCGGCTGGTCTGTACGATCATCCTCATGAAAGGGGACGTTCGTGCTTGCGCCATAAACGCTGCTGCTGCTGGCGTAGAGCAGGTGTTGCACGTTGTGCTGCCGGCAGCTTTCAAGCAGATTCGAAAATGCCACCAGATTCGACTGTACATAAACCGCAGGATTTTTGATCGAATAACGAACTCCTGCTTGCGCTGCAAGATGGACTACATAATCCGGTTTGTATTTCTTGAAAAGGTCGGCCACCTGGGCAGCATCCGACAGCTCGATATGATCGCAAGCGATGCCTGCGGGCTTTAGCAACGTGTCGACGCGGCCGTGCTTCAGGGCAGGCGAGTAGTAGTCGTTATAGTTGTCGCAACCCACTACGCGCAAGCCCATTTCCGACAAGCGTTTGGCGACATAGCTGCCGATGAAGCCGGCAGCGCCTGTCACTAATACGGTTTGAGCGGCATCACTCATTGCACGAACCTGCGATTCGTCCGGCCGATACCGTAATAGGCCACTCCTGCAAGGCCGACTTGCTCGGGATCGTAGAGATTGCGGCCGTCAAAGATTGCTTTATCCGATAGCGCGCCTGCAAGCCGTGCGAAATCCGGGGAGCGGAATTCTTGCCATTCAGTGACCAATGCCAAGGCGTTGGCACCGGCAACAGCCTCCCAAGGCGTCTCGCAAATCTTGACATATTCTTCATACACCGCCGCGCCATGCTCTTGCAGCAACAAGCGCTTTGCTTCTTCCGATGCCACCGGATCATAAGCCTTAACACGGCAGCCGGCAGCGATGAGTTCGCGGATCAGGATCAGGCTCGGCGCTTCCCGCATATCGTCGGTATTGGGCTTGAACGACAGGCCCCACAAGGCGATGGTCTTGCCTTTCAATGCTTCGCGTCCTGCAAAGTGACGGCAGATCTTCTGGAAAAGCACATGCTTTTGTGCCTCATTGACCTGCTCGATGGCATCGAGAATCTTCAGGCCGCGTCCATGGTCGCTGGCCGTTTTGAGCAGAGCCTTGACGTCCTTGGGGAAGCAAGAGCCGCCGTATCCCATGCCGGCATAAAGGAAGTGCGGACCGATGCGCGGGTCGGAACCGATGCCGTGGCGCACGGCTTCAATGTCGGCGCCAAGGATTTCCGCGAGATTGGCAAGTTCGTTCATGAAGCTGATGCGGGTGGCGAGCATCGCATTTGCCGCATACTTGGTCAGCTCCGCGCTGCGCACATCCATCTCGAACAGCTTGTCGTGATTGCGATTGAACGGTGCGTACAACTGACGCATGATTTTCGTTGCACGCGCCTCGTCGCTGCCGACCACGATGCGGTCCGGGCGCATGAAGTCACCCACCGCAGCACCTTCCTTGAGAAACTCGGGATTACTCACCACGGAGAACTCGATCGTTGCGCCGCGCTTCTTCAGTTCCCCCTCGATCTGGGTACGCACGGCATCGGCTGTTCCTACCGGGACCGTCGATTTGTCCACCACGACGACAGGTTTCTGAATACGCTGTCCGATGCTGCGTGCTGCGGAAAGGATATGCGAAAGATCGGCACTGCCGTCTTCATCGGGCGGTGTGCCGACTGCCAGGAAAATGACATCGCCGTGTTCGATCGCTTCGTCATAGCTGGTTGAAAAGAGCAGGCGACCGGCGGCATGGTTGCGCGCTACGACCTCATCCAGGCCGGGCTCATGAATAGGGATCTGCCCCGATTTGAGCATGCCGATTTTGCGCTCATCCAGATCCAGGCATAAAACAGTATTGCCGACATCTGCGAAGCAGGCTCCCGACACAAGACCGACATATCCGGTACCAATGATTGTGATTTTCATTATCTAGCTCCCTTCGAATCCGGGTTAATGGAATGATGTATGCAAATTTATAAAACAGTACTGCAACAAGGCGGTCTCGGTTTGATTATTCATCCATGCACTCAAGACGGTTGATTCCTCAGGAATGATTCAAACATCAACAAGGACCAGATTGCGGCGCTGTGGTCGCTTCGTCCCGATTGATGCTGTTCGACGAGTTCGGAAACGAAACGCATGTTGAATATGCCTGTCTCCGCCATTCTTGCGCCGGTCAACGCTTCACGAACGCGTTGGCGCAAGGGGCCTCTGAACCAGCTTGCAAGCGGGATCGAAAACCCTTTCTTTTGGCGATAAAGAATATCGCCGGGTAAAGACGGCTCCAAGGCTTTCTTGAAAATGAATTTTCCTTCCGAGCCCCGCAATTTATAAGACGAGG
>Ga0070660_100000709_pt1 | contig 22037 bp, 14 predicted proteins | sample KBSC33metaG_FD_64670 | JGI IMG/M metagenome (GOLD analysis project Ga0070660, IMG submission 64670) | Corn rhizosphere microbial communities from Kellogg Biological Station, Michigan, USA - KBS C3-3 metaG | ecosystem: Host-associated > Plants > Roots > Rhizosphere > Soil ... | reverse complement strand
ACCCCATTTGGAACCTGAAATTGCCCAACACATCACCCGAAGCACGCTTTTCCATTTCCTGCCATTGTTGTAAAGTACTATCAACACTGCTGTTAACTGACAGCGGCCCTTCCAGGTTATTCTCAAGGGCAATAATGCCTTGTGCAAACGCTTCTGTATAATCAGGCCCAATAAACAATCTTGCATAATCACGAAGTGTTTCTACTATCGGAGTTGTGGGATCCCAATCCTGGCCGCTCCAAACAAATTTATTTACATCATCGTTGATTCCTTCGGAATAACTGATGCTTCCATTTGCATACTTTGCAAAAACATTTTGAATCTTCTTTTCCTGGGTTGGCCTTGGATTATAACACTCACGGCCCAACGTAATAGCATAAGCGAGATCCCAATGTGGTATCGGGTACTGGCAACTTAAGCTGTGTGTAATATCAGGATACCTTCTTATTGGAATATCTTTATTTACAAGTTGGCGCACTTGCTGAATAGGCTCTTTCACCCACGGGCCAAACACCACACCTCCAAACCACGGATATTTGCGGTTGACTTCTTTGTAAAATGCGTCATACCATTTTTGCGATGGGCGAAAGACCTGTGGCGAAACCCATATTTTAGCATGGGGATGATACTGATGCAGAACCACAGTGAGCTTTTTTAGCCATGCAAACAAAACACCGGGCTGCAAGTCGCCGGGGTCCCCGCCCGGGACAAAAAGATCATTTAGCTTAGGCAATACTTTAAACACATTAGCCGCTTCATTTAACTCTTTCTGAATTGAATCGGGGGAAGTATAATTGCTACCCATATTTGGATACCACATCCACACATCAAGCCCATATTTTTCACAAATACGCGATTGCTCCGCAATCATTTTAATAGCCGGAAGCTTCATGTGGCTGTTAGTAAAATCATCATCTGTATTAGGCGGCATCACCTCAATACTATTGGCGCCAAAAAGCGCAAGGTCCCTTATATAATGATCGAACTGATCGACTGTCCACGCATCATAAGCATTTGTTTTCGGCCGGTAGCCCAACTGATGTCCGCGGATCGGATAAGCAGGCGTGGAAGAAATATTCAAATTTTCGGGTACAAGTATCTGGCCGCGGCGCATTTCCATTTTGCGCAGCAGGTATCCAACACCATATAATGCCCCACGCTCATCAAACCCTGCAATAATGATGGTTTGTTCATCTTTGAGAAAAGTTATCTTATATCCGTCTTTGCCGGTTGGAGAAAGTTGATTCAAAGATGTATAAAAAGCTTTTGGCAAAGCGCCTTCTTCTTTAGTGATGCAGACTACGATGAGCGGGTTGCCTTGTGTATTGAGGTTGGGGGCAATCGGTAAAAGGATATTGCTATGTTCCTCTATTACCTGTTGCAGAACCACAACAGCTTCCTTCAACTGTGCATTATTTTGCTCCGGGCAGAAAATCATCGCGTGCGAGAAGTCTGCCTTTTGTGCAAATGCAGGTTGGTAAATAAGTATCCACAAAAAAGCCGGTAGTATAAATTGCTTTAAGCGCATTGCTGACACTATTAATCATTGTTAATTGGCTACTACTGCTTCAGTAACCATACGTCACAAATTTTTGATTTTTGACGCCAGTTAATTTTTGATTCTTCAGGCTCATCAAATGTAACTTCGATTTTGCCATCGCACACATACTTAACCGGCACTGGGAATTCTTTAAATTCTTCAAGGCCTTTATTATAAACAGTTGGACTAACCCTCTCTCCGTCAATCCGCAATAAAGCTTCTCCATAACCGGCAATCCGTATTATATAATGTGCTTTAGGGTCAAGATCTTCATAAACCAATTTGGGATAATTTTGAAATAATTGCGTAGACAAGCGCTTTCGGCTCATTCCATTGTCCCACCAGGCTACGTCTGTTGCATCGTCTGACCAGGTTTGAACGTGTGGCTCTTTAGATATATCTGAAATATCGTCGTAATAGCTTCCGGGGCCCGGGTTCTCCCAGGTAGCGATAATTTTCAGGCGGTCAAGCTTTTCCACTTCCGCATTCATCTTCCGAATTTTTGCAAACTCATCAGATAACCACCAACGGTTATTTAAAGGATAATCAAGAAAATCAAGAATCGCACCCCGCTCTTCCCCACTTGCATTGTATTTTTTCACACTTGTTTGCATGCCGATTGATTCAAACAAAGCAGCACAATAGTCAACAATTTTTTGTCTCAATTCAGGATAAACAGGATTTTTATCCGCTTCATTTACGATTGCCAAAGCGCTATCCATGGCTTTATCTGAACCAATTACAGCCGCCTTTTCAAGCACCGCATTTGCTTTTATTTCAAGTCCTTGCTCATATATTTTTCTGCGCCGCGTATAGGTGTCATAATAACACCGCATCACAAGCTGCTGCCAGCGCCAGTTATTTTTTAAGCCGGGATTTTTTAATTCAAGATTCTGCCAAAAAGCAAAGGTTGTTTCTATCGCCCCATTTACTTCTACCGGACCCACCCAGTTTCGCTCAAGCGCTATAATACCATTCGCTGCAGGAGTTGCCAGTGAAGGGCCGAAAAAGTAACGGGCATATTCTTCTATAATGGTCGAAACGTTTTTATTGGGGTTCCAGGCCAATTGACTCCAGACAATTTTATTTACATCATCATGTACGCCATCCGAATAGGAAATAAACCCATCAGTGAAAGGAGCGTAACGGTTGTGAATTTTTGCGTAATAAAATGGTTGCGGGTTACAAACTTCACGCCCTTCAGTAAGCGCATAAGCCTGGTCCCAATTGAGTACCGGGTACTGGCAACGAACCGTATGTGTAATGTCGGGGTAAGAAATGTGCTTATATTTTGCAGGCAACCTGAATCGTGTTTCTGCAAGATCGGGGCTGGAAGGCCCTGTTACTACACCGGTAAGCCATTCGGGGTTATTCTCATCCAGGTATTTATAAAAATAATCCACCTGCGAATTATTAAATCCTTGTAAGGAAATCCATACATCGGCCTTGGGATGATACTCTTTAAGTTCAAATGCGATTCGTTTAAGAAAAGGCATTACATATTTTGGATCATTGTCGCCGGGATCACCTCCGGGGAAAAAAACACCGTCAAGCCTCGGGCATTCCTTATAAAATTCAGCATGTCTCTTCACCTCGGCTTCAAACTTAGCTTTGTCCGACAGGTCAACATCGGCAGGAGTCCAGACCCAATAATCAAGCCCGTAATCATTGCATATTTCGCTCATCCTGCGATTCATCTCTTTGCGTGGCACTTTCATATTAGGCCCCGGCGCATCATCCTGGAATGGGATATTTTCAATACTGTTTGTTCCAAACAATGCAAGCTCGCGTATGTACTTTTCAAACTGGTTTACCGTCCATGCATCCCAGGAGTTAGCCGTGTTGCGATAGCCGAGTTGGTGCCCGCGGATTGGATACACAGGCGATGTAGCTATCTCATTTATCTTATTGAATAATATCTTTTTTTTCGAAAGTTCTGCCGTTCGAAGAAAATCGCCGATGGCAAAAATTACTCCTCTTTCATCTGCGCCAATCAGCCATAGAACATCTTTCCCCTTCGATTGGGTAAGCACAATCCTGAAACCTTCGGCTTTCATTTCCGGAAATACTTCCCCGGTTCTTTTTGGCAGAGGCAACCCGTTAATTTCATTATCTTTTATTGATGCCAAAACAATAACCGGAGTATTTTCCAATTTTGAGATAAGCCGGAGATTAATAGAAGTGCGTTGGCCTACCTCCTCCTGCAAAACCCGTATCGCTGTTTCTCTTACGGGATGCGCTATTGTTGAAGAAGCAATAATGGAAGCTTTGCTTAAATCTACTATTTGCGCTGATGAAAAACCCGGATGGAAAATTAAAAAAGAAAGAAAAATTGTTTTGATGAATTTATTCATAATTGCGGCTATAAAATCTAATTTGTGTTTGCACAGTCTGCTTTGTGCTTTGTTTATTTTATTTTATAATATACATTAACCGCCCAAACATTTGTTTCTCTCATTAAAATCAAAATCTCCATTATTTATTCTTTTACTGCTGAAATTAAATAATCTACCATGCGGCCTTTCTATATTATTCTATTACTTTATTTTTTTAAGTTCTTCTAATGTCCACGGTTTAGTGCGGCCTTTCATTTCTTCCCTCATTTTCTTTACCTCATCGCGTTTTACGATTGGTGAAGTATTTTTTTTGCTGGCAGATTTGTTGCCGAACTGGTATCGGGCGTAGCTTAATACGTCAGCAATCCAGCCGTCACTGTTCGCCGCCATTGAGGGCATCTCACTGGAATATGTTTTTCCTTCCACCGGGCCGGTTAATCCGCCCAATAAAATCCGGATTGCCATATATTTTTCTGAGAATTGCAATGGATTGGCTCCCACAAGTGGAGGAGCAGCCGTAGTACCATTGCCAGTCGCCACTCCTTCTCCGCTTGGGCCATGGCAGTTAGCACATAGCGACCTGAAAGTGAGCGCTCCATCGAGTATTTTATTTTTATCATTCTGAGCCATACCGCCAAGCCTGCTTGAAAGTGTTTTTACTATTTCGTTTTTATCAAGCGCATCTTTGGCAGCCACAATCATTTTATTATCTGAATTGTCCTGAAGTACTTTATTCACTATTGCCCTGGCCTTATCTGATTGACTTTGATACATTGACAACAGTACCTGCACACGAACATCATAGCTTGGATCATTTTCAAGTTTGGCAACTTCATCTATCATTTGGCTGTCATTTTTCTTTAGGTATACTTCACTAATCCATACAGCGGTTTTTCTTACCTGCGGATTTGGATCATTCAAAGCCTGAATAAGCGTTCCTTTATCAATTGAATTCAATCCTTCCAATGTCCACAACGCATGTATGCGTGCCAGGTGACTGGTATCATTACCCGAAACTCCCTTTTGCTCTGTGGCAATGGATTTCAACGCAGGTACCACTGACAGGTCGCCGCGAACAATAATTAGTTTTTGTGCATTATCACGCCACCAGCCATTAGGATGCCCCAGGTAAGTTAAGAGTTTTGTAGTAGACTCATCCAGCATGTCAGGTTTTGGGCCTCTTTTAATTCCATCATAAACTACTCTGTAGATGCGACCGCGTCCAATATTTTTTGCGAGGCCAAGACTATCTATTTTATTTCTAAGAAAAGATCCTGGTTTTGTCCAATTACCTTGCTGAATAATTCCGTGATACATATCCACAATATATAAATCACCATCAGGCCCCGTAGCGCTATTCACAGGGCGAAAATTCATGTCTGAGGACGAAATAAATTCTGAACTATCATAAGCATTTTTCATAAAGGTTTCCCCTTTTACATCATAAACTTTAGCCCTTCTCACTATTCTTCCAACAGGTTCGCAAACAATATAATCTCCTACGAAATCCTTTGGAAATCCATCACCTCTGTAAATGGACTGGCCGCTGCAAGCCGTAAAATGATTCAGTGTATTATTTGGACGAAGTCTTTCATTTCCACCCTGAACATCGGGAGTAGCGATAATAGGCCATACTGCGTCAAAACCAGGGGCTAACTGATCGGGCAAGTTAAGGTCTCCATAAACAGGATTGATTTGAAAACCCAAAGCAGGCGTTTCTCCTCCGGCGCTGGAGAAAAATAAACGCCCGTAATTATCATGCGTTAAGCCCCACTGACCATCAACTCCGCTGGGAATACTGTCTACCTGCAAAGTGCCGTTGGTATAACGAAAACGAACAGGGTCATAAGTCATGTACATCCAGTTGTCCAGGTTCCAATCAAGCCCGCTTCGCTGATGTTCCATGTTATCGTCGCTGGGAACGTATTTGTCATTTTTGTAAACTATTTTCTTTACATCTGCTTTTCCATCACCGTTAGTATCAGTATAGCTGGTTATCGTGATTGAACCAGTCTCATTCACCAGCAACGAATTTCCTACGCTTTGCATCATTCTTGGCAATAAAAGACTATCAACGAATACCGTGCTTTTATCCATTTTCCCATCATTATTTGTATCTTCCAGTAGCATTATCCGGCTCCAGGGAAGCCGTTCGCCTGTTGCATCGGCATCTTCCATATAAGTAAGCATTTCCGCCACATACATTCTGCCATTACCATCCCAGGTAATAGCCACAGGCTCTTTAATCATAGGCTCGCTGGCCACTAATTCCATGTGGTATCCTTTAGGAAGATACATGGATTTCAGGCTTTCTTCAGGAGATAAATAGGCAGGAGATGGATGTGGATTAAAAACCGGTTTTTTATAATTTTCATCGCTGGTACATGTAAAAACAATTATTGACAAGACCATCAGGACAATAACCTGTAATTTAATTTTCATGCTAATTATTGATTGTGCGTTGTAGTTATTATTTTTCTTTAGTTTACTTTAAGATTACCATAATGCTTTGTTCCCATAGCATATTCTATCCCACCGAGGATATGTCGCAGGTAAAGAGGATCAGTATAAGATTCTTCGACGTGGCCTAATTCGGTATAAAATGCCCGGCCTCCATCATATTCATGATACCAGGCCATTGGGTGATATCCCATCGGCTTAATTTTTCCAAGATCATAACTTTTTTCATCAATAGTGATGAGCACATGCAGATCCTTTGCCATCCACTTAAAACTGTACCATTCATCTTTACGTATCCACGGGTTGGGAAGGTGCTTTGTAGCAATATTTTTGCGATCCACAATGTTTAATGTAGCAACCTGTTGTGCAGGATGACCTCCAAAATAAGCGCCTGAAAGATTGCCATACCATTGCCAGTTATATTCACAATCCGTAGCGGCATGAATTCCCATATAGCCACCTCCTGCTTCAATATATTTTTTGAATGCTTCCTGCTGTTCATCATTTAATACATCGCCTGTTGTACTTAAAAATATGATAGCTTTATATTGTTTCAGATTTTTATCATTAAATTTTGCCGCATCAATGGTTGTATCTACGTCAAAATTATTTTCCGCACCTAATTTCTGTATTGCTACGATACCATTTGCAATTGACTCGTGGTGGTAGCCGGCAGTTTTGCAAAACACAAGAACCCTGGGATTTGGCTTTGCCAAAACGGAATTTGTACTAAAGGAAAATAAGGCCATCAGGATTATCAAAATTGAAATTTTATGAAAGCTGTTGTTTTTTGTTTTATTTTTCATTGTTTTATTATTTACTAATTAATGTTTAAAATCTGAAGTCTTATTATTTTCTGGCAAGATATTTTTATATACCTTCTGAAAGCAAATACAGTAAGGCTTTCATCCAACAAAAATATTTCAAGTTTGCCTTCGGCAAATTTATTTTTTACCACTAAGATTCAAAGAGCACAAAGATTTTTTTCTACGAAAAAATAAGAAAAAACGAAGTTTTTCTTTGTGTCCTTTGTGACTTTGTGGTAAAACCTTTTTGGTTCTGGCTTGTCCAGGTTAGGGTTTAAAAAAGTTTGGTGGAAGTCAAAGGTCGCGGTTACGCTTCAATAACAAAATACAAATTTGCATTAAAAGTTGGTTTACTGTAAATGCTTTTTTAATCATAAGTTCATGTTCCTGCAACCTGAGTTATTGGAATTTTATTACTTTTTTTCTTTTTAGATCTCATATAAATAAATAGAAAAAGAAAAGCAAATATCAATGCTAACGGGATAATATTGGTAGCCATGACCACCTGCGGACCGGCTGCCAGTTGCGCTTTTGCATAATCAGCCGCTTCACTTGTGCCTGCGGCAGCAGAACGATACGTATCAATATTAGCGCCGGCGGGCAAGACTGCCGCTATAAGATTATCGTAATAACCACCCATAAAAAACATATATATTGACACAGCAAACATTCCAGCTCCTCCCAATAAATTAATTCCTAATGCACCGGATTTCGGAATATTTTCTGATACAAACCCCAGCATCGTAGGCCAGAAATAAGCTACGCCAATACCAAAAATGATCGCCCCAATAAATATGGCATCTCCGCTTAAGGTTCCTAATAAATAAATTCCAAGAGTTGAAACAATCGCAGACATCAGCAATAAACCTGAAGGAGATATACGATGTACCACAGGACCGGCAACGCTACGGGCCAATGCCTGTACCGCAGCCACCAGCGCCAAAACCAATATGGCGCTTTTGGTCACATTTTGCAGCAATACACCTACCCATTGGTTTGTGAAGAGTTCTGTTATGGCCGTGCCTAACATGCAGATGAATAAAAATAAATAGAGGGGATTTAATATCGCTTTATACATATCTTTTGTAGATACCCCGGAAGACACGCGTTCTGTAACCGGAAAATCGAGCCTGAAAAATAAGTATCCATAGACAATAGTAGGAATCAACATGGTAGCTACCTGCAATTCCCAGCCCCAACCGATGTTTGCAAAACCAAAAGAAACGAGTGTGCCGATAACGATCCCCGCCGGAAACCAAAAATGGAAATGATTTAATTTAGTTGTTTTATTTTGAGGATAAATTGAAGTCACCAGTGGATTACAGGCTGCTTCTACCACTCCATTTGCGATTCCTATAAACAAGGTAGAAATATACAAACTAAAAAAGCCTGTCGAAAAAATCGTAAAGATAATTCCAATCAAATGAAGGATAAACGCCAGTAATAATAAGCGTTTCATCCCAACAATATCCACAATCATTCCGCCAACAATGATTGCCAAAGGGAAGCCCCAAAAAGCAGTGCCCGCTATCAATCCCATTTGCTTACCATCCAAATGAAACTGGACCATAAGTGCATTCATAGTTCCTGCCCGTATGCCAAATGATAAAGAGGTAACTAATAATGCAAGGCAACTTGCGACAAATAATTTGTCGGGCTTGATTGTTTTTTCCATAACTGTTTTATTAGGATTTTTTAAAATGGTAATTGATAGAATACTATTTATATTATAATTTCACCGGTTCCTCATAAAGTTCTAAACAGCTATTTAGAAACATCAGAATAACACTTACGGCTATTGACTGATTGGTTGTCAATTTTCTTCTAAAAAGCCATGTTATTTTATTTCTTTAAACTGAAGATTCCTGAAAGCCACTCTCATAATATGGCCGGCATGTATTTGTAAACCAATTAAACCTGATGCTTTGCGATTGGTGGTATCATTGTCTGTCACATCACACATCAAAATGCCATTGACGTAATGTTGTAAATGATTTCCCTTTGCTACAATACGGAGGGAATTCCAGCCATCATGTATCAATGTTTTTAAAGAGTCTGCACTGCCGAAAGAACCTGTCACCACTGATGGCGGCCAGGCATTGTTTTTAGCAAGCGCTTGTATAGATTCCGTTACTACAGGAAGCGTTACTTTCTGTCCGCGAAATGCAATAATGCCTCTTCCACGCTCTTCATAATTTTGACCGGTATATGTATTGGCGCCATCAATGTCAAACTGGTAACCTCTTAAACCATAGGGAACGCCTTCCACTTCTTCACTCCGATATTGAATACCACTATTGCCATCCGGCGAAATTTCATATTCCCCGGTTAGTTCGAAATCAGACGGTGTTCCTCCTTTCCATATCAGGAAAGAATTGGCTTTGAGTGGTGTGGATGTGGCGGTGACCTGTCCTACAATTGCGCCCTCTTCTACATGCCATACCGCAGTATCTCCTTCCCATCCGGTAAGCGTTTTCCCATCAAATATTGATACAAAGCCTGCCGAATCTTGTGTAGCTACTTTGGCTTGATCACCATCCCCACTGTGGGTTTCTGACGATTGGCAACTGCTAAAGACCAGGCAGGCTGATAATATCGAAATAGAAGATAAGTTCCTGATAGATTTTACATTTTTGTACATGGCTATGATTGATTGGTTAAATAATTTTTTATTTTAATTTTTATTATTGAAAAAATTATACTGCCTTCGAATAGGAATCCCAAATAACGGGACAAGTTGTATAGTGATTTTTATTTGAGCTTTCAGCTCAAACACTTTTTGCCGCGAATTACTCGAATTTCCACGAATTAAAATTTGTTATCCTATTCTCAACCTGGTTCAACTTTATACAGCACCCGTATCCCGCCAACTTCTACTCGCTGCTGATTCGAGAACAGCTTCGCAAACCTGCTGGGTTTCAAAGGCCTCTTTAAAAGTGGGCGAACAGGCTTCGCCCGTTTCCAGGCTTTTAAAAAAATCGGCTGCCTGGTGGACAAACGAATGTTCATACCCGATACTCAAACCCGGCACCCACCATTTATCCATATAAGGATGATCGCCATCTGTTACATGAATGGAACGCCAGCCGCGTAATTTTGATTCATCTGAATGATCAAAATATTCAAGGCGGTTCAGGTCGTGAAGATCCCAGCGAATAGAAGCATGTTCTCCGTTGATTTCAAAAGTATAAAGCGCTTTGTGTCCGCGCGCATAACGGGTAGATTCAAATAATCCCAGCGAACCGTTTTTGAAATGACAATGGAAAATACATGCATCATCAATACTGACCTTTTGTATTTTTCCTGTTAATTGATGCACACGTTCTTTGATAAATGTTTCCGTCATGGCAGAAACATCTTTGATGCTTCCATTTAGCCAAATAGCTGTATCAATGCAATGTGCTAATAAGTCGCCTGTTACTCCCGAACCAGCCGCATCTGCATCCAGGCGCCACAGACCTTCACCGCCTTGTGGTAAATCAGCACTAATCGTCCAGTCCTGGAGGAAGTTGGCACGATAATGAAAAATCTTTCCCAGCTTACCTGAGTCTATAATCTGTTTAGCTAAAGTCACAGCCGGCAGACGCCTGTAATTGTACCAAACCGTATTTTTGACGCCAGCCTTTTCTACTGCTTCTACCATTCGTTGGGCTTCGTCCAGGTTCCGTGCGAGGGGTTTTTCAGTCAAAACCATCTTTCCCGCCTGAGCTGCGGATATCGCCATTTCCGCATGCATATTGTTGGGCGTACAAATATCTATCGCGTCAATGTCATCACGGCTAATCATTTTCTTCCAATCTGTTTCCACAGATTCGTAGCCCCACTGTTCTGCGAAGGCACGTACTTTGTCTTCGCTTCGGGAACAAACAGCTTTTAGTACCGGATGATATTCCAGTTCCGGAAAAAAATTTGGAACCCGGTTATAACCATTTGAATGGGTACGTCCCATAAAACCACATCCAATTAATCCAATTCTTAGTTCTTTCTTTTTTCTCATTATAATATCAGTTTAAATGCGATGAAAAATAATATTACAATCCTCTATTCTCATACCAACCGTGTGCCTGGCGTACTTTGACCATCGTTCCAAGAATATCATTCCAGGTTTGCTGTCTTGTCATTACCTCATTAGGAAACATGCATCCGTCCCAGCATATATGCCTTAGTTTTTTGGTTAGGTTGCCGTTTTCATCGCGAAGCCAATAACCGGCGTCATGAGGTATGTCCAGTTTACCATTCGGATCCAGCGCCTGGCAGTGACGGCCCGTCTTATCATGTGCTCCTGATCCGAAAACAGTTCCGTCATTCTGTGCTACATGGAAATCAATGGTCCACGGGCGCAGCGCATCAGTAAGCGTTTTGAGCGCCGCATGAAAGGTTTCTCTATCGTTCCAGTCAAAATCTTTAGGAAGTATCCTGTCTTCGGGGCTATTTACTCCGAGAAGATATAAAAGGGTATGTGCCATGTCTGCCTGGAAACCAATATTGGGGCGATTCACCGCTTCCAGCGTATCAACCATCGCCTTCCAGTTATGCATCCCACCCCAGCATATTTCGCCTTCCGCCGCCAGTTGTTCTCCATACTCATTTGCTGCATCACATGCTTCACGAAAAGTTTCGGCTATTAGTTTTGTATTATTAACAGGATCTGCAAGCCAGACATCGGGACTGCCTGCGGAGTCAATACGAACTACTCCAGAAGGCCTGATGCCCAATTCACGTAGTTTGCTTCCAAAGCGGCTGGCCTTGCGAACTACTTCTACAAAACGGGCACGGTCTTCTTTGCTGCCCATAGCAGAACCGCCGGTAGGAGGCCAGATGGGCGCTACAATGCTGCCGATTTCGAGGTTATAAGACGATACTTTTTCTGCCAGTTTTTTTATCTCATCGTCAGTGCTGTCAAGCTTTATATGATCATCAAAAAGATCAATATCAATACCGTCAAACTTTATTCCGTTTACTTCTGCTTTAGCAGTTAATTCAAGTAAAGTATCTAAAGAAATGATGGGTTCAGAACCATCACCTTTTCCTACAATGCCCGGCCAGGTGGCATTGTGAAGCTTAGGATAATTATTTTCATTCATATCAAAAACATTTTAGGATTTAAAAATTCATTCCAACTTTTGACAAACCTATAAGGTTTACCTCTCAATAGGTTCACCAGCTACTGACACAGTAAACCAACAATTATGTTCAATTTTCATTTTTCAAAAAACATTTTCAAAACACTATAAGGTTTTGCTACGCTCTGAAAGCCCGGCGGCAAACCTTATAGGTTCGCGAGTTACTAACACAGTAAACCAACAATTATTCTCAACTCCCATTTTTAAAGGAATAAGAATTTTTATTTCAATTCCAAATCAGGATTTTCAGGACCAAAATGTTTCAACATTACGATTGGATCCGTAGCCGATTTATTGACGATTGTAACGCCTTCTTTTGCAGCCTTTTCGCTGACAAAATATTCGTCATAAGTCAACTGTCCGTACCGGATAAGCGCCGGAGTTTCAACATCCCACACACCCATAGTTCCATGCCCCTGCATCATAATCATACCGTATGCCGCACTGTCTTTTATCGTAACACTTTTACCAGGTTGTACCGTTAATTCTTTCGCACTGAAGGCGTGTGAGCGATAGCATATCCAGTTTTCTATGTATCCTTCAGCGTGCATTTCTTCTACTGCTTTCACGGGCTTCGGATTCATAAAACGCGTTTCCAGGATATTCGGATTCACATTCAGTTCCCAATCTATCACTTCCATCAAGGCATCAAAGTTGCCTTTCTGATCTTCAGGTGTTCCATTCCACAATAATACTTCCGGAATAATCGCTTCGTTCACCAGCGATTGGTACATGGCAAACACATCTGATGCTTTTTGCGGTTCGTAAGTACACATACTTCCCGGCGCGTGCAACATGCCCGGTGGTACATCCCAGCCGGTACCCGGTTCAAGACGAAAAGCCTGTGAGAAATTAGTAATCTTGTTATCACCTTTCGTAAAGTTTACAAGGCACTCGCGGATTTGTTCTTTAGTGGTTCCGGGTGCAATGCCGAAAAAGGTATAAGGAAAATCACCACCGTGATTGTTGAGCTGCGGTGGAAAATAATAAGCTTCAGGCTTGCCCTTTTGCCCGATTAAAGCAGCCTTTTCATCATTGTGATGAATGTGGTGTGGCAGCGGTCCCATGTTGTCAAAAAACTTGGAATACATCGGCCAGCTTTCATATTCGTCCCATAAGCGCCGGCCAATCAATGCACCTTTTAATTCATCCACCGCATCCTTTAATAGCAACAATTCTTCCTTATCGCCATTTTTAAATACAATAAAACTCAACCCTTCGTGTTCACCCGTCAACGGGCCATTTTTAGCAGGCGTTGTAGAGGAAAACCATCGTTCGTCAATGCCGCCGCGTTCACCGCCCAGTACGTAATAATCATCAGGATGCAATTTGATTCTTCGCCCCGGGACGCAAAAAGAACGAGGTACCCAGTTGGGTGCAAGCCTCAAAATTCCTTTTCCCTGTTCTAATGCCTGTGATGCTAAATTTCCTTTTTCCATAGTTTCAAAAAAATTTGTTTTTAATTATGCCTTTTTTATAAATTGATTAATCTCTTCTTTATTATTTAATATCTCAATTTCCAGGTCGTATATTTTCTTTTCTCCCGGGGCTAATTGTAGGAGGGTTCCTTCCTGCCTGGCTTTTATCTGTCCAATGGGAGGATTCGTCCCCGGCTCCAATCCTGTCACATATTCTCCATTACCCCAATGTTGCCAGTTTGTTAGCCAGGGTAATTGATCCTTTTTAAACTTCATTACCATCGCCATTCCAAGCGACGCATTGTGTAATCCACAAAAGCAGCGATTATTATCATCCTGCTCTATGTCAATGAAAGCAACCTCCTCCCCGGCGCCATTATGCGATTTCATGGGGGCCGGACACTTGCGGAAATTATTTGATTCCCTGAATATTTTTTCTTTATTATCAGTACGGGAAGATTTCCATTTTCCCTTCCATATTATATCAGTTCCTTCATCCACCAATGGCCAGCCAAAATTGAAATGATACAATATCATGTGGGGAACCGTGGTATTCCCACGATTGGTTACTTCGTCATGAATGCGAATAACGGGCTTTCCAAGTGTTCCGGATATAGTTCGTTTCAATTCAAGGGAAGGGCCAAATATCTTCGTTTGTTTTACGCTACCCGTGATACTCATTTCCATTTCACCAACAAGAGGATCGGGCTGAATAATTGATTCAATCTCTGCCGGAATATTACTTATGGAACCATGAAGGCCCCGTTCTCCAAATTCATCAGATTCGGGACCTCCTATGTGAGTAAGGCCACAGGTAACCAGCAATCCTCCCCCAAATGTTCTTAACCAATCCAGCCCCTTGTCAGAAAAAGGCTGAGGAGCGCTAACGCCTAATCCACTTAACCAGGCAACGCTATGTTGGTTATAAAATGCATCCCCAATATCCATTGCCCTGTCAATAACTACTTTATACCGTAGCCCTGTTCCCGTATTTATCCATGCTATACGGCAACCACATCCTGAGCCATTATCAATTACAGAAGTTTCAATGCCTCCTATTTGCTTTGAATTGGATATTTTGCCTTTCCAGTTTTGAGCTTTCAACTTTATATTCTCCTATTAGTGTTTTGTCAACCACGAAGTGCTATTGCTAAAGTATCCCACAAAGACACCGGGAACACAAAGACAAATCCTTTGTGTACCTAGTGGCTTCGTCGGAAATCTGACAAGTTACGCATGACATAACATTAGTTTATTTAGATTTTTGTTTAAAAACTTTATTATTCTTATCGCCTCCTGACATCAGGTATGCCATCAGGTTTTTAAGATCTTCAGGATTCATACTGTTTATAAGTCCGGGAGGCATAATAGAAACATCTGAAAGTTTTGTAGATGATACGTCACTCTTCGGTACTTCCCTTAGCATCTCGGGGGCAAATGGATTTTGAGAAACATAATATTTATTATTATCCTCCCTGATGAGTCTTCCTATCACTACAGTTCCATTCTTTAAATAAAAATTAGTGGCTGCATATTGATCGGAGATGGTTTTGCTCGGTTCAATAATAGACTCAAGAATATCTTTGGCAGAGAAACGTGTACCTAATTGTGTGAGGTTGGGGCCAATGGAACCGCCTTCTCCGTTCATGGTGTGGCAGGAACTGCATGAGACTGAAATAAACATTCCGCGGCTACTGTCAAAATCTCTTCCCGACAAATCCTGCACATAAGGAAGCGCTTCTTCCACCGTCCAGCCTCTTCCCGGGCCTTTTGGCCTTATAGTATTATTAGCCAGGTGAATGCCGGATTGGTTTAAAAGCGATTTACCGGATAAACTATCGTAATAATTCATTTGTGCCTTTGGAACATTTTTCAACGCGTTCTTCCTGGCCAGATTAATATAACCCGTATAACTGTTGCCTCCCTTCTTTTCTAAGAAAGTATGAAAATATTTAAAATATTGCTCTCTTGTTTCTGGTGTCCATCCTGTTTTAACCGGACTTAACACTATCGCAAGATATATCTGCTGTGCCGGCGGACGATTGGCGAGCATGTTTGCTACATCCATTCCGTATTGCTGGTTGCGCAAGATGAGATCTGAGGACTGGGTAGCCGTTTGCTGGTAAGTAGTATCATCTTTTGAAACAGCCATCAGGGCAATCGTTTTGTTCACTACTTCAGGGTCTCCTATGTATGCAAGGACTTTACTTAATGAACGGTTTAATTCATTGGCAGCCGCAGGATACTTAGGTTCCAGGTATGAAATTAACTGCTTATTTTGGCCTGGATTCGGCGTTCCCATGCGGTAGAGCGTTACTTCAAATGCGCGTAAGAGATCTACTTTCTGAGATTCGGACAATGCATCATAATTGACCCCCATCAACGCGTTTAAAATTCCATCTTTTGCATCTTTATTACCGTTCCGGGCCAATGCTATCATCGCCTGGGTCAGCGCAACGGGATCTTTTTCTGCCAATGCTTTTGATTGCCATTCACTTACCGGTTGATGTTCTACCGCAATGCGTGCGGCATACCGAATGAACCGGTCAGTGTCTTTTAAATATGGCCACGCGATTGTAAGAGCTGTAGTATCTGGTTTTTCCTGGAAAGCTTCCAGTTGCTTCCTTATCTTCCGGGCTTCTACTACTTCGTTTGATTCCTTAGCCGGTGGCAATGGATCATTCTTCAGCGTATTATCTCCATAGTAAACACGGTAAAGATCTGATTCAATTCTACGGCCACCCGTAAGAAAATACATAGCCCCATCAGGGCCGATGGCGCCATCTGTTAATGGTAAGGGCGAACCGGAAATAAATTCTTCGGCTTTCGCGGTGTAGGATGATCCTTTCGGAATCAGGTCAAAATGATATATGATGCCATAGCTCCAATCAAAGGTGAAGAGGCCTCTGCGATATTTTTCGGGGAAACGGGCATTCATCCCACTCATCACGTTGGTAGGAGATCCCTGGCCAACATTAATTACTGCCGGCAAATTATCCGGATAGGCAGGTGACCATTTTTCATTATTTTCCCTATATCCATAATCGCTCCCGCTGGTTACATGATTTACGCGGATTGGCCGGTACCATGGCAGCCCCATATCCCATTCCATATCCGAATCAAAAGTAAACAATTCACCATCCTCATTAAAAGCCATATCAAAGGGATTGCGGTAACCGGAGCTAATCAATTCCCAATTTGTTCCTGCAGAATCAGTCTTTGCAATCCAGCCTCCCGGCGGTTCGCGATCGTTTCCAAATCCATTGGGATCTAAGAGCAACGGAAATAAATTATCCACTTTCCACGTATCTGGCAACCTGTAATTATCCATTTTTGGCAAATCGGTAAAATTTCCCGCGATTACATAAATTGATTTTTTATCGGGAGATAATACTGCATTATGAGGCCCATGTTCTCCCTCGCCATTAAATCTCTTTAACAAAGTAATTTTATCAAACTTATCATCACCGTTGGTGTCCTGAACGCGGTACAGACCGCTTGGCCTCGTAAGGGTATCACCTTCACCTTCATCATTCACAGTTACATAAAGGCTGTGAAACGCGTACAGCAAACCATGCGCTAAACCGATTTTTACTCTTGCTTTGGAAGTATCTCCCGGCATCTTGACATCAAGTTTTTCTACAATTACTTTCTCCTTGGAAGTATCATATCCGATGGGAGGTATCGTAATTCGATACAAATAGCCATATTGATCAGATGCTATCATTCTTCCTTTATCGTCAAAGGTCATAGCTACCCATGAACCCTGGTCATTATCACCGGGGCTGTACAAATGCTCCGCATGAAATCCATCCGGCAATTTTAGTTTGGCAATTTTAGGATCCACATTCTTTTTTTCTGAAGCTGATTGATTACAGGAAGTTCCTATAATAATAAGAACTAAAAATTGAAGCAGTAGTTTTACAGATTTGTTCCTGGTTAAATTCATCTAATAACAATTTTTAAAAAGATTATATAATATAAATACTCTCCTGATTTAACGCGGTTTGCGTGGACAATAATCCGGCAATCTACCGCCGGCAGTGTCCCACGACTCATTTTTATAACGTTCAATTTCAGATAAATCAATCATAAATATATCCATGAAATCCTCATCAGAATTCAAACAAAATCGAAATGTACCGTTGGTAAATGTATTTAAATTCTTTTTTACAACTGTCCTGCCCCTTCTGACTTCAGCAAAGAGAAGAATAAAGAAAAGCTTTCCACTTATCTTTTATTATAAAAAATAAATAATTAATCTTTAAAATAGCCTCTTTGTTCCAAAATACATTTATTCGATAAAACTCCTTTTACTGTAGTTTTTACCAAAAAAATATTTCCACTTTCCGGGTACTTTTTTAGTTCTTCTTCTTTCATATTTTCACGGGCAGTAGTAATCATTAAGTAGTCAAGATTATCTCCCACAAAAGCGCAGGAAGAAACCTGGGGAACGGGTACTTCAATCCTGTCCATCAACTGGCCGTTATGCGGGTTCCACCGGCATACACCAAATCCTCCCCAATGGGCAATCCAAAGCATTCCTTCCTCATCTATAGCCATGCCATCAGGCGATCCCATTTCAGCAGGTATTGAAATTACTTTTTTTTCGAAAATAATTTCTCCTGTTTTTTCTTCAAAAATAAAAGATTGGACAGCCTGCGTCGGGCTGTCAATATAATATAACCGCTTATTATCTAAAGACCATACTATACCATTTGAAATGGTGCAATTTCTTATTTTTTTATGAACCTTCAAATCAGCATCAATGCAATATAAAGCGCCTGCCTCTTCCTTATGTTCGAGATGCATCGTTCCCACCCATAGCCTGCCAAGTGTATCACATGCACCATCATTGCACCGGGTTTCAGAACCTGTTTCAACGTCAGTCAACCATTCTACCTTCTCCGTTTCTAAATCGAACCTGGCAATTTTAGCATCTAATGCCAGGAGCAATTCATTTCCTTCTCCCTGCAGAACAAGCGTAAGCCTGTAATTAAATTTCCAGTCCCGTGTTGTTCGTTGTACCCAATTATATTCATACAAAACACCATTTTCAATATCTACCCAAAAGCAGCATTTTCGTTCTGCATGCCACAATGGACTTTCACCAAGAATACATTTTGATTCATAAAATACATCTGCTTTTCTATTCATAAGGTTGATAGTTTAGCAGGCCAATATTGCGCTATTTTTTTTCTTAAAAAAGATACGCTTCTTTCTAACTGATCCATTCCATCTACGCCATCTTCTATACTAATCCAGCCATCAAACCCCACTTCTTTCAGAATGGAAAAAATGGCATCATAATCATTCAATCCTTTTCCAATTTCTCCATGACTTAACCGTTTTGCATATCCCTCATGACCACCTTCTTCTTTTCGGAGATCTTCAATCGTTCCATATTTAAGATAGCGGTCACTTGCATGCATAGTAACTACTCTATTAGCTACACGCTTCAATAGTTCAATAGGATCTTCCCCGGCGATATACGTATTGCTCGGATCATAATTGACACCAAAAAAGGGATGATTCAAACTATCAACAAGCTTGCAAAAGACATCCATTTTTTGAGCAAATTCAGGATATTGCCAGAAATCATCTTTATAATGATTTTCCAGAATGAGCGTTATGTTGCGATCCTGTGCGTAAGGCAAACAGGCTGAAATACAATCTGCTGCTAATTTTACGCCTTCATCTATAGACAGTTCAGGCCGCTTCTGCCCCGAAAGTACACGACAGTAAGAGCCTCCTAAAGCTAAGGTCATATCTATCCATCTTTTCTGCTTTTCAATTTCTTTTTGCCGGAATGCCGGGTCAGGATTTGTAAAATCCGGCGAGCAGCACATCATGGGGATTGATTTACCGTGGTCTTCAACCTGTTTCCGAAACTTCTGCCAATTACTTTCATCTCCCATTTCCAGGAAACCTGCATACCATTCCAGTCCTTCAACATCCAGCTTCACGGCCAGTTCTATCCATTCAGATACACGCATGCTGCCATCCTTACATAATGCCTGCATAAAGGCTTTTGGAAATACTGCTAACCTGGGCATAGAGAGTTTATATTATTTTAAATAAGAAGCCACGATCCGATAGCTATCGGATTGCACCAATTAACACGCCTGCCTGACTGCGCCAAGCAGACAGGAATTTTTTTTCTACTCTATCGACGAAATCGTTATTATTTATTTCTTTTAATTATACGATACAACTTAAGCGCTTAATTGTCATTATTTAATAGTCGTTGCGTCTTTGGGTGGATTACGTCCGATAAAAGGATGTTGTTCCAGGTCCACAACCTGGCCGCTTATAGGGCCGCTTTCATCAGCAAGCCAATAAACGGCGGCAGCCGCAATTTCTTCCGGCCATAAAATACGGCCCGCAGGTGCATACACGGAAGGAAGATCTTTATACCAGTCTTCAGAAAGTCCGTGATCTTTTTTTCGTTGCTTTTCAGTTTCAGTTAGTACCCAGCCCGGATTGATTTGGTTTACGCGAACCCCATTTTCGCGATGCAAGGTGTCACCGAGATTCCGGGTCATGGTCATTAATGCACCTTTGGAAACACTATAAGCAAAAAGGTTTGGTTCGCCGCTCCAGGCATTTACCGATCCTATATTTAATACACAACCGCGTTGTGCTGCTAAATGACTTAAGGCGGCTTTAATAAGTTCGAATGGTGCGATAGTATTCACCTCCAAAACTTTTTGAAGAAACGATTTATCAGTAGTATGAATGTTAGAAGAAACAACCATCGCAGCATTGTTTACAACAGCATCCAGTTTCCCAAAAGATTTTATTGCAAGGGCAACGAGCCGTTCGGGAGCACCATCCTTACTTATGTCTTCAATATGCAATACCGCTTTATCTTCCCCCAATTCTGCAACCACTTGTCTTCCCCAATTTTCTTCAAGGCCATGAATGACAACACGGGCGCCTTCTTTTACGCATCTAATCGCGATGGCTTTGCCTATGCCGGTAGTGCTGCCTGTAACGATAATAACTTTATCTTTTAATCGCATATTTATTTTATTAAACCGGTTTGAGTACACTTTTTACAACTTCGCCTTTGTGCATTTTTTCAAATGCTGTATGCCATTCTGTAATTGGCCAAACTCCCCCTATAATCGGCTTTACGTTTAATTGTCCACTTGAAAGCAATGCAATAACACGTTCCCACATTGGCCAGTTATGGCTAAAACTTCCCTGGAGGGTTATATTTTTTTGAACCAAAGGATCGAGAGAAAATCCCAATGGCTGCGGACCCCAACCTACTTTTGTAATTTTTCCGTTAGGCCTTACGAGTTGCAGCGCAATTTTTAATGTCATACTCGCACCGGCTGCGTCAATGACACAATCTGCTCCCAGTCCATCGCGCTTTTTAGCCCAGTCGGTTGCATTTCCAATGATGCTTTCGCAACCATATTGTTCCGCAATCGCCAAACGATGCCTGTCTGCTTCCAATCCCACGACAGCCACTTCTGCGCCACAAAGCCTTGCCATGGCTGCGCATAATATGCCTATTGTACCCGGTCCAAGAACAATAACACGGTCGCCCGGAGTAATACGTGTGTTAGCTACTACTGCACTATAAGCTACGCAGCAAGGCTCTGTAAGGCACGCTTCTTCAAACGGAATTTGATCAGGAACTAAATGTAAACAACGTGCCGGAACTTTGACAAAACGGGTCATAGCACCATTTACGCCATATCCAAATCCTTTGCGGGTAGGATCAAGGTTATACAACCCGGTCTTTGACATAGGATTGTTACTATCAATAACAGCCGCAGTTTCACTTACCACTCTGTCGCCTTCTTTCCATTTCGTTACTTTACTACCGATTTCAACAATATGTCCGCCGAATTCATGCCCTAATACAACAGGATAATTTACCGGCCAGCTATGATCGGCAGTCCACTGATGAAGGTCGCTGCCACATACGCCCACATTGGAAACTTCGAGAAGCACATCCTCTTCGCCAATTGCGGGTTTATCAATCTCCCTGATTTCTACGGAGCCTTTTTCTGGGGCAAAATTTACTACTGCTGCAGATTTCATTATTCTAATATTGTTTTATTAATTTCACAAATTGGATTAGCCACCAATTTCACAAATTGACACGAATTTTTTAATAAATTGTGTCATTCTGTTAATTTTTATATGAATGGATTTTTGCGCAAATAAGGCGCAATGAACTTTCCAAATCTCCACCTGCCGTTTTGAAACTATCGCCGTCAATTGTGAGAGGTGCGCCCAGTACCACTAAAGGAGCGCCATATTCAGGACATTTAATAGCCTGATCTAAACTAAGGCCTCCCACTGCCTGTACGGGAATGTTCACAGCTTGTACT
>Ga0070660_100000704_pt1 | contig 22118 bp, 18 predicted proteins | sample KBSC33metaG_FD_64670 | JGI IMG/M metagenome (GOLD analysis project Ga0070660, IMG submission 64670) | Corn rhizosphere microbial communities from Kellogg Biological Station, Michigan, USA - KBS C3-3 metaG | ecosystem: Host-associated > Plants > Roots > Rhizosphere > Soil ... | reverse complement strand
TTTCGCGCCGTCGCCGACGTGGATCGGTCCGAGAATCTTCGCGCCCGCCCCCACCACGACGCTCCTGCCGAGCGTCGGATGCCGCTTGCCCTTGTTCCACGACGTTCCGCCGAGCGTAACGCCGTGATAGAGCGTGCAGTCGTCGCCGATCTCGGCGGTCTCGCCGACGACCACCCCCATGCCGTGGTCGATGAAGACACGCCGCCCGATCCGGGCGCCCGGATGGATCTCGATGCCCGTCGCGAAGCGGCTCCAGTGCGCGAGCCAGCGGGCGAGCCAGCGCAGGCCCGCGCGCCACGCGGGGTGCACGACCGACCGGTGCCAGACGAGCGCGTGCAGCCCCGGGTAGCAGGTCAGCACCTCCCACGTCGTGCGGGCGGCGGGGTCGCGCTCGAACACGACCCGGATGTCTTCACGCAAGCGCGTCAGCATCGTCGATCATCCCATTCCCCGACTATTTTACTCGACTATTCGCGGTGGCGCGTGACCCCTCGTTACACTCCCGGCGCCGGAAGGAGCAGAACCGGGCGGCGCGGGCCTGCTTCATCGCGGCGGGCACGCGTCGTCGATGCGCGCGAGAATGCCGCGCAGGAGGTTCGCCTCCTCGTGCTCGAGCGCCGCGCGCGCGAAGAGCCGGCGAAGGCGCGTCATCAATCGTCGCGGCCGCGCGGGATCGTAGAAGCGCAACGCCGCGAGCGTACGTTCGGCGTGCGCGTACAGCGCTTCGATCTCGTCGTGCGTCGCCGCGGCGAAGCGTCGTGCCGGCGCGACGTCGCCGTCGTGCGCGGCCATGCGCAGCTCCCAGGAGGCGAGCTGCACCGCCGCCGCCAGATTGAGCGACGCGTACCGCGGATTCGCGGCGATCGTGGCGACGTCGGTGCAACGCAGGACCTGTGCGTTCGTGAGGCCGGACATCTCGGTGCCGAACACGAACGCGACGTCGTCCTCGCCCGCGCGCTGCGCGGCCTCGCGCGCGGCATCGCGCAACGCGAGCACGCGGCCCGCGTAACGGCGCGCACGCGCGGTGAGCGCGATCGACATCGCGGCGCCGGCAAGCGCGTCGTCGAGCGTCGCGACGACGCGCGCGTCGGCGAGGACCTGCGCCGCGCCGGCCGCGAGTGCCGTTGCATCGGCGTGCGGGAAGTGCCGCGGAGCGACGAGCACGAGACGCGTGAGGCCCATCGTCAGCATGGCGCGCGCGGCGGCGCCGATGTTCGCAGCAAGGCTCGTCTCGACGAGGACGATGCGGACGCGATCGAGGCGCGCGATGGGCATTCCGTAGAATAGCGGAATGCATCCGATGCTCACGACGGCCGTGAAGGCCGCGCGCCGCGCCGGCAACGTCATCACGCGCGGCGCGCGCGACCTCGACCTGCTGACGGTGACCGCGAAGGGGCCGAAGGATTTCGTGAGCGAGGTCGACCGCGCGGCCGAGGCGGCGATCGTCGACACGCTGCTCGGCGCTTATCCGGATCATGCGATCCACGCGGAGGAAGGCACCGAGCGCGGGCGCAATCCCGACGCCGAGAGCGTCTGGATCATCGACCCGCTCGACGGCACGACGAACTTCCTGCACGGGTTTCCGCAGTACTGCGTGTCGATCGCGCTCGCGCATCGCGGCACCGTCACGCAGGGCGTCGTCTACGATCCGGTCCGCAACGATCTCTTCACCGCGACGCGCGGCCGCGGTGCCTTTCTCAACGATCGTCGCATGCGCGTGTCGCGCCGCGCGCATCTGCGCGACTGCCTGATCGGCACCGGCTTTCCGTTCCGCGACGGAAGCTACCTCGACACGTACCTCGCGATGATGAAGGCGGTCGTCATTCAGACCGCGGGGCTGCGGCGTCCGGGCGCCGCCGCGCTCGACCTCGCGTATGTCGCCGCGGGGTTCTACGACGGCTTCTTCGAGATCGGCCTCAATCCGTGGGACGTCGCGGCGGGCAGCCTGCTCGTGCTCGAAGCGGGCGGTCTCGTCGGCGATCTCGGCGGCGAAGGCAACTATCTGTACGGCGGCGAGGTGATCGCGGCCACGCCGAAGGCGTTCGCGCAACTGGTGAACGTGCTCGCGCCGTACCGCGCGGATCTGGCGCGCGATCGCGCGCAGAAGAAATAGCCTGACCGCAATACGCCGTCGAGCTTACGGACTCGGAGCCTGCGCCGGCCCTCCCCCGCTGCTTTGCGGCGCCGCACGCAACGCCGCGACGAATCATCGCGTCCGACGCTATTTCTTCTCGACGATGATCGCTTCGGCGCGCAACTCCGCCCACTCGACCAGGAGCGCGTAGCCGACGGCGAGCAGCACGGGCCCGAGGAAGACGCCGATCGCGCCGAACGCGATCGCGCCGCCGAGCACGCCGAGCAGCACGAGCAGGAACGGCAGCACCGCACCGCGGCTGATGATGAGCGGCTTGATCACGTTGTCGATCGTCGACACCGCGAACACGCCCCACAGCAGCACGAAGACGCCCCAGGCGGTCTCGCCCGAGTTGATCAGCCACAACCCGGCCGGCGCCCATACGAGCGGCGGGCCGACGGGCACCGGCGACAGCACGAACGTGAGCAGCCCGAGGAGCGGCGCGGCCGCGATGCCCGCGATCCAGAAGCCGACGGCCGCGACGACGCCCTGCACGAGCGCCGTGCCGAGGATGCCGAGCACGACGCCGCGCACCGTCGCCGTCGCGACCGTCGCGAGATGCGTGCCGCGCTCGCCCGCGATGCGCCGGGCGGCGACGCGCAGCCGCTCGGCGATCGCGTAGCCGTCGCGGAACATGAACCACGCGATGAAGATCGAGAGCGCGAGCTGCAGCAATGCGCCGACGACGGATGCGCCGGACGCGACGGCGAACTTGCGAACGGGCTCGAGGTATTGCGAAAGCACGGCGAGCATCTGCGCGGTGTCGTTCGCCATGCCGTTCCAGTAATCGGCGATCGTCGCGCCGATCCACGGGAGCGTCGCGATCCACGCCGGCGCCTCCGGCGGGCCGCCGGCGAGCACCGAGCGACCCCACGCCACGACGCGCTCCGCATTGTCGGCGATCGTGGCGCCGACGACGACGAACGGCGCGAGCATGAGCAGCGCGAGCACCACCACCATCGCGAGCGCCGCGAGCGCGTCGCGCCCGCGCAGCCGCGCGTGCAACTTCACGTAGAGCGGCCACGTCGTCGTGCAGAGAATCGCCGCCCACACGAGCGCGGTGAGGAACGGCCGCAGCACGAGGTAGCAGCCGGCGATGAGCATCGCCAGCACGGCGAGCGTCAGGACCTGATCGAAGCGCGAGGGCAAAAGCCGCGTCACGTGCGCGCGCCGACGAGCGCGTCGATGCGCTCGCGCAACTGCTCGAGGTCGACGGGCTTCACGAGGTAGCCGTCGAACCCCGCCTCGCGCGCCTGCTCGGTGTCGCCTGGCTGTCCGTAGCCGGTGATCGCGATCAGCTTCGCGCGCCGCACGACGCGATCGGCGCGAAGCTTCTTCGCGAGCTCGTATCCCGTCATGCCGGGCAGGCCGATGTCGAGCAGGATCACGTCCGGATCGAACGCCTGCGCCAAAGCGATCGCGCCCTGCGGATCGTGCGCGGTCTGCACGTCGAAGTCGTTGATCGCGAGCAGCGTCGCGATCGCGTCGGCCGCGTCGACGTTGTCGTCGACGATCAGCAGGCGAAGGTTGCGCGCCGCCGGCGCCGCGGGCGCTGCCGCCGGTTCATGCGCCGTCGCATCACCGACGGCGGGCAGGCGCAGCAAAAACGTGCTGCCGCGGTCCTTGCCTTCGCTTTCGACGTCGATGCTGCCGCCGGAAAGCCGCGCGAGCCGCGCGACGATCGCGAGTCCGGTCCCGAGGCGCCGCGCATCCCCCGCTGCGCCGCGGTCGAAGAGATCGAACAGGATCGGGCGCAGCGCATCGTCGATGCCCGCGCCCGTGTCCTGCACGGCGATCTCGATCGCGTCGGCGGCGGCGCGCGCACGGATCTCGATGCGGCCGCCTTGCGGCGTGTGCTGCGACGCGTTGCCGATCAGGATCGCGACCATCTGCTCGAGGCGCCCGGCGTCGGCGCGCGCGCGCAGCGTCGTCGACGTCACGACGACGCCCGCCTGCTGGTTGCGATCGCGGATGGCGCTCGCATGATGCGCGAGCGCGCGCTCGAGAAGCGGCGCGACGTCGACGGGCGCGATCGACAACTGCACGTTGCCGCTGTCGAGGCGCGACAAATCGAGCAGGTCGTCGACGAGCCCCGCGAGCCGCGCGCAATTGCGCTCGATGATCTCGTGCGCGCGCGCCACGCGCGGGTCCTCGTCGGGCCGCATCCGCTGCAGCAGCTCGACCGAGTTGCGGATCGGCGCGAGCGGATTGCGCAACTCGTGCGCGAGCGACGCGAGGAACGACGTCCGGCGCTGCTCGAAGATCCCGCGCGTCGCCGCCGCCTCCTTGCGATCGGTGATGTCGAGCAGCGCGCCGATGTAACCGGCGAAATGCTGATGCTCGCCGTCGAAGCGCGGCGCGCCGTGGTCGAGCACCCAGCGATACTGCCCGTCGTGGCGGCGCAGCCGATATTCGAGCGTGAACGGCTCGCGCGCGTCGAACGCTTCGGCGAACGCCGCCTGTCGCGGGCCGAAGTCCTCGGGATGAATGCCGGCCGTCCAGCCGTCGCGCAATTCCTCGTCTTCGGTGCGCCCGGTGAACGCGAGCCACGCGGGATTCACGTAAACGTACGCGCGCGCCTCGTCGGACATCCACAGCGGCAGCGGCGTCTCGTCGGCGAGCATGCGAAATCGCGCCTCGCTCTCCTCGAGCGCGGCGCGCGCGCGCCGCGCTTCGGTCGTGTCGTGGAACACGATCACGAACCCGGCCGGCGCCTGATCGCGTTTGCGGATCGGGCGCACCTTCGACTCCACCGCGCGCTCGGTTCCGTTGCGTGCGACGAGCAGCATGTCGGCGGTGGCGTCGGACTGTCCTTCGTCGAGCGCAAGCGCCGTATTGCGACGGGACTCCGCGTCGATGGTGCGGAACACCTTCGACAGCGGCCGCCCCATCGCTTCGGCGGCCGGCCAGCCGGTGAGCGCAGCCGCGCAGTCGTTGACGAACGTGATGTTCCACTGCGCGTCGGTCGCGATCACGCCGTCGGCGATCGACTGCAGCGTGACCTGCATGCGGTCGCGCTCGGCGGCGAGCTCGTCGCGCGCACGCTCGAGTCCTGCCTCGCGCTCGAGCACCTCGCGCGCGAGCGCCTGCGCGCGCTCGCGCGACGCGCGCAGCGCGGACGCGATGCCGCCAATCGCGAGCGCTGCCGCGCAATAGAGGCCGAGCTGCACCGCGTCTTCGATGTCGAGAACGCCGAAGCGGTCGCGCGGCGACAGGTAGGCGTACCACGAGATCGCCGCACCGAGCAGCGTCGCGAACGCCGCGGGGCCGAGTCCGCCGTACCATGCGGCGAACGCGACCGACAGCAGCAGCGGCGCGTACGTGATCTGCTGGCCGAGCAGCGGATCGAGCAGGATGCGCACGCCCCACGCCGCGATGCAGGCGAGCACCGCGACCGCGTACCCCCACGCGGCGCCGGCCACCACCGGCTTCGGCGGTGGCTGCGGCTCGGCCACCTGCTCGTCCTCCTCCGCCTCGACGTCGCCGGCGCCGAGCGAGTTCAGGATCCACGCGACCACGAACGCAACCACCGCGGGCAGTCCGAGCCCGAGACCCGCGACGGTCAGCGCGACGAGCAGGTCGTCGACGCCGACGGTGCGGAACACCGCCCAGACGATGACGGCGCCGCTCGCGACGAGAAACGCCCCGCCGATCCACGTCAGGCCTTGGGCGATTTGGCTCAGGGTACGGTCGCGTTCCAGGAACGTCCTCGTCGTCAGGGATCACGGCGCGGCCCGACGACTGCGCGTTGCGCAACGCCGGTCCGGGCCAGGGTTGATGCCGTCGATCGCGTGGCGTTGTACCACGCGTCAATTGTAACGATCAGCCCGCCGCCACCGTCGCGACGTGTCCCGCAAGACGCACGCGCGACGCCTGGCGCGGCACGCTCGGCGGTGCCGGCGCGCGGGCAAGGCGGCGCAGCAATTCGCCCATTTGCGCGGCCGACTCGCGCTGCGGCCACAGCGTGTGCGCACGGTCGCGGGCGCGGGCGCCGATCGCCCGAGCCCACGGACGATCGGCGAGCAGGCCGTCGACGGCCATCGCGAGCTCGGCCGGTTCGCCCGGCGTGACGAGCAAGCCCGTCTGCAAATGCGTGACGAGCTCGGGAATGCCGCCGACCGAGCTCGCCACGACGGGCAGCCCGGCGGCCATGCCCTCCATCAGCGCGAGCGGCATGCCTTCGGCGTGCGACGGCACCACGAGCGCGGTCAGCGATGGCAAAAGCGGCAGCACGTCGCGCCGCTCGCCGATGAAATGGAGGTGCGACGCGACGCCGAGCACCTTCGCCTCCGCTTCGAGCCGCTCGCGCATCGGTCCGTCGCCGATGACGACGAAGGCGACGCTCGCATGCTTCGGCAGCAATTGCGCCGCCATCCGCACGAAGAGGTCGGGCCCCTTCTCCGGCGACAGCCGGCCGACGAAGCCCACGAGCGGCGTGCCGCCGTCGACGCCGAGTTGCCGCGCGAGGTCCTCGCGCCGCGCTCCCTCGCTTTCCGGCACGCCGTTGGGAATGAAATGCAGGCGATCGCGGGCGACGCCGATCGCGAGCGCGTGGCTTTCCGCGGCGCGGCAGACGACGCTCACGTGCATGCCATCGTTCATCCGGTGCGCCTCGAAATCGAGCATCGGCACCGCGCGGCCATGGATCGTCGCCACGCACGGGCGCCCGGTGAGCGCCGACACGAGCGACCCCAGGACGTGCGCGTTCGCGAGATGCGCATGCACGACGTGGACGTCCTCGTCGAGCACGAACTGCGCGGCGAGCGCGATGGTCGCCCATTCGGGGTCGTCGCGGACCGCGGCGATCAGGACTTCCGCCTGCGCGTCGCGCAACGCGTCGCTGACGTGGCTTTCGAACGGGCACAGCGCCGTCACGCGAAACTCCGCGCGCGCGAGCTCGCGCACGAGACGCACGACATACGTCTCCATGCCGCCGACGATGGCGTTGCCGAGGATCTCCAGAACGTGCGTTCTCGCCGACGCCCCGCCTGCCGCGGATCGGACGGTCATGAGCGGCCGATCCCCAACCACGCGGCGGCGGTGCCCGCGAAGATCCGTTCGCGCGCGTCCTTCTGCACGGCGAGCTCGTCGAAGAGGCGGCGCACCGTGTCGATGCGCGCGGCAATTTCGCTTCCTGCGCACGGCAGGAAGCAATCGCTGCCGAACTGCAGCAGCGCGGGCGTCAGCACGTCGAGCGCGAGACGCAGGACCTGCAAGCGGTAGGGTGGCGGCGGCCCGAACGAGATGTCGAAGCGGAACTGGCTCTCGTCGGGCGGCACGCCGTTGATGAGATCGATCACGCCGACGGCGTTCGCCTCGTCGCACCACGGCCAGCCGAGATGCGCGAGCGTCACCTTGAGCGTCGGATGCGCGCGCACCGCCTCGTACTCGACGGGGCGGCAATAGCGGCCCGAGCGCCCGTCGATGAAGATTCCGCTGTGGAACAGGATCGGCGCACGAAATTCCGCCGCGACCGCGAACACCTGCTGCGCGCAATCGTCGGCCGGCACCCATCCCGACGGCACCATCTTGAGTCCGCGCAGCGCGTGCTCGCCGAGCGAGCGCCGCGTCAACGCGACGGCGCCGGGCAGCCGTGGATTGATGACGGCGAAGCCGATCATCCGATCGGCGCGACCTTCGACGAGCGCTGCGAGGTAGGCGTTGGCCCGCGCGAGCGATTCGGCATCGTGCATCGTGTAGCCGTCGGAGAGGAACGGCGCCAACAGGACGCCCGCGTCGACGTTCGCCTCGTCGAATGCCCGCAACACGTCGTCGGCGCGCTCGCGGCCGGTGCAGTGCAAGTGCGCGTCGATCAGCATGCGCGCCGCGCTACGCGGAGGCGCCCCTCACGCGCTCTTCGCGGTGATGCGCGTCTGCGCGAGCCGCTGCGCCGCTTCGGCGGCCTTTTTGCCCGCGATGAACGCGTGGTCGGAGTTGTAGTACTCCCATTCGCTGTAGCGGCCCGCGAGGATCACGTCGAACTTCGCGAGCCATTCGCGGATGCGCGCGACGCGCTCGGCGCGTCCGTGGTCGTAGACGACGTACGCGTACGGCATGTCGAGCTGGTTCGACGTCAGCAGCGCGTCGGAAGGATCGAGCAGGCCGACGCGCACGCAATCGTCGACGCAACGCTGCACCAGCGCCTGCCCCGTCGCGGGCAACGGCTTCGACGGCGAATAACTGATCTCGCACGTGAGCCCGAATCCGCCGGGCGGGTTGCAATGCGGACTCGCATTGCCCTGCAGGAAGACGCGGTGGAAAACCGTGTCCTCCGGAAAGTAGATCCAGTGCCGGTCGGACAGATGCGGCCGCGCGACGCCGAGGTTTACGCAGCGGATCGACACGTGACGAAGCTCGCCCGCGGCACGATGGATCTCGGCCGGCGCCTCGTCGCCCATGGCCGCGATCAGCCGCGGCAGCGGCAGCGTGCTGATCAGCGTGTCGTAGCGGAAGCGGCGACCGTCGCGCAACGTGACGATGCGATGTAGCGGCGACACCTTCTCGACGTCGGCCTGGAGGAGCAGCCCGGCGCGAAGCAGCGGCAGGAACCCGTTCATCAGCGCCTGAAACCCGCCACGCAACGGATACCCGAAGCGCGCATTGGGGCCCATCGGCTTCGGCACAGGCGACAGCGCGCCCTCGATCATCTCCTCGAGGTCGGGCAACGGCACGCGCCCGCCGAGCCACGACGTCTCCATCTCCGTCAACGGCACCGTCCACAGCTTGCGGTTGTAGGGCAGCGCGAAATGCTTCGCCACACCGGCGCCCCACGTGCGGTAGATGAAATCCTCGAAGTTGCGCGGTGCGTCGCGTTGCGCGTCGATCGCCTCGCGCGTCGCGACGCCCGTCGCGTCGGCGCAGCAATCCTTCACGTCGGCGCCCGCGACGTCGTGCGCGTCGCCACTGCCCTCCAGCGTGCCGAAGCGTGCCTCGATCGCGCCGACCAGGCATTCGCGCAGCACGTCGGGCGGCAAGCCGTGCAACGCGCCCTGGAACGGATAGCGCGTGTAGACGCCCTTGCTGTGGATCCACGCCTCGCGCTCCTGCCAGTGGACGTTGTCGCCGAGCAGCAGCCGATACAGATCCTGCACGTACGGATCGTCCGAGAACATGATGTGCCCGGCGTGATCGAACGTGAAGCCGGTGTCCTCGATCGACCGGCACCAGCCGCCGACTTTCGCCTCGCGCTCGAGCAGCACGCAACCTTCGCCGTAGTGATACGCGGCGGAGAGCCCGGTCGGGCCTGCGCCGAGGATGACGCACGGCGCGCCCGACGTGCCGGGTTGCGTCGACACGCAGGGCTTCGGAACGCGCGCGGGCTCGAGCATCATGCGCGCGGCTTCGGTCAGTCCGCGGCTCGCGGCCGCCTCGACGAGACGGCGCATCTCGCGCGCGGTCTCGTCCCACGACGTCGCGGCGACGATGCGGCGCATCGCGGCGAGGCGTTCGCGCCGCTCGGCTTCCGGCTCGACGAGCGCCGCGTCGCACGCGGCGACGAAGTCCTCGCCCGTATCGCCGAAGCGCACGACCTCGCCGTACAACCGCTCGACGTCGCCGACGCGCGTGGACACGATGGCGCGACCCGCGGCCATGTACTCGAGCGTCTTCGTGGGACTGATGCAGCGGGTCGCCTCGTTGCGCGCGAAGGGCAGGATCGCGATATCCCAGCCGGCCAGGAACGCGGGCAGGTCCGCGTAGTCGCGCTGTCCGAAATAGTGGAGATTCGGCGCCTGCGGCAGCGTCGCCTTGTCGATCTTCAGCACGGGCCCGACCATGCAGATCTCCCACTCGGGCCGCCGCGCCGCGATCTGCGCGAGAAGCTCGGTGTCGAGGCGCTCGTCGAGCACCCCGAAGAACCCGAGGCGCGGGCGTCCAAGCGCCTTCACCTCGGGGTGCGCGAACGCGGCGTCGGCGCCACGCCCGAAATGCTCGCGATCGACGCTGCTCGGGAACAGGTGAACGCTGCAATGGCGCGAACGACGCGCTTCGTACAGGCTCGGTCCGCCGCAGAACACCACGTTCGCGATGCGCAGGAGCGCGTTCTCGCGCTGCACGAGCTGCCGCGGCGCCGCCTTGAACGCCGGCAACTCGTCCATGCAATCGTAGACGACGATGCGCGGTGAAAGCTTCGTGAGGAGCGGCAGCGCCATCGGCGTGTACAGCCACGCGCCGTAGTCGTCGAAGTGCTCGCGGGCGATCGCCTGGCCCACGAGCTTCTGCAAAAGCGGGATCTGGTCGTCGTGAAAGCCCGGCGCCGTAAGCGGCGTGTGCGGCGTCAACACGGTGATGCCGGGTACCGGCGACGAGCGCTCGGCGCGCGGATCGCCGGCCGCGTAGCGCGGCTCCTCGACGAACAGGATGCGAAAGCGTCGCGCGAGGCGCGAAAGGACCTGCTGCGGTCGCTGGTAGACGAATCCCCAGCGCAGATGCGAGAAGACGACGAGCTCGTTCATGGCGAATGTCGGGACGGGGAGGTTTGGACGAGCGGGTCGATTCGCGAGCGAACGTCGCGCAGCGCCTGGTCGTAAGCGGAATCGCGCACGCGCGGCGCATGGTGGCTCGCATGCAACAGGGCGTCCCACAACCGACGCCCGCGCCAGCAGCGCGGGTCTTCCCACGCCGGTCGCTCGACGATACGGGAAAGGCAGGTGGCGACGACCGGCACGTCGCGCTCGAGCGCCTTGCCGATCTCCTCACCGATTTCGCGTAGCCAGGTCACGCGGCCGGCCGGTCCGGGACTGCTTTCCGCCACGAGCACGGGTCGTCGATACCGCGCGTAGACGTCCTCGAGCAGGCGATGCACGGCGATCGGCGGCAGTTCGCGAATGCCGCTGCTCGCAGCATCGGGCGTGCCGCGCCATGGATGCGCGCCGCGGTGGCAGTGAATGCCGACGACGTCGACGTACGCCGGATCGCCGCCGAGTTCCGGGTCGAGGCGGCCGGTCAGCATGTCGAGTGCGCGGAAGAGCACGGCGCGGCGCGCGCGCGCGTCGCCCGCGACGACGCTCGTCTCGGGCTCGACGTGCAGGAAGCGCGCGCGCGGGTCGATCGCGCGGATCGCGTCGCACGCCGCGAGCGTCGCGCGCACGAGCTTCTGCTTGAGCGCATAGCTGCGATTGCGCAAGTCGCTTCGCAGCGGCGCCATCAGTCCCGTCTCGGCAAGCGCCCACGCGAGAAACGAGATTTCGTTGATCGGCGTATAGATGGCGGGCTCGGCTTCGGCATACGGCGCGAGCACGCTTGCGACGGCGCCCGCCAGCTCCCGGAAGCGGGCGACGAATGCGTCGCTGCCGATGTCGACGTCGTCCGGCCAGCCGTCGTGGCAAAGCGTCCAAGCGACTTGCAGCCCGGCGCGCCTCGCGGCCTCGGCGCGCACGGTCACCGTCGCGAAATCGAAACCGTGCGGACGCGCGATGCGGCGCCATCCGATCGACTCGCGCACGCACGCGATCCCGGCCTCCGCCGCGGTGGCGTAGTCGGATTCGACGCGCGTCTTGTATTCGTCGACGTCGAAGGCGCCCGCCGCGCTGCGCATGCCGGGAACATGGTCGGCAGCGAAGCTTGCGAGCCAGAACGAGCGAAACGGCGGCGACGGATGCCGCGTTGCCCGCGCGTGGTCGGCGTTCAACGCGTTCGCCTCCCGACGCAACCCCCGGGGCGGCGTGCGCGCCGCGCATCTGCGTCATCGGTCCGCGTCATCGTCGCGTGAGGTGTCATCGCTTTTCTGCGTACGCGAACGCTCGCGCCGGCAACTCCGATCTGCAATCTCCATGCCCTCGGCGTTTGAACGAGCGAGCCAATGCGTCGGCGCGACGCGGGGACAAACGTCGACATGCGCGGGGCATCGCGATGTCGCCGTGCGCCGCGTAGAAGCGCGTCCCTGCCTCGCATCGCTCGCAGCGGTTGCGTCACGCGTGGCGCGAGTTACCTGCAATTCCTACCGCTGGCGACGTCGCGGCGGCGCGCGCCAGAGGCAAACGCGCGCGCAAACGCGCGTCGGAGCGACATGGCACAACGCTTGCGATCGTCGTTCGCGTCGCATTCGAGCCACGAGGCAGCATGTCCGCACCCGCCGAACCAACTCGCGATCGTTTGTCGAACGAGAGCGGTCCGAGGCTTCGCCCCGCCGAGGCGCGCCCGTTTCCGCGCTGCGAGCCGGCGTTCGCGCATTTCGAACTCGGCGCGCTGCAGGACAGTCGGCCGACGGCCGCATTGGCGAAACGTTACACGCCGCGCAATGGCGTACGAAAGGAACGATGATGGCTACCACGCAGACAGGAACGCAGACCGGCACGAACCCGATGTGGGCGGGCGACGTCGATGCGCGCTACCGCACGGGCGACGATTACTGGGCCGACAGGAGCGGCGGTCCGGGACCGCAGGTGATGGCCGCCGATACCCTGCAGGGCGACAAGGTGAAGAACGACGCGGGCGAAGACCTGGGCGAAATCACCGACATCATGGTCGACGTTCCGACGGGGCGCGTCGCGTACGCGGTGATGTCGGTCGGCGGCTTCCTCGGCATCGGCGACAAGCTCTTCGCGATCCCGTGGTCCGCGCTGCAGCTCGATCCCGAGAACAAGTGCTTCCGCATGAGCATCGCGAAGGAGCGCTTCGAGCAGGCGCCGGGCTTCGACAAGGATCATTGGCCGACGATGGCCGATCAGCGCTGGGCCGAGGACGTGCATACGTTCTACAACGCGCGTCCGTACTGGTACTGAATCTTCGCGCCACCCCGAGGGCCGGATTTGCTCGACGCGTCCGGCCCCTTCGTCGTCGAGCCTCGATTCCCGCGTGCAGGGAACGCGCACCGACCGCTTCGCGTCATAACTGTCGCCATGGCAACCCCGATCAAAGCCACGACGAACGGCAACGGCAGCGCTGCGACGCCGCCACTCGACCCGCAGACGAAGGCGACGCTGCGCAAGGCATCGCTGCGGTACAGCCGTCCGAGCGACCGCGGCATTCGCCGGGCCGGCGGCCCGGACGCGTTCCGCTTCATCGACGCGGACGGACGCAAGGTGCGCGACGCGAGCACGCTCGCGCGCATCGGCAAGCTCGCGATTCCGCCCGCGTGGACGTCGGTGTGGATTTGCGAAGACCCCGACGGCCACCTGCAGGCGACCGGCCGCGACGCGCGCGGGCGCCTGCAATATCGCTATCACGGTCAATGGCGCGCGCAGCGCGACGAGCACAAGTTCGATCGGCTCGCCGAGTTCGCGCGCGCGCTGCCGGCGATCCGCGAAGCGGTCGATCGCGACCTCGCGACGCCGGGGTTGTCGCGACGCAAGCTCCTCGCCGCGATGGTGCGCCTGCTCGACCGAACCTACGTGCGCGTCGGCGACGAACGCTACCGCCGCGACAACGGCAGCTTCGGGCTCACGACGCTGCGCACGCGGCACGTGAAGGTGTCGGGTGACAGGATTCGCCTGCGCTTTCGCGGCAAGGCGGGCAAGGAGCACGACCTGTCGCTCGCCGATCGCCGCCTTGCGCGCGTGGTTCGGCGCTGCATGGACCTGCCCGGCTACGACCTCTTCCAATACGTCGAGGATGGCGAGGCACGGACGCTCTCGGCCACCGACATCAACGATTATCTGCAGGGAATCGCCGGCGCGGATTACACGTCGAAGGATTTCCGCACGTGGGGCGCGACCGTCATCGCGACCGTGCTGCTGACACGTTATGGCCTGCCGGAATCGACGACCGAGCGCACGAAGACCGTGAATCGCGCGCTCCGCGCGGCGGCGGGCGCGCTTCGCAATACGCTCGCCGTCTGCCGCAAGAGCTACGTGCACCCTGGCGTCGTCGAGGCGTATCTCGCCGACGGATTGCCGCGGCGCAGGTGCGACATCGACGCGCCCGGGCTGCGCGCGGGCGAGCGGCGTACGCTTGCGCTGCTCAGGAAACTTCGGTCGCCGGTCGCGCGTCCGCGCGCTCGCGCGCGCTCGCGTGCGGCGGAGCGCCTTCCGGCAGCGCTCGCGGCCGCCTGACCCGACGCACCCACTCGCCTTTGGTGACCGGCGCACGCGTCGCGCGCGCCGCGACGATCAACGAACGCCAATGCGCAACCACGCCGTTGCCGCGTACGTCCTGCGGATGCAGCGAGATGCGAAGCAGCGGAAGCTTGCGTGAGCGTCGCAATTCGTGCGCGATCGCGAGCCGGGAGACGGCGCGCCGCACTGACGTATCCGGGCTGTACCAAACGTTCGCGGTGGGCTCGAACGTCCACTCCGGAAGATGCCAGATGCCGCTGCGCGTCGTGACGTAATCGAACGGATGTCCGCCGTGCGCGAGCGCGGCGCGCGTGCCGGCGCTCATGAGCCACGCGGGCGGAACGAAACCGGCGAGCGGCCACTGCTGCGCGCGAAAGAGCTCGACGCCACGCGCGATTCGCCACGCCGCCTGGCGCTCGTCGAGCGCCGCGAATTCGCCTTCGCGACGCGTCGCGACGCGCCGCTCGAGGAAACCGCGCACCGTGGTGGGCGCCGGTGCGTCGTCGACGTGAAAGCAGCCGTGCAGGATGAGCTCGTCACCGCGCGCTCGCCGCGCGTTCATCGCGGCGACGAATCCCGTGTCGCCCGCCGCCGTGGCGCCATAGTGGAAGTGCGGCACGACGAGCAGCGAGATCGGCGATGCGCCGATCTCGTCCAGCATGGTCATCAACGCACGACATTCGGGGAGCGTCGCCGGCGCGACGTCGTGAATCGCGACGGCGACGCCCTGCTGAACCGGATCAGGAGGTGGCATAGCGTGGCGTGCCGCAGGCGGTCGAGCTGAGCGCCGCGCGATAGACGCCGAGCAGGCCGCGCATCGCGACGTCCCAGCCGTATTCGCCTTCGGCGCGCGCACGGGCCGCAGCGCCCTGCGCCACGGGATCGCGCCGGTAGAACTCGACGATGCCCTCGGCGAGCGCGACGGGATCGCGCGGCGGAACGAGTACGCCGCTGTCGGGCGAGACGATCTCCGGCAGCGCCCCGGCGTCGGCCGCGACGACGCCGCGACCGCAGGCCATCGCCTCGAGCACGACGAGGCCGAACGTTTCCTGGTCGCCGGCGTGCACGAGACCGTCGGCGCTCGCGAGGATGCGCGCGAGCTCGAGCGACGAATGCAGGAACGGCAGCAGCGTCACGTTCGACGGCAGCGCGAAATCGACCGGTGGCCCGGCGAGCACGAGGTGATAACGCGGGCCGAGGATGCGAAACGCATCGAGCAGGACGTCGATGTTCTTCTCGCGCGAGAAGCGTCCGGCATACGCGAGCAGGCGCATGCGCGCCGGCAGGCCCAGCTCGCGCCGAAGCGCGGGTACGCGCCGGCGCGGCGAAAACGTCTGCGTGTCCACGCCCAGCGGGCACGCGACCGCGCGGTCGACGCCCCAGCGCTGAAGCTCGTCGCGCATGAACGCGGACGGTGCGACGACGAGGTCGCAGCGACGATAGAAGAGGCGGCCGTACGTGCGCACCGCCGCGCCGCTCATCGCGCCGAGGCGGCGTCGCGCCATGCGCGCGATGTCGCTGTGGCAGAAGGCGATCAGCGGAACGCCGAGCGCATGCGCGGCGGAAAGCGCGCCCCACGCCTCGGGGCCCGCGTCGCCGATTTCGACGAGGTCAGGCGCGAGCTTGCGGATCGCGCGCGACCAGCGGTGCACGCCGAGCGGCCAGCGATGCCCGTTCAGCGAGCGCGTGCGCGTGCGCAGGAACACTTCGCCATTCCTGCCATGCGCGTCGGTCGCACCCGGAACGAGCAGCGAGTGGCGAATCGACGTGTGGCGGCGCAGCCACCCGTGCTTGGCACGGAGGTAGCGCACCACGCCGCCGCTCTGCGGGGCGTACAGCATCGTGACGTCGAGCAGGTGCATGCGTCGTACCGTCCTCGTCGCCTCTTCGATGAGGCGCTACGGATTGTTCCCGTTCTTGCCGGGCGTTACGGGCGGAGCGGCGGCGGCCGGCGAAACGGCCGGGCCGCTCATGCATGTCCCGCGCACTATCTTGCGAGCGCCGCAATCTGTCAACCCCGTGAGTGCGGGGCTTATTTGCCCTTGTTGTTGTCGTTCGGGGTGGTCGACGTCGCGCTCGACGACGTGCTGGGCGTCGTGGACGACGACGAGCTCATGCTGCCCGACGACGGAGTCGACGACGACGAGGCGCTCGACGAAGGCGGCGTGCCCGAAGCGCTCGACGAACTCGGCGGGGTGCTCGACGACGACGTGCTGTTGTCGCTCGTGCTCGGCGTCGTGGACGACGAGGACGACGACATCGAGCCGCTCGTTGCCGGCGGAGTCGTCGTCGTGGACGACGACGAGGTCGACGGCGACGGCGTGACGACCGGTGGCGTGGTGGACGTCGTGGACGACGTTTCCCGATTGCATCCGGCGACGCCGACGACGACGCCGCTGACGAGCAATGCGATCAATGCGGTTTTCATTACGATCTCCAATCGGTTGATGAAGGGTTGCCCCACGCCGAATTAGCAGTTTCGATGCCATGAACCGGAAGCCGGCATGCCTGAAATTCCTCCGACGAATCAACACTGTCGCCAATCGGCAACGCCGCCTTTGCACGCTCCGCGTGCGTGGCTCGCCTGACGTCCGGGGCCCGATTTGCATCGGCGGGAGGTAATAATTACGCGAGGATTCCGCGCGGGGTGCGCCACAATGCGCGCTACGCCAAGATTCATGCGGCTCGATCGCATCGAACCCCTCGGTATGCTCCTTGCGCGCGTCGTCGTTGCGCGCCCAAACAACTCAGCCCATCGATGCCCCACGCCCTGATCGTCGACGACGACGCGCACGCCGCGGAAGCGCTGGCGGAACTCGTCGCGGACAACGGATTCACGACCGCCGTCGCCGATTCGCTGCAGGCTGCGCGCGATCTGCTGTCGACGTCGCCCGACGTCATCCTGCTCGACCTCGTATTGCCCGACGGCAATGGCCTCGAGCTCCTGCGCGACGCGACGGCGCGCGGTACGGAGACGCAAGTCGTCGTGGTGACGGGCCATGCAACGCTCGAAAGCTCGATCGAGGCGATGCGGCACGGCGCGACCGATTACCTGTTGAAGCCGATCAACCTGTCGCATCTGCGCGGCGTGCTCTCGCGCGTCGCGCGCCCGCCCGAGTTGTCGGCGGAAGTCAAGGACCTCCGCACCGAGCTGCGCTCGCTCGGTCACTTCGGACGGCTCGTCGGCGCGTCGACGCCCATGCAGCGCCTGTACGACCAGATCTCGCGCGTCGCGCCGACCAACGCCACGGTGTTCATCACCGGCGAGAGCGGCACCGGCAAGGAGATGGTGGCGCAGACGATCCACGAAGTGAGCCGGCGCCGGCTGCGTCCGTTTCTCGCGGTGAATTGCGGCGCGATCTCGCCGCAGATCATCGAGAGCGAGCTGTTCGGCCACGAGAAGGGCAGCTTCACCGGCGCGAGCCGGCAGCACCGCGGTTACTTCGAGCGCGCGCACGGCGGCACGCTGTTCCTCGACGAGATCACCGAGATGCCGATGGACCTGCAGGTGAAGCTGCTGCGCGTCCTCGAAACGCAGACGGTGAGTCGCGTCGGCTCCGATCGCCTGATCGAGATCGACGTGCGCGTGCTCGCCGCATCCAATCGCAACCCGCACGACGCGGTCGCGGCCGGAAAGCTGCGCAAGGACCTGCTGTATCGGCTGCAGGTGTTCCCGATGTACGTGCCGCCGCTGCGCGAGCACGCCGAGGACATCGAACTGCTCGCCGCGCACTTCCTCGCCGACCTCAACAAGCGCAGCGGCACGAACAAGGCGTTCACGCCGGCCGCCATCGATCGCCTGCGCCGCTATCACTGGCCGGGGAATGTGCGCGAGTTGTCGAATGCCGTGCATCGCGCGTACATCATGACCGACGGCGACTGGATCACGCAGGTCGGCCTCGCCCCCGAGCCGACGCTGTCCGCCGATTTCACCGGACGCGCGTTCCAGGTCGGCGTGGGCGACCGCATCGACGCCGTCGAGAAGCGACTCATTCTCGCGACGGTGCAGCACACGCATACGAAGGAAGCCGCTGCCGAGATCCTCGGCATCAGCGTGAAGACGCTCTACAACCGGCTGCGCGCCTACGAGTCCGGTGCCGACGTGCGGCCGCCGGCGTCGGTTCAGCCGCCGACGTCGTCTTCCGCGACGCCCGGATCGCGCACGCCGGCGACGTGAGCGATCGTGTCGACGAGCAGTTCGAGATCGACGGGCTTCGCGACGACGGCATCGAAGCCGGCGCGCATTGCCCGCGCGCGATCCTCGGCACGCGAGTAACCGGTGCACGCGATCGCGGGCGTGCGCCCACCCGCCTCCGCCGGCAGGTCACGCACGCTGCGGATGAGGTCGTATCCGCTTTCGCGCGGCATGCCGACGTCGGAGATGACGAGATCGGGGTGCCACACCAGGATCGTCCGCTGCGCGTCGCGCGCCGACGCGGATGCGCGGACGCGCGCACCCCGCCCCCGGAGCGCCTCGCTTAGGAGGGCTCGCGTGTTGGGATCGTCGTCGACGATCAGGAGCTTGAGGTCCGAGCGGGGCAACGTGCGAAGACTCATCGTGCATCCTTCCGCGAACGAGCGCGTCACGCCTTGAGATCGCCCGTTCCGTTGCACGATTCGGACCCGGGCGACCATCGGCTGCTCGCGCGGCTGCTCGAGGCGGGCACCGTCGTGCTCGACGAACGCGACGCGCCGCGCTTCGCCAGCGCGGGCGCATGCGCGCTGTTCGGCGCCGATGACGAGGATCGATTGCGCGACGCGTGGCCGGCGCTGATCGGGCAACTCGGCGTCGCGCAGTGGCCGCGCAGACTCGGCGACGGTGAAGCGTTTCACGGCCGCGCCGACATCGACACCGCGCGCGGGCCACGATCGATCCGCTATGAGCTGCACGTCGTCGATGCGCGGCGTGGCTATCGCGCGCTTCTCGTACGCGATCGTGCGGTGCTCTGCGCCGGCGACGCCACGCTGCTGCTCGCAAGCGAGGCCGAGGCGAACCGGCACGTGCTGACGGGCCTCGTGCACGCCGCGAAAGGTCCGCTCAACAACTTCAACCTGACGCTGTCGCTGCTCGCGAGCAACCTCGCGCGCGGCGATGGGGGAAAGAGCGACGAGGCCACGGCGAAGCGCACCCGCTACCTCGGCGTGCTGCAAAGCGAAGCGGCGCGGCTCGCCGCGTGCATCGACGAGATCCATGCGCTGACGCTCGTGCCCGCGCCCGCGCGCGAAACGATCGACGTAGCCGCGCTGTCCCGGCAGTGCGCGCGGGTGCTGCGCCACGAAGCGACGATGCGCGAGGTGAGCGTCGACCTCGACCTGCCCGCCGAGCCGGTGCGCATCGACGGCGATCCGCACCTCGTGCGCCTCGCGTTGCTCTCGTTCGCGATCACCGTCATCGAGCTGACCGCGGCCGGCGGCCGGATCGGCTGGCGCGTTGCACGAAGTGGCGACGACGCGCGCATCGCGCTGATCACATCGGAACCGCGGCTGCCGCACGCGCTCGTCGAAGGCGTGTTTCGGCTGTCCTTGACCGCCGAGTCCGCGCATACCGCGGCCATTGCCGCGCGGGTCATCGTCGAGGCGCAAGGCGGCGGCGTGGCGGTGCACGACGGACACGACGGCGAGCCCGGCCTTTCGATCGTCTTCACGCCGCTCGCCTGACGCGCGCCCCGCCGAGGCGCTGACGCCACCGGCGCTTGCGTGCACGGTTGCAAGTAAGAATTGCCGTCGGCGCGGCGCTCATCCACACCGCGTGCACCGGCACGCCATCTTGAAAGCTTAGTCAAGACAACGCGGCACGCGCCTTGCAGAAGCTACGCGCGCTTTCTTCCGCTTTTGCAGCACCCGCGCCGTTTTGTGCATCTCGCGAGGCCCGCTTCTCCTCTTCGTCCGGCAAATCGTTGAACCTCCGAACAACAATCACGAACGCGTAACGGTGACAGCCAACATTGCGATGATCAGCGAGCACGCGTCGCCGCTCGCAACGATCGGCGGCATCGACGCCGGCGGCCAGAACATCTACGTCGCGCACACGGCGCGCCACCTGGCCGCGCTCGGCTACGCCGTCGACATCTTCACGCGCCGCGACGCGCCGCACCTGCCCGACGTCGTCGAGTGGACGCCGGGGATCCGGGTCATTCACGTGCGCGCAGGTCCGCCCGCGTTCGTGCGCAAGGAATCGCTGCTGCCCTACATGGCGCAGTTCGCGCGCGTCGTCGTCGCCCGTGCGCGAGAAGCATGCGACGCGGGCAATCCGTATGCGGTTTGCCACGCGCATTTCTTCATGTCGGGGCTCGTCGCGCGACGGCTCAAGCAGGCGCTCGGCATCCCGTACGTGGTCACGTTCCACGCGCTCGGTCGCGTGCGCCTGCTGCATCAGCCGAACGACGAATTCCCGCCGCAACGCTGCCTGCTCGAGCAAATGGTGATCGACGGCGCCGACGCGATCGTCGCCGAGTGCCCGCAGGACGAGCTCGACCTCGCGCGGCACTACCGCACGCCGGCGTCGCGAATGCGCATGATCCCGTGCGGCTTCGATCCGGACGAACTGCAGCCGGTCGCGCGCGCCGAAGCGCGCAAGCGACTCGATTTGCCGACCGACCGCCCGATCGTCCTGCAGCTCGGGCGCATGGTTCCGCGCAAGGGCGTCGACACGGTGATTCGCGCGCTCGGCATTCTCGAGCGCCGCTACCGCCTCGCACCGTTGCTGCTGATCGTCGGCGGCGAAACGCCGGAGCCCGACCCCGAGCGCACGCCGGAGATCGGCCGCCTGCAGCGCATCGCGGACGAGGAAGGCGTGCGCACCGACGTGCAGTTCGTCGGCCAACGCCCGCGCAGCGTGCTGCGCTACTTCTACAGCGCCGCCGACGTGTTCGTCACGATGCCGTGGTACGAGCCGTTCGGCATCACGCCGGTGGAAGCGATGGCGTGCGGCCTCCCGGTGATCGGTGCGCGCGTCGGTGGCGTCCAGTATTCGGTCGAGGATGGCCGCACCGGATTCCTCGTGGATGCGAAAAACGCCGACGCACTCGCACGCCGGCTCGCGCACGTGTTCAGCGATCCCTCGATCCCGCGGCTGCTCGGCAAGCGCGGACGGCGGCGCGCGTTCGAGCGTTTCACATGGCAACGGGTCGCGCGCTCGCTGGCGGATCTCTATGCCGAAGTCGCCACCACGGCGGCGCCCGCCCGTCCCGCGGTGGCACAGGGTCATTGACGAAACGGGATTCTCTTGGACAACGATCTCGACGGCAAGGCCATCCTCGTCACCGGGGGCGGCCAGGGGCTCGGCGCAGCGATCTGCAGCGAGCTCGCAAGCGCAGGGGCGACGGTGTACGTGGCCGAGATTTCCGATCGCGCCGAGCACGTCGCGGCGTCGCTTTGCAACGAAGGGATGAAGGCCGTCGCGATGCGCGGCGACATCGGCGACGAGGCCGATGTCAAACGGCTGCTCGCCGACGTCGAACGCCGCGGCGGACGGCTCGACGGCATCGTCAACAACGCGGGCATCGACAAGACGACGGGCATCGACGCGCTGGAGGTGCGCGATTGGGACGCGATCATCCGCACGAACCTGCGGGGACCGTTCCTGCTCGCGAAGTTCGCGCTCCCGCTGTTGCGCAAGGCGCAAGGCGACATCGTCAACGTCGCCTCCACGGCAGCCAAACGCGGCTGGCCGAACGCCAGCGCCTATCACGCGAGCAAGTGGGGCCTGCTCGGGCTTTCGTATGCGCTGCACGCCGAACTCCGCGAGCACAAGGTGCGCGTCACGGCGGTGATCGCCGGCGGCATGCGCACTACGTTCCTGCTCGATCGCTTCCCGGATCTCGACCCCTCGAAGCTGCAGGACCCGCGCGACGTCGCACGCGCCGTCCGCTTCGCGCTCACGCAGCCACGCGATTCGGTCGTGGCGGAGATCACCGTGCTGCCGGTGCAGGAGACGTCGTGGCCATGAGCGCCGAATCAGCCCCGAAGCTCGAAGAGCGGAGGCTAATCCA
>Ga0070660_100000701_pt1 | contig 22190 bp, 17 predicted proteins | sample KBSC33metaG_FD_64670 | JGI IMG/M metagenome (GOLD analysis project Ga0070660, IMG submission 64670) | Corn rhizosphere microbial communities from Kellogg Biological Station, Michigan, USA - KBS C3-3 metaG | ecosystem: Host-associated > Plants > Roots > Rhizosphere > Soil ... | reverse complement strand
GTTCCAGCCATCGGCAAGCGCGACGTGCGAGGCGTCACCAGCCGCGACGTGGTGGACGTGCTGCGGAAGATGCCGCCGAGCATCGTGCCGAAGGCTGCGGGTGCGGCGCAATCCATCTTGCGCATAGCCATCACGGCGGGCGCGCGGGACGAAGGCCGTTTGCTTGACCTGAACCTTCGCGACAATCTGCCCAAGCGTCAGAAAGGCCACTACAGCGCCGCGACAACACCGGACGAGGTGAAGGCTGTCATGGATGCCGTTAAGGCGATGTCCAGCGAAGTGACGCGCGCGGCGCTGCTGGTATGCGCATACACCGCCCAGAGGCCCGGCGACGTAGCCGCCATGCGCTGGCGCGACGTGGACACCAAGGGCACCGAGTGGATCATCCGCAAGACCAAGACGGGGCAATCTCACGTTGTCCCGCTATCCAGGCAATCGCTGGCATTGATTGAGTCCATGACGCGATACAGCGGCGGAGCCGAGTACGTGTTCCCGCCGCTCGCACGGCAAAAATCGCAGCATCTGCACCGTGACTCACTCTCCAAGGCGCTGCGCGAGGCCGGATTGCGGGGCAAGCAAACGCCGCATGGGCTGCGGGCAACGTTGCGGACGGTTGCCCGGGAACGGCTGGGCATATCCGCCGACGTGCTGGAAGCACAGCTAGCGCACGCCAAGCGAGGCGAAGTTGCAGCCGCTTATGACCGCACGGGCTTTGTTGAGGAACGCCAGCGTGTCATGCAGGCATGGGCCGATTATCTGGACGGCGCCAGCCGCGACAGCGTTATGTCGATTCGGCGCACAAACGCTTGAGCCCTTAGCGTCCGATGGCGGGTTGTTGCTAGCGGGCTGTTCACTCGCGGCTGTCCTGCACATGGACTGGCGGGACGTGCTGCCGCTGCACAGTGACATTACGTGCTGGGAATCCGCCATTTGTCGGCGCGAAGTAAATGGGCGATGCCCAACGCTTGGACATTGCGCCGATCTTCGCGCCGCTGGATGGTCGCGGCCTGCTGGATTCTTTCGCCGCGTGGTACGTCAAGGCTGCCGCCTACATAGCACGCAGTCCAACGACAGGCTGGCCTTTTAATCCATTGGTCGATGGTTCGATCCCATCACGGCCAACCATTAAAATCAACAACTTAGAATACAGCAGTGCGTGAGTGGTGCCACATAACTTATTTCTGGTTGCCATGTGGTTGCCATTTCGCGGCGTCCACTCATTCTGACGCCCGCACGCCCGACCAACAGCAGGATCCGCGCGTGTGAGTTCCAATTTTGCCGAATCCGAGCCGGATAGTTCATCACCGGCCAGATGGCGAAATTCAACTCTCCCGCCGGGGCCGCATGGTTGGTTTGGCCGGTATCGCCAATGCGCATTCCGCCGATCCGCGCCCCGAAGCAGATGGCGTCCTTGTTCGAAGACGGCGCTGCCGCAGATCAAGGAATCGATTTAAGCCGACGCGGCTGCCACAGTCGATACGGCCCCATCGTTGTATGCTCACTCGCTTGAGTTGATCCAAGCTTCCGCCGGCAGCTCGCGAGAGGGGCAGGAAACCCAACTTCTCCTACACACCTCGAAGAGGCGCTTGTGGCTGCGCGCAATCCCGAAAGCCCACAACAAACATCAAGAACATGGCACTGAAGAAATCCGATCTCTATTCCTCCATCTGGGCTTCTTGCGACGAACTGCGCGGCGGCATGGACGCGACCCAGTACAAGGACTACGTACTGTTCATGCTGTTCATCAAGTACGTGTCGGACAAGTACGACAACTACGATGGTTTTGAGCCGCCGATCGTCATCCCCAAAGGCGCCAGTTTCACGGACATGGTCGCGCTTACCGGCGACAGCAACATCGGCGAACGGATCAATACCGAGATAATCGCGCCGCTGGTGGATGCCAACCAGGGCCTCGCGCGTTCCGACTTCCCCGATTTCAACGACCCCAACAAGCTCGGCGACGGCGACGCTCGGTCCAAGCGGCTCGAAAATCTCATCGCGATCTTTGCCGATCCGCGCCTCGACTTCTCGCACAACCGCGCCGAGCACGACGACATCCTGGGGGATGCCTACGAATACCTGATGCGGCATTTCGCTACGCAGAGCGGCAAGAGCAAAGGCCAGTTCTACACGCCTGCCGAAGTCAGCCGGGTGATGGCCAAGGTGCTGGGGATTGGGCCGGACAACACCGTCAATTCAACCACGGCCTACGACCCCACCTGCGGTTCCGGCTCGCTGCTGCTCAAGGTCGCCGCCGAATCGGGCAAGCACATCACGCTCGAAGGGCAGGAGAAGGACGGCACCACCGCGGGCCTTGCCCGCATGAACATGATCCTGCACGACTTCCCGACCGCGAACATCGCTTCGGGTGGCGAGGGCACGCTGGTCAAGCCGCGCTTCCTCGATGGCGAGCGGCTGCGCACCTACGACTACGTGGTTGCCAATCCGCCGTTCTCCGACAAGACCTGGTCGACGGGTCTGGTGCTCGGCGAAGGCGGCGCGGGTGACAAGTACCAGCGCTTCTCCTGGGGCGTGCCACCGAAGAAGCAGGGCGATTACGCTTACTTGCTGCACATCGTCCGCAGCATGAAAAGCACCGGCAAGGCCGCGTGCATCCTGCCGCATGGCGTGCTGTTCCGCGGTCACGCCGAAGCAGCGATTCGCAAGCATCTGGTGGATTCGGGGATCCTCAAAGGCATCATCGGCCTGCCCGTCAACCTGTTTTACGGCACCGGCATTCCCGCCTGCATCGTGGTGCTCGACAAAGAGAACGCCGCCGCGCGCAAAGGCATCTTCATGATCGATGCCTCTAAGGGATTGCGCAAAGACGGCCCCAAGAACCGACTGCGCGAACGCGACATCCACAAGATCGTGGATGTTTTCCGGCGGCAGGACGAAAGCGATCCGGGCTACGCGCGCATGGTGCCCCGCGCGGAAATCGCGAATGCCCGCAACGACTACAACCTCAACCTGCCGCGCTACATCGACAGCGGCGAACCGGAAGACCTGCAGGACATCGATGGCCACCTGCGCGGCGGCATTCCCGGGCGCGACCTCGATGCGTTGGACGAGTACTGGCAGGTCATGCCGGCGCTCCCTGGCGCATTGTTCGATGTCCTGCGCCTCGGCTACGCCCGCCTGAAGCTTCCAGCGGCGGCGATAAAAGCCTTGATCCTCAGCCACGCCGAGTTCGAAGCATTCAAGGCCGAGATCAACGAACGTTTCAATCGCTGGCGCGACGAATACCGTCTCGTGATGGCGAACTTCAGGCAGGGAGGTCACCCCAAGGCATTGATCGAGACTCTTTCCGAAAGCCTGCTGGTCACGTTCCACGATGCCCCGCTAGTGGATGCCTACGAGATCTACCAGCACCTGATGGACTACTGGGCGGAAACGACGCAGGACGACGCCTACCTGATCGCTGCGGTCGGGTGGAAGGAAGGCGCCAAGCCGCGCGAGCTGCAGAAGGTGAAGAACAAGGATGACAAGCTGGTCTGGGCGGAAAAGGACGACTTCCGTCGTGGTAAGCACCGCTTCAAGTCGGATCTGGTTCCGGCGCTGCTGCTGATCGATCGCTACTTCGCTGCCGAACGCGATGCGATTGCCGCGCTGGAAACCGAACTCGCCTCCGTCGAACAGCAACTGGACGAACAGCACGAAGAGCAGGGCGGTGAGGATGGCTTGCTCACCGAAGTCATCGAAGGCGAAGGTGATAAACAGAAGATCACCGCCAAGGGAGTGAAGGCGCGACTGAAGGAGATCGGCAAGGATCCGGACTTCGCCGACGAATGCGCAGCACTCAAAGCTTATTCCGCACTGCTGAAACAGCAGGACGACATAAGGGGTCGACTCAAGCCCGGGCGGCAGGAGTTGAACGACAAACTTGCCGCCAAATATCCGGCGCTCAGCGAAAACGAAATCAAACGACTTGTCGTGGACGACAAATGGCTGGCCGCATTGAGTGCGGCGGTGCAGAGCGAACTTGATCACGTGTTGCAGACATTCGTCGAACGCATTCGGCAATTGGCCGAGCGCTATGCCACGCCGCTGCCTGACCTTGAAAGTGAAGTCAAGACACTCGCCGCGCGAGTTGCCGGGCACCTTCGAAAGATGGGGGCACCAGCATGGACGTAAGGGACGCCCGCGGCGAGTATCGAGTCGAACCGGCGCCTGCGGATACCACAGACGCGATGCGGCTTGGCTACAGGCGTACGGAGGTCGGCGTTACTCCTGATGACTGGGATGTTGCCTCAATTGGCGAACTGAAGCCATTCGTCACCAGCGGCTCGCGTGGCTGGGCATGCTTTTACTCCGACCACGGTTCGCTGTTTGTTCGAATTACAAACCTCTCGCGGCAAACCATCTATCTAGACCTTGGCGACCCCAAGTTCGTGCAGCTTCCGCGAGAAGCGAATGAAGGGTTGCGGACGCAGCTCAAGGAACGCGATGTCCTGATTTCGATAACCGCTGACATCGGCATCGTTGGGTACGTCGATGCGAATGTTCCGTTGCCGGCATACATCAACCAGCACATCGCGCTTGTGCGATTTGACGCACCCCGTGCAAATGGGCAATTCGTAGCCTACTTCCTTGCGTCAGAACGACCCCAGCGGTTATTTCGCGCCACGACGGACGTTGGCGCGAAGGCGGGAATGAGCTTGACGGGAGTCCGGCAGATACAAATCGCACTTCCCCAACCGACGGAACAGCGCGCCATCGCCGAAGCGCTGAGCGACGTCGACGCATTGCTGGGCGCGCTGGATCGGCTGATCGCCAAGAAGCGCGACCTCAAGCAGGCCGCCATGCAGCAACTCCTCACCGGCCAAACCCGCCTGCCAGGGTTTGCTGGTGAGTGGAAAGCACGGAAGTTGGAAGAGGCGCTGACTATCTGTCACGGCAAGAGTCAGCGAGGTGTTGTCGCGTCAGATGGGCCGTATCCGATTCTTGGAACAGGTGGTCAAATCGGCAAGGCTTCGCGTCCGATTTACGACAAGCCGTCAGTCCTCATCGGTCGCAAGGGGACCATCGACAAGCCTCAATACATGGCCACGCCGTTCTGGTCCGTCGATACGTTGTTTTACTCAATCATGAAGGGCGGGAACAACGCCAGGTTCTTTTTCTACCGGTTTTGCCTGATTGACTGGGCACAGCTAAATGAAGGATCGGGACGGCCTAGTTTGAATGCGCGCACGATCGAGCAAATCGAGATCGCGTGGCCGGAACCGACCGAGCAAATCGCTATCACCGGTGTTCTTTCTGACATGGACGCCGAGATCGAAGCCTTGGAAGCCCGCCGCGCCAAGACCAACGACCTGAAGAAAGCGATGATGCAGGAGCTGCTGACCGGAAGGACGCGGCTGGTATGAGCAAATCCCGAATCCTTTTGAAGTCTGTCGATGAACTGAGAGTCGGTCCGGAAGGTGGGCCGGTGCGGTACTTCGTTCCGGCCTACCAGCGTGGTTACCGCTGGAGCGTCACGCAAGTCACGCAATTGCTGGACGACATTCGTGAATTTACCCAACGCGACAATCCGAAGCCGAAGGAGTTCTACTGCCTCCAGCCGCTGGTCTTGTTGAAAAGGGCCGACGGCCCCTACGAAGTCGTGGATGGACAACAACGCCTCACGACACTGCTGCTGATTCTTCGTCATTTCAATGAGCGTCTCACCGAAAAATATCGGTTGCCGATCTATCGACTTGAATACGAAACGCGGCCGGGGCTCGCAGGCTTTCTCGATGATCCTTCCGAGAGGATTGCCGACTCCAATATCGACTTCTTCCACATCCATCAGGCTGTCGTGATCATCGCACAATGGTTCGAGCAGCGGGAAAGCGAGGTCGAGGTCATCAAGGATGCCTTGCTCAACAAGGCCAAGATCATTTGGTTCCAGTTGTCTCCTGAAGAGAACGCGGTCGCGGCCTTCACCCGGCTCAACGTGGGCAAGATTCCATTGACGAATGGGGAGCTGATCAGGGCGTTGCTCCTCAAATGCGGGAATGAGCAACGAGAGGGAGCCGTGCAACTCAGGATCGCCCAAGACTGGGACAGGTTCGAGCAGGCTCTTCAGGGCGATGCTTTTTGGGCGTTCTTGAGCAATGACATGGGGAAGCGCGACGGTCGAATCGGTTTCCTGTTCGATCTGGTGGCTCGCGAGGGTGGCATGAAGCCAGGGATCGACGAGTACGCAACGTTCAATTTCTTCAGTGAGCGGTTCAAACGAGATGACGCTGATCTAGAACAGAACTGGCTCGACGTGAAGAAGGCATTCATGCTGCTGGAGGAGTGGTTCCTCGACCGCCGTCTTTTCCACATGGTGGGTTACTTGATCTGGGCGGGCGAGGATGTCAATGACCTTCGTGCGCTGGCATCGGACGCCACCAAGCATGAGCTCAAGGAAAAGCTCAGATCCAGGGTTTTCTTCAAGGCATTCGGGGTGAAGGCTCCCGAACATGTAACCAAGGAGTTCGTTGCCGACCAGCTGGATGCGGTCACTTACCCGTCTGGGTCGCAAATGATTCGTTCGATTCTGCTGCTCTTCAACGTTGCCACGTTGCTTCTGAACCCCCGGTCGAACATGCGATTTCAGTTCGAGAGCTTCAAGGCAGAGGAGTGGGACATCGAACACGTCAGGTCCACCGCGATAGATCGCCCAGAGTCGCGAATCGGACAAATGGCTTGGGTGGAGCAGTGTCTTGGTTATTTGAAGCAAGCCAATCAGAACGTGGAGCTCCAAGCAGAGATAGACGCCTTCATGGCGTTGCCGGCAAGGCAGGTCACTGACGCGATGTTTGACCCGGTGTACATAAGCGTGCTGAAGCACTTTCAGGAGGTCGATGACAGCGAAGCGGACAACGGCCTTTTCAACCTCGCCCTGCTCGACAAGGGAACCAATCGAAGCTACAAGAACGCGGTGTTTGCCGTAAAGCGTAATCGCATACTGGACCTCGACCGTGATGGCGTCTTCGTTCCGCTTTGTACCCGAAACGTTTTCCTGAAGTGCTACAACCCACAAGTGGATCACGTCATGTTCTGGACCGAGCGGGATCAGGATGGCTACCGCCTGGCAATGATCGACGCGCTCCACGCCTTCTTCACGGGAGCGTGGATCCATGAATGACATCGAACAGTCGATTTCGTTTCGGCGACTTCTCGAAGCCTGCCCTCGTATCGAAATACCTCTCATACAGCGAGACTACGCACAGGGCCGCGAATCCGAGAGCGAAGTTCGTGATCATTTCCTCGGGGCACTCCACGACGCACTGACTCGCTCCTCCGACCAGGTCGGGTATTCATTGAACCTGGATTTTGTTTACGGTAGCAATGAAGGTGATGCCTCCGGCAAGTTCCTGCCACTCGATGGTCAGCAACGCCTGACCACACTTTTCCTCCTGCACTGGTATCTAGGTTGGCGCGACGACCACCTCTCTGATGCCCAAGGCATGTTGTACGACGGACATCATTCACGATTCACATACAAGGTGCGCCCGAGCAGCGCGGAGTTTTTCGACGCACTGACTCGGTTCGAGCCGAACTTGATGCCCGATTCTGTGCTGTCGATCAGAGGTCTACTTGAGGATCAACCGTGGTTCTTTCTGAGCTGGCGGCTGGATCCAACCATCCAGTCGGCGCTGGTGATGTTGGAAGCGATCCATAAGCGGTTCAAGTCGAGCGCCGGGCTCTATGAGCGGCTGATAGACGGTATGCACCCTGCGATCACCTTCCAGCTCCTGCCGCTGGAGCACTTCGGCCTGACGGACGATCTCTACATCAAGATGAATGCACGGGGCAAACCGCTTACCCCGTTCGAGTCGTTCAAGGCCAGGTTCGAAGAGCTGCTGCGTGAGCTGTTTCCCCACGAACGTCGCAAGCTTGGCGGTGGAGATGTATCCATTGCCGAGTTTTTTGAGCGCCGCATGGACACCCGGTGGGCGGATTTCTTCTGGGTCTACAAGAACCCCAAGACCAATACATTCGACGCAGCGGTCATGAACCTGATTCTGGCCGTGGTTCGCGTGAGTTTGGCGCCCAGCCCTGATCCAGCGTCGAATTTCAGTACCGACACCGCCCAATTGAGGACCAGGGGGCGGGAGTGGACATTTGCTTCATTTCATGAGAATGGCTGGCTCACGAAGGCCTTTGCTCAGAATTTAATCTGCGTCCTCGAAGCGTGGAGCAAGGGAAGCGGGAAACTTGCACCGGTGTTGTTCGATAACCGGTGCTTTGATGAATTGTCGTTTTTCGAGAAGGCTTGCCGCGATCCGAGCGGTATCGATTACCTGCAAATGATCCAATTCGCAGCATTGATGCTTCATCTGCGGGAATACGATGGAAAGGTTGGCGCAACAAGCGCGAGCGAATGGATGCGCGTCTTGCGAAATTTGGCCGTGAACTCAGATATTGAGCGGCCAGAGCAGTTTGGTCGTGCTTTGGCGGGGCTGCACAAACTTGTACCATCCAGCGCAGACATCTTGAAACACCTCACAGCGGGCGACATCGGACAGATTGGTTTTAGCCCACAACAAGTGGCGGAGGAGGTGCTGAAGGCTCAGCTCCTGCTGTCCAACTCTGGTTGGAGAGCACGGATCGATCGAGCCGAGGAACACGGTTACTTCACGGGCCAAATTGGCTTCCTTCTGGATTTCTGTGGCGTGAAGGACCAGTTGGCGTCGCAGGCGATCTCTGAATGGGACGCTCAAGTTCACGCTGATCTGCAGGCCGCGTTCGACACGTACTTGGAGAAGGCCCAGGTCATGTTTGACGACAATGGACTGTCTACTCAACGGCTGCCGCCCGAACTACACCTCTGGAAGAGAGCGCTGCTTGCTGTCGGTAATTACATGGACACGATTGGAAGTAATCGCTCGTTCTTGACGAACCCTGCGAGGAACCCAGACAGTTGGAAACGATTCTTGCGAGATGGCAGCGGGAGGCAGTACCTGAAGACTCTTTGGGACCAGTTCGATGCTGGTAAAGATGTTGCGCCACAGTTAAGCACAGTCATTGCTAGCGCCAACGGATTGGAGCCTTGGCGCGCATTGGTGGTTCAGTACCCCGAAATCATCTCTTATTGCGGACAGCAGAAGGTTCGGTGGCCATGGGGTTATCAGGCAATCTATTTGCTTTCAAAAACGCAGATGAATGGGACACATGCAGAACTTTTCAGCTACGCCCTGTACCTTGAGCTGGCCACATCGGAACTTGGGCTCCTGAAGTGTCAGCACTATCGATCGGTGACTTCGAGCGAAGAGGAGCCGTGCGCGGTTCTGACCTTTGATAGGGCCGGACGTAAAGTCCATTTTCGCATCAAGTCAACCAAAGGCGCGTTCCGCATTTTCGTGGATCGAGCTGATCTGGAACTTGTTCCGGAGGTAGGGCCCTGTCTGCGTGACCAGGCGGGGTTCAAGGACTTGGACACTGCAGTGATTCGGGATGTTCCACGAGAGGATATCCACGCGATCTTGCAGGAATTGACACAGATTCTTGCGCTTCTGCCGCCCTGATTGCCTAGAATGAATCCACAAGTCCGATCCGAACGTCGCACACAGAATCGCGTGGTTGCGCTGTTCACGGACGCGAAGCGACGCGATTGCCTGGGCTATCGCTATCTCGGCGACTGGCACCAGCGCGAGAACAACCGCTGCATCGAAGTCGAATTGCTGCGCGACAACCTGCGCGAGCGCGGCTACTCCGACGCGCACGTCTCCGGTGCCTTGCAAAAACTGCAGACCGCCGCGGATGCGACGGGCACGACGCTGTACCAGGCGAACATGCGTACGTACATGCTGCTGCGCTACGGCGTGCCCGTGCAGGTTGCGGTGGGCAAGCCGCACGACACGGTGCACCTGATCGACTTGGCGCATCCCGAACGCAACGACTTCGCGCTGGCGGAAGAGGTGACGTTGAAGGGCGGTCGCGAACGCAGGCCAGACATCGTGCTCTATATCAACGGCATTGCCTTGGTGGTGATCGAATTGAAGCGAAGCTCGATCGAGATCGCCGATGGCGTGCGGCAACTGATTACCAATCAGGAGCCAATTTTCAACCTGCAGTTTTTCACGACCGCGCAATTGCTGTTGGCGGGTAACGATTCGCAGGGGCTGCGCTATGGCACAGTTACTTCACGCGAGGAGTTCTTCGTCCAATGGAAAGCGGCCAAATTGGCGGAAGCTGGCGATGCCGCCGGCGCATTGCTGGATCGTCCGTTTGCCGAACTCTGCTCGAAGGCGAACCTGCTCGACATGATCCGCAATTTCGTCATCTTTGATGACGGGATCAAAAAGGTACCGCGTCAGCACCAATTCAAGGCCGTGAAGGCCGCGCAGGAACGTACGCGCCAGCAAGAAGGCGGCGTGATCTGGCATACACAGGGCAGCGGCAAGAGCATCCTGATGGTGCTGCTGGCCAAATGGCTGCTGGAACACGATCCGCAGGCCCGCATCCTGGTCGTCACTGACCGCGATGAACTGGACAAGCAGATCGAAGGGGTGATGAAGAATGCGGGCGTGGTTGCGGCGGATGGCGCGTCGCCTCGCGTGACATCACGGGCGGAGTTCATATCCAAACTCGGCTCCACTTTGCCTCGCCTGCTGTGCGCGTTGATCCACAAGTTCGATCCGGGCGATCTGGAAGGGCCGCCACCGCCCGTGCACGGGCGGTTCTACGTGTTCGTGGACGAATGCCACCGCACCCAGGGCGGCGATATGAATCGGCAGATGAAACGCTGGTTGCCGCATGGCATCTTCATCGGGTTCACGGGCACCCCGTTGCTGAAGAAGGATGCGGGACGGCTGCGGACGCGCGAGATCTTTGGCACTTACATCCACACCTACAAGTTCCAGCAGGCGGTTGCGGACAAGGTGGTGCTGGACCTGAAGTACGAGGCGCGCGATGTGCCCCAGCGCATCACATCGCCGGCCGCGATCGAGGCGTATTTCGAGAAGCGCACCAGCGCGCTGAACAATTTCCAGAAGGCGGTTCTGCGCAAGCGTTGGGCCACGATGGAAAAGCTGATGAGCGCAGCGGAACGCAAGCAGCGCATCATCTACAGCATCCTTGAAGATTTCGACCTGAAGCCGCGGCTCAACAACAATCGCGGCACTGCCATTCTTGTCGCGCAGGATATCTACGACGCCTGCCATTACTTCCGGTTGCTTCAGAACACCAGCCTGGGGCCGTACTGCGGCATCGTTACTTCGTACGAGCCGAACCACAATTTGATTTCGCGTGAACCGGAGAATGGTGACGAACGCTATAAGTTTGATACGTACGACAAACATGTATTGAAGGATGGCCAGACCGCCAAGGCCTACGAAGACGAGGCCAAGCGCCGTTTCGTCGAAGAACCGGCCAACATGAAACTGCTGGTGGTCGTAAGCAAGCTCCTGACGGGGTTTGATGCGCCGAGCTGTACCTACATTTATCTGGACAATGAACTGCACGACCACAACCTGTTCCAGGCGATCTGCCGGACCAATCGCCTGGACGGCGAAGACAAGGACTACGGATACATCGTCGATTTCAAGTCGTTGTTCCAGGACGTGCAGGAAACCATCGCGGTGTACAGCTCGGACGAACTGGACATCGACCAGGGCGACGGCGGCAGCAACAACGTCGAACTCAAGGATTGGCTGAAGGAGGGGCGCAAGCAATTCGATGTGGCGCGGGAAGCCATTCGCTACCTGTGCGAGCCGGTACCTGCCCCGCGCGAAGTCGAGCAGTTCATGCGCTATTTCTGTGGTGATGCCGCCGATCCGGCCGCTTTGGGCAAGACCGAGGCGTTGCGCATTACCTTCTACAAGGCGGTCTCGACTTTCGTTCGGGCCTACGCCGACATCGCGCAGGATCTGGACAAGGCTGGATATACAGTTGACGAAGCTACCGCGTTGAAACGTGAGGTCGATTTTTACGGGGAGATGCGATCGGCGATCAAGAAGCACTCCGGCGAAGAATTGGACATCAAGCCCTTCGAGCGCGACATGCGGCACTTGCTCAACACCTACGTCCAAGCCGATCCGGCCGTGGGCCTTGGCAACCTCGATTCGCTGCCCCTGACAGAACTCATCATCGAAACCGGCATCCACGACGCCATCGCGCGCAAGTTGAATGCCAAGGGCATGACGCGCAACGCGATTGCCGAAACGATCATCAACAACGTACGCAAGACGATCATTCGCGAGCAGCTCACCGATCCGCGGTTTTACGAGCGAATGTCCAAACTGCTGCAGGACCTGATCAAGCAGAGTCGCGACGATGCCGCGAGCTACGAGCTTTTTCTGCAGAACGCCGAGAAATTGGTCCGCATGATCGCGAATAAAGATCAGGTCGCTGGCGTTCCGGCAATGCTGCACGGCAGGCCCGAGGCGATCGTGATCTACAACAATCTGGAGCCGATTCTGGCGCGGGTGGCGGGCGGCGTGCGCGACGTCGATGACGAAAGGCGCGCCGGGTTGGCGCTGGAGATCGATCGGGCGATGCGGGAAGAAGCGCCAGCGGGTTGGAAAGGTGATGCGACACGTGAAGCGGAAGTGCGGAACGCGCTTTATCCGATCATGGGGCGTGATCGCGAAGCCACGCGAGCGGTCTTCGAGATCATCAAGCAACAACCGGGATACACATGAGCTCGAACATCCGGCTGGGCGATATTTCGATCAAGCTGACGCGCAAGGCCGTTCGGCATACGCACCTCTCGGTGCGTCCGCCGCTGGGGCGGGTGACCATGGTGGCGCCGGTCGGAACCCGCTATGAGGTGGCGCGCGCGTTTGCGATTAGCAAGCTAGGCTGGATTCGGGAGCAACAATCAAGGTTCAGCGCGCAGGCCCGCGAGGCTCCCCGCAGATATGTCGAACGTGAAACCCATCTGTTGTGGGGACGCCACCATCTTCTGCGCGTTCGCTTTGAAGATTCGAAACCAATGGTCAAGGCCGACCATCGGCAAATCGTTTTGACGGTGAGGCCGGGGAGTAGCGCGGACAAACGTGCCGAGGTCATGCACGAGTGGCACAAGGGGCTGCTGCACCACGCCATTCCGGGGCTGATCGCAGCCTGGCAGCCGAGGCTGGGCGTCAGGGTCAATGGCTATTTCCTGCAGCGGATGAAGACGAAGTGGGGGAGCTGCAACCGCCGCACGCACCACATCCGGCTCAATACCGAACTGGTCAAGAAGCCCAAGGACCTTCTGGAGTACGTGATCGTCCACGAGATGATCCATGTGCGCGAACCGCGGCACAACGATCGCTTCTTCAGCCTGCTCGGCAAGCACTACCCGCGCTGGCGCGAAGCGCAGGCGGAGTTGAACGAGCTTCCGCTCGCTGCCGAGAATTGGTGAACCGCGATTCACCTTCGAAGAGGTACGGCGGCGGCACGGAGTGTCAGAAGAGGGCTTGATGACTACGCAGGTGCAATCCAATTCTTTGCTTGAGGGCTTCCAAGCTGGCTTGCCGGTGCGCTTGATCGCGACACTGCGGAACGAGTTGATGACGTGCGACGCCGCGGAATCGGTGGCCGCAGTGGTTGAGCGGAATCGAAACCCCAAATTCGACTTCCTTCCGGTCACCGGAAAAGAGGGGTCAGGCAGGCCGCCGATCATCGGACTGCTGGAAGTCGCACCTTTCATGGCCGGCAAAAGTCCACTCGGCAGCGTGCGGGAGTCCATGCATCACCTTTCCGAGCCGTACCTCGTGGGGGCTGATTCCAGCACCATCGATTTCGTTCGACACGCCGACGAACTGCCGTTCCGGCTGCTTGTATCCGGCGATGAAATCAGCGGCCTGGTCTGTCTCTACGACATTCAGAAGCTCCCAGCCCGCGCGGCGATCTTTGCCATGGTTACGTCCTTGGAAATGAAGATGTCCGACGTGATACGCAAAGAATTCCCGGAAAAAGAGCAATGGTTGCCTTTGCTTTCGGAGCAGAGAAGGGAAAAGGTCGTTCGCGAAATGGCCAAGGCTCAGGAGGCCGGCGCGTTCGTTGACGCATTGCTCATGACACAGTTCGGCGATAAGGCAACCATACTCCGCAAGATTTCCCTGCCGGCCAGTAATGGCAAATTGCGCGACGATATGGAACGAATCCAGAAGCTGCGGGACAGCCTTGCCCACGCTAATGAATACGCGACTACCCGCGATCAGGCCAGAAAGGTCTGCGCTACGGTGCGGCTGGTTGATGAGTGGCTGCGAATGCTCGGTAGTTCAACGGCGCAAATTGTGCGGGTCGTCTAGAACGTAGTGAGACAGCTAGCAGTTTGCGCTGTTTGCGCAGTTTGGCTTGGCGCAATGGTTTCAACTCCGTGGCCGTTTGTGCAAACTGCCGCAATTGCTCCAAAAATGGGTCCTCCAAACCCGGGCCAAATTGCCGCAAACGTCCGATCGTGGAAGCCTCCATCGTCAAGCTGTTCGCCAAACGGCGCAAATGGCTCAAACTGCCGCCCCCGGTTTGAGCGTATAGATCCGAGTCGGCCGACCGCCTCCTTTTCGAGATAAGCTCGTCGAGTCGACTAATCCAGCCATGTCGGCCTGCTCAAGAGCATCGTTCAGGAGCTTGTTGCCCGGTTTTCCGACGGCCTCCCGTAGCGCGACTCGATTGAGCTGCCCGCCCGCTTGGTGTAATGCGCGCAAGATTCGCTTGACCAGATGGGCTGCCTCTGCCGCGTCTGCATGCTGTGACATGGTGCTGAATATCCGCGCGACGGATTCTGTACAGAAACTCAGCCACGCAAGCGCTGCTTCCATGTGCGCTTTCGTGATTGTGTGCTCGCAGTCCAACAGCGCAAAGATGAGAGCCAGTCGCCAGGCAAAAGGCGGATGGCGTTGGATTAGGCCCCTCACCTGCATCGGAAGGCCGAGACCTTTGCGATGCTGCGTGTAGAACAAGGTAAATTCCTCGCGCGCTTCCCGTGAAGCTTCAACTACGCCACCAAATTTGGAAAACGCGATTGCCTCTTTGAGTCGTTTGGCGAAGTCGTCAATGATGCCACTGGCAGACGGCTCAGGAATGGCCACGATGCCTCGCCGTTCTCCCCATACGAACAAGAACCTGTTGGCGAAACCGTTGGTCAAATCGTTAGCCGCAATGGCCTTCATGAGTTCCGTCGGTGTGATGCACGCATGTATCCCGACGTGGGGGTTGGTTGCGCGGGTACGGTTTGTCTTGGTCAACGGCGCCAAATCGCCACCATCCCACAGAGTCCGTATCGCCGCACTCAAAGTGTTGCCATCGCGCTTGCTTTGCGCCAGCACATTAACAAACTCATCTTCATGGACAAACAGACGTTTGTCTTCAACTCCACCACCTGTTGCATTGCCGTCTTTTTCGAGTTCATCCGATGCATCGCGAATCGCCCACGCCAGTCCCTCTCGGGTGCTGAGGCCGCCATCATGGTATTGGCCGCAGACGGGAAACCGCGGATCGACACCGTCCTCGCACGCTTTGCGGATTCGCTTGATGAGGCCCATTGCCATGCCTTTGCCGCCAAGGCTGGTGCGGCCCACGTGCACGCTGAAGATTCTAGGATGGTGAATGTCGTTACCAATTTCAACGAACCTACCCCGACCAAAGGCGACGCCTGCCATGCAGAGGAAGGCGATTCCGGCCGCCGCCGGGTGTACCTCCCTGCCATCAGAGGCTTCGCGCATGACTTCACCTGTCAACCCGTAATACATCGCATCAGTCACAGCGGGCGCAGGTAGCGGCGAGTCGTCGTCGTCAAGTGAGCTTTTGAGCGCCAGAGATTTGGGTTTGCGTCGATGAGCCGCATTGCTTCCGTCCGCAATGGTCGGGTCGTTTGCGGCCGCAGCATCCAGAAAGGACGCGTTCGCCTCTGTGTAGCCCAGCAACGTGAGAATGGCACTTGTCAATTTCTTCATGGCCCGCCTCACTTGCTGTCGCGTGCGGCGATGCGCGACGCGATGAATGCGTCCACTTCGCTACCGATCCAAGCGCTGGCCCTTGCCCCAATCTTTACCGGAGCAGGAAATTTTCCCTCTTTGGCAAGCCGATAGATGGAGGCGGTGCTAAAACCTGTTTGGTTTCTCACGAGGGACAGTCGGCGCATTTCAAGACTGTCGGAAACTCTCTTCTTCAACATGGGAGGTCCTCAAATCAGAGGAGCCGTGGCCTGCATGAGTAACGCCTTGCATCATCAATGTTGCGGCGCGACACTCATGGCTCGAGGCGTGGCCGTACTGGCTTCGTCCATGGCCCTCAGGTGTTGCTAGCGCCTGAGGGCCTTTTACGCTTCAGCGCCTAGACGCTTCTGCGGCCTGGCGAACTCGACTCGCCGTGATGTCGCATGGCGTCGCAAGTGCGCTTGAAGCAAATTAGGCCAATGAGATGGCGTGCGCAAGTAGATGATTTGTAGAAAGAAAAGGTCCCCCAACGAAGTTGCCGTTGCGCGAGGTTGTAAAAGCGGCGCGCCTTTGCACTCAATGACTTGAGTGATCTGCAAACAATTGTTTCGGGCATCAATCCGTCGGCGCATCCCGGTGATTGATGCAATTCGCATGGCCCGGCGTCTGCGTCAGAGGCCAACTCTTTGCTGCTACGAGCGAGAAGCTTTGTCTCGTCGGCACGATCGCGCTCTATGGCCGCGACACAGGACCTGGGCGTCTTGGTGTCGGGTCCGGTGTCGATGTGGCAACGTACGTGCGCGACGCTCCCTCAGGGTGTGACGCAATCGCGGTCGTGCGGTTGCCCTCGCCGCATCGGTATGCAGGGCAGAAGAGCCCCGGAAAGGAAGGGAGGAGGCCATGCTCTTCCCTTTCCGGAGCTTTGCTCTGCATCGATCGATTGGGTCAGCACTTCGCCTTTACGGCATGGCGAGCCAACAACTAACGGGAAAGACGAGCCTGGGCATCCCGCCCGGCATGAAGGAGAACGTCATGCCTCAGAATCATCACTTTCCCACGCTAGAAGAGCTCACGCGAGCTGCAATGGCCGCCTGCCATGACTGCAATTGCAGTGTGTGCCAAGTGCACGCCGAGGCGCTACGGCGCGTACTTGTTTATCCGTCGAGGCGGCATAAGCATGTGGCTGCCATTGCCGCAAAGCCAGCTCTCTCGTTCGATCCGGTCACCAAGCCAAAGTCTCCGAAATTCCACGAGCGCGTCACCAATCTGGTGGTGACGACCGCGAAGGTGTGGACGTGTGTGTTCGACAGGTTTGACGATCAAGCTCGAGCCTTGGCAGTCGAGCACTTCAGCGATGCCTGGCGACAACTCGAGACGTGCCAGACCGACGACGCATGGGACTGGGCGTTCAAGTCATCCAAGGCATGGGGAACGTACCGGCGTCGGCGATGCTGGCCATTGGGCGTCCTGTAGATGGGTCCCATGTGTCGTCCCGCGACTGCATTGCGCTCTAACGCCGTGATCCAAAAAACCCGCCCAGCATGTGCTGGGCGGGTTTGCAATTTCACTGCTTTTCTTTGTCGGCAACATCTCGTTGTCGTGATCTCCTTGAGTGCCAGCCAGCGAAATACAGGCCGCCGATGACAATCACGCTCAGCGCGATGAGCACGAAATCCGAGGTGGTCATTTTGGATCTCCCTTGAGGTCGACACTGCAGATGCATGCCACGACGGCGTTCACGCCCAGCACGATCACCCAAAGCAAGCGGTGCGCGTGGGAGTTGTCTTGGGCAAACAGAAGCAGATACCCCGCCGCGAAGATGCAGGCAGTTGAAATATCGCGCAGGGAGTCAGCGGCGATATCTTGCACAGATCGCGACTTCAGTACCGATTTCAGGCTCCGAAACTGGACTGGATGTTTCATGGTTTTCTCCTTGAATCCTTTGACCAGCACACTGCCGGTCATTCATGAGGATTCATCCGAGTTGCCACGAGCGCACCTTGGAAGATGCTTGAGCCAATCCTCGGCATGGGCTTCCAACAATTAGTCATGGGTAGCCCGGCTTGTTGTCACGCAGACATCGTGGCGCGCTGTTCCGACTACACCATGTCTCCCGACCGGGCGAGTCGAAACGATGTTGGCCTGCGCGGTCATCGCCTCAATCAGCGAGTGGCCGAGGATTACGGCACCAGTTGGATTGCACAATCCAGCCCTCCGCCTAGCTTCGACCTAGGCGGACCTCGCCAACATCTTTTGCTTGTAGGCGTTAGGTCGAGCGTGCAACATGCCGGCACCACACTTCGGGAGGAACGTCCATGGCGCACGCAGACTCGGCTCACTTCTTCTATCTGATTGATCAAGGCGGAAACCGTCGCGTCCCGCGAAAGGTGAAGGCGCAAGACGGTCGGTATGGCTATCCCATTCATCCCGTTGGAAAGGGTAACGACTCCGTTGCCGCCACCTACACCGAGGATGACCAAATGCTGGTCAAGCAGGTGGTCCTGCATGGGAAAGGTGTTCGCTGCCGCGCAGAAGGCGGCCCCCAGAAAGGGCAAGTCAACACCTTAGGATTGGATCGCCGCACGATTCGCGGCTTTTGGCTGCATCCATCCAAGACCGTCTGGATTGTTGGCGCAGCGAAGCGTCCAGAGAATGAGGGCGCAAGCGCGTGATCATAGTGAACACGCCGACGCGAATTTGCACGAAGTGCGGCGGTAGCCGGTTCAATGTCTGGAATCGATGCATGGATTGCCGCTGGGACGGCCGCGAGCCGGCCGCCCCAGCCGCCTCTGCGCTTATTGCCTAGTTACCCCAATTCGAACTGTCGGTTGTCGGCAGGACCGGGCTCCGCCGTAACTTGAGGTCAAAGCAGCTGTCAATCCAGTCACGCAAGACTAGCGCCACGCCCTCAGCCATCTGAAATGGCGTTTGGTATGGTGCGTAGACGCGGCGCGCTTGCATGTCAAAGAAATCTTCGATGGGTCGACCCGGCTCGCCGCCGTATGCCTTGGCTTCTTCGGGGTCAGGTTCGACGATGCGCAGGTATCGGCCCAAGAGCTCGTACAGGCACCTGTCGCACAAGTCGCCTTCGACCCGATTACCGTCGCCGAACAGGCTTGCATAGCCCGCCCGGAATCGGATCTGGGTGCGGTTGGCAAAGCCGCCCCTCGGGTCATCTTCGCTCATCGCGGTGCCGCAGCGATCGCAGGTCACGACCTTGACGTCGTGCGATCTGGATTCAATTGTGTACATGTTGGGACCTCGTATAGATTTGGAATGATGGTGCTGCCACTTGCTGCCTGCTAGTTAGGGCGGCGAATCACCGGCTGGCGGGACCAATGGCCGCCGTACGCGTTCCGGGGCGAAGCAATGCGCGATCCAATCGCGCAGCAGCATCAGCACATGCTGGGCAAATTCGTTGTCCACCTGGTGCTCGGTGTAAAGCCGGCGTGGCGATTCAACGCTGAAGGGCTCAGGTGGATCGGCCACATCCCCGTCGATGACCCGCACGTATCGCGCTACGAGTTCGAACAGGCAGGCGTCGCAAAAGTCGCCTTCGATGTATTGGCCGTCGCCGAACTTGCTGTCGTAGCCGGCGCGGAACCGCAGTACGGCGAGGTTGTGGTAGCCAGTGCCGATTTCCGCTTCGTCCATCACATGGCCGCAACGGTCGCATGTCGCATGGCCCAGCTTGCGCGTTTGCGTGTAGGTGGTGGTTCGGGTTTCGGTCTTGAACATGGTGCATCTCCTCTTTCTGATGAAAAGAAAGCCACTCGCCCGCAAGTGCACGGGCGGTGATCAGGAGATGCAACCAGCGTCGGAGGGACGCATGGGTGCGGTCATTGCGACCGACAACTAGGCTACCACGACCCGGTCCGTTCTTGATACCAGGCACGGGGACTGGACTGCCCGAACTTGCCACGCATTTCGCTGGCACGCTCGGTTGTCGCGGCAGTGCAACGTTGTACGTACAACGTTGCACCATGTTTATCCTTGTGGCGCAATGACTTGGCGATAGCGCCCAATGTGCGGCAATGCACCTGGATCCGGCCCGGGCCATGGCATGCCCTTTGCGTGTTTCATCCACACCCGTTGCGCACGACGGAGCATTCTCGCAACCTGCTGGCGCACGCCGGAATGTAGTGGACGCTTCAGGAGAGTGTCCGCGAACGCGCTGAGTTGCGACGGTTGCCGGTGCGTGGCGGCAGTTTGCGCGACTTTCGCAAGATAGCGCGCTTCGCGATGTTCGATTTGCGGGGCCAGGAACCAGGTCCAGCGTGTTCCTCCACCCAGTGCACTCGCCCGTGTAGCCCGGACCAGCATGTAATCACCCCAAACCATGCGCGCGTCGTGGGCGTCCCGGAGCCGTTCTCGCCTCTTGACCTCGCCTTCGCCATCGTCAGTGACCATGAGAACCCACCGGATCTTGCCGCGGGGCAGCGGAGCGCCAATGAGATGCGCGCAGCATACGTTGCGGCGCTTGCGCCATTGCCGGGCCGAAGCGCTGATGTCCGTCTCGTACAGTTCGGAAAACTTCCGCACGAGGTCATCCCATCGGGACTCGTCCACCTCCCCGCTGATCCACAGAGGATAAGCGCCGACGTGCTTGGCTATCGTTCGTTGGGCCTCGGTTTGCGTCTCGTGAAGTCGGTTCATTTGAGCAGCATCGTGCGCAGGCTGGAATGATGGTATTTGTAGCATAAGTTATTGAAGCAATAACATGATGATGTTCACAGATCAACATGCAAATGATGTTCCTGCGCGGATGACCCACGATTGCGTGATTCAATCGGGAGCCGTCGAGCTGCAAGACCGCTTTTACGTTGCCGCACAACGCAAACTCTTCATGAAGGACCTCCCTGTAACCACAGGTCTGTTGTAGTGCGCGGGCGCAGAACGACGCCCGGCAGCGCCACTCGCGACGAGGGCATGGAATTACTTGGCGCGGCACCGGCGGAGCTTGGCGGCCTCACCAATGTTTCTCCTTTTCCGGGGAAGCATTGGGAGGTTGCCAGCCTCCACCACATCACACGAACGCCACGGGGCGCACGCCCCCAGGAGGTCGCCAACCTCCAGCCTTCGAATCGCCAGTTCGAAGGAAGTCGCTCATTAGCGCCCGCCGCCCTCAATAGGGCTCAACGGGTGCGAGGGAGGCAGTAGTGGGTAAACCCGGGTGCAGTCGCATCCGGCCAAACCACTACTTCTATCCCATCCGAAATTGGTGTTGGGCGACCAGGGCACGGATCACCAGGTAACTGGATCGATCCTGCCGGAAAGGAAAGTGGGTGTGAGTCCCACCGGCGGGCTGCGAGAAATTGCAGAACGCCTGCCACACACGCAGGCCGTCAAAGCCAATCGAGAGGTCGGCATCGGTGTCACGCGCGAGGTCGCGCGGGGTCATCGGCCTACCATGTAGTGAACCGGGTTGCGCCGGGAAGCAGCATGGAGGGGCGGGAGCGTAATCGTGTAACGGCACCTAGCCATGGTGCTGTGTGGAGTTCATCTAGCCGACTAGGGTAGTGACCTGCGATGGACAAAAGGCATGTCGACGTAACCGAGTCGCTTCGGAACATCGGGCCGGTGAAAGCTGGAGATGCACCAGCAAGGGTAGCGACATGACGACGAGGTCCTAGGCGAGATGAAATTGATCTCTCCGGAGAACTGGGCAAGCAGCAGCCGGGATCGGCACCTTGGCAGGTGTCGGTGCGCGCGTAACGAACGTGCAAAACCTCGGAAGCTGCGAGAGCGAACCGCAATCAGGCATTGAAACGCGACCCTGAAAGGGCGCGTGAATCAGGCAAGCCCTGACGACTCCGGATGGCACCGGAGTAGCCGAAAGCGGGAGTCAGCGACGAAGCGTTCTGGGCCGGAAGGTCCATGTGGTGAAGCGTGCCCTGACCGTCGGCTGGCGCCGGCGGTCAGGCATGCGCCCCGGGATGGCATCCCGGACAGAGGTAAGAGTACCCACTGGACACGCGTCCATCGGGATCACAACGTAAGCAGCTACGGCTGCACATCTCATAGGAGACACAACGACGGAAGTTACGATCGATGTACCAAACAGCTGGATGGGTCCACGAGGGCACAATGGACTGCTGGTTCGGTGAAGGGAGTCCAGTGCATAGCCCCACGGGCCCAAGTAGCAGGGAACAAGCCCTGCCGATTGAGGCTGCTGCTTGAGGATTGTAGCGACCAGCAGGAAGTGAAGTGTTCCCCAGGCATATGCCTGGGGAACACGTTGAGACTTGCCTTCGCGTGCGAGCTGCTGCCGGCTTCACAGACGCCGGTCTTAGATTTGATGACGAAGTCGGCGTGGCACATGAGTCACGGGGCCAGCCGGTAGCGGCC
>Ga0070660_100000699_pt1 | contig 22255 bp, 17 predicted proteins | sample KBSC33metaG_FD_64670 | JGI IMG/M metagenome (GOLD analysis project Ga0070660, IMG submission 64670) | Corn rhizosphere microbial communities from Kellogg Biological Station, Michigan, USA - KBS C3-3 metaG | ecosystem: Host-associated > Plants > Roots > Rhizosphere > Soil ... | reverse complement strand
CGCGACCGTGTCGGGACGCAGCGGCTCGGCGCCCGAGGTCCATGCCCAGCTCGGCGCGATGCCGCTCGACGTGCTCGACCTCTTCTGGCCCAACCTTAACCTTTCGGGCTCAGCCACCGGACGTCTCGACTATGCGTGGAAGAGCAACCGAACCGGCCGCCTGGACCTCAAGGTCCGCGGCCTCAGCCGTGCCGGACTGGTGCTCGCGTCCAAGCCAATCGACGTGGCGATCGCCGCGCTTGTCAGCGGCAACCAGGCCGGGCTGCGTGCGGTCGCGGCAAGCGACGGCGCCATCGTCGGCCGCGCCCAGGCGCGCTTCGCTCCGCTCGGCAATGGCGCGCTCGTCGCCGAGCTGATGAACGCCCCTCTGTTCGCGCAGCTTCGCTACCAAGGGCCCGCGGACACCTTGTGGCGCCTTACGGGGAGTGAGGTGATCGACATGTCCGGTCCGCTTGCGGTCGGCGCCGACATCACCGGGCGCTTCGCCGATCCCCAAATCCGCGGGTCGCTGCGAACCGCCAACGGCCGCCTCGAAAGCCAGGTCACGGGCATGGTGATAGACCATGTCGCGGGCCAGGCGCGCTTCTCGGGCGCGCAACTCATATTCAGCCAGATCACCGGCCAGACGGTCAATGGCGGCAGCATCTCGGGTAGCGGCGCGGTCACCTTCTCGGGTGGCAAGACCCTCCTCAACCTGTCGTTCAACGCCAAACAGGCTCTGCTCCTGAACCGCGACGACGTCGCCGCTCGGGTCACCGGGCCGCTCATTCTCAAGTCGGATGCAAATGGCGGCACCATCTCGGGCGACCTTCACCTGGACAAGGGCCGGTTCCAGCTTGGCCGCGCCACCGCCGCGGCGGCCGTCCCGCAGATCAACGTCCGCGAGACGGGCCTCGACGAGGAGGACGTGATCGAACCGGCCGCGCTCCACCCGTGGAAGCTCAACCTCAAGCTCGCCGGCAGCGAACTGCAGGTGACCGGTCTCGGCATCAACAGCCGCTGGACCACCAACCTCCAGATCGGCGGACTCGCCGATGAGCCGCGCTTCAGTGGCCGCGCGGACTTGGTCCAGGGCAGTTACGATTTCGCCGGCCGCATCTTCCGGCTCGACCGCGGGGTCATCCGCTTCCGCAACGAGAGCCCGCCCGATCCGCTGCTCGACATCCACGCCGTCGCCGACGTCCAGAGCCTCAACGCCTCGGTGACGGTCGCCGGTACCGGGCTCAGGCCCGAGATCACCTTCGCGAGCTCGCCGCCGATGCCGCAGGACGAGCTTCTGTCGCGCATCCTCTTCGGCACGTCGATCACCAACCTATCCGCGCCGGAAGCGATCCAGCTCGCTTCGGCCGTCGCCGCTCTCCAGTCGGGCAGCGGCAGTCTCGACCCGATAAATGCGCTCAGGCGCGCCATCGGACTCGACCGGCTGCGCGTCGTTTCCGCCGACGTCGCCACCGGGCAGAAGACCGCGATCGGCGCGGGCAAGTACATCACCCGGAAGCTGTTCGTCGAGGTGGTGACGGACGGCCAGGGCTATTCGGCGACGCAGGTCGAATATCAGGTGACGCGTTGGCTATCCTTGCTGTCGACCGTCTCCACGATCGGCCGCTCGAGCGCGAGCGTCCGCGTGTCAAAGGACTACTAGCAGCCACCGTATTGGTCTAAGCGGCAGCGGAACGACGGGTACCAAAAAGCCGGGAGGTCCGAATGTCTTTTGCAGCCGGATTGCGGCAGGCTCTGGACCTGCGCCAAAGCGACTTGATCTCGGAACTAAGGCACGGGGACAGCCTCGAAGACATCCTGAGCAAACATCTGCTCGCCGTCGAGCGGATGTCCGACCGCGAGATTCTGACTTCGGTCCTGCTCCTTAGCCCGGACGGCAAGCATCTTTCGCACGGGGCTGCGCCGAGCCTTCCAAAATCCTATTGCGAGGCGATCGACGGCACCGAGATCGGGCCAGCCGTCGGTTCGTGCGGAACCGCCGCCTATCTCGGCCGACCGGTCTACGTCACCGATATCGCGAGGGATCCCTTATGGGCGGCCTTTAGCGAACTCGCGCTGTCGCACGGCCTTCGCTCCTGCTGGTCGACCCCGATCCGGCATCTTGGCGGGGACGTGCTCGGCACTTTTGCAATCTATCACCGCAGCCTCAGCGGTCCCACGCGCGCCGAGCTCAACGCGATCGAGATGATCACCGACAAGGTTGCCGAGGTGATCACATCGGCACGCAACCCAGCCGGGCACGTCCACGTGTCCGACGCCTTGCCGCGACAGGTCGGCGCGCTCCAGGCGCTTGCGGCAGCGATAGCCCAGCAGGCGCACACGCTGGACGATGAAGGTCGGCAGGCAGTCGACGCGGTGGTGAACGACGTGAGAACGCTCGCCGAGGTCGTACAGCGGCAAATGGCGGCGGCCGAAGGCGCGAACCCATAATTTCGCTGTCCTACAGGCGCCGCTTTGTGCTTGGCTCCAACGGATGACCGTTCGCCAAATCGTCCACCCCGGCAACCCGGCGAAGGATGACTTAAGTTCACGCCAAAACGCGACGGACCTCGTGAACCTAGTGAAGTTAGGCCGCCGCCCGCTCGTGCGCGCACGTGTAGGTTCGCTGCGTTTGCTGCGTTTCGAGGTGCCAGGATCATCTCGTCATGCCGGGCTTGACCCAGCACCCGCCTTCTTTTCTACCGATCAAGGCAAGCGGGCCCCGGATCAAGTCCGGGATGACGGGAGGGACACAGCCGCATGAAGAACTGGAACGTCCGCAAAGCCGTCGTGCCCCGCGAACAAATGCGCGAGGAGCATCGCCTCAAGCAATCTTTGTCCTGGCCGCACCTCATCGCGCTCGGAGTCGGGGCGATCGTCGGCACCGGCATCCTGACCCTGATCGGCGTGGGCGCGGGCAAGGCCGGGCCCGCGGTCATTCTCTCGTTCGCCATCGCCGGCGCGATCTGCGCCTGCGCCGCGCTCGCTTATGCCGAGGTCGCGACGATGATCCCGGCGTCGGGATCGGCCTACACTTACTCCTACGTCGTGTTCGGCGAGCTGATCGCCTGGATGATCGGCGTCGCGCTGATCCTTGAATATACGCTGGTGGTGAGCGCGGTCGCGGTCGGCTGGTCTGGCTATGCGGCCGGCTTCCTGAAGTCGATCGGCCTCGGCCTGCCCGATGCGCTGATCCAGGGGCCCGAGCTCGGCGGAATCCTCAATGTTCCGGCGATCTTCATCATCTGGGTCGTCGCCGGGCTGCTCATCGCTGGGACGCGCGAAAGCGCGACCGTCAATGCGATGCTGGTGCTGATCAAGATGGCCGCTCTAGTCCTGTTCGTCGTGGTCGCGCTGCCGGTGTTCAACGCGGACCACTTCCATCCCTTCATGCCCTTCGGCTTTCCGCGCTCGGGGCTTCCCGGGCAGGAAGTCGGCGTGATGGCCGCCGCAGCGATTATCTTCTTCGCCTTTTACGGCTTCGACGCCATCGCCACGGCCGCGGAGGAAACGAAGAATCCAGGCCGCGACCTCGCCATCGGGATCGTCGGATCGATGGCGGTCTGCGTCCTCATTTACATGGTCGTCGCCGCAGCCGCGATCGGCGCGGTGGCGACCACCGGGTTCGCGGACAGCGCCGAGCCGCTCGCCCTGATTCTGCGCGACATCGGTGCGCCTTGGGCGGCGCGGGTGCTCGGCGCCTCCGCGGTGATCGCGCTTCCGACCGTGATCCTCGCCTTCTTCTACGGCCAGAGCCGGATCTTCTTCACCGTCGCTCGCGACGGCCTACTGCCCCCAAGCCTCGCCCGCGTGTCGCGGCGCGGCACTCCGGTCAGGATCACGGTTTTCACGGCAATCGTCACTTCGGTCTTCGCCGGCCTCATTCCGCTGACGGCAATTGCAGCCTTGGCCAATGCCGGGACGCTCGCCGCCTTTGTCGCGGTGTGCGCGGCGATGCTCGTGCTTCGCCGCCGCGAGCCTGATACCGAGCGCAAGTTCCGGGCGCCGCTGCCCTGGCTGGTCGGGCTCGGCGGCATCTTCGGTTGCATCTATCTCTTTATTAGCCTTCCGAGCCGCACGCAGATCTTCTTCGTCACCGCCCAGGTCATCGGCCTCTTCCTTTACGCCATCTACGGAAGCCGCGCGGCGGAGCGGGCGCGTGCCGACTGACGATCCGGCGGCCGCTTCCCGGCGTCGCCTCAGGAACATCGTTGGGGGCTCGGCCGGGAACCTCGTCGAATGGTTCGACTGGTATGTCTACGCGAGCTTCGCGCTTTATTTTGCGCCGTCCTTTTTCCCCAAGGGCGACCAGACGGCGCAATTGCTTCAGACTGCTGCCGTCTTCGCGGTCGGCTTCGTCATGCGGCCAATCGGCGCGTGGATCATGGGTATTTACGCCGACCATCGGGGCCGAAAGGAAGGCCTGACCCTCTCGGTGTCATTGATGTGCGCCGGCTCGCTACTGATCGCCGCCGCACCGACCTATGCGCAGGTCGGGCTGCTCTCGCCCGCCATCCTGCTGCTGGCGCGCATGACCCAGGGCCTCAGCCTCGGTGGCGAATATGGCTCGAGCGCGACCTATATGTCGGAGGTCGCGGACCGCGCGCGCCGCGGCTTCTGGTCGAGCTTCCTCTATGTGACCATCACCGGCGGCCAGCTTGCCGCTCTGGCGCTGCTCGTCATGTTGCAGACGCTGCTTGGCGAAACCGCAATGCACGCCTGGGGCTGGCGCATCGGGTTCCTCGTCGGCGCGCTCCTAGCGATCGTGGTTTTCTTCATTCGGAGGCGGCTCGATGAGACGCTTAGCTACCAGAATGTCGCCGCCCGGCCCGAACGGCGCCGCTCGAACCTCGTGACCTTGTTCCGGCATCATCCGCGTGAAGCCTTCCTGGTGATGGGGATCACGGCAGGCGGGACGGCATCCTTCTACGCCTACACCGTCTACATGCAGAAGTTCCTCGTGAACACGAGCGGCTTCTCGCGCGCGACGGCATCGGAAATCATGACGGTTGCGCTCCTGATCCTCCTGGTCATTCAGCCACTCGTGGGACGCCTTTCCGACTTCACGGGACGGCGGCCGGTGATGATGGCGTTCGGGATCTGCGGGACGCTGTTCGCCTATCCGATCTTCACGACGCTCGCGCATACGCAAAACCCAATACAAGCCTTCGCGATTGTCGTCGGGGCGATGGTCATGCTCACCGGCTACACGTCGATCAACGCGATCGTGAAGGCCGAGCTGTTCCCCGCTGACATACGGGCGCTCGGCGTGGCGTTGCCATATGCGCTCGCGAACACTTTGTTCGGCGGAACGGCCGAGTATATCGCCTTGTGGCTAAAGAATGCCGGCCATGAGCAATGGTTCTACATCTACCTCTCGCTGCTGACGGCGATCTACCTCGCCTGCGTCATTGGAATGCGCGAGACCAGGACGACCAGCCTCATCGAGGAGGACTGATGGCCAGCGATCAGGGGGTCCGGCTCAATATTCCGCTGCTGGCCGCGGTGCTGCTGATCCCGGCGGTGCTCGGTAGCTCGCTCACGATCTTCAACGACGGCGACGTCAGCTGGCACATCGCGACGGGTCAGTGGATCCTCGATCATTGGGCGATCCCCCATACGGACCCATTTTCCTTCACCTGGTTCGGAAAGCCATGGGTGCCGATCGAGTGGCTGGCCGAGGTGATTTACGCGTCGGCCTACCGGGTGGCCGGATATGCCGGCGTTGCAGCGCTGGTTACGGCCGCACTGATGGCGCTGCACGCCATCGTCTATTTGACCGCGAGCCGCTGGATACGCGCCGCGCTGCTACCGATCGTGGCGATGGACTTCGTGCTGGTGCCGATGCTCCTGGCGCGGCCGCACCTGCTCACCTGGCCATTGCTCGCCTCGTGGACTTTGCTGATGCTGCGGGCGCGCGAGCAGGACCGCGCGCCGCCGCTCCACGCCTCATTGCTGATGACGCTGTGGGCGAACCTTCACGGCGGTTTCGTCTTCGGCCTGGCGATCGCCGCCGCGTTCGGGCTCGAAGCCCTGGTCGACTCCCTCGATAGGGGCCGAGCTTTTCGCCAGTGGCTCGTCTTCGGCATCGCCTGCGCTGTCGCCTGCATGATCAATGGCAACGGGCTCGAGGGCGTGCTTCATCCGCTGCGCTTCACCCACCTCCAGATGCTTCCGCTGATCGACGAGTGGAAACCCTCCACTCCGGTGCGAACGCCCTTCTCCTTCGCCGTCCTCGCGATCACGCTGGCGCTGATCGTGTGGAAGCGGCCGCGACTGCCGTGGATGCGCTGGCTGCTGCTTGGCGCGATGCTGTCCCTGGCGCTGTTTCAGGTGCGGCATCAGGCTACGCTCGCAATCCTTGCGGCGATGATTTTGCCTCAGGGCTTTGGAGCGGAGCGCCGCTCGGCTGATCGGCCGTCTGGCCGGATCGCGGCGATCGCCGCCGTGCTGCTCGTCGCCCTGCGTGCGACGATGCCGCTGCAGCCGGCCGACAATCAGGCGAACCCGTGGCGCCTAATCGCCGCAGTGCCTCCGCAGCTGCGCTCGCAGCCGGTCCTCAACGGCTATTCGATGGGCGGTCCGCTGATTCTGTCCGGCATCCGGCCCTATGTCGACGGGCGTGGCGACATGTACGGCGACGAGCTGGTCGTCGGCTATGCCAAGATCGTCCACGGCGATGCGGCGCTCTTCGCGGAGGCCGTTCAGCGCTGGAAAATCCGCTGGGTGATGCTTCCGAACGACAGCAAGCTGATCCCGGTCGTCCAGCGCACGCCCGGCTGGCGCCTGGTCGCTCGCGACAACGTCGGCGTGATCTACGAGCGGACTAGTCCGTGATGTACCCCTTGAACTCCGCGCGCAATTGGGCGGGTGTCAGCCGCCGCAAGCGGCGCTCCCACGCCGCCTGTACTGCGCCCGCATAGGTTGGAGGCGACCAGTTTGGTCGCACGACCACCGGCCGCGCGTGGGCCAGGAGCGCAAGGTCGAACGGAGTGTGGAAGCTGACGCCCATCTGGTCGCCAGCCGACCACTCCACGGTCACCGGCATCGACACGGTTTCGCTGAGCGTCAGCGTGAGTTCGCTGCCGGCCGGGATTGGCCCCGGCGACTCGATCATCGCGCCGGTCGCCGAGATGTTTCGCACGCGGACGTCGGCCTTGTGATCGCCGTGGTGGAGGACGCCCTTCCAGATGAGCGTCTGGCGCTGGGCGCCCCGTCCGTCCTCGACGATTGCTGCCAATTGCGACCGGATGTTCATCCTCACTCCGAACCTCGGCGGCAGGTTTGCACCGTTGCTGCTTACCGATGTGTGGAGGGATGGTCCGGAACGGATATGATGCCGATGGGAGGAAAGGGAAGGTGGGAGGGTTCCCCCCATCGGCGTCCCGAAAGGCGTAGTTTAGCGCCTTTTTACGAAGAATAATACATGTCGAATTCAACAGGGCTAGGGGTCGTTTCCCAACGCATGACCTCTTCCCATTTCAAATCGATGTAAGAGTCGATCTGATCGTCGCTGAAGACGTCCCCGCGCGTCAGGAAGGCGCGGTCGTTCGACAGGCTGACTAGGGCCTCGCGAAGCGAGCCGCAGACGGTCGGGACGTTGACCAGCTCTTGCGGCGGCAGGTCGTAGAGGTTCTTGTCCATCGGGTCCCCGGGATGGATGCGGTTTTGGATCCCATCGAGACCCGCCATCAACAGCGCCGAATAGGCAAGGTAGGGGTTCGCCAAGGCGTCCGGGAAGCGGAACTCGACCCGTTTCGCCTTCTCGCCGGCGCCGTAGGGGATGCGGCACGACGCCGAGCGGTTGCGACTCGAGTAAGCGAGCAGAACCGGCGCTTCGAAGCCGGGAACGAGGCGCTTGTAGCTATTGGTTGTCGGGTTGGTGAACGCGTTGAGGGCGCGGGCGTGCTTGATCACGCCGCCGATGAAATACAGCGCCATCTCACTGAGGCCCGCATAGCCGTTGCCCGCGAAAAGTGGCTTCTTCGCCTTCCAGATCGACATGTGAGTATGCATGCCGCTGCCATTGTCCTTGGCGATCGGCTTGGGCATGAAGGTGGCGGTCTTGCCGTAGGCGTGCGCGACCATGTGCACGACATATTTGTAGATCTGCATCCGGTCCGCAGTCTGGACCAGGCCACCGTAGGTGAGGCCCAGCTCGTGCTGCGAAGCGGCGACCTCATGATGGTGCTTGTCCATCGGCAGCCCCATCTCGATCATCGTCGCGACCATCTCGCTTCGGATGTCCATGGCGCTGTCCACCGGAGCTACCGGGAAGTAGCCGCCCTTGGCACGGGGCCGGTGGGCGAGGTTGCCGCCCTCATATTCGCGCATGGTGTTGGTCGGCAGCTCGATGTCGTCGATCTTGAAGCCGCTGGCGTTGTAGCCATCCTCGAAGCGGACATCGTCGAACATGAAGAATTCGGCTTCCGGCCCCACGAAGACCGTGTCGCCGATACCCGTCTGCTTGAGATAGGCTTCGGCGCGGGTCGCGGTCGAACGTGGGTCGCGGCCGTAGAGCTCGCCGGTCGAAGGCTCGACGACGTTGCAGAACAGGACCAGCATCGGCGTAGCGCTGAACGGATCAACATAGGGCGCGTCGAGGTCGGGCTTCAGGATCATGTCAGACTCATTGATCGCCTTCCACCCGGCGATCGAGCTGCCGTCGAACATGAAGCCGTCGGTGAGCATGTCCTCGTCGATCACGCCCGAGGCCATGGTCAGGTGCTGCCACTTGCCCTTGGGATCGGTGAACCGCAGGTCGACCCAGTCGATCTCCTCATCCTTGATGCGCGACAGGATCGTTCCAGGATTGTTCGACATGACTATTGCCCTCGCTCAAAAATCTTCGTGACGCTCGAGCCAGAACAATGCCGAGCGCCGGCGGCGGCCGGCGGCGACGATGCGATTCGAGCTTGGGAGTCCAGATTCCGGAGCGGGCGAGAAGAGTCAGGAGGGCAGCGAATATTTCACCGCTGGCAGCCGCGCGATTTCGACCGCCGGGACCGTTTCGGCGGCAAACCGTTTTCTGCCGCCGCGAGGCCGCACGGAGAGGCTGCGGCCGCTGCGAGCGGGAGCGTTTTTCGATGGGCGCCGCGGGGGCCTTGTCGCTGCCAAAACCCCTCGCTATCAGGCCCGCAATCGCGTCGGTGACGAGCCGGCGCGGCGTCCCGCTACCGTGCCTTCCCGGGCTCGGACAGCATATCGCGTCCTAAAAGGGTAATGATGGCCACCCAATCTGCTGAGGGTTCCACAACGACAGGTCATGCCGGCGAAGGTGAGGGGGTCCGACGGCGCGACTTCCTCAACGTCGCGGCGGTCAGCTTTGCCGGGGTCGGCACCGTCGCCGCGCTGGCGCCGCTCCTGGTCCAGATGGCTCCGTCGGCCGACGTGCTGGCGCTGGCGACGACCGAGATCGACATCTCCAAGGTTCAGCCGGGGCAGGGCATCAAGACGCAATGGCGCAAGCAGCCCGTCTTCGTCCGTAACCTGACGCCGAAGGAAATCGCCGAGGCCGACGCCGTCGCCATGGGCGACCTGCGCGACCCGGAGACGCTCGCCCAGCGGACCAAGCCCGGCCACAAGAACTGGCTGATCACACTCGGCGTGTGCACCCATCTTGGCTGCGTTCCGCTGGGCATCGGTGACGGCGAGAACAAGGGCCCGTACGGCGGCTATTTCTGCCCGTGCCATGGCTCCATGTACGACACCGCCGCCCGTATCCGGCAGGGGCCGGCGCCGAAGAACCTGTTGGTTCCTGACTACAAATTCTTGTCGCCGACTACTGTGCAGATCGGCTGAGGGGCTAAGAAGAGATGAGCTTTTCCTGGGCCAGGCCCTACGAACCCAAGCATCCGGTAATGCGTTGGCTCGACGAGCGCCTGCCGCTGCCGCGGCTGGTCTATGGCGCGATCGGCGGCGGCTACCCAGTGCCGCGCAACCTCAACTACTGGTGGAATTTCGGCGTGCTTGCCGGGATCTTCCTGACGATCCAGATTGTCACCGGGATCGTCCTCGCGATGCATTATTTCGCGACGGGGGACGGGGCGTTCAATTCGGTGAACGGCCTCATCATGCGCGACGTCAACGCGGGTTGGTTGCTTCGCTACGCGCATATGAACGGGGCGAGCTTCTTCTTCATCGTCACCTACATCCATATTTTCCGCGGCCTCTATTATGGTTCGTACAAGGCGCCGCGCGAGCTCGTGTGGATGCTCGGCCTCGTCATCTACCTTTTGATGATGGCGACCGCCTTCATGGGCTACGTCCTGCCCTGGGGCCAGATGAGCTATTGGGGCGCCCAGGTCATCACCGGCTTCTTCTCAGCGTTCCCGCTGATCGGCGAGCCTCTCCGGGTCTGGCTGCTCGGCGGGTACGCGCCTGACCAGGCGGCGCTTACCCGCTTCTTCTCGCTCCACTACCTGTTGCCGTTCGTCATCGCCGGCGTCGTGATCCTCCATATCTGGGCGCTTCACATTCCGGGCTCGGGCAACCCGACCGGCGTTGACGTCAAGAGCGAGAAGGACACGTTGCCATTTCATCCCTTCTACACCGCGAAGGATGGCTGGTTCGCCGCGTTTGTCCTGCTGCTCTACGCGGTCGTGACCTTCTACGCGCCCAACTACCTCGGGCATCCGGATAACTACATTCCGGCCAATCCGCTGGCGACACCGGCGCACATCGTCCCCGAATGGTATTTCTGGCCATTCTACGCGATCCTTCGCTCGTTCACGATCGACTTCATCCTGCCGGCGAAGCTGTGGGGCGTGCTTGCGATGTTCGGCTCGATCCTGCTGCTCTTCTTCCTGCCGTGGCTGGACAAGTCACCGGTTCGGTCGGGTTCGTACCGGCCCGTGTTCAAGCGTTTCTTCTGGCTGCTCGTCGCGGACATCGTGATCCTCGGCTATGTCGGAGGCGCGCCGCTCAATTGGTGGCGGACTGCCCTCGGGCAAATCGCCTCGGCTTATTATTTCGTCCATTTCCTCGTTATCCTGCCGCTCGTTTCGGCATTCGAGACTCCGGATCCGCTGCCAAGCTCGATCAGCAGCAGTGTGCTTCACGGCGAGGAAGCGGAGGCCGCTCCGGCGGGACAAACCAAGCCGCGCCGCGGCTCCGTGGCGACCGCCGGCTAAGGGGGCAGCAGGCACATGCGTTTCATCATGGGTTTCATCGGTTCGGTCTTCGCCGGCATCCTGCTGATCTCGATGATTGGCAATCTCGCGACCTATTTCGGCAACAAGCCGGCGCCGCTTGCCGCGGAAGAGTTCCACAAGGAGCCCCGGGAACTGCACCTGTCGAGCGATGGCCCGCTCGGCCGCTTCGACAAGGCGCAGCTGCAGCGCGGCTTCCAGGTCTATTCGGAAGTCTGCTCGGCCTGTCACAGCCTGCATCTGGTGTCGTTCCGCGAGCTCAAGGGCCTCGGGTACAATGATGCCGAGATCAAGAAGATCGCGTCCGACTGGAAGACCCAGGTGCCGTCGATCAATCCGGACACCGGCGAGGCGTCTACCCGCAAGGCGCTGCCGTCCGACCTGTTCCCGGCGCCCTTCGCCAACGAAGTTGCAGCGCGCGCCGCCAACAACAATGCCGTGCCGCCCGACCTGTCGCTAATGACCAAGGCGCGCGAAGGCGGGGCTGCCTATGTTTATTCGCTGCTGACCGGTTATCGCAACCCGGACACCTACCGCGACGAGCACGGCAAGCGGCTGCCTGCCGACGCCAAGCCACCGCAGGGCCTCCACTTCAACCCGTACTTCGCCAACCTCAACATCGCCATGCCGCCGCCTCTGACGACGGAAGGCCAGGTGACCTATGCGTCCGGCAACCCGAGGCCGACGGTTGACCAGATGGCGAAGGATGTTGCAGCGTTCCTCGTGTGGACGGCCGAGCCGAACCTCGAGAACCGGCACGCGGCGGGCATCGCAGTCACCATCTTCCTGCTGGTCGCGACTATCCTTGGCTATCTCGCCTACCAGCAGATCTGGCATGACGCGAAGCGCGTGGTTCGGGTGACCGGTCCGCTCGATCCCAAGAATCAGGCAAAGAGCAAAAGCGCGAAGGCGAAGCAGGGCGTCGCGGGTTGACCCAGATTAATTATGATTGAGCTTTGACCGCCGGCGTGGCTTCCTAGTCCGCCGGCGGTTTTGTTTTTGGGGAGGGTGAATGCGCAAAATGGCCTTGGCGCTGCTGGCGGCGACGATCCTCGTGGGCACTGCGGCGTCGGGTGCGACCGGCGATACGGCGCGGATCATTGATGAAGGCATGAACCGCAGCCAGCTGATGCTTAACGCCCACGAGCTGTTCGACGACATCGGGCCGCGGCTCACAATTTCGACCAACATTCGCAAGGCTCAGGACTGGGCTGTCTCGAAGTTCACGAGCTATGGCCTCAGCAATGTCCACAAGGAAGGTTTTGCCTTCGGTCGCGGCTGGGACATCGTCTCCTCCAGCGTGCGGCTCGTGTCGCCGCGGCCAATCCAGCTGGTTGCCATCCCCGTCGCTTGGACGCCGCCCACCAACGGGGCGCTCCGTGCTCCGGTCATTGTCGCGCCGATGGACCGGCCCGAGCATTTCGCCGCCTATCGCGGGAAGCTTGGCGGCAAGATCGTGCTGGTGACGCTTCCCGGCGAGGGCAGCGAACCGGCTGAGCCGCCATTCCATCGCCTGACTGCCGAGGAGATCGGCAAGGAAGACAAGTACCACATCCCGCACTTCGATCCGGAAGAGCAGAACCGGTTCCTAAAGCGGATCGACTTCTACCGGCAGCTCGACAAGTTCCTCGCGTCAGAAGGTGCGGTCGCAGTCATCAAGAAGGCCCGGACCGACGGCAAGCTCGTGTTCGGCGAAGGCTACCAGCACGCGATCGGCGACACGCCGAAGCTGCCTGCCGTCGAGGTCGCCGCCGAGGACTATCGGCGCATCGCACGGATGGCGAAGCTCGGCGAAAATCCGGTGGTCGAGATCAACAGCGACGTGCGGTACCTCGACGACGACAATCGCGCCTATAATATCATCGCCGACATTCCGGGCACCGATCCGAAAGCCGGCTACGTGATGGCGGGGGCGCATTTCGACAGCTGGGTCGCAGGCGACGGCGCGGCCGACAACGGGGCCGGTTCGATCGTCGTGATGGAGGCCGCCCGCATCCTGCGCCAGCTGGGGGTCAGGCCAAAGCGGACCATCCGTTTCGCTCTATGGGCAGGCGAGGAGCAAGGCCTCTACGGATCGGCAAACTATGTCCAGCAGCATCTCGCCTCGCGGCCCGGCGCGATCGGGCCTGGAGGCGTGCTGCTGTGGGATCAGCTCATCCGCAATTATCCCGTGACGCCGTTGCCCGGCTACGCTGCGCTCAAGGCCTATTTCAACTTGGACAACGGGTCCGGGAAGGTGCGCGGCATCTATTCCGAGGGCAATGCGGCCGCCGCCCCGCTGCTACGCGAATGGCTTTCGCCGTTCGCGGGAATGGGCGCAGACACGGTCGTCGCGGGTCCCACCACGGGCACCGACCACGAGCCGTTCCAGGCGGTCGCGATCCCGGGCTTCCAGTTCATCCAGGACCCGCTCGATTACGAAACCCGCGTTCATCACTCGAGCATCGACACCCTCGACCATCTGAAGGCGGACGACCTCCGGCAGGCCGCAGTGATCATGGCGAGCTTGCTGTTGTCGGCAGCGAGCAGCGACAAGGAGCTGCCGCGACCGCCGCTGCCGACGCGACCCACGGCGAGCGATCCGTTCAAGTACGACTACCCGGAGCCGAGGTGACAATCATCTGCCGTAATTAATCTGCCGTTCACTTGGCGAGGCGCGTACGCCGTTCCTCTTGCTCCGTTGTACTGGAGACTCGACATGCGCACTTCAAGAATTCGCCTCGCCGCCTTGGCTTTGACGAGCGGCATCGTCCTCAGCGGCTGCGCCTACGACATGTACGGCAATGACTATGGCTACGGCTACGGGCCGTACGGCTATGGCTATCCGCGGAGCAGCGTTTCGATCGGCATCGGCTATGGCGGCTATGGCGGCTATGGCGGCTATGGCGGCTACGGCGGCTACGGCGGCTACGGCAGCTACGGCAGCTATCCGTATGGCGGCTATGGCGGTTACGGCTATCCGTACGGCGGCTACTATGGCGGCTATGGTGGTTACGACCCGTTCGGCTGGTTCGGGAACTATTATTACCCGGGCAGCGGCATCTACGTGTACGACCGCAACCGCACTCGCCACGTCTGGAGCGGTAACCAGCAGCGCTATTGGACTCAGCGCCGCCAGCAGTGGCAGAACCGCTCAGGGACCGCTACCTCGACCGGTGAGAACTGGAGCGGCTGGGACCGCTCCCGCCGGCACGGGAGCAGCGCGACCTCAACCAGCACAGGGACATGGAACCGCGGCTCGGGTAACTGGACCCGCAGCAATGCCAGAAGCGGCGAGGGAGCGCAGGGCTCCCGCGGTGACCGCGGCCTTCGCCATCGCGAGCGCGACGACTAGGGGCGAGCCGCGTCCTCCGCCGGCCGCCGGCGGATCAGTACGATCGACTGAAAGGTCATGACGACCTCGCCATGCTGATTGGTGACGGTGGTCTGTGTCCTGAACGATCCCATTTCCGGCCGGCTGCGCGACGGGGTCTTCTCGAGGATCTTGCCGCGGACATGGAGCGTGTCGCCGGGGAAGACCGGCTTCTTCCAGCGCAGCTCGTCGATTCCGGGGGAGCCGAGTCCGGCTTGCTCCTGGTCGACGACGCGACGCGCGATGACCGCCATGGTCATCGCCGCAGTGTGCCAGCCGCTTGCGGCCAGGCGTCCGAAGTGCGTTTTCGCCGCCGCTTCGTCGGACAGATGGAAGGGCTGGGGATCGTACTTGCGAGCGAACTCGAGCACCTCTTCCCGAGTGACGTCGTAAGTGCCGAACTCCGTTTCGGCGCCGACTACCAAGTCTTCGAAATAGATCATCGGGGCGCGCATAGCCGCGCGTCACGGTTGGCGCTACCGTACCCCGGTGGCGACGCAATCCTTCACTGGCTCTGGCTGGGACCCGCGCCTGATCGAGGCCGCCGCGGCGATGAACGAGAACCGCCTCGACGTCGCCGAGCGCATCCTAAAGCCGTACCTCAGGGAGGATCCGTTCGACGCGAAGGCGATCCGCATGCTGGCGGAGGTCGCGGCTCGCATCGGCCGCTGGCGCGACGCCGAAAACCTCCTTCGCCGGGCCGTCGAGCTCGCGCCGGGCTGGACTGCTGCGAGGGCGAACCTCGCTCTGGTGCTGGGGCGAATGGGCCGCCCGGCGGAAGCGCTCGAGCTGCTTGAAGAGGTTTTCGAAGCCGAACCCGAGGAACTTGGTCATTGGAACCTCAAGGCGGCGACGCTCGGCCGCGTCGGGGATTTCGAGAGCGCGATCGATCTTTACGAGCGCGTTCTGGAGCGCGCTTCTGCTCAACCACGCGTGTGGGTCAGCTACGGCCACATGCTGAAGACGATCGGCCGCGTGACCGACGGGATCGCCGCCTACCGCAAGGCCATCGCGCTCAATCCCGCGCTTGGCGAAGCCTGGTGGAGCCTTGCCAACCTCAAGACCGTGAAATTCGGCGAGGTGGACCTGGCTGCAATGCGCAACGCCCTGGCGCGAAAAGATCTCGGCGACGAGGACCGGTTTCACCTGGAATTTGCGCTCGGCAAGGCGATGCATGATGCCGGCGAGCCGGAGGCTGCATTCGCGCACTACAAATCGGGGAACGCCTTGCGCCGCGAGCGACATCCTTATCACCCGGAATGGATCGGCGAGACGGTCGACCGTTGCATCGAGATCTTCAGCAGGCAGGCCTTTGGGGAACGACAAGGGGCCTGCAATGCGCCCGATCCAATCTTCGTCGTCGGACTGCCGCGTGCGGGGTCGACCCTGGTCGAGCAGATCCTATCGTCCCATAGCCTGGTTGAGGGGACCTCCGAGCTGCCAGACATCCCGGCCCTCGCGCGCAAGCATGGCAACTATCCGGCAAGCGTGCTCGACCTGTCGCGTGGAGAGCGGTTCGAGCTTGGCCGGGAGTATCTTCGGCGCTCATCCGTCCAAAGGCGGACCGATCGACCCTTCTTCGTGGACAAGCTGCCGAACAACTGGCTGTTCGTGCCCTTCATCCACCTGATCCTGCCCAATGCGAGGATCATCGACGCAAGGCGTCATCCGCTCGGCTGCTGCTTCTCCAACTTCCGGCAGCACTTCGCGCGCGGGCAGGACTTCACCTACGATCTCGGCGATCTCGGCCGCTACTATGCCGACTATGTCCGGCTCATGGCTCACGTGGACGATGTGCTTCCCGGACGTGTCCACCGCGTGATCTATGAGCGGATGGTCGGGAACACCGAGGGAGAGGTACGTGCCCTGCTCGCCTATTGCGGCCTCGAGTTCGAGCCTCAGGTCCTTGAATTCTACAAGACGGAACGCGCCGTTCGCACCCCGAGCTCGGAGCAGGTGCGTCAGCCCATCTACCGCGACGCCACGGAAGAGTGGCGTGCCTACGAGGCTCACCTCGCACCATTGAAGGATGCATTAGGCCCGGTGCTGGAAGCCTATCCAGCTGCCCCTGCGGCCTTCTCGCAACGGTAGCGGAACAATCTGACGGTGCCGCTCTCCACAGCCGTTGACTTTCGTTAGTGCCTCTGTCGCAATGCCGACACACGGCTGAATGGGGGGACTCACGATGACTACTTCCCGCGCGCTGACGGTCGGCCTCCTCGCATCGACGGCGCTTGCTACGCCGGCCATTGCCGCCCCGGGCCAAGCGCCTGCTTCGGGCACTAACGCGACCGACGTCACGGCTCCCCCGCCGCAGGTCCAGACGGCTCAGGACGGCCAGGTCAAAGACGAAACAGCCATCGTCATCACGGCCACCAAGCGCGAGGAATTCCTCCAAAACGTTCCCCAGAGCGTGATCGCGCTCGGCACACGCAAGCTTGATCAACTCAACATTTCGAATTTCGAGCAATATACGAAGCAGCTCCCCTCGGTCAGCTTCAACTATGCGCAATCAGGCGGCACAGTTGTCTACATGCGCGGCGTTGCAACGGGTGGGGACGGCAACCACTCGGGCGCACTGCCGTCGGTCGGCGTCTATCTCGACGAGCAGCCGGTGACGACAATCGGTGGCGCGCTTGACGTCCACATCTACGACATCGCGCGGATCGAGAGCCTGGCAGGCCCGCAGGGCACGCTCTACGGTGCGTCGAGCGAAGCCGGCACGATCCGCATCATCACGAACAAGCCCGATCTTTCAGGTACTTACGGGCGCGTTGACGGAGAGATCAACAAGGTCGCTCACGGCGGCACCGGCGGCAAGGTCGAGGGCATGATCAACGTCCCAATCGCCAGGAGCATAGCGTTCCGCGGCGTTGCCTTCTGGCAGCGCGATGCCGGCTACATCGACAATGTGCCCGACTCGCGGACCTATTGCGGCACGCCGACCTTTGACTCTGCCGGCGACATCAATGGCTGCATCTTTAATGGTATTCACGTCACCAACGCGGCGTTCGTTCGCAACGATATCAACACCGTCACCAACTATGGCGGGCGCGCGGCGCTGAAGATCGACCTCGACGACAATTGGACCGTCACTCCGACGATCATGCACCAATATTACAAGCAGGACGGATTCTTCGCTTTCGATCCGGCACTGGGAGACCTCAAGGATTCGCGCTTCCGCAATGAATACCGCAAGCAGCGCTTCACCCAGGCCGCCCTGACGGTACAGGGCAAGATCTGGGACTTCGACCTGACCTATGCCGGAGCGTATCTCGATCACCCGACATACTCGCTCGGTGACTACACCGATTATACCGACGCGTACGATCAGATCTATTTCACGTCCGGCGGCATCGCCAATTACCAATATTATCTCGACGCGGCTGGCAACACGATCGATCCGCGGCAGTACATCCTGGGCAGCGAGCACTTCAAAAAGATGAGCCAGGAGGTCCGCCTGGCGACGCCGGCCGACTGGCGCATGCGCGCCATCGTCGGTGCATTTTACCAGCGTCAAACCAACCACATCTACCAGAATTACCTGGTGGACAATCTTGCACCTTCCCTGTCGGTCAACGGTTGGCCAGGAACCATCTGGCTGACGCTGCAGGACCGCAAGGACAAGGACTATGCCTTGTTCGGCGAGGCCGAATTCGATCTCACGCCGCAACTCACGCTGATTGCCGGCGGGCGTTATTACAAGTTCGACAATACGCTGATCGGCTTCAACGGCATGGGTCAGAATAACCCGGTGGGCATTACGCTGGGGTACAATCGCTGCCTGACCACGAGCGGAGCCGAGCTTCGTGACCCGACCGACAATAATCCGCTGATTTCCGGCGGCGTTCCGGGAACGCCATGCACCAACGTCGGTCAGGTCGTGAACGGCAAGCTCGAACCCAAGCGAAGCGAAGGCACTGGCTTCACTCATCGTCTCAGTGCGCGGTGGAAACCGACCAAGGACCTGATGTTCTATGCGACCTGGTCGCGTGGCTTCCGCCCTGGTGGCATTAACCGGCAGCCAACGGCGCCGTCATACAACCCGGACTACCTCTACAATCTCGAAGCGGGTTGGAAGACCACCTTGGGCCCGCTCACCTGGAACGGCGCGATCTATCACCAGATCTGGCACGGATTTCAGTTCGCCTTCCTCGGCGCCAACAGCCTGACCGTGATCCAGAACGGGCGCGATGCCAGGATCAACGGTCTTGAAACGGACTTCTCCTACACCGCGCGCGGCCTGACACTGAGCGCAGCCGCCGCTTACACCGACGCCAAGACGAAGGGTGCGATTTGCCATTCGTCCATCGATACGACGGCGAATTGCTCTGCCGTGATCGATGGCGAACAGGACTATGTTGTCACGCCGTCGGGTACCAGACTGCCGGTCACGCCGAAGTTCAAGGCGACGGGAACGGCCCGCTACACCTGGCCGATGGGCACTGGAAAGGCTCACGTCCAGGGCAGCATTGCCTACCAGGGCTCGGCCACCGTCGACGTCCGGCAGGACATCACTGGCGACGGCTTCAATCCCAACAGCATCTTCGGAAGGGTCAGGTCGTCGACGCTTGTCGACCTCTTCGCGGGGTATGACTGGCGCAACTACAGCTTTGAGCTGTTCACGACGAATGTGTTCGACGAACGCAACGAACTCGCCCGGATCACGGCGTGCGGCGTTTGCACCCGGCTCCACATCATTCCGGGCCGACCGCGCACCATCGGCTTGCGGGTAGGAGCGAAATTCTAGGGTGAACGGTCCGCCGCTTCGGCGGTTGAGCCCGTCATGACAAATCAGCGGCCGCCTGCGCGCGCCCAGTGGCGCTTCGTTATCCTGTTGCTCCTGCTCGCCGCCAGCTGGTTGGGCATGCTCATTGGCGGCTCCGGTTCGGTCGACCGGGCGATCTACCAGGCCGTGTATGCCGGCCATCGACCGGCGCTCCGGGCGGTTGCACATATCCTGACGCTGCTCGGTGAGCCGACCCTACTCATTGGGGCGTCCGTGCTGGTCGCGCTCTGGCTCTGGTATCTCGGTCGCGGCCGCGCCGGCGCTGTCCTGCTGGCGGTCATTTTGATCGGCCGCGCGGTCACCGAACTCCAGAAATACTGGGTCGCTCGAGCGAGACCCGACCTCGAGGCGCATCTCGTCGTCGTGAAGACGAGCAGCTTTCCGAGCGGCCATGCGGCAGGGTCGATGATGTTCTACCTCGCGCTGGCACTCATGCTGACCGCGCACAGCCGCCTGCGCTTCGCAGCTGCAGCGGCGGCCGTCCTAGTGTCGCTGCTGGTTGGCATCAGCCGCGTCATGCTCGGCGTTCATTGGCCAAGCGACGTTATCGGCGGCTGGTCATTTGGGCTGCTTTGGGTGTTGCTGACCTTGCGGCCGGCCGAGCGCCTCCTTCGTTCTGATTCCGAAATGGAGCAATCCAGGTTATAGCTGCGCGGCAAGGGCAATTTTCCGGGAGGGCTGCAATGGGCTCGAGGCCATTCACAATGATCGCCGCGCTGGTGTTTTTCGGCGTTGCGCTGGTGCACGTCTATCGACTGTTTGTTCAGTTCCAGATCGTCATCGGTAGTCACACCATTCCTATGTGGTGGAGCTATTTCGGCGTCGTGATCCCGGCGCTGCTGGCGATCCTGCTCTTGCGGGAGAACCGCGCCCCCTAGCGCCTAGACGTTGAAGCGGAACAGCATCACGTCGCCGTCCTGGACGACATAGTCCTTGCCTTCCGACCTCAACTTTCCGGCGTCGCGGGCACCCGCTTCGCCGCCGAACCTGACGTAGTCGTCGTAAGCGATCGTCTCGGCGCGGATGAATCCGCGTTCGAAGTCCGTATGGATCTCGCCGGCCGCCTCGGGGGCTCTAGCGCCTCTGTGGACGGTCCACGCGCGTGCCTCCTTGGGCCCGGCAGTGAAGAAGGTGATCAGGCCGAGCAACTCGTAGCCGGCGCGGATGACCCGGGTGAGGCCGGTTTCATGAAGGCCCAGGTCCGCGAGGAACGCCTCGCGCTCGTCGGGCGGCAGGGTTGCGATCTCGGACTCGATCGCGGCCGAGACCACGACCGCCTTCGCGTTCTCCGCCGCTGCTTTCTCAAACACGCGCGCGGAAAGGGAATTGCCCTCGGCGGCGTCGGCTTCGTCGACATTGCAAACGTACAGCACCGGTTTGGCCGTCAGGAGTTGGGCCCGCTTCAGCGCTTTCTCCTCCTCGGGATCCTTGGGTTTGACCAGCCGGGCGGGCTTTGACGCGCGCAGCAGCTCGAGCGCCTGAGCAAGGACGGACGCCTCGATCTTCGCTTCCTTGTCGCCTTGCTGGGCCCTTTTGACGAGGTTGGGGATGCGCCGTTCGAGGCTGTCGAGATCAGCCAGCATCAACTCCGTCTCGACGGTCTCCGCGTCGGCGATGGGGTCAACACGGCCCTCGACGTGGGTCACGTCGCCACCTTCGAAACAGCGCAGCACGTGGACGATCGCGTCGACTTCGCGGATGTTGGCGAGGAACTGATTGCCGAGCCCTTCGCCCTGGCTCGCGCCGCGTACCAGGCCTGCGATGTCGACAAACTCGATCTGCGTCTCGATCTCCTGCGCGGACGCTGCGATCTCGCGGATCTTGTCGAGCCGCTCGTCAGGGACGGCGACGCGACCGACATTCGGTTCGATGGTGCAGAAGGGATAGTTCGCGGCCTGTGCAGCCGCAGTTTCGGTCAACGCATTAAAAAGGGTCGACTTGCCGACGTTCGGCAGGCCGACAATACCGCAGCGGAAGCCCATGATTTACTCGAAGAAGTGGAGGGTCGAGGCCCTTTAGGCGAAGTGCAGCGAGATGCTCAACCGCGGCGCTGGCCGACGACGGCGCACCGGCGTAGATAAGGCTGCGACCATAGAGGGGGCGGCTATGATCAACGCGATTTCGAGACGATCGCTGCTCGGCGCAGCGTCCGCAGGCACTGCATTGGCGTTTCCCGGTGTTCCATCCCTCGCACGGGCGAAGCCGGCACCGGCCTTGTTCGGTCCGGCGCCGGGCGTGGCATGGCTGACCTACAACGAGAATCCCTACGGTCCGTCGCCCCGCGCGTTGCAGGCGATGGCCGAGGCTGCCTCCAAGGGTTGTTATTACGCGGACGACGCGACCGACCGGTTGCGCGCGATGGTTGCCGAGCGCTTCGGTCTGTCGCCCGATCACGTCGTCCTCGGCAATGGCTCGAGTGAAGTGCTGAGCGCGGTTGCGCTCGAATGGAGCCGGCGCGGGCCGATCGTCGTGCCGGAGCTGTTTTTCGATGAGCCCCTGCGCGTCGCGGAACGGCACGGAGGACGATTGATCCGTGTGCCGTTGCTGGCGGACATGAGCGTCGACCTCGACGGCATGGCGGCCGCCGCTGCGGCATCGAAGGCGTCGATGGTCTATCTCTGCAATCCCAACAACCCGACCGCCATGCTGGTCGATGCCGAGGCGCTGCGAGCCTTGTCGTCTCGCCTCTCTCCGGAGACGGCGTTGCTGGTCGATGAGGCATACAATGAGCTGACCGACCGGCCTCAGCAGAATTCGGTCGTCGATCTGGTCAAGGCGGGCCGCAATGTGATCGTCGGCCGCACCTTCTCCAAGATCTACGGCCTCGCCGGCCTCCGGATCGGCTATACCGTTTCAACCCCGGCGAACGCCGAGCGGATCACCAGCAACATCATGACCATTGATCTCGCTACGAGCGCACTCGCGGCGGCGATCGCGTCGCTGAACGATACGGCCTTCATGGCCTTCTCGAAGAACCGCATTCTC
>Ga0070660_100000698_pt1 | contig 22262 bp, 23 predicted proteins | sample KBSC33metaG_FD_64670 | JGI IMG/M metagenome (GOLD analysis project Ga0070660, IMG submission 64670) | Corn rhizosphere microbial communities from Kellogg Biological Station, Michigan, USA - KBS C3-3 metaG | ecosystem: Host-associated > Plants > Roots > Rhizosphere > Soil ... | reverse complement strand
GGGGTTCACGGTGACGGTGCGCGACCTGCGTCCCTACACCGGCGCCGGCTGGATCGTGGCGCTCTGCGGCGACATGCAGACGATGCCCGGTCTCGGCAAGGCGCCGGCCGCCTTCTCCATCGACGTCGACGAGGACGGGAACACCGTGGGTCTGTTCTGAGCCGCCTGGTGTCCGACTTTAAGTCGGACACCAAACGGGGACAGTCCACCCGGCTTGGCACAATCGAGCCATGGAGCAGTACCTCGACCTCCTGCGCCGCACGCTCGACGAGGGGGTGCGCAAGGAGGACCGCACGGGTACGGGGACGCTGTCCGTCTTCGGTCACCAGATGCGCTTCGACCTGCGCGACGGCTTCCCGCTCGTGACGACGAAGAAGGTGCACGTGCCGTCCGTCGTCTGTGAGCTGCTCTGGTTCGTCCGCGGCGACACGAACGTCGCCTGGCTCCACGAGTACGGAGTCACGATCTGGGACGAGTGGGCCGACGAGACGGGCGATCTCGGGCCGATCTACGGCTACCAGTGGCGCTCGTGGCCGGCTCCTGAAGGGCGCCACATCGACCAGCTCGCGGCGGTGATCGAGGGCATCCGTGCCGATCCCGACTCGCGCCGCCACGTCATCAGCGCGTGGAACGTCGCGGACCTGCCGCGGATGGCGCTCGCGCCGTGTCACGCGCTCTTCCAGTTCTACGTCGCCGACGGTCGCCTCTCGTGCCAGCTCTACCAGCGCTCGGGCGACCTCTTCCTCGGTGTGCCGTTCAACATCGCCTCGTACGCCCTGCTCACGCACATGGTCGCGCAGGTGAGCGGCCTCGAGGCCGGCGACTTCGTCCACACGCTCGGCGACGCACATCTCTATCTCAACCATCTCGACCAGGCCCGCGAGCAGCTCACCCGCGAGCCGCGCCCGCTGCCCGAGCTGCGGCTCGACCCCGCCTGCAGTGCAATCGACGACTTCACGCCCGAGTCGGTGCAGGTCGTCGGGTACGACCCGCATCCCGCGATCCGCGCGCCGATCGCCGTCTAGTGCCGATCACCATGGTCGCCGCGGTCGCGCGGAACGGCGTCATCGGCGTCGACGGTGGGCTTCCATGGCGTCTCCCGGACGACCTCAGGCGGTTCAAGGAGCTGACGCTCGGTCACGTCCTCGTGATGGGACGGAAGACGTACGAGTCGATCGGACATCCACTCCCCGGGCGGGCGACGATCGTCGTGACGCGCAACCCTTCGTGGGACCCCGGCGCGGAGGAGGTCCGCGTCGTAGGGAGCGTCTCGGAGGCGATCGGCGCGGCCGCGTCACTCGAGCGCGAGGTCTTCGTCGTCGGCGGTGGGGAGGTGTACGCCGAGGCGCTGTCGCTCGCCGACCGTCTCGAGCTCACCTGGGTCGACGCCGAGCCCGACGGCGACACACGGTTTCCGGAGGTCGACTGGGACGATTGGCGTGAGCTCCGTCGCGAGCACGCCGAGGGCGTCGCGTACGCGAGCTACGAGCGAATCTAACCGTCCGGCGCAGCCGGGCGGGGGCCGGTAGCCTCCGCCGCATGGCGGGTGGAGAGGTGCTGACGAGCGAGCAGATGGAGGCCCTCCAGGCCGAGCTCGCGGAGCTCGAGGGGCCGCGCAGGGCGGCTGCGATCGAGGCGATCGCAACGGCCCGCGGGTTCGGCGACCTCTCGGAGAACTTCGAGTACCACGCGGCCAAGAACGAGCAGGGGCTTCTCGAGGCGCGGATCACCAAGCTCAAGGCGCGGATCTCGGGGGCCAAGGTCGTCGACCACGACACGGACGACCACGTCGGCCCCGGCTCGATCGTCGAGATCGCGGACGAGCAGGGCGAGGTCATGGAGGTGACGATCTCGTCGGTCGGCGGCGGTGTGTCACCCGACTCGCCGCTCGGTTCCGCGCTGATGGGCAAGGGCGTCGGGGACGTCGTTGCGGTCGCGGCGCCTCGCGGCGCCTGGCAGGCGACCGTCCGCTCGATCAGGCGCGCATGAGGCTTGTGAACCCGGTGTCGGACTTCAGTCCGACACCCGCGCCGCTCGCATCGCCTCCGCAGGCTGAGGTGTCCGACTGAAGTCGGATACCGGGCGCGGGGACGGCAGTACGTCCCTCGCCGCCCTCGTGCGCCGCGAGGAGGAGTGCTTCGCGCGCGAGCATCCGCGTTCGCGCACGCTGGCAGAGCGGGCGAAGGAGCACCTCCTGGCCGGCGTGCCGATGCACTGGATGGCCAAGTGGCCCGGCGGGTTCCCGCTCTTCGTCGCCGAGGCGCGCGGAAGCCGCTTCACCGACGTCGACGGCCACGAGTACGTCGACTTCTGCCTCGGCGACACGGGCGCGATGAGCGGCCACGCACCGGAGGCGACGCTACGCGCAATTGCCGAGCAGGCGGCGCGCGGGATCACGACGATGCTGCCGACGGAGGACGCGCTCGCGGTATCGGAGGAGCTGACCCGGCGCTTCGGCGTGACGCGCTGGCAGTTCGCGCTCACCGCGACCGACGCGAACCGGTTCTCGATCCGCCTCGCACGGCACGTCACCGGCCGGCCCAAGGTGCTGGTCTTCAACTGGTGCTACCACGGCAGCGTCGACGAGTCGTTCGCGACCCTCGAGGCAGGACAGGTCGTCTCGCGGCGTGGCAATCTCGGCCCACCCGTGCCGCCCTCCGAGACGACGAAGGTCGTCGAGTGGAACGACCTCGATGGCCTGGAGGCGGCGCTCGCGCCCGGGGACGTCGCGCTCGTCCTCACCGAGCCGGCGCTGACGAACGTCGGGATCGTTCATCCCGACCCGGGGTTCCACGACGCGCTCCGCGGCCTGACCCGCGACACGGGCACGCTGCTCGCGATCGACGAGACGCACACGATCTGCTGCGGCCCGGGCGGGTTCACGAAGGCCCACGGCCTGGAGCCGGACGTCGTCACGATCGGCAAGCCGATCGCCGGGGGGATCCCCGCGGCGGCATACGGGTTCACAGGCGCGCTGGCCGACCGGATCGCCGACTCGATCGAGCTCGAGGAGGTCGACGTCGGTGGGGTCGGCGGCACGCTCGCGGCCAACGCGCTCTCCCTCGCAGCGATGCGCGCCACGCTCGACGAGGTGCTGACCGACGAGGCGTTCGACCGGATGATTCCGCTCGCCGAGCGCTGGACGACCGGGGTCGAGGAGGCGATCGCCGAGACAGGGGTGCCGTGGCACGTGACGCGGCTCGGCTGCCGGGCCGAGTACCTCTTCGGGCCCGACCGGCCGCGGAACGGCACCGAGGCGCACGCGGCCGGCGACTTCGGGCTCGAGCGCTACATGCATCTCCACGCCCTGAACCGCGGCGTCCTGCTGACGCCGTTCCACAACATGGCCCTGATGTCGCCCGCGACGACCGACGCGGACGTCGACCGGCACACGGAGGTCTTCGCCGAGGCTGCGCGCGAGCTCGCCGGCTGAAAAACTCGCAAATTGCGACAATCCGTCGCCATGTCGCTTGCGCCGGCGATGCTCCGTGCCTAGATTCTCGACATCTGAGCCGGCGGGCCTTCGGGTTTGCCGGCTCAGTGTCTTTTTGCGGGAGTCGTTGCTTTGCGCACAGGGCGTGGCTTTAGCCTCGCCCTTGTCTTCTCCGTGTTACCGAGGGGGCGAGGCTGAAGCCACGCCCCAGAACGCCCCGTACGCCTCGCACCGGCTAGGTCGTCAGCACGGGCGTCTTCTCGTTTGCCGGCACCACGACCCAGCCGTCGAACGCCTTGAGGGAGTACGGCGCGTTGAGCGGCACGGTGGTCTCCCCGGCGACGACCGCGAAGGCGCCGCACGGCTCGGCGAGCTTTCCCTCGCGTGTGAGCCAGAGCTCGTAGCGGCCTTCGGGAAGCCCGCTGACCGTGAGCTTCATCGGCCAGTTGCCGGCCGCGTCCTTCTCGAACAGAGCGAGATCCGCGGTCGCCTGGTTCGGGCCGGACATGGCGACCGTGCGCACCGGCTCGCTTCCGCCGGCCCCGCCTGCCAGGTAGCCCACCCCGAAGAGCGCGCAGGCGGCGACCACCGCTGCGGCGAGCGCGGTGTAGCGGTAGCGGCGCGGGAACGGGATCACCCGCGCCGACGGTGGCTCCGGGGCGCGCTCGAGCGCGTGCGGCAGCTCCGGCGGCGGGCCGGCCCGACCGAGCAGCGCGTGGACGCGCTCGAGGCGCGCTCGCTCGCCGGGCTCGAGGTCGTTACCAACCAGGTCGTCGAGTTCCGTCATCCCAGCTCATCCTCCAGCTCGCCTGCGAGACGACTGAGCGCCGCACGCGTTCGCGTCTTGACGGTACCGAGGGGCAGCCCGAGGTACTCGGCGATCTCGCTCTGTGACATGCCGCTCCAGTACGCCAGCTCGACGAGTGAGCGCTCGTGCTCGGGCAGTGTCTCGATCGCCCGGTGCACGCGCCACGACACCCACTCGGCCTCCACCGCCTCGAGTGGGCCGGGATCACCTGCAGCCATGTCGGGCGCGTCGGCAACCGTCGGGTCGGGCTTGCGGCGCAGACCGTCGACGATCGCGTTGCGCGCCACGGTGTAGAGCCACGATGCAGGCCGCCCGCGGGCGGGGTCGTAGCGCGACGCCGATCGCCAGATGCTTGCGAACGTGTCCTGCGTCGCGTCCTCGGCGCGTCCCCGGTCGCCCATCCGCCGCAGCGCGATGCCGAGCACCGAGCGCGCGTAACGGCGGTAGAGCTCCTCGAACGCAAGGCGGTCGCCACCGGCGATCAGCCCGAGGAGCTCGACGTCGGTGCGGGCGTCGGGTGACATGGCGAGGATGCTCGCCCTTCGCGGGACGAAGGGCAAGTCGGTCCGGTAGGCAACGGCCGCGTCCATCGAAGGGAATACGGCCGCGACGCCTCGGCGGATTGGGGCACGGCCGCCGGCCGCACCCCGATCCGCCTCGCCGGCGTCAGCTCGAGCGGGCCGCCTCGAGCTTCGCGCCGACGGCGTTCCAGTCGACGACGTTCCACCACGCCGTGAGGTAGTCGGGCCGGCGGTTCTGGTAGTTCAGGTAGTAGGCGTGCTCCCAGACGTCGACGCCGAGGATCGGCGTCTTGCCCTCCATGACCGGCGAGTCCTGGTTCGGCGTCGACAGCACCGCGAGGCCCGTCCCGTCCCACACGAGCCAGCTCCAGCCCGAGCCGAAGCGCTTCACACCGGCGTCGGTGACCTGCGCCTTCAGGTCGTCGAGCGAGCCGAACGTGTCCGTGATCGCCGCGGCGAGGTCGCCCGACGGCTCGCCGCCGCCGTCCGGCCCCATGATCTCCCAGAACAGCGTGTGGTTCGCGTGGCCACCACCGTTGTTGCGGACGGCGGCCCGCTTGTCCTCGGGGAGGATCTCGAGGTTGGAGAGCACCGAGTCGATGGGTCGGTCCATCCACTCCGTGCCCTCGAGCGCAGCGTTCAGGTTCGTGACGTACGCGGCGTGGTGCTTGTCGTGGTGGATCTCCATCGTGCGCGCATCGATGTGCGGTTCGAGCGCGTCGAACGCATAGGCGAGGTCGGGGACGGAGTACGCCATCGTGTGTCTCCTTCGGGTCGTCGAGTCTGTACCCCAAGGATATGCTCCGGCCGGTCCCGTCCCGCCGATCAAGGAGCGCCGATGCCGCCCACCCAGGAGATCTCCGCCCGCCCGCTGGACCCGAGGCTCCTGCAGTTGTCCGGCATCTCGAGGGCGTCCGTCGAGGCGCACCACCGGCTGTACCAGGGCTACGTCGCCAAGCGGAACGAGATCCTCGGAGCGCTCGAAGGCGTCGACCTCGGGAGTGCCAACCAGGTCTACTCGGAGCTCCGGGCGCTGAAGGTCGACCTGACCTTCGCGATCGGCGGGATCAAGAACCACGAGCTCTACTTCGCGCACCTCGGCGGCGAGGGAGGCGATCCCGACGGCGCGTTCCGGGCGCTCGTCGAGCGCGACTTCGGCTCGGTCGAGGCATGGCGCTCCGATCTTCGGGCCACCGCGCTCGCCGCCCGCGGGTGGGCGTGGACGGCGTACGACTGGGACGAGCGCCGACTGTTCAACTACCTCGGTGACGCGCAGAACACGTTCCCGGTCTGGAACGCGACGCCGCTCGTCGCGCTCGACGTTTACGAGCACGCGTACTTCCTCGACTACCAGACCGATCGCGCCTCGTACGTCGACGCGTTCTTCGAGAACCTCGACTGGCAGGTGGTGAACGGATGGATCGCGTCCTACTCGATCCCGTTCTGACGTCGAGAGGGCGTCGGTGACCGCCGACGTCCTGATCGTCCTCAGCGGCTACCTCCTCGGCTCGATTCCCTTCGGCTACGTGCTTCCGCGGCTCCTCCGCGGCGACGACATCCGTCGTCACGGGAGCGGCAACGTCGGCGCGTCGAACGTGTGGCGCGTGTACGGCCCCTCCCTCGGGGTTCCGGTGGCGCTCCTCGACGTCGCCAAGGGTCTCGTTCCGGCGCTCGTCGGCCTGAAGGTGAGCGGCGACTGGGTCGCAGTCCTCGCCGGTGCGGCCGCGATGGCGGGGCACGCGCGGCCGGTCTTCCTGCGGTTCTCGAAGGGCGGCAAGATGGTGGCGACCGCGGGCGGCGTGGCCCTCGCGCTCGCGCCGCTCGCCGCGGCCGCGTGCCTGGTCGTGTGGCTCGTCGTGTTCGCCGCGTTCCGCTACGCGTCGCTCGCGTCGATCGTCACCGCGATCGCGCTGCCCTTCGCGTGCCTCGCTTTCGACGCCCCGTGGCCCGTGGTGGGGTTCGCCGCGATCGCCGCCCTCGGCGTCCTCGCGCTGCATCGACACAACATCCGCCGTTTGCTCGCGGGCAGCGAGCCACGGTTCTCCGGCAGGCTCCTCCGGGGCGCCCGATGAGACGCCTGGCCGGCGTCGCGGCCGTGGCGGTTGCCGCTGGGGTTGGGGCCGGCGCGGCGCAGGCAGCGAATGCGATGCAGGCGGCGACCTGGTGCGGGACGACGACGACGCAGGACCGCCCGCCCGCGCTCACCGGCCGCTCGATCCGCGTGATCTACGCGTACCCCTCGGACGGCGGCGATCGCAGCGCCGAGCTGGCGTCGCAGTTCTCCGCGGACGTCGACGCCATCGACGCATGGTGGCTCGCGCAGGATCCGGCGCGCGAGCCCCGCTTCGACCGGGTCGCGTTCTCGTGCGGCCTCCAGGCGGACATCCTCTCCCTCCGTCTCTCCGACACGGCGGCGACGCTCCAGTCGTCGGCCGTCCGCGGCGATCGCATCGAGGCTCAGGCGTCGGCGGCGACCGGGCGGTCGCCGTACGAGAAGCTCCTCGTCTACTACGACGGGCCTGTCGACGATGCCGACCTCTGCGGCGAGGGTGCGGGCACACCGGGGGGCGATGGCATCGCGATGGTCTATCTCGGCGCATGCACCGACATCCCGTCGGCGAACATCGCCGCCCACGAGCTCCTCCACTCGTTCGGGGCGCTCCCGGACGGCGCTCCGCATGCCTGTCCCGATACCCGCGGGCATCCATGCGACAGCGAGGCCGACGTCCTCTATCCGTTCGCCATGCCCGGCACGACGCTCGCCTCGCTGGTCCTCGACGTGGGGCGGGACGACTACTACGGTCACGCGGGCGGCTGGCCGGATCTGCAGGACTCGCCGTGGCTGCGCCTCGTCTCTCAGCAGATCCGGCTGACACTGGCGATCGCGGGACGCGGCTCCGTGGGGAGCGACGTGCCCGGCGTCGACTGTACGGCCTCGTGCGGGACGGACTGGGACGCGGGCAGCGCGGTCGTGCTCGAGCCGCTCGCGGGCAACGGCCAGCGCTTCGTGCGCTGGTCGGGCGCGTGCACGGGATCCGATCGCTGCGAGGTGAGGCTCGACGCGGCGCGCTCGGTTGCGGCCCTCTTCGCGCCCGATCGGCTCGGGCTCGTCGTCGCGGTCGCAGGCAAGGGGAAGGTGACGGGAGCCGGAGCGCCCTGCGCCGCGTCCCGGTGTGTGCGGACGGCCCGGTCGTACACGCCTCTCCGTCTGCGCGCCACGCCGGCGAAGGGATGGCGTCTTGCAGGATGGAGCGGTGGTTGCACCGGCCGGACGGCGACGTGCACGGTGCCCATGACGAAGGCGGCCGCCGTCCGCGCACGCTTCGTCAGGCTCTGAGCCAGGCCTCGAGCGTCGTCTGCTCCGAGGACGGCGCGGTCCCGCCGAGCTCGGCCCGGATCTCGCCGACCGTGCCCCAGCGCTCCGCGACCACGTCGTGGTCGTGGATCGTCTCGAGGTTCCGCTGACGTGAGAGCACGAAGTCGCCGTCTTCGAGGGCGGGCATCGTCGAGAGCAGCTCCTCGAGAGCGACGCGGACGGAGTCCTCGACGAAGCGCGGATTCCGGTGGGCTTGCTCGACGACGTGCAGCTCGTCCGGCCGCTTCAGAAGCTCGTAGACCGGCGCGCTCATCGAACGCTCGACGATGCCGGCGAGATCCTCGGCGTCGAGGTTCTGGGCGGTACCGACGAGGAGCGTCCCGCGGCCGCGCTGGTTGTGCGTCGCCAGGGGCACGAGCTCGAGGATCCTCTCTGCATCCTCGCCGAAGCCGGCGGCGGCGAGCCGCTCGGCCGCCTCGCCGCGAACGAGGTCCTGGGCGCACGGGCACGCGTTGATCCCGGTCGCCTCGACGCCGACCACGCGTCGTGCTCCGGCGCCGTTCGACGCGGCGATCCCGATCAGCGAGACCATCTCCTGCGTCTGCAGGCCGGTCACCGGCGTGCGGCGGCGCTGCGGCCAGCCCGCCACGATTCGCACCTCGGCGCGAAGCGCGTTCTGGCGCTCGACGATCTGCGTGGCGATCCGCTCGGCGAGCGCCTCCACGTGGAGCCCCTCCCCGAGGACGACCTCGTCGATCGCCTGGTCGAAGAGCTCCGGGAAGCGGGACATGTGGACGCCCTTCTGGTCGCGGGCGAGGTCGACGGTGCAGTCGAGCTCGGCCGCCATCAGGATCTCGTGCTCGCCGTGGCGGATGCGAATCGCCTTGTGGACGCCCGTGACGCCCGCCCGCGAGAGCGCGAGCTGGACGGGAGGAGCGGACGCCTGCATGTCTCGGAGCTCCCGCGTCTCGCTCACGGGGTCACGCTCCACCGTCGAGGAAGCCGAGCACCGTGCGCGCGAATGCCTCCGGCCGCTCGAGCGGCGGCAGGTGCGCCACGCCGGGCAGCTCCTCGAACCTCGCGCCCGGGATCTCGGCGGCGAGGAAGCGCGCGATCCTGCGGAAGTCGCGCTGGTCGAGCGCCCCTACCAGGACGAGCGTCGGCGCCGCCACGTCGCCGAGCCGCTCGCGGCGGCTCGGCGTGAGCCAGCCGCCCGTCGCGGCGGGGTTCTCGAGGTCGAGCGCCCCACGCTGCATCTCGTACACGCGACGGCGGAGCGCCGCCGGCACGGTGTTCTCGTCGCGGCCAGGCCCGTCGAGCCACGTCCGGACGTTCATCCAGGCGACCTCGTCCAGGTCGCCGCGCTCGAAGGCGGCTTCCTCCTCGGCCCACGCCTCGCGCAGGGTTGCCTCGTGATCCCAGCCGTCGATCCCGGCCCCGACCAGCACGAGCCGGTCGACGAGGTCGGGCCGCGCGAGCGCCAGATCGAGGGCGACGTGGCCGCCCATCGAGACGCCTATGACGTGCGCCCGCTCGATTCCGAGCTCGTCGAGCATCGCGGCGACGTCCGCGGCGTACACGAACGGCCCGTCCGGGAGCGGCGTCTCGCCGAAGCCGCGAAGGTCGCAGGCGATCACCCGGAAGCGGCCCGCGAGCATCGGCATCACGTCCTCCCACATCGTCCGATCGGCGATCCCGGCGTGCAGCAGCACGAGAGGTGGGCCGTTCCCGGCGACCGAGTACGCCATGTCGACGCCGTTGACCTGAAGCCTCGCCACCCCGGGAGGCTACTCCCTCGGTTCAGGTCAGCGGAGGAGCCGCGAGAGCCGGCGATCCTTGAGCACGCGCCCTCCGGTCTGGCACGCCGGGCAGTACGTGATCGTGTGCTCCTCGAAGTCGACGCGACGGAGGGTCTCGCCACACCGCGGACAGGGCTCGCCGAAGCGGCCGTGGATGCGGTAGACGTCCGCATCGCCCTTGCCGTCGAGCCGGAGCTCCAGCGCCCGGGCGAGATCGTCGTGGATCGCGGTCGCCAGTATCGCGACCTCGTCGTCGCCGAGGTCGGTCGAGAGCCGGAAGGGCGAGAGCCGGGCCGTCCAGAGGATCTCGTTTGCGTGCGCACGGCCGATCCCCGCGAGCGCGCGCTGGTCGCGGAGGAGCGGATGGAGCTGACGGCGCTCGCCGCGCAGGATCTCGCCCAGCGCGGCGTCGTCGACGTCGAGCGCGTCGGGCCCGAGATGCGCCAGCTCGGCGTCGAGGCCGCCGGGGGTCACGAGCCAGACGCCCGCACGCTTCTTCTTGCCGCCCTCGGTGAGGTCGAGCTCGCCGCCGTCTGCGAAGCGCACCTGGAACATCGGCTTGGCGGGAGCCTTCTTCCCCACGGGGACGTAGCGCAGCCGGCCCGCGCTCATCAGGTGGACGCGCAGGACGAGCTCGCCGTCGGCCGTCGGGAAGAGGAGGTTCTTCCCGCGCCGCCGCGCTCCCTCGAACGTGCGGCCGGCGAGCGCGGAGGGCGGCGGGTCGAACGTCTTCAGGGTCGCGACGTGGCCCGGCCGCGCGATCTCGATCGGCGCGCGGGAGACGAGCGGATCGAGCTCCCGCACCCAGGCCTCGACCTCGGGCAGCTCCGGCATGGACGAAGCGTAGAGATACGGATGTTCGTCGAGATGATTGATTCCGAATGGGTGCGAACCGGATGACGCCCCGGACGCCCATTCAAAATCAATCATCTAGGCTCGCAGCCGTGGAGCCGATCGTCGTCGAGGTGACCCGCGGCGAGGTCGTCGAGGCGCACCACATCGTGCACGCGGTGGCCGTCCGGGACGGGCGGATCGAGCTCTCCGCCGGCGATGCCTCGCTCGTCACCTTCCTTCGCTCGTCGGCAAAGCCGATCCAGGCGCTCCCCGTGGTGCGTGCGCGGCCGGACCTCGACGACGAGGAGATCGCGCTCGCCTGCGCGTCGCACCTCGCCGCACCGGAGCAGCTCGCGGTTGTCCGTCGGCTCCTCTCGGATGCGCCTGCCGTCGAGGACGAGCTCGAGTGCGGCGGGGCGCCGACCCCGATCGAGCACAACTGCTCCGGGAAGCACGCCGGCTTCCTTGCGCTGTGCCGCGCGCGCGACTGGCCCACGCCCGGGTACCGCCTGCTCGAGCATGCCTGCCAGCAGGCGATGCTGCGCGAGGTCGCGGAGGCGGCCGAGGTGGAGCCGTCGTCACTGGTCGTCGGGGTGGACGGGTGCGGCGTGCCGACCTTCGCGCTGCCGCTCGAGCGCGCCGCTCACTGCTTCACGCGGCTAGCCTCGCTCGACGGCGGCGAGCGCGTCGTGCGCGCGATGCGTGCGCACCCGGATCTCCTACGAGGTCCGGTCGCGACGGACGCGGTGATGATCCGCGCCCTCGACGGGTGGGTCGCGAAGGGCGGTGCCGAGGGCCTCTACTGCGCCGGCTCGGCGGACGGCCTCGGGCTGGCGCTGAAGGTCGTCGACGGCGCGTTCCGCGCCATCCAGCCGGCGCTCGCCCACGTGCTCGCGGCGCTCGGGATCGACCCGGGCCCTCTCGTCGAGAGCCCGGTGACGAACAGCCTCGGCGAGCACGTCGGCGAGCTGCGCGTCCGGCCCTCCATTTGATCGATGATCGAGAATTTGCCCTACCCAAAGGCTGGATCCCGTGTATACGATGCGCCGGCGCGTGGTCGGGGCCGGAACCGTGATCCGGCTCGTTGCGTTCGAGGGTCTGTCTTCCGTCAACCGCCAGGAAGAAAGAAGGGGTCCATGCTCTCGGTCGAAACCGCTCTTCCGGAGATCGAGGAGCTGCACAAGCTCGTCGAGCAAGGGCAGGAGAAGGGGTTCCTGACGTACGACGAGATCGTCAAGTCCGTCGAGGACGTCGATCTCACCAAGGAGCAGCTGGAGGACTTCACGACGTACCTCATCGATCACTCGATCGAGCTCGTCGAGGGAGAGCAGCACAAGGCACTGCCCCACGAGCAGCCGATCGTGCCTCCCGAGGAGGTCGTGACCGCACCGAAGCTCGACCTCACCGTCGAGCCGTCCCTCGACTCCCTGCGGCTCTACCTCCGCGAGATCGGCAAGGTGCCGCTCCTGACGGCCGACCAGGAGGTCTCCCTCGCGAAGCGGATCGAGCGCGGAGACGATCGCGCGAAACAGCACATGATCGAGGCGAACCTGCGCCTCGTCGTTTCCATCGCGAAGGGCTACCTCGGGCGCGGGCTCACCTTCCTCGACCTGATCCAGGAGGGGTCGCTCGGCCTCATCCGCGCGGTCGAGAAGTTCGACCACCGCAAGGGCTTCAAGTTCTCGACGTACGCGACGTGGTGGATACGCCAGGCCGTGACGCGCGCGATCGCCGACAAGGCGCGCACGATCCGGATCCCGGTGCACATGGTCGAGAAGCTCAACAAGGTCGTGCACATCGAGCGCCAGCTCGTCCAGCGCCTCGGCCGCGAGCCGCGGCCGGAGGAGGTCGCCGAGGAGCTCGAGATGTCGGTCGATGAGGTGCGCGAGATCCTGCGGATGGCGCAGATGCCGATCTCGCTCGAGAAGCCGATCGGCGAGGAGGAGGACTCCTCGCTCGGAGACTTCGTCCCCGACGACCAGGCCGAGTCGCCCTTCGACACCGCCTCGCTCTCGCTCCGCCGCGAGGACATCGAGGCCGCCCTCGGCTCGCTCCCGGACCGGGACCGCAAGGTGATCGAGCTGCGCTACGGCCTGCTCGGCGAGGCGCCGTGCACGCTCGAGGAGGTCGGACGAGAGTTCGGCGTCACCCGCGAGCGGATCCGCCAGATCGAGAACAACACGCTCAAGCGGCTCGAGACCCTGCCGGAGGCACAGGCTCTGAGGGATTGCGTGTAGTAACGCGGGGGAACCCATGGTTCCCCCGCGAGCCCCTTCCTTCTGCGTCGTGCACGGGTTGGCCGGGTCTGGCCTCCCGGCCGGCAAAGCCGGCCTCCGGCCGCAGCGGGAAGCGCACGGGCAACCGTGACGGTCGTGGCCCTGCGCGCCTTGGGCCTCTTTATGCGCTCGAGGCCAGGTACCCGGCGTCCCCGAGTGCGCCCAGGAGCACCTCGCGGAGGTCGGAGCCGAGCTGGATCACGTCGGCGTCGAGCGGTGCCGACGCCATCGCAGTCAGCCAGACCGCGTTGCCGGTCACGTCGCCTACGAGCACCTTCGACTCGCCGCGATGGATGCCGCCCACGCCCTCGAGGGCCATGACGGCAGCTGCGCGCGCCTCGGCGATCGGGGCGCCGAGGCGCACCGGGAGCGAGGCCGACACCACGCGCCGCGGGTCGCGGATCGTCCGGTTGACGATCATCGTGGCCGTCAGCTGGCTGTTCGGGATGAACACGCGGCGTGCGTCGTCGGTGACGAGCGTCGTGTAGAGGAGGTCCATCTCCTCGACGAAGCCCGTCTGCTCGCCGACCGTGACGCGGTCGCCGATCCGCAGCGGCTGCGCGAAGGCGACCAGCATTCCCGAGCCGAGGTTCGAGAGCGGCGTGTTGAACGCGAGGCCGACGAAGATCGCGAGCACGGCGCTCGACGCGAGCAGCGCGTTGACGAGCTGGTCGGTGCTCGGGTAGAGCGAGAGCACCTTCCAGATCGCGATCCCCGCAACGAGCGCGACGACGACCTTGCGCAGGAACCCGAGGGTCGTCCTCCGGCGCGCGGCAAGCGCCGGATCCTTCGCCGTCAGCCGCCGCTCGTACCGGCCGATCGCGATCCCGAGGAGCATGCGCACGGCGATCACGACGACGAGGCCGACCCCGGCCGTGATCAGCGCTTCGACGGTGCGATCGCTCACGTGCTTCGGTTCGGCGCGCACTGCTGAGAGCCTGCCGTCCCGGTCGAAGTCGCCGAGGCAGTTGCGACCGCGTCCGCGCGCGCCTTCAGGGATCTGCCCCGCCGGAGGCGGGGATCAAGCCGCAGGAATCCGCTTCTGCGGATTCCTGCCTGGCGAGAAAGAATCGGCTCAGATCGTCGGCTCGACGACGGGCTCGCCCTCGAGGGCGAAGGCGTCGTGCAGCGCGCGCACAGCTTCCGGGATCCGGTCGCGGCCGATCATGCAGGAGATCTTGATCGGCGAGGTCGAGATCATCTCGAGGTTGATCTCGAGGTCGGCGAGCGTGCGGAACATCGTGGCCGCCACGCCGGGATGCGAGCGCATGCCCGCCCCGATGAGCGACACCTTGCCGAGCTGCTCGTTCTGCTCCACCGAGAACGTGCCGAGCTCAGCCTGAGTAGCCGTGAGCGCCCCCTGCGTCGCCGCGACGTCCTCGGCCGGCACCGAGAATGACATCTCCGCGCGCCCGTGGACGACGTTCTGGATGATCGTGTCGACGTTGACCTGCGCGCCGGCGACGCGGTCGAAGATCATCGCCGCGACCCCGGGCCGGTCGGGGATCCCGGTGAGTGTGAAGACGACGTCGGTCTCGGAGTGGGTGACGGCCGAGATGATCGCCTGCTCCATTCCCTCGTAATCGGTCACCCAGGTTCCCTCCTCGTCCGAGAACGTCGAGCGCGCGTGGATGCGCACCCCATGATTGCGTGCGAGCTCGACGGAGCGGAGCATCAGCACCTTTGCGCCCGACGCCGCCATCTCGAGCATCTCGTCGTACGAGACGAACGGCAGCTTGCGCGCGTTCGGCGCGATCCGCGGGTCGGCGGTGAAGACGCCGGGCACGTCGGAGTAGATCTCGCAGGCGCCGCCGAGCGCGGCGGCGAGCGCGACCGCGGTGGCGTCTGTGCCTCCGCGGCCCAGCGTCGTGATCTCCATCGTGTCGCGCGAGAAGCCCTGGAAACCGGCGACGAGCACGATCTTCCCCTGCTCGAGCGAGGCGCGAATGCGGTCGCCGCGGATCTCGCGGATCTTCGCCCTCGTGTGCGCGGCATCGGTGAGGATCCCGGCCTGCGACCCCGTGTAGGAGACGGCCTCCTCGCCGAGGTCGTCGATCGCCATCGCGACGAGCGCGCACGCGATTCGCTCTCCGGTCGAGAGGAGCATGTCGAGCTCGCGCGGGTTCGGCGTGGGGGAGACGTCGGAGGCGAGCGCGAGCAGCTCGTCGGTCGTCTTGCCCATCGCGGAGACCGTGCCCACGACGTTCAAGCCGCGTCGCTTCGCGTCGACGAACCGCCGCGCGACGTGGCGGATCTTGTCGGGGTCGGCGACGGAGGAGCCGCCGAACTTCATCACGACCGTGTCGAACGCGGGCGTCTGCACGAGAGAAGTGTCGCTACTCGACGAAGCCGGGGCGGCGGTAGGGCCGCAGCGCGGGCGGCACCGGAATGCCCGGACGGAGCGCCGGGTCGGGCACGGGGTCGAGCGCCGTCACGGCGAGCGGGAGGTAGCCGGCCCAGACGTCGAGGTCGGCATCCGGCGTGTCCCCGTCCTCGGGGCCGCCGTCGCGGATCTTGGCCGACGCCTCCTCGAGCGACATGCGCAGCACGGACGTCGCCTTGAGCTCCGTCGAAGTGGGCGGCCGCGCCTCTGCCCACCGGCCGGGCAGCAGCTTCTCGGTGAACGCCTCGAGCGCCGCGAGCTTCTCGTCCCGCTCCACCACAGGCGACGCCCTCCCGAGGACGACGACGGAGCGGTAGTTCATCGAGTGCTCGAACACCGAGCGCGCGAAGACGATGCCGTCGAGCAGAGTCACCGTCAGACAGGCGGCGATCCCACCTGCGAGCTCCCGCAGCGTCCGGCTCGCCGACGAGCCGTGGACGTAGACCTCCTCGCCGACCCGCGCGTGGAGCGTCGGGATCACGAGCGGCTGGCCGTCCGAGACGAAGCCGAGGTGCGCGACGAGCCCCGCGTCGAGGACTGCGTCGATCGCTTCGCGGTCGTAGACGCCACGCTCGGGCAGCCGCCGGATGCGGGTGCGGCCCGAGCGGGCCGGATGCGCTCGGCGCGACGGCATCACGCAACCCTACGGGGTATGCCCGCAGGCATAGTGGCCCGGTAACGGCACACGTCCACCCGAGGAGGAGCATGACGAGCAAGGGGTTGATCGCGATCGGCGCGAGCATCGCCGTGGCGCTCGCGATCGCGCTGCCGGTCGCCTCCGGCGCCTCGAAGGCTACGGTCGTCAAAGTGACCGCAGGCAAGCCGTCGGAGCTCAAGTTCACGCTGTCGAAGAAGGCCTCCGCGAAAGGTGTCGTGACCTTCAAGGTCACGAACCGGGGAGCCCTCGAGCACGACTTCAAGATCGCCGGCAAGGTCACCAAGAAGCTGAAGCCGGGCACGACGGCGACGCTCAAGGTCACCTTCAAGAAGGGCGGCAAGTTCAAGTACCTGTGCACGCTGCCGGGTCATGCCGCCGCGGGAATGAAGGGCACCTTCGTCGTCAAGTGATCGGTCGGCCCAGGGCGCGGCGGGCAATCCCGCTGCGCCCTGGGTGACAACGCCCGCGTGACGAGGTACAACCTGCGCCATGCGCGCGGTCGCCTCCTGGCTCGACACGATCGGGCAGGTCTTCCAGGCGATCCCCGACCTGGCGACACCCGAGCAGGTGCAGTCGGCGCTTCGGGAGATACTCGACGACCCGGAGCTGCTCGTCTACTGGTGGGACTGGGAGCTCGAGCGCTACGTGGACGTCCGCGGTGCCGCGGCCGAGCCCCGCCGGGGACCCGCCACCGTCACGACCTGGGTCGGGTACGAGACCCGCCGGGTCGGTGCGATCGTGCACGCCGAGCGGCTGCTCGACGACGCGGCGTTCGCCGAGACGTTCGTGCCGTTGCTTCGCATCGCGATGGAGCGCGACCGTCTGTATCGCGACCTCGTCGCGAAGCTCGAGCAGCTGAAGGCGTCGCGGCTGCGCATCCTCCAGGCGGGAGACGACGAGCGCCGGCGGCTCGAGCGCAACCTCCACGACGGCGCGCAGCAACGTCTCACCGCGGCGCTGCTCGGCGTCCGTGCGGTGGCGGGCCAGGTCGCGGACGACCCGGCTCTCGGGCCGCGTGCGGCGGATGCCCTGGCCGACCTCGAGGGCGCCATCGCCGACCTGCGGGAGCTTGCCCGCGGCCTCGACCCGCCGCTGCTCGCCCGCCAGGGGCTCGACGCGGCGATCCGTGCCGGCGCGGGGCGTGCCTCGCTGCCCGTCGAGCTCGATCTCGTCCTGCCGCAGCGTCTGGCGCCGGCGCTCGAGGCGGCCGCCTACTACGTCTGCGCGGAGGCGGTCACCAACACCGTCAAGCATGCGCGGGCGACGCAGGCGTGGCTCCGCGTCGTGGACGACGGCTCGACGCTCACGGTCACCGTCCGCGACGACGGCATCGGCGGCGCCTGCATCGAGTGCCAGGACGAGGCCACCGGTCTCGGCGGGCTCGTCGACCGCGTCGAGACGCTGGGCGGGACGCTCGAGGTGGTCAGCCCGGACGGTGCGGGAACGATTCTCACCGCCGTCTTCCCCCTCGCCGCCGATCCTCACAGCTCCATCACAGCCCTCCCGTAGCCTGCCGCGATGCGCCCGAGGCCCCGGCTCGTGCTTGCGCTTGCCTGCGCCCTCGTCGGGCTCGTGGCGGCGCCTTCCGCGCTCGCCTCCGTCGGATCGCAGCCGCCGGTGCCGTCGCTCGATCCGCGCGGTACTCAGGCCGAGTGGCAGAAGCTGGTGCATCGCCCGGTCTTCAGTCCGTACGCCGTCGAGGCCGACTGCCGTCCGCTCCGCGGCGTGTTCTACGCCCAAACGGACTGGCTTCGTCTCGCGACGACGCTGGCGGCGAACGCCTCGCCGTGCGCGCAGTACTCAATCTCGGTTCCTCCGGTCGTCGCCGACAAGACGAGGTTCCGGCCGGACCAGGCGCAGCGGATCCGTGCCCTCGGGCCGAACATCCACGCGCTCGCGGAGATCCACTGGAGTGCGTGGCAGAAGTGGGTCGCGAGCACCGGCTCCTCCTGGTACCAGGCAGGCGTCGAGGCGCGTCGCCGCATGGCCGCCGCCGGATACGACCTGGCGGCGGGCGACACGTGGGCGCTGAACGAGCTCTCGTCCGCCGCGCGCCGGGGCGACGGCAACGCCCGCACCAACGTGCGCGAGCTCCTGCGCGGGCTGTACGACGCGGCCGGCGAGGGCCCGCCGACGCGCGGTGTGGTGTTCATCGTGGGAATCGGCCAGCGCGCTCCGGTCGCGACCTACAAGGCTCGTACGCAGGAGTGGCTGCAGGACAGCGCGTTCTGGTCCGACATGAACGTGTACGTCGGCGACTGGTCGCAGGAGGTCTACGGCGACGTCCGCAGCTACGCGGCACCGGGTGCGCCGCTCGAGAACCGCCGCGACGCGCTCGTCGAGTTCCTCCGCCACCAGGACCTGCTCGCCGCGGCGGGCGGCGCCGTCTCCGGCACGGCGAACGCGTTTTTCGGGAACGCCGGTAGCGCGCTCGCGAACGCCGCCTGGCAGTGGGGCTCCGCCTACGGGTGGACGCTCGTCGACCAGACGCTGATGCAGCAGTACGTCTCCGCGGAGGTCTACGCGCTCCGCAACCACGGCGCCCGTGCCGGTCGGGCGACCGACCGCTTCGGCTTCGCCTGGGCGCCGAAGAACGCGAACGCGCTGGACCCCAACGACTTCACACGCCAGACCGCGGCGGTGCTGGACCGGCTCGCGGCCGCTATCAGGGACTCCGGGAGCGAGACGCCGGCCGATCCGGGGATCGGCGCGTGCGGCGCCGCCGCGCAGGGGACCTGGTGCGCCGGCGACCTCGCGGGTGCCGCTCTGACCGCCGGCTGGCGGACCTTCCGCTCGTGGTCGCCGACGGCCCTCGCGTTCACCTCGCCGCCGCAGACGATCGCCGCGGGTGTCGTCTCCGGGCCGATCTCGCTCCAGGTGCAGATCGCCGGAGTCGCGGGAAGGCCGGCGGCACCGGTCGCCGCGACGGTCGCGTCGTCGTCGCCGACGGGGACGTTCTCGACCGGTCCGGCCGGGCCGTTCACGCCGACCGTCGCGTTCGCGCTGCCCGCGGGCGCGTTCTCAACCGTCCAGCTCTACTACCAGGATCCGACGGCGGGAACGGTGACCCTGACCGCGTCGGCCGCCGGATTGGCTGCGGGGACGCAGCAGCTCACCGTCGGCGGCGCCGCGCCCGTCGGGCTGCGGATCGAGCCGTCCGCCTCGACGCTCGTCACGGGGGCCAGCGTCACCCTGCGGGCCGTCGGCGTCGACGCGTTCGGGAACGTCACGCCGACGGCCGCGCTGTGGACGGCGACGCCGGACGGGATCGGGACGCTCTCGAGCGCCTCGGGCGCCACGACGACGTTCACCGCGGGCACCGTCCCCGGCGTGGTGCAGGTGACGGCGGCGATCACGACACCGACGGGCACGCTGACCGCGACTGCGTCGGTGACCGTGGCTCCGCCGCCGGTCGTCACCGTCAGCACGGTGCGCTACGGCGTGGCGAAGAAGCAGCTGCACGTCTACGTCACCGTCCTCGACACGCGCGGCCGGCGCGTGCGGGACGCGTCCGTCACGGTCGCGCTCTACCGCAACGGCAAGGTCTACGCGCGTGCTCTGGGCGCGACGACCGCCGGCTACATGACCTTCACGAGGCCGGCGTCGATCGGCACGTACCGCACGAAGGTCACCCGCGTCGTCGCGCTGAACCGCGCCTGGGACGGCGTCACACCGGCCAACGCGTTTCTCAAGAAGCCCGCGAAGAAGCCGAAGAAGAAGCCCGCACGGCGGTAGGGGCACGAAGCCGCGCGGCCGACGAGCGCAGGAGCCCCACCATCGTCGCGAGCCAGGCCGCGAGGGCAAACCAGACCATGACCTCGGAGAACAGCTCGATCGGGCGGAAGTCCGAGGCGAGCGAGAGCCGATACGTCGCGACCGCATACATCCCGAGCGGGAAGACGAGGCTCCAGTACGTCGGCGCGTACGCGAGCGGATAGCGGCGGATGACGTGCCGCCAGACGCCGAAGATCACGAGCAGCGGGATCAGCCACGTCGCCCACGCCCAGAGGATCAGCGTGGTGCCGTTGACGAACGGTCGCATGGCGAGCAGAAAGTCCAGATCCGGCTCGGTCAGGATCAGGGTCGAGCCGGCGTTCGTCGCGATCGCCGCCGCGCCCATCACGACCCAGAAGAGGGGATTCATCTCCTCGGCGTCGACGCTCAGGAAGAAGATTCGGTACGCGAAGAGCGTCACGAAGATCCCGTAGAGCACGATCCCGATGCCCCAGAGGGCGTAGACGGCCACGAAGATCGTGTCCTCGAGCGAGCCGAACCGACCGGCGAGCGGCGCCCCGAGCAGGACGAGCGACTCGGTGGCCACGATCGCGATCAGCCAGCCTCCGTGGACCACGTCCGCGCCCGTCTGCGAGTCGTCGAACGTGAGCACCGCGAAGCTCCAGTAACCGAGCGCGAGCCAGGCCGAGAGCGCGACGAGCCAGAGCACGAGCGCGGCGTGGTCGTGGCTGCGGAGATGGAGCTGGACGCCGAGCACGTCGCACGCAGCGACGAGCGTGAAGAACCCGAACACCCGCCGCGGGTCGACGAGATCCGCCCAGACGGCACCCGGGAAGGCGAGCACGCGCAGCACGGCAGCGGCGACGAGGGCGGGAAACGCGACGAGGGCAACGCCATAGAGCGCGTCGGAGAGCGCGTCGTGGCCGAGGTAGAAGAACGCGTTCGAGAGGATCCCGGTCGCCATCACGAGAGCGAAGTAGCCGGGGTACATACCGCGCAGGTCGTCCCGGAGGAGGTGACGCACGGTCGGTGACGGCGTCGGGCCGACGGTCATGCGGCCCGAGTATCGCAGCGAGGCGGACGCCGCACCCGCGGGAGTAGAGTGCGTCGTCGCAATCGACAGAGGGGAGCTGACGTGAAGCGAGCTCTTGTCGCCGTGGCCGCTTTGGCGCTCGTGGCCGCGTCCGCCGCGTACGCCACCAAGCCCGGCTCGGGCTCGAGCACCGGTACGGCCCTGGTCTTCGCGCCGAATCCGGTGCAGGACCTCGGGATCCAGACGCTCACCGACCAGAAGGACGCCGCACGTGCGGTGCCCCAGGACGCCTACCACTCCGTGACGCTGACCGACCTCGACGGCTCCGGGACCCTGAGCGGAAAGTGGGCCGTGGTCCGCAGCACGACCGGGACCCCGGCGTACTCGACAACGAACACGTTCCTGTACGACCGGCACCAGGACCAGTTCGAGCAGGTGATGGCCTACTACTGGATCACCGAGGCGCAGAAGTACATCCAGTCGCTCGGCTTCGGCACGACGCTCAGGCCGGTGAACATGCGCCCGCAGGCCGTCCGGATCAACCAGTGGGGAGTGGACAACTCGTTCGCGACCGACAAGCAGGACGAGATCCGCTTCGGCAAGGGCGGCGTCGACGACGCCGAGGACGCCGAGGTGATCCTCCACGAGTACGGCCACGCGATCCACTTCTCGCAGGGCTTCCAGTTCTCGACCGAGCAGGCCGGTGCGGTCAGCGAGGGCTTCGGCGACTACTGGGCCGTGACCGTCACCGAGGCCATCGTCGGCGCGTCGGCCGATCCCGAGTGCGTTGCGGACTGGGACTCGACGTCGTACACCTCGTCCGAGCCGCACTGCCTCAGGCGCCTCGACGAGGACAAGAAGTACCCCACCGATCTCGTCGGCGAGGTGCACGCCGACGGCGAGATCTGGTCGCAGGCGCTTTGGGACATCCGCAACGCGATCGGCAACGTGAAGGCCGACACCGCGATCCTCCAGGGCCAGTTCGGCTTCGACGGCGGCACGATGCCGGCGCTCGCGAGCGACATCGTCGCGGCGGCGAAGGTCCTGTACGGTCAGGCGACCGCGAACGCGGTCACGGCCGCGTTCCACGACCGCGGCATCCTCTGAGCCACGCATGTGGGACGCGGCCTCCACGCGAGGCCGCGTCCCAATGCTTCAATTGTGGAAGAATCGGATTGGCGCACGCGTTGGCGCCAGCACACTCGCCGCGCGGACAGAGCGCGGCGTTCGAACCGGGAGGACGGAATGGCACTGACGATCGGCGACACCGCACCGGACTTCGAGGCCGACACCACCGAGGGACGCATCTCCTTCCACGACTGGATCGGCGACTCGTGGGCGGTGCTCTTCTCGCACCCGAAGGACTTCACGCCCGTCTGCACGACGGAGCTCGGCTACATGGCGCGGATCAACCCCGAGTTCGAGCGCCGGGGCGTGAAGATCATCGGCCTCTCCGTCGACCCGAC
>Ga0070660_100000697_pt1 | contig 22266 bp, 22 predicted proteins | sample KBSC33metaG_FD_64670 | JGI IMG/M metagenome (GOLD analysis project Ga0070660, IMG submission 64670) | Corn rhizosphere microbial communities from Kellogg Biological Station, Michigan, USA - KBS C3-3 metaG | ecosystem: Host-associated > Plants > Roots > Rhizosphere > Soil ... | reverse complement strand
ACCGGATACTGCGCATTGGCAGGCCTACAGGCGGTATCCAGGACTTGACTGTCCAAGGTCAGCATGCAGCCTCCCCGCTGCCGAGCAGGTGTGCGGAACCGCGCCGGTCACACAAGCTTGTTCCAGGCCACGCATCCGCACGCCTATGGCGCTGCGGCTATCCGCGCATAACCCCTCTCCCCTTGGGGAGAGGGAGGGGCCCACCGCGCAGCGGTGGGAGGGGTGAGGGCACGTTAAGCCGCCCGCGCCCGATTCCTCGGAATGAAGCCGCTGCGGCGCGCCACCAGCCCGAAGGGGAGGCCGACCAGCACGACATGTCCGAACAGCTGCAGCGCGATCGCCGCGGGACCTCCGGCGGGAAAGGGCATGCCGAACCGCAGCGGTAAAACCAGTCCATACATGACCAGCCAGAGGATCACGCCATAGGCCAGCGACGCGGCGATCGTGTGCCGCCTGACGACGGCGATCCGCTCGTGCGCGATCAGGAACACCGCCGCCATCATGGCTATGATCGTATAATGGACCGCCAGGCCCACCACCGCACCGTCCGCCCCCCAGGCCTTGGCCGGCGGAAACGGTCCGCTCGCCAATCCGCGCAACATGCCGCCAATCGGGCTGCCCGACAGCGCGGTCATCTTCATCGCCATCGCTATATCGAGCGTGCCCGCGATCGCCGTCGCGAACAATATCCGCCGGCCGAGGCCATTCTCCACAGCGCCCATCATTCCCTTCCTTCTGCCAATGTTCCGATTGGTGCCGGCCGCCCGCCCTTTGCCCATCGTCAGGGGACGAATTGGCTGTAGACATGGTCGGTCTTCGACGCGTTATGGCAGCCGGCACATTGCTGCTGCCCCTGCGCGACATCGACATTGCGCACCGTCTTGCTGTCGCCGTTGAACTCGCTGAAGCGCCAGCCTCCGCCGCTTTTCTGCATCACATCGATGAAGCGGCGCTGCGTCGGCACATCCGTGCCCTGGAAATTGAAGACCTGGTGATTGTCGAACACGATCACCGAGCCTTCCGGGAAAGTGCCCGTCTTGTAGCCGTCCATCGCGACCGGATTGGCGTAGATGCTGTGCATCCCACCGAACCGGGCAAAGGCCGCGCTGGCCGGTCCGACGACAGCGCTCCTGATATGCGTCCAGGTTCGATAGCCCTCCGGGAAGGGCATTTCATCCGTCGCGGCTGCCGCCACCGCGGTCAGGCCGAGCGATGCGAGCGCGAACCATGCTAATCCTGATCTCATGATTGTCCTCCCGGCCCGGCTCCCGACTGCCATCTTGCCTAGGCCCGTTCTGATAAGGGCCGCGTCCCGCCGCCATCTTCATTCGGTCGGCGGCCGCCTGCGTCGGTGAACGGACGCCGAGCGCCTATCGCGCCTGCCGGCGGATCATGCGCGATCGATGCCGGCTGACCGGCACCCGCTCACCTCCGATCAGCTCGATCGTGAGGCGGCCATCCGTGCCGGTGACCATATGCGACACGCGGTCCAGATTGATGATGTGCGAGCGGTGCACCCGCACGAACGGCGGGTTGGGCAGGCGCAGCTCCAGGTCGCGCATGCGCAGGCTGGCGAGCAGGCGCCGATCCCCGGCGTGTAGCAGCACATAATCGTCCTGCGCCTCGACATGGCTGATATCGTCGACCCTGACAGGGCGGATTCCGCTCGCGGTCCGCACCAGGATACGTCCGATCGGCGCATCCGGCTCCGGCTCCGCCAGCACGCGCCGTGCCCGCGTCAGTGCCGCGCGCGCCTCGGCATTCTCGATCGTCCGGCGCGCGCGTTCGAGCGCGGTCGCGAAGCGCTCCTGCGTCAGCGGTTTGAGCAGATAGTCGACCGCTTCGAACGCGAAGGCTCGCACCGCGAATTCGTCATGCGCGGTTGCGAAGATCACCGCCGGCACATGCTCAAGCGCCTGCAGGCGCGCGATCACGTCGATGCCCGACATTTCGGGCATGCGGATGTCGAGGATCAGCGCATCCGGCCGAAGACGCGCCGCTTCGCGCAACGCGGTCTCGCCATCGGCGGCCTCGCCCACGATTTCGATCCAATCGAGCTTGGCGGCAAGCGAACGCAATCGCCGCCGGGCGAGCGGCTCGTCATCGGCGATCAGCAAGGTGAGGCGCGTCATAGGCCCGCCCGGCTTGGGGTTGCCGGCAAGGCGATCCGGACCGAAAAACCCTGGCCGGGCGCGGTGGCTATGGTCATGTCGCTTTGCCCCGGGAAGCGGACCTCCAGCTGCCGCCTGACGATGTCGAGGCCCAGCCCCTGACCTGCCTGCCAGGCGCCGGCCGTGCAGCCCGCACCGTCATCGCGCACCTCCATTATCAGCCTGCTTCCGGAGAGGGATGCCGACAGATGCAGCGTCCCGCCGGACCGCTGCGGTGCGATACCATGCTGGACCGCATTCTCGACCAGCGGCTGCAACAGGAAGGATGGGACCGACAGGTCCAACGTGTCGGGGTCGATCGCCTCGACGATGCGCAGACGATCGCCCAATCGCAGCGTCTCCAGCGCCAGATAATTGCGAATGAAGGCCAGTTCGCCCTCGAAGGCGACTTCGCCGGGATCGTCGCTGCCGCTGCGGGTCACGTGACGCAGCAGTTCGGCGAGCCGCAACAACGCCGCCTGCGTCGCCGCCGGATCCTCTTCCGCCAGCTGGATCATCGAATTGAGCGAATTGAACAGGAAATGCGGGCTCAACCGCGCGCGCAACGCATGCAGTTCGGCGCGCGTCGTCGCGAGCTTCTGCTCGGCGAGCCGCTGCCGTGTCCAGATGGTTTGCGCGGTTCCCGCCGTCGCGGTGTAGAGCAAAAGCCCGTCGAGCATCTGCCACGGCGCCCACATGGTGAGAAACTGCCTTGCAGCCGCAGGACTGCTCAACCGCACCAGGAGGTAGATGATCGCCGTCCAGGCGAGCGCGAAGGTTATCGCCGCGACCGCATGAGCCGCCGCCAGCGCCGATCCCGGCCGATCCGCATGATGCAACGATCGGCAGAAGCGCAGCGCGCCCCATACGAGCAAGGCGCCCGGCATCGCCATAACCGCCGCGGCGGCTACCGCCCGCCCCGGCCCGAACCCCTCCAAAACGTAGATCGGTGCCAGCAGCAAGGTTGCGGCAACCCCGCCCGATAGCGCTTGCGCCAGCGGCCGCAGCCAGCCTTTTCCTCCCGCCACGCCGACCCGAAGGTTCGCGCCTCCGTCAGCGCCGCGTCCGCCCGCACGATCGCCCCGCATATCCTCTCCTCGCGCGGCCATCCTCGCTTACTTGGACGATCATATCCAGCGTCAGGCACAGCGCATCGGCGAACGACCCGACCGTTCGGTGAACTGCCGATATCGCCCACCGGATCGAAGGGATGCCGGTCAGCGCCGGATCAACCCCAACCGCCTCAACAGCAGCCACGTCGCCAACGAGCTCAGGCTGGCCACTATTGTGGCAAGGAACGTCCCGCTCGTCCCGCCCGACAGGGGCAAGCCGCCCGTATTCATCCCGAAGAAGCCTGTGACCAACGTCGCCGGCATGAACAAGGCCGTGATCACCGAAAGCAGATAGACATTCTCGTTGGTCTGCTGGCCGGCCTGCAAATCCAGCTCCTCGCGCAGCAGCCGCAATTGCGTCTGTGCCGCGATCACGTCGCGTTCGATCGGCTGGAGGCGGCGCACCACCGGCTCGAACCATCCGCGATAGGTGGGATCGATGGCCGGATCCTCGATCGCGCGGAACAGGGCCATGTGCATCCCGCTCGCCATGCGATGCAGCCGCGCGGTCAGCCGGCGCAGTGTCACCAGCGCGCGCGTATCGGGCACATGATCGTCCGCCAGCACCTGATCCTCCAGCGCAAGCAGTTCGGACATGGCGCTCGCGGTGCGCGCCGTCAGCGAATCCGCCAACGTCCCCAGCACCAACGCCAGCGCGCTGTCGACGGTCAGATCCTCCGCCTGCGCCGCGCGGTGGCGGAAAATGTCGGGCGTATAGAGCGGATGATGCCGGCCGGTCAGCATCAGACCGGGGCGCAGCGCGATATGCAGCGCGCCGATCCGCTCGGTCTCGAGGCGATCGAACTCGCGCTGGAAATCGGGCAGTACCAACGCCATCGCGCGCCGGCTGCCGAGCACGCGCGGATGCTCTTCGTTCGACAGGAACAGGGCCTGCACGTCGGCGGGCAGGCCCGAATGGTCCGCGATCCAACGCGCGCTGCGCTGGTCCCACAGATCGAGATGCAGCCAGCGGAAGCCTGCTTCGGGCGGCGGCTGGCGCTCTGCCACCACCACGCCATCGCTACCGTTCCAGCAGGTCCAGACCAGGCCGGGTTCGATCAGGGGCGGCAGAGGCGGATCGTCGGACGTACATGCCTCCTTGGGAAACCACCGTCCGCGCTATGACGTTTTTGTTACCGATCAGCGACGCGCCTGGAAACGATCCCATTCGTCGGGCGACAGCCGCACGTCCATCGTCAGCGTCTCGCCCTCCATCGCCTGCTCGATCACCTCGCCATGCTGGTGCAGCCAGGCGATCGCCCCGCCGTCGCCCGCCCGAAGCGAAATGCTGTGCACGCGCGCGCCAGCGAGCAGGCGTTCGGCGACGGTACGCTGCAAATCCTCGATGCCCTCGCCGGTCAAAGCCGAGATGGCGACCACATCCGCATCGCGCGCGGCATTGGCGAGCACGATCTGATGCGCATCCGGATCGAGCGCGTCGAGCTTGTTCCACACCTCGATGATCGGCGCTCTCTCGCCCGCGTCGGGCCCGATCCCGATCTCGGCCAGAACCGCGAGCACGTCGGCGCGCTGCGCCTCGCTGTCGGGATGCGCGATGTCGCGGACATGGAGGATGATATCGGCCGCGGTCACCTCTTCGAGCGTGGCGCGGAAGGCGGCGACCAATTGCGTAGGCAGGTCGGAGACGAACCCCACCGTGTCGGACAGGATCGTCTTGTCGACTCCCGGCAAGGAGATCTGCCGCATCGTCGGGTCGAGCGTCGCGAACAGCAGATTCTCTGCCATCACGTCCGCGCCGGTCAGCCGGTTGAACAAGGTCGACTTGCCGGCATTGGTGTAACCGACCAGGGCCACCACCGGCCACGGCGCACGCTCGCGCCGCGCGCGATGCAGGCCGCGCGTCTTGCGCACCTGCTCCAGCTCGCGGCGGATCTTGGCCATGCGGTCGCGGATCAGGCGGCGGTCGGCCTCGATCTGGGTTTCGCCCGGGCCGCCGAGGAAGCCGAAACCGCCGCGCTGGCGTTCGAGGTGAGTCCAGGATCGCACCAGCCGCCCCGCCTGATAATCGAGATGCGCGAGCTCGACTTGCAGCCGGCCCTCGGCAGTCGCCGCGCGTTCGCCGAAAATCTCCAGGATCAGCCCGGTGCGGTCGATCACCTTGGCGTTGGTCGCCTTCTCCAGATTCTGCTGCTGGACCGGCGTCAGCGCGGCATCGACCACGACCAGCTCGGCCTCCTCCATCCGCGCCGCGGTGGCGATCTGTTCGACCTGGCCCGAACCGAACAGGGTCGCGGGCTTGGGCTGGCGGATGCGAAAGGAAAGCCGATCGACCACCTCGAGCCCGATCGCGGCGGCGAGGCCCGCGGCCTCCTCCAGCCGCGCCTCGGTATCGCGCAGTCCATTGTTGATTTCGGGCAAAGCTATGACCGCGCGGGCGCCATGGCGCACATCGTCGGTTTCGTCGCGGTTGAAGACACTCATCCGGACAAGATAGGGAGGATGGGCGGAGCTTTCACCCCGCTCTCCCGGCCTTATTCTTCCTCTTCGCCTTCCTCACCGCTCATCAGGTTGAGCGGGTGAAGCGGCTGCACGGTCGAGATGGCATGCTTGTAGACCAGCTGGCTCATGCCGTCGCGGCGGAGCAGCATGCAGAACAGGTCATAGGCCGCGATCTCGCCTTGCAGCATCACGCCATTGACGAGGAACATCGTCACCGGGTCGCCCGACTTGCGCACCGCCGCCAGGAAGATTTCCTGGAGCAATTGCGCTTTCTTGTCGTCGAACGCCTTTTCGACCTCCTGCAAGTCAATCGGATGCGCGGGCATCACGGTCGAGATGGCATGTTTGTAGATCAGCTGACTCTGCCCGTCGCGCCGCAGCAGGACCGAGAAATTGTCGAACCAGGTGATGATGCCCTGCAGCTTGACGCCCTTGACGAGAAACATCGTCACCGGGGTCTTCGACTTGCGCAGCGTGTTCAGGAAGATGTCCTGAAGATTGTTGACCTTGTCCGCCATGGTGGCTGGCCTTCTTTCGTCTTGGCGGGTCATGGGCCCGCTCTGGCGCCGTTCACGGCGTCGTGTTTACCCCCGGAGTGGAGGCGAGCGCCTAATACAATACGCTGCGTTGCAGCACAAGCATGCAGCAGCATTACTGTCCTTTTGTGACAAAGGACCGCTACGGCTTCGGCCTATTCCTCTTCGCCGCGCGGATCGGCGAGGCCCAGGCTCTTCAGCTTGCGGTGGAGCGCCGAACGCTCCATCCCGATGAAGGTCGCGGTGCGGCTGATATTGCCCGAGAAACGGCGAATCTGGACGCGCAGATATTCGCGCTCGAACGTCTCGCGCGCCTCGCGCAGAGGCGTGCCCATGATCGATCGCGCGGCATTGCCGGGCACGATATCGGCCTGACCCGACAGCAATTCGGGCGGCAGCATATCGGTATCGATCCGGCCGATCCGGTCGCCCGGCGCCAGGATGATCGTGCGCTCGATCACGTTCCGGAGCTGGCGGACATTGCCCGGCCAATCATAGGCCTGGAGCGCGGCAATCGCCTCCGCGCTGATCTCGGGCGTCGCAACCCGGCGCTCGGCGGCGTAGCGTGCGGCGAAATGGTCGGCGAGCATCGGAATATCCTCGCGCCTCTGCTCGAGTGGCGGCAGCATCACCGGCACCACGTTCAACCGATAATAAAGGTCCTCGCGGAAACGCCCGGCGGCAATTTCCGCGGTCAGGTCGCGCGCGGTCGCGGAGACGACGCGGACGTCGACCTTGACCGTGCGGGCGCCGCCGACGCGGACGAAACTCTGGTCGGTGAGGACGCGCAATATCTTCGCCTGCGCCGACATCGGCATGTCCGCGATTTCGTCGAGGAACAAGGTGCCGCCATGCGCCTGCTCGAGCAGACCCGGGCGGACCAACTCATTGCCTTCTTCCGCGCCGAACAACTCCTCCTCGACGCGATCCGGGGTCATGCGCGCGGCCGAGACGACCACGAACGGCGCCTTCACGCGCGTCGACCAATTGTGGAGCAGCCGCGCGGCGACTTCCTTGCCCGAACCTGCCGGCCCCGCGATCAGCACGCGGCTGCCCGTGCCGGCGACGCGCTTGAGCGTCGCGCGCACCTGGTTGATCGCCTGGCTCGTGCCGGTCAGCTCCTCTTCCTGGCCGATCTGCGCGCGCAACGTCTCATTCTCGCGCCGCAGCCGATCGGTTTCGGTCGCGCGCCCGACCAGATGGAGCAGGCGCGAGCTTTCGAACGGCTTTTCGATGAAGTCGACCGCACCCTGGCGCACCGCGGCGACCGCGGTGTCGAGATTGCCGTGGCCGGAAAAGACGATCACCGGCAGCGTCGGATCGCGCCGCTTGATCTCGCTCAGCAATTGCAACCCGTCGAGGCGCGAGCCCTGCAGCCACACGTCGAGCAGGACCAGGCTCGGCCGCCGCTCCGCGAGCGCGGCCAGCGTGGAATCGGCATCGCCTGCCGAACGCGGCCGATAGCCTTCATCCTCGAGCACGCCACAGACGAGCTCGCGAATATCGGCTTCGTCGTCCACAACCAGAATATCGAGCGACATGGTTTTTACATGCTCCGGGCAAATTCGGGGGTGCGCTCTTCGGGCGCATCATGGATTGCGACCGCATCGAGCGCGGTCAGGTCGAAATCGAGATGGACGACCGTACCGCCGCCGGGCCGGTCGGCAAAGCCGATCGTGCCCATATGGTCCTCGACGATGCGGCGCACGATCGCGAGGCCGAGCCCGGTGCCTTTGACGCGCGTCGTCACATAGGGCTCGGTCAGGCGGTCGCGCTCGGCAGGCAGGCCGACACCGTCGTCGGCCAGATCGATCAACAGGCGGCCGTCGACGGTGTGGATCGTCATCGCGATCGCGCCGCCCTGCCCCTCACCCATCCTGGCCTCGACCGCCTCGCACGCATTCTTGACGATGTTGGTCAGCGCCTGGCCGATCTGGCGGCGGTCGCATACCATCGTCGGCGGCGGATCGGGCGCGTCGAGGTTGAAGCGGATCGACGGATGCGCGACCTCGTGCAGGAACAGCGAATGGCGCGCCATCTCGACCACATTCTCGCGCCGGAAGAGCGGCTTGGGCATCCGCGCGAAGGAGGAGAATTCGTCGATCATGCGACGGATGTCGCCAACCTGGCGGACGATCGTCGAGACGAGCTTCTCGAACGTGCCGCCGTCCTCGGCAATCTCCTTGCCATAGCGGCGCTGAAGCCGTTCGGCGGCAAGCTGGATCGGGGTGAGCGGATTCTTGATCTCGTGCGCGATGCGGCGGGCGATATCGGACCAGGCGGCATGGCGCTGGTCGGCAAGCTGCTGCGTGATATCGTCGAAGGTCAGGACATGCCCGTTGCCGGCATTGACCACATTCACCGCCAACGTGCGCACGTCGCCGTCGCTCGCAAGCTGCAGCACCGCCTGCCGCTCGCCCGTTTCGAGCAGGCGGTCGAGTTCAGGCACGACGGTTTCCAGCGGTTGGCCGATCGGGCTGATGTCGCCGGTCCGCAGCAAGGCCTGCGCGGAAAGATTGATCAAGGTGATCTCGCGGTCGCGATTGACCGAAATCACGCCAGCAGACACGCCCGACAGCACCGCCTCGGTCAGCGCGCGCCGGCTTTCCAGTGCGCCGGTTTGTTCCTGTAGCCGCCGGGTCATGCGGTTGAACGCGGCGGCAAGGCGGCCGACCTCGTCATATTTGTTGGGCGCGGGCACGCGCGCGGCCAGATCGCCCCCTGCCGCGCGCCGGGCGGCGGCGACCAATTCGCCGATCGGCCGCACCAGGCGATCCGCCACCGCGAACGCGATCCAGATCGCGACGCCGACCGTGAACAAGGAAGCGATCAGCAAAAGCGCGTTGAACTTCAGTTGCAGCGTGCGCGCACGCTGCTGGAAGTCGCGATAATCGTCCAGCGCCAGCGTCGCGCGGGCCGCCTGCCGGATTGCCGCCGGATCCGCCGCCCGCGATATCCAAAGGTAGACCCGCGCTGCCGTATCGAGCGGGATCACCGTCTCCATTCGATCATTCAGGACGCGGATGTGGATTTCCGGGGAATCATATTCCGCGAACTGCTTGGGATCGACCAGCTTCGAGAGCGGCCTCTTGTCGAGGTTGGCGTACCAGATCGGATATTCCCTGCCTTCGGGCGCGACCCGGATCACCGCTGCCTGGTCGAGATGCCGGAAGGCCACCTGCTGCGCGAAATAGGGACCCCACCGGGGATCGTCCGCCGCCGCCTTGGAGAGTGAATCGAGCAGGTCATGCCGCATCGCCGCCGCGTCGCGCCACAAGCTCAGCCGATGCTCGTTGATATAGGCGTGGACCACCCGATCCGAATTCTGGAGAACGACCGAGACGCGATCCGAAAACCAGAAGCGTACGCCGAACTGAAACAGCAAAGAGGCGAAGATCACGACCAGCAAGGTCGGCAGCGCCGCGAGCACCGAGAAAAGCGCCACCAGCCGGACATGCATTCCGCCGCGCGCGCCCAAAGGCGAATATTGCGCGCGGCTGCGTGCGACACGTTGCGCGATCAACACCAGCAGCGCCATCGCCGGGACGAGAATACCGACCAGCAATGTTGCCACTATGAACGGAGGGAGCGGCCGGTCCACGCTACCATGGTTGAGGATCGACCAGGTGATCCCGCCCATCAGCAGCAAAGCCGCAATCGCAAGCGGCTCGCCCACGGCCAGGATTTGCCGTGAGCGGAAAATCAGGCTGAGCCGACGCCGCCAGCGCGACGTTGGTCTTGGTGCGCCTTTAGAGGACGGCTTCATCGTGTCTCGGCTACCACATCGATGTGGCGCATGGAACACATATGCCGCACATATGCGGCGAGTTGTTGGGCTATTCGCTTCGTCGTACGGCGGGGCCGACACCCAAATCGGTGAGCTTCTTGCGCAACGTATTGCGGTTAATGCCGAGCAGGCGCGCGGCCTTCAATTGGTTGCCGCGCACCGCCGCCAGCGTCAGGCGCAGCAAAGGTCTTTCGAATTCTGCTAGAATGCGATCGTAAAGCCCGTCGGGCGGCAGCGCATGGCCGTAGCTTGCGAAATGCCGCGCCAGATGCTGCTCGATCGCCTCACCCAGATCGGCGCCGTCGGGGACCGCCGCTACGGCTTGCTGACCGCCGACGCCCAATTGCTGCTCGATCAGCGCGGGCGTGATCACCGCGTCGCGGGTCAATGCGGCCAGCCGCCGCATCAGATTCTCGAGCTCGCGGACATTGCCCGGCCAGCTATGCTGTTCCAGCCGCTCGACCGCTTTTGCGCTCAATTGCTTGCGCGGCAGGCCGTCGGCCGCGGCGCGATCGAGGAAATAGCGTGCGAGTTCGCCCACGTCGGAACCGCGCTCCCGCAGTGACGGCAGGCGCACCGGCACCACGTTCAGCCGGTAATAAAGATCCTCGCGGAACTGGCCGTCGGCGATCAGCCGCGGCAATTCCTGATGCGTCGCGGCGATGATGCGCACGTCGGCGCGGATCGCGCGCGCGCCGCCGACGGGTGAGAATTCGCCCGACTGGAGCACGCGTAGCAGCCGCGTCTGCGCCTCCATCGGCATGTCGCCGATTTCGTCGAGGAACAGGGTTCCACCCTGCGCCTGCTCGAACCGCCCCTGCGTGCGCTGCGCCGCGCCGGTGAAGGCGCCGCGTTCATGCCCGAACAATTCGCTCTCGATCAGCTCGCGCGGGATCGCGGCCATGTTGACCGCGACGAAGGGTGCGCCCTTGCGGGGGCCGAAATCGTGGATGGCGCGCGCGACCAATTCCTTGCCCGTGCCCGATTCGCCCAGCACCAGCACGGTCAGGTCGTTGGAGACGACGCGCGCGATCGTGCGATAGACCTCCTGCATCGGCGGCGAACGGCCGATCAGCGGCAAATCCTCCCCAGCCGGCGCGTCATCCTCCAGCCCCAATGCCGGTCCGCGCGCGAGCGCATCCTCCACGGCCTGCGCCAGCTCGCCCAGATCGAACGGCTTGGGCAGATAATCGAACGCGCCCTGCTCGGTCGCGCGCATCGCGGTGGTGAACGTATTCTGCGCCGACAGCACGATGATCGGCATATGCGGATGGTCGGCCAGCAATTCGGGCACCAGATCGAGCCCATTGCCGTCGGGAAGCACGACGTCGGTCAGCAGCACCTGCGGCCGGAACGTCCGGATCGTGCGCCTAAGGTCGGCGGCGCTGGCGGCGGTCTCGACGGTATGGCCCGCGCGGCGCAAGGCTTCGCGCACGACCGTGCGGATCGCCGCGTCGTCGTCGCACACCAGGACACGTCCGCCCATCTTCACTTCCTCGGCGCGCGCGGCAGCAGCAGGCGGAAAACGGTGCGTTCCGGATGCCCCTCGCGCGCATATTCGACCAGCCCGCCCTGATCCGAGACGAGCTTCTCGACCAAGGCCAGCCCGAGCCCGCGCCCGTCGCGCTTGGAGCTGACGAAGGGATCGAACAGATGCTCGGCGATCTCGAGCGGCGCGCCCGGGCCGTCGTCGATCACGCATACCTCGATCGGCAATTGGCGGCGCCCGTCGCCACCATCGGTGAGCCTGCTCATGCCATGGCGATAGGCGGTCGTGAGCGTGACCGATCCGCCCGCCTCTCCCAGCGCCTCGACCGCATTCTTGATCAGGTTGATCACGACCTGGACGAGCGAGTCCCGATGGCCGAGGACGTTCGGCAGGGACGGATCATAAATCTCCTTGAAAACCACAGTATCGCCGAAACCACGCGACGCGACGTCACGCGCATGATCCAGGATGGCATGGATATTCTGCGGCTCCAGCACGAGCGGGCGCGTATCGGTGAAGCCCTCCATCCGGTCGATCAGGGCGGCGACGCGATCGACCTCGTCGCGGATCAAAGTGGTCAGCGCACGCGCATCCTCGTCGGCATTGGCCTCCAGCAACTGCGCGGCCCCGCGAATGCCCGAGAGCGGGTTCTTGATCTCGTGGGCGAGCAAGGCCGCCGCGCCCGCCGCGGCGAGATTGCCGCCCGCGCGCCGCGCGATCGGGCCCGAGATCGGGTGCGTGTGCAGGGCAACGACGCGCCAGCCGGGCCAGTCCGGCAATGGAGCCGCCATCAAATCCGCGCGCAACGATCGGCCACCGGGAAGGTGCATCTCCAGGTCATAGGCCACGAACGGGGTCTCTGCCGGCATCGAGCGCAGATGATGACCCGTCGCGGCGTCGATCGGCATCCCGACGATCACGCTGCGCGACAGGTTGAGCAACGTCTCGGCGGCGGCATTGGCATCGAGAATCACGCCGCCTTCATCCACCACCAGCAAAGGCGTCGGCAGCGCCGCGAGCAAAGCCTCCGCCGGCGCCGGGCGCGCGTCTCCCCGCGCGCGCAGCCGGGCTAGGCGGCCGCTCGCGTAGTCCATGGTTCGTAAAATTCGGCGAGCATGCGCAGCACGGTGGCTGCGTCAGGCACCTGGTTGACGCGATTGCGGAATTCGGCCGAGCCGGGCAGGCCCTTGGTATACCAGCCGATATGCTTACGCGCCATGTTGACGCCGACCTCCTTGCCATAGAGGTCCAGCATCTCGTCATAATGCGCTGTGATCGTGCGATATTGCTCGTCGATCGAGGGATCGGGCCGCCGTTCGCCATATTGCAGCCAACGCATCACCTGCGCGAGCAGCCACGGCTTGCCGTAGGCGCCGCGGCCGATCATCACGCCATCCGCGCCCGATTGTTCGAGCGCGGTGTCGGCATCTTCCAGGGTGCAGATATCGCCATTGACGATCACCGGGATCGAGACCGCATCCTTGACCTTGCGGACGAACGCCCAGTCGGCCGAACCCTTGTACATCTGGCAACGCGTGCGGCCGTGCACCGTGATCATCTTGACGCCGATATCCTCGGCCACGCGCGCCAGCTCGGGTGCGTTCAGGCTCTGATGGTCCCAGCCCATGCGCATCTTGAGCGTGACGGGCACCTTCACGGCCTTCACCGTCGCCTCGATCAGCGCCCGCGCCAGTTCGGGTTTGGCCATCAGGGCCGATCCCGCGTCGCCGTTGACGACCTTGCGCACCGGGCAGCCCATATTGATGTCGACGATCGCGGCGCCCTTGTCTTCGGCGAGCTTGGCCGCCTCGCCCATCTGCTCGGGCTCGCAGCCGACCAACTGCATCGACACGGGATCCTCGCTCGGATCCCATAATGCCTTCTGAATCGACTGGCGCGTCTCGCGAATCGCCGCCTGGCTGGCGATCATCTCGGTCACGTTGAGGCCCGATCCGTACGCGCGCACGCGCCGCCGGAACGGCAGATCGCTGACGCCGGTCATCGGCGCCAGGATCACCGGCGTTTCGATCGTCACAGGTCCGATGTGGATGGGCTTGAGCCGGGTCACGCGTTACTTTGCCTAAAAATCAGGCAGGCCCCTACAGGTTTAACCGCCATCCCGCAACCAGCGCGCGGCGGCGGCATCGTCGGAGGCGCGCGGTTCGACCCATCTTTGCCGCCCGTCGGCGAACGTTTCGCGTTTCCAAAAGGGCGCCTGCGTCTTCAATCGATCGATCAGGCTGGCGCAGGCATCGAGCGCCGCGCCGCGATGCGTGGCGGCGGTCGCCACGAACACGATCGGCTCGCCCGGAGCGAGCGCGCCATGGCGATGCAGCACGACGACGCCGAGCAGATCCCACCGCTTCGCCGCATCCGCCGCGAGCGCCTCCATCATCGCGCGCGTCATCTCGGCATGATGCTCAAGCAGCAATTCGGTCAGGCCATCGTCGCCACGAACGATGCCGGTGAAGCTCGCCACGCCGCCCCCGCCCAGCGCCTCTACCCGCGCCAGTTCGGCGCCCGCGTCGAACGACTCGGCCTGAAGGCGGACATGGATCATCCGCCCGTCACCGGCGGGAAGATCGCAACTTCACGCGCGCCCGCGACGGGCGCGTCGAGATCGACGAACGTCTGGTCGACCGCGGCGCGCAGGCGGGATGTGTCGCGAAGCGCCGATTCGTGGCCGGGGCTGCGCGCGGCGAGCCAGGCGATCAGGCCGCGTACGTCTCTCACCCCGGCTGGCGGATCCAAGTCTTCATGGCCGGTGCCGATCTGCTCGCGCACCCAGGCGAAATAGAGAATATTCACGTCAATCCATATGCTTGAGGCCGACGCGCAGATAATCCCAGCCGGTCACGGCGGTCAGCCCGGCGGCGCTCCACAGGCAAAACAGCCCAGCCCACCCGATCCAGGCCTGACCCGGCAGCGCACCGGCCAGAATCAGCGCGCCCAGCGAGACGAGCTGAAAGGTCGTCTTCCATTTGGCGAGCTGACTGACCGGCATCGATACGCGCAATTCGGCAAGGAATTCGCGCAGGCCGGAAACCGCGATCTCGCGCACCAGGATGATCAGCGCGGCAATGGCGGCGGGCCCGTCGATCGCGCGCGTGAACAGCAGCATCACGATCACCGTCGCGACCATGATCTTGTCCGCGATCGGATCGAGGAAGATGCCGAGCTTCGAGACGGTCCCCTGCGCGCGGGCGAGATAACCGTCGAAATAATCGGTGATCGCGACCAGCACATAGAGGCCGAAAGCGAGCGCATAATCCCACGCGCTCGGGTGCCACAGCAGCAGCACCATCACTGGCATCGCCACGATACGCGATAGCGTGAGGATGTTGGGCAAGGTCAGCATCGGCGCGGACCCTAGCGCGGGTTAGCGTGCAATGGGAGAGGCGTTGCGTTCGTGCAGCAATACGACGTCGCCGCGGATCAGTCCCTCGCGATACGGCCTGAAGCCAAGCTTCTCCGCCAGCCGCAACGACGCGGCATTGGTCGGATCGATCATGCAGACCTGCCGCCCCGAACCGAAGTGCCGTTCATACCAGGCAAGTGCGGCATCCATCGCCTCGGTCGCATAGCCCCGCCCTTCGGCCCATTGCGCGACCATCCAGCCGCACTCGGGATAGGGATCGAAATCCGCGCCAAGGCCGCGTTCGAATCGCGCCAGCCCGACATTGCCGACATAGCGCCCCGTCCCCTTCTCCTCGACCGCGAACAGGCCGAAACCGAAGCAGACCCAATGGCCGATATAGCGCATGATGCGCGACCAATTCTCCTGCCGGTCATAGACGCCGCCGACGAACCGCATGAAATCGGGATCGCCGGTGATCGCGATCCGATCGTCCAGGTCGGAGGGGTGATTCTGCCGTAGAATCAACCGCATCGTCTCCACCACGGGGTCGTTGCGGACAGCCGGATCAACTGGGTCCGAAGTGGGCTGTTGGAGTTCGCGCATAGGATCGTCTATGAGCCCTGCCCGTGAGTAAGACCAGCGACGCCTGCGCCTGTAAATGACCGCATCATTCCGGCTTTTGGGCGAGCGCCGATTCTTGCCTTTGTTCGCGACCCAGTTCCTGGGCGCCTTCAACGACAATCTGTTCAAGCAGGCGATGGTCCTGTTCGCGACCTATTCGATCTATTCGGACGCCAAGAAGGAAGCCGCGTTCAGCGCGATCGCCACCGGCCTCTTCATTCTCCCTTTCTTCCTGCTGTCGGCTCTCTCAGGGCAACTCGCCGACAGCCATGACAAGGCCCGAATCGTCCGCATCATCAAGACCGCGGAAATCGCGATCATGGTGGTCGGCGCCGCCGGGCTGCTGCTTGGCTCGGCCGGCCTGGTCGTCGCCGCGGTCCCGCTGATGCTGGGCGCGGTGCTCGCCATGGGCGTGCACTCGACCTTCTTCGGCCCCATCAAATATGCGATTCTGCCGCAGCATCTGACGCGCGAGGAGGTTCTGGGCGGAACCGGCCTGGTCGAAGCCGGGACCTATATCGCGATCCTCGCGGGCACGATCCTGGCAGGTTTCATCAATGCGCAGGGTGCCGCCTTGATGGTTCTGGGCGTGGCCGGGATCGGCTGGCTCACCGCGCGTGGCGTGCCCCCGGCGCCGCCGCCAGGCGAGAAGCCGCCGATGGACCTCCACATCGTGCGCGCCTCGATCCAGCTCGTCTCGGCGACGCTGCATATCCCGCGCCTGTTCCTGGCGATTCTGTCGATCAGCTTCTTCTGGATGATCGGCGCGGTGCTGGTGATCGAATTCCCGCCGCTGGTGAAGAACGTCTTCACCGCCGATAAACAGGTCGCGAGCCTGTTCCTCGCCATCTTCTCGATCGGCGTCGCGATCGGATCGGTGCTGGTCAACCGGTTGCTCAACGGCCGCGTGTCCGCGCGCTACGCGCCCGCTTCGGTGCTCGGCATGGCGGTCTTCGTGCTCGTAATGGTGGTCGCGGCCCAGCAATGGACCCCCGCCCTCGACGGCAAACTCTACAACCTCACCCAGTTCGCGCATCATCGCGACGCGCCGTTGATCGCGTTCGGCTTGCTGGGTGTCTCGGTGACGGGCGGCATGTTCGTGGTGCCGCTCTACGCCTTCCTCACCACCACGGTCGAAAGCGACCATACCGCGCGCACGGTCGCCGCCAACAATATCGTCAATTCGGGCGCGATGGTGGTCGGGGCGGTCGGGGCGATCGTCTTCGCCAATCTGGGCTTCTCAGTCGTGGAAGCCCTGCTCGCGGTGGCGGCGATGTGCCTGGGCGCCGCAATCCTGTCGTGGCGGCTGCACATTGCCTGCGACGGCATCGATTGCCCTGACAAGCTGCGCGAAAGCAACCCGCCGCGCAAACGCTAGAGCCGCGATTTCCGAGTCGCCGAATGATACATCCGGCTCGAAATCGCTCTAATCGTCAGCCGATAATCAGCAGCACGACCAGGAAGCCCAGCATCCAGGCGCGCACGAACAGACGCACCTCGTCCGAGCTCAACGCGAAAAAAGACGTGGAAGCGGGCTGCGCCAGGGCCATGATCGGCCAATTAGACGATCGCGCCGCCCGCTTCACGAATATTCGGGGTTAATGCCCCCGATCAGCCTTTCTTGCGGCCGAACAACGCCGCGAATGCACCCGCGATCACGCCGATCACGCCGGCGCCGGCCGCAACCTGCTTGGCCGAAACCGGTGAGGACTTGGACGCCGCCGGCGCGGTCGCAGCTGCGGGCGCAGCCGCCGGTGGTGCAGCAGCAGCAGCTTTGGGGGTAGCTGCGGGTTTGGGAGCAGCGGCAGCCTTGGGAGCGGCGGCGGGCTTGGCAGCGGCCTTCGCCTTGGGCTTGGCGGCCGCCTTCGGCTTCGCGACGGCTTTCGGCTTGCTCGCGGCCTTCGCGGCGGGCTTGGGTGCGGCTGCCGTCTTGGCGACCGGCTTCGGTGCGGCTTTGGCGGCGGCCTTGGGCGCGGTCTTGGCGGCCGGCTTGGCCGCTGGCTTGGCCGCGACCTTCGCGGGGGTCTTTGGAGCGGCGGCCTTGGCGGCCGGCTTCGTCACGGCCTTGGCCGCGGCGGGTTTGGCCGCGGTCTTGACCGGCGCCTTGACCGCGGTCGCGGGCTTGGCTGCCGCGGCTGCCTTGGGCTTCGCAGCGGTCTTTGGTTTGGCGGTCTTCTTGGCGGCGGCGGGCTTGCTGCCAGCATTCTTGGTATCGGCCATGCACCTTCTCCGTCCAGTGACTAAGGACAAGGAACCTACACAGGATCGCACGTTTCCGAAACGATTTGGTGCATTATTCTGAACAAGACGCAATATTGACGCGCCTTCGGGGTATTGGTAGCGCTAACAGGTATCCCGTTCACGCGCGGTTCGGGATATCAGCCGCCAAAAGAACACAGTCCTTGGAGGGGCATATGGCAAATTCGACGCTGGGCCGGCTCGCGCTGGCACTTTCCCTGATACCGATGCCGCTATTGGCTGCGGATCCCGTGGTGCCGACCGTTTCGCCGGAGGGTCACCATTATCTCTCGCAACCTTTGGTCTCGTCGATCTTCACCGCCGATCCGTCGGCGCACGTCTTCAACGGCAAGATCTACGTCTACCCCTCGCATGACGTGCCGACCAACATCCCCGATGACGATCTCGGCAGCGAATATGCGATGCACGATTATCGGGTGCTCGAAATGGACCATGTCGGCGCCCCGGTGAAGGTCGGCCCCGTCGCGCTCGACGTGAAGGATGTTCCCTGGGCGTCGAAGCAGATGTGGGCGCCCGACGCCGCCTACAAGAACGGCACCTATTTCCTCTATTTCCCGGTACGCGACAAAAACAAGGACAAGCACGGCCTCGGCACCTTCCGCATCGGCGTCGCCACGTCGAAGAGCCCGATGGGGCCGTTCAAGGCCGAGCCGCAGCCGATCAAGCTCGCTTATTCGATGGATCCGGCGGTCTTCACCGACGACGACGGCAAATCCTACATGTATTTCGGCGGCATCTGGGGCGGCCAGCTTCAGCGCTGGGCGACGGGCAAATTCGATCCCAACGGATCGGACACCGACCTCCACCAGGACGACAAGCCCGCTTTGTCGGGCAAGGTCGCGCGCATGACCCCCGACATGAAGCAGCTGGCGGAAAAGCCGCGCGACGCGGTGATCCTCGACACCAACGGCAAGCCGGTGCTGGGCGGCCAGCACGACAAGCGATTCTTTGAAGCGTCATGGATGTTCAAGCGTGACGGCAAATATTATTATACATATTCGACCGGCGACACGCATTTCCTGAACTACGCGATCGGCAAGAGCCCGTACGGCCCCTTCCATTACACGGGTCACATATTGCAGCCGGTTCAGGGCTGGACAACGCACCACTCGATCATCAAGGCGGACGGCAAATGGTGGCTCTTCTATGCCGACACGCAGATCTCGAACAAAAATCACCTCCGCAACGTCAAGGTGACGGAGCTGCATTTCAATCCAGACGGCACGATCCGGACCATCAACCCATTCGTCGATTGAGGGCCTGATTTTCTATGTTTCTGGGTATCGATATCGGCACGTCCGGTGTGAAGGCGGTCGTGATCTCGGCCGACGGCAATGTCGCCGGCCAGGGCACCGCCGCCCTCACCGTCTCGCGTCCGCATGATCTGTGGTCGGAGCAGGCGCCGGAGGATTGGTGGGCGGCGACCGAGGCCGCGGTCCGCGCGATCGATCCGGCGGTGCGCCGGTCGGTGCGCGGCATCGGCATTGCGGGGCAGATGCACGGCGCGACCTTGCTCGATGCGGCGGACAAGCCGCTGCGCCCCGCCATCTTGTGGAACGACGGCCGCTCTTACGCGGAATGCGAGGAGATGGAGGCGGCGGTGCCGCATCTGCACGCCATCGCGGGCAACCTTGCCATGCCGGGCTTCACCGCGCCCAAGCTCGCCTGGGTGCGCAAGCACGAACCAGCAATCTTCGATCAGGTCCGCACCGTTCTCCTCCCCAAGGATTATGTCCGCCTGCGCATGACGGGTGAAAAGGCGTCGGACATGTCCGACAGCGCCGGCACCTTGTGGCTCGATGTCCAGCAGCGCGACTGGAGCGACGAATTACTCGCGGCGACGGGTCTCAGCCGTAGCCATATGCCGCGCCTGTTCGAGGGGTCGCAGATTGCGGGCATGCTGCGTTCCGACATCGCCGAATTGTGGGGCATGGCTCCCGTGCCGGTGGTCGGCGGCGGCGGCGACAATGCCGCGGGCGCGGTCGGCGTGGGCGTGGTGTCGGACGGCGATGCCTTGCTGTCGCTCGGCACGTCGGGCGTGATCTTCATCGCGACCAAGGATTTCCGCCCCAATCCCGGCCGCGCAGTCCACGCTTTCTGCCATTGCCTGCCGCAAATGTGGCATCAGATGTCGGTCCACCTGAGCGCCGCGGCTTGCATCGACTGGGTCGCCAAGCTGACCGGCGCTGCCAATGCGCCCGAGCTCTTCACCCGTGCCGAAAGCACCGGGCCGGCGCGCGGCAAGGAAGTGTTCCTTCCCTATCTCTCGGGCGAGCGCACGCCGCACAATGATGCGCTGGTCCGCGGCGCCTTCCTCAACCTGGATTATGAGACGACCGCGGGCACGCTCGCGCAGGCGGTGCTCGAAGGCGTCGCCTTCGCGCTCGCCGACGGGCTCGACGCCTTGCGCGACGCAGGCACGCAGGTTTCGCAATTGTCGGTGATCGGCGGCGGCGCGCGCTCGGCTTATTGGGGCCGGATCATCAGCGCGGCGGTCGAAACCCCGCTCGTCTATCTGCGCGGTGGCGAAGTCGGCCCCGCGCTCGGCGCCGCCCGGCTCGCGCAGGTCGCGGTCGACAAGGGCGATCCGGCCGCGATTTGCGCCCCTCCGCCGGTCGAGCGCGTTGTAGAGCCACAGGCTGCCGACATCGATCTTCTGGCGCCGAAAAAGGCGGCGTTCCGCGAAGCTTACCCCCACATCAGCCCGAAAATGAAAGGCCAGTAATGTCCGTCCAACCCAGCTATTTCGCCGATATCGCGCCGATCGCCTTCAAGGGCCCGGATTCGACCGACGAACTCTCCTACCGCTTCTACGACAAGGACCGGATGGTGATGGGCAAGCGGATGGAAGACCATCTGCGCTTCGCCGTCTGCTTCTGGCACACCTTCTCGTGGAACGGCCTCGACATTTTCGGCGCGCCGACCTTCGGCCGCCCGTGGCTCGCAGGCGCGATGGACAGCAAGGCCGCGGCCTGGAAGCGCGCCGAGGGCTTCGATTTCATCAAGAAATTGGGCGTGCCTTTCTATTGCTTCCACGACGTCGACGTGATGGCGATGGCGAGCAACGCCGCCGAGCACACCCAATATCTGGCCGAAGCAGTCGACGACCTCGAGCGGCTGCAGGGCGAAACCGGCATCAAATTGCTGTGGGGTACAGCCAACCTGTTCAGCCATCCGCGCTTCGCGGCCGGCGGCGCGACCAATCCCAATCCCGAAGTGTTCGCGTTCGGCGCGATGCAGGTGCGCCAGGCGCTCGAGGCGACCAAGCGTCTCGGCGGCTCCAATTACGTGCTGTGGGGCGGTCGCGAGGGCTATGAGACGATCCTCAACACCAACCTCAAGAAGGAGCTGGACCAGCTTGGCCGCTTCCTCAACCTGGTGGTCGAGCACAAGCACAAGATCGGCTTCAACGGCACGATCCTGATCGAGCCGAAGCCGCACGAGCCGACCAAGCACCAGTACGATTTCGACACCGCGACGGTGTATGGCTTCCTCAAGGCCTACGGGCTCGAGAATGAGGTGAAGGTCAATATCGAGGCGAACCACGCCACGCTCGCCGGCCACACGTTCGAGCATGAGCTGGCGATGGCCAATGCGCTCGGCATCTTCGGCTCGATCGACGCCAATCGCGGCGATCACCAGAATGGCTGGGATACCGACCAATTCCCCAATTCGGTCGAGGAAATGACGCTGGCGATGCTCGAAGTCTTCCGCGCGGGCGGCTTCAAGGATGGCGGCTTCAACTTCGATTCGAAGGTCCGCCGCCAGAGCGTCGACGCTGCCGACCTGTTCTACGGCCACGTCGGTGCGATCGACGTGATCGCCAAGGGCCTGCTCAATGCCGCCGCCTTGATCGAGGACGGCCGGCTCGATGCGCTCAAGAAGGAGCGTTATGCCGGCTGGGACAGCGCGATCGGCCAGACGGTGGCCAAGGGCTCGCTCGCCGACATCGCCGATCTGGTGGTGGAGAAGGATCTCAATCCCAAGCCCAGCTCGGGCCGCCAGGAGCGCCTGGAGAATCTGATCAACCGCTTCTGCAGCTAAAACTCAAGCCGTCGCCCCGGCGGAGGCCGGGGCCGCAGGAGGCGGCGGAATCGCAAACCAGCAGCGGCCCCGGCCTCCGCCGGGACGACGGTTTTTAAAAGGGTCGGTCGGTGCAAGCCGGCCGGCCCTTTTTCTTGGCCTCTTGCCCCGTCCATCGCTCTGGATACGGGCGCGCGCATCCCCATATGCGCGACGTGATCAAGGAGTGGTGCGCGTGACCGACTATCCCAAATTGGGCCTCTATATCGACGGTGAATGGCTGCGCGGCGACGGCCGTGACGCGCAGGCGGTGCTCAACCCCGCGACGGGCGAGACGCTCGCCGAACTTCCCGTGGCTTCCGTCGCCGATCTCGACCGCGCGCTCGCCGCCGCGCAGCGCGGTTTCGAAACCTGGCGCGTCACGCCCGCCGACCAGCGCTTCGCGATCATGATGAAGGCCGCCGCCCTGAT
>Ga0070660_100000689_pt1 | contig 22364 bp, 16 predicted proteins | sample KBSC33metaG_FD_64670 | JGI IMG/M metagenome (GOLD analysis project Ga0070660, IMG submission 64670) | Corn rhizosphere microbial communities from Kellogg Biological Station, Michigan, USA - KBS C3-3 metaG | ecosystem: Host-associated > Plants > Roots > Rhizosphere > Soil ... | reverse complement strand
GCAGTTCGAGAAGTCCAGCTGCACCGCCCCCGCCGCAGCGGTAGTGAATGCGTAGTCGTCTTCCGAAGCCGTGGTCTCGAGATTGCCAGCACCGCTCGAGGGCGCTCCATTTGAGATCGATGCTGGCAGACTCACGCCAAATGACTGTGGCGCGACCGCCAGCAGGCCCAGGTTGTACGTGCCGCTCGCACCGTTATGGGTGACCGCGAGGCGGTACGTCCCGGCGGCGATGTCCGGCAGGGTGGTGCTTGAGCACGAAACCGCGGATGAGCCCACCTGTGCACCGGTGGCCGTGTTTACCAAGGTCCAGATCACACCGCCGCCTAGTGACAGTGCACAACTCGAAACGTTGATCTGGACGGCGCCCTTTGCCGACGTTGTAAAGACGTAGTCGTCTTCCGAGGATGTCGTTTCGAGATTTCCAGCGCCGGCGGCGGGCATCCCATCGGCAATCGAACTCGGAGGCGTGACGTTGAATGTCTGAGGCGGCGGCTGCAGGCTGATGCCGAGCTGATACGTCCCGACCTGACCGGAGTTGCTGACGGAGAGCCGATAGCTACCGGCCGCCAAGTTTGAGACCAACCTGCTCGAGCACAGGGCGCCGGAGGCCGGTGTCGCGCCTGTGTCGGTGTTGACCAGGGTCCACACGACGTGACCGCCGAGCGACGACGCGCAGTTCGAGAAGTCCAGCTGGACATTTCCTGCTGTCGGTGTGGTGAAGACGTACCTGTCCTCAGAGGCAGTCGTTTCGAGGTCGCCAGCGCCGACCTCGGGAACCCCGTTTGAGATGGACGTCGGCAACGTTACGTCGAATACCTGCGGATCCGGCAGTGCGTAGATCGCTAGGTCGTAAGTCTCGGCGGACCCGTTTTGTGACACCTCGAGGCGATAGCTGCCAGCTGGGACGTTTGGCACTACGACGTGGTTGCAGGACACCCCGTGGGCAAAGGTCACGTCGGTCGCAACCTGTACGAGCTTCCACCCGAGCGTCGCTGAGCAGTCCAGCACAAGGCCGCTTGAGCTTGCGAGCGAGAAGACGTAATTGTCCTGCGCCGATGTGGTTTCCAGGTTCCCTGCACCTTCAGATGGGAAGCCATTTGATGCCTGGACGGGTAGCGCGACATCGAACGACTGCGGAGTGCTGCGCGGCTCGACCGAGACGTCATAGGTGCCGGTCGCTCCCCTGCGGGTCACTACGAGCCGATACGTGGCGGCCTGGAGTTCGGGTGTCAACTCACTGGAGCAGCCCCCGGTGGCTACGACCGACGCGGTGCTGTCGTCGACGATCTTCCAGTTGATGGTGCCAAGTGACGGTGAGCACGCAGTTGGGTCCACCTGCACCGCGACAGGGGCGGACAGCGTGAATCGGTAGTCATCTTCCGACCCGACGGTCTCGAGATCGCCGGCGCCGGCGGCGGGGACTCCTTCGGACGCCTGGAACGGGAAGGCAACGTCGAAGTTCTGGGGCGAGACCAGGCTCAGCTGGGCGGCGACGTTGTCGATCCCGAACGCCCGGGTTGATCCCGGCGGAAATGTGGTGGTGACGCCGACGTTCAGCTGGTCTGAGCTATCAGGGACCGTCACGCTGATCGGGTAGATCGCGTACGGCTCGCCCGTTGATGTGGTTCCGGTCGCGGACGGTGTGCCTGCCGAGACGTCGCCGGACCAGACCGTTGCGCCGCCGAGGGTGACGTTGGTGACGGACGTGCCATCGCCCGTCCAAGTACCTAACGCGATGAGGTCAAGGCTAAGCGCGATTGACGTGTGCCCAGGGAGATCGCCGGCGTAAAAGACGTATCGTCCGTCCGAGGCAAACGGTCCGGCGAAGGTGCCCGTACCGGCTCCAGATCCGTAGCGAGGCGACGCAAAGTTGGGGGCGATATCGCCCTCGAAGTCCTGCGTAATCAGGCCATCGCTGTCGAATTGGCTTGAGCTTCCAGCGGTCGCCGGCGTCACGCTGGCCGCAGCTGCAGCAAGGAACGACTGGTCTTGGGTGCGGGCCCAGTCGAGCACGCAGTCATCAAACTGTTTGCCGTCAACGACCTGGGCATCCGTGCACTGCGTCGTAGCGTCCGCCAGGACGGAGTCGCTGAGGTCGCCGATCGTCAGCGTGGTCTGCGGGAACGTCCGATCGGTGAAGGTGGCGGTCGACTCACCGGACGCATACGTGAAGAGCGAGTCATCGTCGGTGACTCGCCAACTGTCGGCAAACGTGCCCTGAATTTCGGCGCTGCTCGCGGTGCGTGGCAGCTGGGTGCCATCGCTTGTCACTAGGTCGTCGGCGGTCGTCCCGTCAGCGTTGCCTAGGAGTCCGGAAATCTGGTTCCCTTGGGGCATGTAGACCTCAAGCGAGCGATCTGAGATGTACACGGCCGGTCGGACGCCAGCCCCAGGCCACGCGAACCACAGCGCGCCTTGGTTGCGAACGATGGACGCTCCGTCCCCGAGGTCAAGCATGTACCCGTCAGCAAGCGTCGTTTCTTGGCCGTCGAGGTACAGCGTGGCCGTGTGTGGATCGACCTCGACGTCACGGCCGGCGAGACCGAAGGCAACGCGGCTGGTGACCGAGACGCTGTCATCGATCGGCGTCATTCGAGCCTGGATGTCCACGTTCAGAGCATCGTCCTGCACAAACTGAAACTCTCCTGCGCCCTGCAGGTCGTAGCCCAGGCCGTCGAACGTTCGCAGGTGTGGGTCGCCCCAACCGCCAGCGGTGACGTAGCCCTCTCCTCCGCCTGGCGCGGTCACCCCAACACCCCAGCCAGCGCCCCCGGGGCTATCGGTTACTCCACTCGGGCCTACCTGGCTTATCACGCCAGGGTTTCCCCGGAACCGCCCCCGCCCAGCACGCCGCCGGCAGGATCCGGGGCAGGGATCCCGTTGCCCGGTGCGGGACCCCAGATTCCGGCCGGGACTTGCTCGAGCGGCACCGGCGTGGGGTCCCCACCCGGCACGGGCGCCTGGATTAGCGGCTCGCTCGCACTGGGCTCGGGTACCGGAACCGGCTGGGTTGAGGGGTCGAAGCACGGAAGATCGCGGTACCAGACCGTGATCACGCCAGGCGTCGTGACCCAGCTGACATGCAGCCGGTACTGGTACTGAGGCTGATCGCTGCCCGCCACGAAGCAAGTCGGAAAGCCGGGGACTGGGGTGAGAAAAGAATCGACCCAGCCACTGTCGCTGAGACCCGAGCCGAGCTGGGCGGGCGCTCGTGGTTCCGGATCCACTGTGTTCAGCGCGCTCACATACGCCTCGGCCTGCTGCTGTGTGTTGGCGTAGGTCGAGTTCGTCCACTGCTTTAGCTCGTAGACCTCAAGTGTTCCGCCGTCGTCATGAACGAGGTCGGCACGGCCTGCGCTCGCGCCCAGATTTAGTCCGACCTCCCACTGCACGGAGGGATCGATCCCGCCCGTGACGGGGCCGTTGAGCTCCGTAATCGCACGTGCTTGGGCGATGTACTCGGCCCCGCCGCCACCGCAAACCTGTGTGCTCTCATAGATCTGTCCGGGCGAGACGTCGGACAACAGACACGCCGAGTTCACATATCCGCGGCTGGACAGCAGATGGCCTCCCACGCAGCTCTCTCCGCGGGTCGTCACGGTCGTGTTCGATGCGGAATCGCAGGTCGGACGCGTCCACGCTGACGCTCGTGGCGCGCAAGTCAGCCAGGCCGTCACAATGACCATGCCGACGACCGCCGCGCGTACTGCGCGGCGGGTAGTAGTCACGACTCCACGCGATCGCACAGCGTTCGCGTTCTCATTGCTGGCGCAACCCATAGCAGCGCGAGGAGTCATGCGGAGACCAAGCCAGAGAGTGGGGGACACAAACGTTCCATCGGCGGCGCGGAACAGTGCCGTCTGCCGCATGGGCCATCAATCGGATATCTGGCTAAAGGGGATGACCTGGCGCAGAGACGCGCGGGGGTCGGCCAGAGTGCGAAGTCCCGGCCGATCTCGAGGCTGCCCGAAGCCGTTCCCTGATCCGTATGAGCTCTTGGCTGCCGCTCTCGTCGACCGCTCGAGCTGACCCCATTAACTCGCCGACATGGCCGTAGTTCAGCCATGGAAGGGATCGACACGAACATCGGCGATGAGCCACCTAGTCAGCCGGCCGATAGCGTGCGCGTCATGCGCGAAAGGGGCCCGAGGAACGGCCTGGCGAAGCAACCCCTTCGTGCGAGCGAGCTAACCCGCCGATCAGAAGCGGCCAGCACGCGCATAGCGAGAGCCGTCGTGACCGGGGCGCCAGACCGACCAAACGGCAACCAGCGCTTGAGGCAGGGGTCAGCTGGGGTTTTCGACAGAGTCGAGGTAGACCCGAAACCCCCACAAGGTCCCGTAGGTCTCGCTGTCGATCTCGGCGTAGACGCCCGCCGGCAGCGTCGCCTCCACGAATGCGTACTCCTCCCCCGTGTCCGGGTCTTCGCCGTAGTAGACGGCGGGTCCGTCCGCTGCCAAGACGGACGGCCGGTGGCCTGAGCTCAACTGCTCGACGAGCTCTGCGAGTGGTCCGGCTAGCGGGAAGGCGACATGTGCACCCCACTGGGTTTTCGACGCCTCAGAGAGGTTCTTCTCGCTGTTGCTCATGACCTCACCGTGCCCGAGGTCGGCCCGCCATGAAGGCTTTCCGCCCATTCACCGCTGAGGACCGGCCCGATGTCGGTGCGCCCGGCTCGAATGCGGCGGACCAGCTCACGCACTTCTTCTGGTGACGCTCCCGGCGGCAGGGGCGCCCACAGGTGCGCGAAGTGCTCGAGCAGTTCGAGGAGTGCGACCTCGGCCTCGGCATCGCGCGGGTCCTCGCGCAGCTTCAAGCACAGCGCACCGGCCGTCTCGGCCTCGCTCGGTGCCCAACCGGATCTCAGGCCGGCCCGGATCTCCTTCGCGACGTGGCCAAGCCATCGTGCGCGGCGCTCGTCATCCCACTGATGCCACTGGCCGATGAGCATGTGCAGCTCGCGGCCGAGGCAGTGCATGTCGGTCTCGTCCATGCGTGAACGTACTGCCGTGCACGCTTTTCGCCGTCTGCTGTCGGCGCCAAAGACAATGGGGCTGTGGAGCCCCCCGAGCCTCTTACATCAGTCTGGTCGCAGAACGATTACGAGAAGCTTCTTTGCGACGAGTGGCCCCGCAAGGCGTGGGTGTTCCGCGGGCCCGCGGGGGCGGTATCGGTCACCCTAATACCTCCGCCGCCCGGCCTTGAGACAGAGCGACCCGTCGTCGTGTGCACAGTCCATCTTCCACGAACACGCGCGGTGGAGCTCCTCGGCGTCACGGGCATGTCGTTTCGTAGCGCCCGCTGTGTAGCGATGGGCGGCGACAGAGACTGCGCCTTCAAGAGTGTTGAGCTCCAGATCTCTCTCCATCCGAAGATGGCGTCGGACGCCGCCATCTTCAACGAGCTGGCTCGTATCTACACCACTGAGCTCTAGCCAGCTGATACCGAGTGCAGATCTTGAAGCGAGATGACTTGCGCCATGCCCGGTTCCAAGGCAGCCTCGGGTTGTGCGCCCCAGCCGTCCGAGCGGAAGCTTTGTTGCCGACATAGCGCGGTTGCAGGCACAAGTGGTCGCGCTGCGCGCCCGGGCTGGAGAGGCGCCAACCGAGGCCATCGAGGCTCTGCGCTACGCGGATGGCGCACTTGCTTTTGCGCTGGCAGCGCTTGCTTCGACGGAAACCCATCCGGTCGGGTCAGAGGGCTCGCTCGGCCCCAACCCGATGGCTTAGGTCGAGCAACAAGGGCGCCGACAGGGATCGCAGCCAGCCGCGACTCCGACGTGCAGGCGCCGCCGGAGGGCACAGAAGACCGTCGGACAACGCGCGCATCGCCGCTCGAAGACCGCGGCATCAGCCTGAGAACACGACGAAGGGTCGACGGCCCTAGCCCATGAGACGCGGATCTCGTGACCGCGGTGCGGCTACACCGCAGACGCGACGCGACAGTGGTCTTGAGCGATCCGGAGCTCGCGGTGTCACGTCTGGTGATCGCCCAGGACGATCGCGGTCGCAGCTGTCCCGCCGACCACAAGCAAGAGAGGGACGTTTGTGCGGTCCACATCTCGATGCTGCCTCAGCTCTCTTGCGGATGCGCGCGATCGCGGTACATACGGGCGACAAGCCGCTGAGTCTCGGATCTGAGCATCGCTCCCAGGCCCACTCGAGGCAGCTTCAGAGGCTCACCCACTCTTGGACCCTGCTAGCGCATTGCATGGAAAGCGGAAGCGAGGCGCTGGCGTTGGACAGCGACCCCTGCCTCGACAACGATTCAGCCGTGTCCGACACACGGTTCGAAGACCTCTACGACGTCGAGAAGCGGCCTGGCGCCGGTGTGGAGCTGTGGACGGCCGCCGTCAAGCTTCAGCTCGAGCGCGTGTCAGACGCCAATCTTCGTCATCGGCGTCACCACCTCCCCGACCCCGACGAGCAGCGTGACGATCCTGATGCCGAGCAGCAGCTTCATGCCGACGTGTATTTCTTGTGCTTGGCCGTGCGGCGAGTGCTCCTGTTTCACGAACTCCTGGCAAGGACCGTGTCTGACGCCCGGTTGGCGAAGGCCCGTAAAAGGTTCGACTCGCTCGCGTCGGACGCAAAGCGTTTCCGGGATTTCTACGAGCACCTCGACGAGTACCTAATGGATTCTGAGAGCAAGCACGTGAAGATCCCCGGGCGAGCTGCACCTGTCCTCCACAGCCGTTGGGACCGCGGCAATGTCGTGGTGTCCTTTGGCGGGATGCGCTTTGACGTGACGGCAGCCGCGCTCGCGGCCGTGGAGCTGGGTGAGGCCTCGAGAGCGGTATGGACTGAGCATCTCGAGGCTTTGAAGGCCAGTCGCCCCCGGGAGCCAGACCCGCCTGACGACGGCGTTCCCCGAATGCTCTACACAACGTTTGGTGTGTCGGCCAAGATCGGCGGCGATGACGAAGGGGTCCAGAAGATCAGCGGGACGCTGCTCGACGTAGGGGTCCGCGAGTGCACTCCCGAGGAGCTCGCGGAGCTGAGGGCCGAACCGGAGGCCGAGCGCGAGCCCGACGAATCGCCGCCCTCGTCGGCCCCGACTGGTTAGCGCTCGCGCAGCCGACCACGGACCTGCCTGGCCATGCAGGCGGCGCCTAGGCGCCGTGGATCGTGAAGGCGGCCCAGTGCACCTCTGCCTGCCACGGCCTCGCGGTGCCGTTGCCTGCGAACTCATCCGGCAGGGCACCTTTAACCGCCGCCTCCTCATAGGCCACGTGCAGGTGAGGCCGCGGTCCGAAGAAGCTCAGGAGCTCGGCGGCCGTCGCTTCGCGCAACCAGAGCTGAGCCTGCCGGAGCGCCGGCATTGGCTCAACCCCGTCGCGGGTCATCAGCTCATAGAACTTTGCCATCAGCACGGCGGTCGACAGGTCCGGCACCGACCAAAGGCTTGCGACCGCGGCCGCCGCACCGGTCGAGAGCAATGCGGTCGCCATCGACATGGCCTCATCTCCGCCCCCCATCGACGGCAACGCGGTCTGACACGCCGATGCACAGACCAAACGCGCCTGGATTTCGCCGACGGCGCCTAGCTCCGCTAGCGAGACAAGCTCGCCGCCTGCGAGCTGAATCACGCTGCCGGCGAGGTCGAAGAGGTCAGCCCCTGCGTGACAGGCGAGATGGAGGACGGAGGCGCTCGCCGCTCGGTCGGTGAGAAACGCTGGCGTCGCATCTGGTCCGAACGCGACTTCGGACGATGCGAACAGCTCACGGATGTGACCGACCTCAGCTTTGGCCGCCGAGAGGTCACCGGTCGGGTCGCCCACGGCCACTAGTCGTTGACTGACGGCCGGTGCCAATCGCGCACGATCCTGTGCCGCCGCAGCGACCAGCGCCGAAGGAGCGACAACGATGTCGTAATCGTCAAGCAGGCATCGCCGTTCGCCGTCCTCCTGCCAGCGCGCTACGTGCAGCGGCGCGGCGGAGATCGGCCCGCAGGGGACGATTGTCGATGCCGTCGCGCCGAGCTCCGCCAGGAGCTCACTGACAGGACGCGCGACCGCGCCGCCGAGCCAGTCAAGAACGTAGTCCAGCGCTTGGTGGACGCCACGCCCGGAGATGAGCCCGGCCGCCGTTCCGAGATAGGACGCGGGAAGTTCTCCGGCTGGCTTTCCAGCCTGCAACTCCTCATAGCGGCCCAAGGAGAGGCGGTAGAAGATTTCGTCACCCGGCACATCGAGAAACCGTGCGGACACGTCGACATCCCCAGCGTCGTTGAAGACCGCTAAGAGGACCGTTCCGTGGGGCGAAGGGTCGACGTAGATCAGCGGCCGGTCGGTTACCGCGGGCGCGATGTCGGCCATCCGGGCCAAGGCAGCGAAATGCTCGAAGCCGGGCCTCTGCCGGATCACAGCCAAGACGGCGGAGATCTCCCGTGAGGTTTCGTCCGCGACACCTCCAATCGGCTGACGACGAAGAGCCATCAGACAACGCATGTACTCCCCATGCAGCTCGGGCTCTGCCTGGGCGAGAGCATCCAGATCCGCGGATCCCGCACCGGCACGGCGGCGGAACTCCGTCGCGCGCAGGTCCTCGAGGACGAGGACCGCCTCCCGCGAGCGGCCGGCGCGAGCGAGCGCGTAGGCCGCGAAGCGAGCAAGCTCGGCGTTCGCTCTTACCTCCCGTGCCCGTGAATGCTCATAGACCCCAGCGTGAAATGCGAGGTGCGCGGCAGCAGCGGCATCGGCATAGGCGTCGGCCGCCTCTTCCCAGCGTCCGTCCGCTGCCATGAGCTCCCCCAGGGCTCGCCCGGCATCTCGCGCGTCGCCCGGCGAGCCCGGATACAGAAGCGCGACTGCCTGCCGGTGCAGTTCCGCTGCCCGTTTCCGGCTTCCCCACCCTGCCTCGAAGCTTCCAGCTTGCATCAGGCACCGGCCTCGGACCACAGCCGGAGCGCCCTCTGACAGATCCAGCGCCCGCTCGATGTGCGGTTGTGCCTGGCGGGCGACGTCCTCGGCGTGCGGGTCTTCGTTTTCTGCGAGCTCGTGCGCGTGGTGGACGAGAACATCGGCGCGCGATTGATGCACGAGCGCCACGGGCCAGCGCTCGTTCAGCAAGTGGGCGCTCTGGATCACCGCGTCGTACGCGGCGTCTGCGTCAGCGCGATTGGCAAGACCTTCCGCTGCCAGAGCCTCCAGGCAATCTGCATAGTTGAGCTGGCTGACGACCCACGCGTCGGCGTCCTGCTGCGCCGAGCGCACGGCGAGTGCTTGTTCTGCATGAGACGCAGCCGTACGCAGGTTCTCCTCGCGGTTTCCGCGCTGGCGCTGGCGCCACGCGCGGCACAGGTTCGTATGTGCCGTGGCCCACGTCTCAGGATCGGAGTGGCGATCGACGTGCTCGACGGCACTTCCCAGCAGGCCGATGCCCGCGTCGATCGCATCGTCGCGGTCAGAAGTCGGATCGCTGAGTTCGACGACCCCGAGGTTGACCAGTAAATCCGAGGCCAGCGCCGTCTGCCCGGCATCTGCTGCGTCGGGGGGCGGCAGCAATCTGATCGCGCGCTCAAGGCGCTCCCGCGCGTCCGGCAGATACTGAGGGTCCTGTTCTGCGAGCCGCAGGCTCGCAATGCCAGCCTCACGTTCGAGCACCGCGATGAGAAGTCCGGCACCCACGGCTTTGGCCTGCTCGATGACCGAGTCGACCTTCTCGAGCACCTCTCCCCAGCGGCGCTCTTGACCGAGCGCGACGATCTCGTCGACCTGGGCCTCGAGCTGCTTGCCGGCTTGCTCCATCTGGGCACGAGCATCGCAATAGCGGTGCCACGCGTCGTCGACATCGGTCCGCACACCGCGAAGCAGTTCCTCGAATAGCGCGATCGATGCGGCGTAAGCCTCCAGCGACTGCATCTCGCTGAGCCGTTCGATGGCCGCGTCGAACATCGCGGCCGGATGCGACGCGAGCCATCGTTGCAGCTCCTCGGCGCTGTCGCATGTTCCAAGAAACCCGATGAGCGCATCGATCAGTGCCCCGGGATCGTCGCCGTCATTCATCGCCCCTCACCTCCCGCGGGCTGTCCCGCTCGACAGCTATGCCTGGGATCAGGCATTTGAGCGTATCTGCAGCGCGCTTCCTTGAACTCGTCGTTTCTCGCCGACCGGAGTACGTCGGCGCCGAACGCCGTTAGGTGGCGGCGCTGGCGTCATGGCCTCCTTGGTCCGTTACAGGAGCGGTCGAGCCAGCCTCCGCTTTGGACGAGAGGAAGGGTGCCGGAATGGGCGCAATCAAGGGTGCGCGAGCCGGCGTGATCGCCGTACTGGAGGCGTCCACTGAGTGCTCGCGATTCCGTATCGTCCGATCGCGATGGAGCGCTTTGTGATCGACTCTTACGGGCCCGACGCCGACGCTGAGCGCGAAGGCTTCCACTGGCTGCTCTCGAAGGCCGTCGAACTCGGCAAGCCAGCCGCCGTCGTCGTCCCTGGCGTGGATAGCATCGACAACCTGAGCCGCGTCCTCGGCACCCACGCCGAGTACGCGAAGAAGAACCGCGAGCTCACCATCGAGGGCGTCCACGTGAGCTTCTTCACCCCGCGCACGCAGCCGTCGTCCTTCGACGGGCCGGTGCTCGTCCCGTGGACGAATACACGGATGGTCGAGGACGCCGAGCGGCTGGCCCCGCCGGCGATCTGCGCCATCGGCTGGTCAGAGGATGGGCTCGACGACTGGAAGCGCGCCTGGGGGCCGGTCGATCCCCGGACCGGGCAGCCCAACGGGCAGGTCGACCAGCCGCCCGCAGCCGTCGCGGGCGCCGTTGAGAGCCTGTCCGGCTTCTTCGGCAACGACGTCCTGCACCCGATGGACAAGAAGCGCGCCGTGAACGCCTTCAAGGCGCTCTACATGAAAGGCGTGCCCGTCGACCCGACCCTGGTGCGGTCCCTGGCCATCAGCAAGGGCTGGGAGCCCGATGCCGCTGACCGGCTGACCGACATCGCCCGACGGATCGGGGAGGGTCGGACCGTCCAGGGCGGCGACCGTCTCAGCCAGACCGCGGCGATGGAACTCGTCGCGCGCTTCGAGGCCGGCGGGGACTAGCTGGCCCCGGGCTCCCTGGGATCTGTCATTGCCCCGGGCAACCGCGGTCGGGAGCGGCCGCTCCTGCTTTGGACGAGGACCATCGGCGCCCTCGTAGGGCAGGCGGTCAATTCTGCGGATGCGACCAGGTACGTGCTTCGTCCGCCCAGAAGACCATTTCGCGCTGCGGGGCGCCTGATGATGCGGAAACGTGGTCGACAAGCGCGTCGATGCCATACCGCAGCGTTGCCGGCGTCATCAGTTCCAGCATCATCATCTCGCGGATGTCGGCGACGATTGAGCCCTCGACACCCGAGGATCGGCTCGTGCGCTTGAAGATACGCAAGAACACTTCCTCCGACTTCGGAGGAGCGACCGGCTCCGCTTCGATGCCGTGGTCGCCGAGCGAACGGGCGAGTAGCGAGACGTTGATCATGCCGCTGATGTTCAGCGAGCCGTGCAACAGGTCACAAACCTGCTCGGCTTCCAGCGGATAGAGGCTTAGCGGCGCCAAGCTCGGAAACGAGTGGTGCCGTTCGCGCATCCGGCGGATGGTGGTCGAAGTGCTAAGCACGATGTCATCGAGTGACCATCCCGACGCAGCCAGCGCGTCCTCGTACGAACTGAGCTTCGCCGCTGCCTCGCCCTTCCGAAAATCGACCGCGATCACGAACTGCACGGGCGAGACTTTGGCCGTCGCCGTGCCCTGAGCTTCAGCCTTGCGGAGAAGCGCCGAAAGCTGCGCTAGATGGGTGCGGTACCGACGCCGGCAGCGGATGTAGCCGCCTGGCTCGCCGTCGACGTTGACCTCGCCGGTGTTGATGAAGTCCACGGCCTGCTGTAACCGCCGCATCTGCGGGGTGTCGTCGCGAAGCTCACCTGCTTTGACTTCATAGACGTTGATCCCCTCCGGACGCCGAGCAGTGATGTCGCCGTTCCGGATGCACGTCGTCATGTCGTTGAGCAGCGCAAAGTTGCCGGCTTCGTATTCGGCTCTCAGATGTTCGAGCTCTGCTGCCCAGCCCTCGTCGCCGGACAGCCATGCCACGCGCTGGCCTCGGCCGAGGATGGTGATCATCGCTCGGTCGTAGTCGAGGCATCTCCATGCCAGGCCGTCGCCAATCGTGAGCATGAGCCAGCGCAGCCCGTCCTGGACGTCGATTCGTCGCTTGTAGTCGGCGATCTGGGACTGCACGTCGCGAATCGCGTCGAGTGGAGTCGGCTGCGTCGCCGTCAGCGTCGCGAGCTTCTTCTTCAGATCAGCGAGCTCGCTGCGCAGCGCGCCCAGCGCGGTCTGAAGTCCTCTCACGTAACTAATGAGCTCGAGCTGAAGCTCCCAGAAATCCTGGTACCTCTCTGCCCGCTGGAGCATCCGGACGAGCCGCGCCACCGTCGGCCGAGCCTGCTGCCAAACGGGATCGCCGAGGATCTCGATTTCGCGCTCAACCTCTCTGGTGAAGGGCCGGTACGCGGGCACGCCCTGATGCTGGCAGCTGGTGCCGACCCGATCGGGCTGAATGCTCGATTGGAAGGGCCGTCCACCTGCCGATGCCGATCCGCCGACCCACTCGGGTGGCGCGCACTTCCGCTTTGGACGAGGAGGAGGAGCTTCGGCCGCGACGCTATGGGAGGCTTGTGCCCGGTGCGGGTCCAGGTCCTTCTCGTGTTCGCGTCGCTCGCTCTGTCAGCCTGCGGATCAGCCGGCTCCGGGGGCGCAGGGTCGGACGGCGGCGACTCTAAACGGCGATCGGGCTCGGTCTCGGGCTCCGGCTGCCTGACTTCTGCCCAGGTCGAGGCGCAGGTGAACAAGATCGCGAGCGGGTTTGAGTCCTCGACCGCGGAGGTCGCGAAGAAGCAGCGGGCGATCCGTTCTGTCCGTGCGCGACAGTGCCCGTGAGGTAGCGCCGAGGCGATGCGTCTCGGTCTCGTCCATGGGTGAACGTACGACCTGCGCGCGATACGTCATCGCGAATCATGGCGGCCACCCGATGACCTTGCCACCTGAGCGATCGCCTGGCGACGACCGAAGAGCGCGGGTCCTTCGCGCTCGGCACCCCGAGCGACTCATCGAGTGGTCGATCGCTAGTCCGGCGACCGGCAGTCCGGCCCGTCGCTGATGGGGCCAGTTCCCGGGATCTGGCCGCGGCGCGTACCGGGCCACGGACGGCAGGTCCGCCGGATAATCTCGCTTGATGGCGAGCGAAACGTCGGCCCTGACGACTGTTGAGTCCGTCCACATTCGGGCGCAGTTCTGGAGCCAGGCACCCGATCCTGATGCCCCACGCGAGTCGAGGCCGCGCCGAGGCCGCTCGGCGCGCGGGATGCGTATGCCACCCAGGCCGAATGGCCCGCTCCTGCTTGAAGATGCTGAGCGAGCGTTCAAGCAGGTCCGTCTGCTCCTGGAGTATGCGCCGGTCGTTGGTCTGCCTACGTCTCCTCCCGACGTGCCCCGGGACACAACGCCGGAGGACATGGTGCGGCACCGGTTCATGCGCGGCTATCGCCCAGCTCCAAGGCTTGTTGAGATCAGTTTGCAGTCGCCGCTGGCGGTGACCGTGGAGCTCCCGTGGACCCACCTTCTGGCTATGGCAGGCGGGGTCCTCTTCATCGCCGAACGGATCTCCACCCTCCGGCCCAGGGTCACGCGAAAGCGCAAGGAAGACCTTGCCCGCGCCGCCATGGCGGACAAGATCAGGCAGGCAATCGAGGAAGCCGAAGCCGCAGCCATTGCCCGTGTTCTCCTCAAGGAGACCGCGCGCGATTCACCGTCGTATGCGCGACGACCTGATCAGATAGACGTCATCGCACCCGGCGACTCGACCGACGATCTAGTGCCATGGCGGGATGGCCCGGACGAGATCAATCAGGAGCTCTAGGTCGAGCCTTCGCGGGGCCTGGATGGGAATCACGGCCGCGACGGAGTCGGGTCGGTCGGTAGACACGCGTGTCGCTGGACAAGTGTCCAGTGGTCAGCAGCGCCCGATGCTCTTACTTTCTGCACGACATGGGCGCTCCGGCCAAAACCGGGGCGACCTGCCATCGATGGTCCGCGTCCCCCTCCCCCAGCCCCGTGCCTTGCGTCGACACGTCCTGCTCGCGCTGGCTGTTGTGGCCATCTCGCTCGGTGCAAGCGACACGTCGGCGCTGGCCTTCACCCCCATCCCTGGCAACCAGGCGATGGCGTTGTTTACCCCTACCGGGTCGGGCTGCTCGTCGAGCCAACCCGTGGTGTCGAACGACGGCCGCTACGTCGTGTTCGAAACGACCTGCGCCGGCGTAACGGCCGAGGGCACCGGCGGCAACCGGCAGGTCTATGAGCGTGACCTGCAAACCGACACGACCCGCATGGTCAGCGTCAACTCCTCAGGTACGGCCGGGGGCAACTGCGACTCGAGCGGATATGACAGCACCACGGGGGCGGCGCTCAGCCAGGACGGCAGATACGTCGTCTTCGACTCGTGCGCCACCGACCTCACCGCCGCGTCGAACACGGGGTACTTCCAGGTCTACGAGCGGGACATGGTCACGAACACGACGCGCCTTGTGAGCGTCGGTCAGGGCTCGCAGTACACCTGCGGGTCCGGCGGCCCGTTCATCGGGGATGGCTCGGTGGCCGTCTCCGGTGACGGCAACTACGTCGTCTTTCGGTCCTGCCGCCCGTACGCCTCGTACAGCGACGTCTACGACTTCTTCGAGCGCAACGTCTCGGCGGGCACGACCGCGCTCGTCCGCAGCAGCTACTGCCATGACATCGTCGGCGGCATCGCGGTCTCCGACGATGGACGCTACGTCGCGGTCGGCGACTGCGACACCCCACCGGGGTGCCCGGACTGCGCGAACTACGTCGGCTACATCTACCAGCGCGACATGCAGGGAGGCACGCAGCTGGTCAGCGTCGCCCCCAACGGCGATGACATGGCGACCGGCGACGGCGATAACAGCTACGGCGGTCTTGCCATGTCACGGAATGGCCGCTACGTCGCGTTTGCCTCCGACGGCCAGGGCAGCCCGCTGTATCTGCGCGACACCCAGCTCCACGCCACCTATCGGGTCGGACCCGAGACCGGCAATCTGGCGCAGACCTTCTGCGCAGACAGACCCAGCATTTCCTCGGATGGACGCTACGTCGCGTTTGACTGCTCCTCCGGTACCAGTGAGATCTACCGCGAGGACATGCAGACGGGCATTACTCGGCTGGTAAGCGCGAGCTACTACGGGACGAACGCCAACTGCAACTCCATGGCCCCCGGCATGTCCGGAGACGGCCGCTACGTGGCCTTCATCTCCTGTGCGACGAACCTCGGCTCGCAGCATTCGAGCGCGTACACCACGGGCTACGTCCGAGACATGAACCTCGCAAGCGGCACCGGCAACGGACCCATCTCCGCCACTGAGTTCTTCGGCCGGTTCAACCCGGCCGAGCCGGCCTGCGGATGCTCAACGGGCTGGGAAGGCGACCCTGTCAACACCGACACGGGCGATTTCTCAGAAACCCAGACTGACTCGTCGATTCCCGGCAACGGCCCGGCACTCGCCGCGGTCCGCAGCTACGACTCGTTGAACGCGACGACAGGCGGCATGTTCGGCTACGGATGGTCGTCTTCCTACGGCGCCCACCTCGTGATTGACCCCACAACGCACGACGTCACCGTCGTTCAGGGATCCGGCGCCCAGGTGCCCTACACCGCCGACCAGAACACGGGCGCGCTGACCGCACCGCCGCGAGTCACCGCGACTCTCGTCAAGCACGGCGACGGGACGTACACCTTCACCACCGAACAGCCCGGCCACTGGCTGTACTACGCCTTCGACAGCGCCGGGGCGCTGACGGCAATCGCTGACCGCAACGGCTACACGACGACTCTCTCGCGGCCGTCCTCGGCCGAGCTGATCGTCACCGACCCGGGCGGCCGCCAGCTCAGCTTCGCGCTGGACGGCGGGCGAGTCCAGACGCTCACGGACCCGGCCGGCAACGTCACGCACTTCAGCTACGACGGAGCGGGCAACCTCACCGACGTCACCGACCCGCTCGGACGGCACACCAGCTACGCGTACGACTCAAGCCATCGAATGACCGTCCTGACCGACCCCCGCGGGGGCCAGACGACCAACGTCTATGACTCGTCCGGCCGGGTGACCAGCCAGACGGACCCCGCGGGCCGGACAACAGAGTTCGACTACGACGACTCGGCGCACACGACCACGATCACCGACCCTCTCCGCAACAAGACCGTCGAGCGCTACGAGGACGGGTTTCTCGTCTCCAAGCAGACGGCGTCAGGCACGCAACGCCAGGCGACATGGACCTACTCCTACGACCCCTCGTCGGGAGCGCAACTTCAGGTCACCGATCCGAAGGGCAAGTCGACGACCCGCACCGTTGACGACCATGGCGACGTCCTGACAAGCACTGACCAACTCGGCAATACCACCTCCGCGACCTACGACGCCCACGGTGATCTGACCTCGGCGACGGACCCGCTCGGAACCCGCACCGATTACACGTACGACTCTGCCGGCAACCTCATGGCCAAGAGCACGCCGCTCGGCGGCGGCCACGCCGCCAGCTGGACATACACCTACGGCTCGGGCTCGACTGCCGGCGACGTCCTCTCCGGCACTGATCCCCGCGGCAAGGTCACGAGCTTCCAGTACGACGGCGCCGGCGACCGGACCGCCACGACCGACCCGCTCGGCCACATCACCCACGAGGCTTATGACGTCCTCGGCCGGCTGACCGCCAAGACGTCGCCTCGAGGAAGTCGCACCTCCTACGACTACGACGCGGATGGCGAGCTCATTGCGGTCATCGACCCGAACGGCGGCAAGACCACCTTCGGATACGACGCCAACGGAAACCAGGAAACGTCGACCGACCCCAACGGCCACAAGACGACGACGACCTACGACGCCGACAACAAGCCGACCGTCATCAGCCTGCCGGACGGCAGCACGAAGCAGACGGCCTATGACGCCGACGGAAACGTGCTCACCCAGACCGACGGCAACGGCCACAAGGTCACCTACGCCTACGACGAGCTCAACCGGGCGACGAGCGTGACTGATGCCAACGGCAACACGACGACGACGAGCTATGACCTCAACGGCAACCGGACATCGACAACCGACCCGAACAACCGGGTCACGACCGACGGCTACGACGACGCCAACGAGCTGACGTCCATCCACTACTCCGATGGCACCACACCAACCGTGACGTTCGGCTATGACGCCGACGGCCATCGAACCACGATGACCGACGGCAGCGGCACGAGCGACTTCAGCTTCGACAACCTCGGCCGGCTGATCTCGCAGACCGACGGCGCGGGAAACTCGATCGCCTACGCCCGGGACGCTGACGGAAACATCACCCAGATCACGTACCCGAGCGGCCATTCGGTCGCACGCGACTACAACGACGCAAGCCAGCTGACCAGCGTCTCGGACTGGCTCGGGCACACCGTCTCGTTCGACTACGACGCCGACGGCAACGTCACCGCTCGTCATTTCCCGGGTGGCGTCGACTCTCACTCCCAGATCGACGCGTCCGGTCGCACCGACGCAATCACGCAGACCGCGAACGGCCAGACTCTCGCGTCTTACGACTACACGCGCGACCCGGCGGGGCAGTTGCAGTCCGCCCACGAAGCCGGCGACGTCTCGGGCTCAACGGACTACACCTACGACGCCGCCGCGAGACTCGCGTCTTCCGGCACGGCCTCCTTCAGCTACGACCCGGCCGGCAACCCGTTGCGTTATGCGGCAAATCAGCACCAGACGTTTGGCGCCGACAGCGCGGTGCGGTCCAGCACCGTGGTCTCAAGCCCGACCACGACCGCGACGCCGGGCACGTACACCGTTCCCGTCTATCAAGGCACCACCACGATCACACCGCATTCGAGTGGTCCCGTGACCCTCGCGAAGGTGACGTCCACTTCGACGATCACGAACGGCCGGAAGCTGTCGACGACAGTCACCCCCTCCCGTCCCGGCCAGCTGCTCGTCGCGCTCATCTCGGCGGGCGCCTCAGCAAAGATCTCGCAGTCGGTCTCGTCGGTGACGAGCCCCGGCGCATCCTGGACCCGCGTGACCGCCATAGGTCACAGCGGAGGCACCGTCTCGGTATGGCAGGCAACCGCTTCCAAGGCCAAGCCGCTCTCGATCAAGATCAGGCTCGCTGCCAAGACCACAAACGCCAGCGCAACGATCGCCGCCTTCGATCCGGGCGCGACTGTAAGCAACTACGCCGGGCTGGCCGAGACCAAGGGGCCCGCAAGGGTTTCGGTTCGAGCTGGCAAGAACAGCCAGGTCTGGGCGGTCGGGCACGACGGCTCGAGCTCCACCGCGCGGACGCTCATCCCGGGCGACGCCCTCGTCAAGCAGGTGCGGGGGCCTGGCAGGCAGGCGTCGTGGGTCCAGCGCACGACATCAAACAAGGGCGGCGCCGTCCAAATCGGCACGCGGCGCCCGGGCTCGAAGCGATGGGCGATGGCAGCAGTCGTCTTGCAGCAGGTTTCGGTCAGCCGAACCACCAAGCGGTCGCGTGGCCACAGCCGTGCGCTGGTCTCCCGGATTCCTGCCTGGCGGTACTTCAGCTATGACCGCAATGGCAACCGCACTTCCATCAGCGCCCCTTCGGGCAGCACGACGCTCACCTACGACCAGGCGAACCGGCTCGCCGGCGTCGGCAGCGACACGTACGGCTACAACGGCGACGACCTGCGAACGAGCCTGACGACCGGCGGGACGACTTCGTCCGAGACTTGGGACGAATCGTCCGGTCTGCCACTGATGCTCAGCAACGGTTCGACGTCGTTCGTCTACGGCCCCAACGGCGGGCCGATCGAGCAAGTCAGCGGCGACCAGGCGACGTTCCTGCTCACCGATCAGCAGGGAAGTACCCGGCTGCTCACCGACCCACAAGGCGACGTCACCGGGTCATACGCCTATGACGCGTGGGGCAACACGATCAGCCACTCCGGCGTCGACTCCCCGCTGCAATACGACGGCGCGTTCACCGACTCCGCCACCGGTTATCAGTACCTGCGAGCCCGCTACTACGACCCGAGCACGGGGCAGTTCCTCTCGCGTGACCCGATGCAGGCGCTAACGCGCGCCCCGTACAGCTTCGCCGACAACGCCCCGGTCAACCGGTCGGACCCCAGCGGCCTATGGAGCTTCAACCTGTGCGTCGGCGGCTGTATCGGCTATGACTCCGGCAACGGCTGGGGCGTCGGGTTCGGCGTTGGTGCAGGGGTCCAAGTCGGACATGTTCAGGCGGGCGGCGGTGTGAGCACCATCGGCTACCCGCACACCGACACGCTCGCATGGAGCGCCGGTGTCGATGTCGATGGGGCCGGATTCTCTACCGAGATCGACGCGCAGCCTGGGCGGATCACAGGTGTCCAGGCTTGTGCAGGGGCCTACGGCGTCGAGGCCTGTGCTGGACCGGACTGGAAAGGCTCGTCTGGCGACGGGCGGCTACCGCAGCGCGATCCCATCCGCATGTTCGAGAACGCTCACAACGAGTACGCCAACCGCTTCGGTCTCGGCGGCCAACTCCAATGCACCGCGGGTTGGGGCACGGGCCCAGCTATTCACTAGACGCCGCTCAGGCGCCAAGGCCCCTCGCCCGCAACGCGGGGTGCGCCGGCTACGGGTACGGAAGTCCGCCCGCTAGTTGGCTTACCCCTTGGCGCCCGATGGTTCACGCGAGACCCCTGACACACTCGGCATACGGATCGCGATCGATCCTGTGACAGAGCCAGCGGCTGGCCTAGCCAACCCCCTCGCTAAGCGGCAGCGCGCCTCAGTCCGGTTAGCAGGCGCTGTGTAGCCCACCGGCAATTGCACCCATTTGGGTACTGGTCAGTGCGAAATCCCGCTGGCACGATGGCCGCGAACGGAATCTGACAGGAGGTCGTTACCTTGCCAATCAGATTGTCCCCGAGGAGCGTTGGCGCGGGGGTTGCTCTCATCGCCGCCGCCGTGGCGGTCGGCGCCGCCCCGGCCCTCGCGTATCACGCAGACTTTTGCGACCGGTTGGTGGCACAGACATCTGACAATCCGCCGCACTTCAACTGTGCCGGTCCGGAGCCGCCTGGTGGCCTGACATTCGTTTCGGTCAGTTATCCAGGCTCCGGCAACATCGCCCATCTCCGGGCTGACTTGGAATCCAGTACCAACAACCCGCTTGCCGGCACATGGTTTGACGGCACCAACTCGACCGGCGGATCCATTTGCTACGCGCACTCGGTCTTCTTCAACGTCTGGGGAGATCTCGGCGAGACCGACAATGGCGCCAGCCATACGCTTGACGGCGGGGAAGACGATTCGCCCAACCACACCAGCTGCCTGTTCGGCTGAGGGAGGAGACCATGGACTACATGTTCGCTTTTCGGTACGCCCGGGCGGTGAGCGTCGCGGCGTTGCTCGTGGCAGCTACTGCGACCGCATTCGCGGTCGCAAGCTCAAGCAAGCCGAGGGCGCATCGGCACTCGACTCACCGTGGGCGGGCGGTCACGACCGCCAGCGTGCCCGACGCCATCGGTCGCGCCTACGGAGTCTTTCGTAGGTCAGCGACTGCCCAGGACATTCCCCCTCACGGCACCGGTGTTGATGCTTCGAGAAAGAGCGAGACGACGCCCGACAACTCGGATGTCTACTTGCTGGTGAGATCTGGGAGGGGCGACCTCTGTGTGACCGTGCTCGCGAATGCCCGCGGCATGGGATATGAGGGGTGCGGCGACGCCGCAGCAGCGTCGACGAAACCCGTTATAGCGACGCTGCGCAACAGCAACGGTCCTGACCTAGTGTCGGGCCCGGCCCCGGATGGCGTGACAAGTGTGACGATCGACTCGACCGACGGTGAGTTGACGACAGCACCTGTCGTCAACAACGCGTACTCGGCGACCGTGCCCGGAGACTTCGAGTCTCTGTCTTTCAACTGGAGTGACGGGCACCACACCGATCAGGGCTAGGCCTGGAGTGGACGCTGTCGGGGCGAACGAGTCCCGGCAGCGTCCGGCGGCCCCGTCATCCGGGGGCGCTGTCGGGCTCCGAAGGACCCATGGCTAGCAGCGACGCGAGCAGCCCAAGCTCGCTGAGCTTGGCAATAGCCGCGGGTCTGTTCCGGACACCGAGCTTGCGGTAACCGTGAGTCAGATGCGCCTTAACGGTCGTAGCGCTGAGGGCAAGCACTTCGCCAATCTCACCCATTGTCAGCCCCTGCGCTGCGAGGCCGAACACGGCCTGCTCTCTCGGGGTGAGAAGCGATAGGCCCGGCGTATCGGCACAGGAACTGATGACGTCGTCGATAACGCGGAACAGCTCCGAGACCGGAGCGCTAGGCGCGAGTTCTATCCCGGGCGGGTTGGTGCTGTAGGGGTCACCCACTTCAGGTCCCGCGCGGCCATCGACAATCCGGATCGTCGTGTCGTTAGCCGCACTGGTTTGGTCAAGCCGACCGCCGCCGACCTGCCTCGAGACAAGCAGCAGTACCTCGGCTTCGCAGGTGGAAGCCGCAGGCCAATCGGACCCCGTGGCGGGTCGCGGCTGCTCGCGAGCTCGCCTGATGACGATCGTGCGCATCATCAGGGCCGCCTGGCGTCCGGAAACTCCGGCGCGAACCAACAGCTGTAGTCGTAGGTCCGTCCCCCCCCGAAGACCTGCTGAGCGACGCTACCTCCGGGCTCATCGCCTTCCTGGAGGTTGTCCAGAATCGCGTAGCCGTCAGGGATCGGCGGAATCCCTCCGTCTCTGACGTAGAACACCACCGAACTGCCGTTCGGGACCGTCAGGACCGGCTGCTGCCAGGCCCACCGGCCGCCGTGGGCCGATACGACGACGTTTGTCATGGGGCCGTCGTCACGGGTTTGCCTCGCGCCGCACTCGTGCGTGCACCCGGCTCATGTGGTGGTGCGATTGGTCCGCGCGGCGCCCCGCGAGATTCTCAGCACTCGTCGAGGTTCTCGAGGTTGTCCTTCTTGCTGCTGTCCGGATTCGTCTGGATGTACGGCGTCGCCAAACAGCCGGTCCGCGGGCAGTAGCTGACCCCGTGGATGGTGGCCTCAAGGCCCCGGGCGCGAGTCTTCCAGGTGTTGTCCTGGTTGATCGAGTCGACGACTTGCTTACGGGTGTAGTACGTGCCGTCGTCGGTGCAGACGCCAGCGATGTGCCGGTGGGTGCCGTCTGACGACAGCTCCTTGCGGACCTTCGTAACGATGTAGGTGGCCATTTCGCTCCTTCGTTCAGCCGTTGCCTTAAGAGCGGGAGCGCGGAGTTCTGTGACACCGCCAGAACCCTTGGAGTAGTGGCACGCACGGCACGTTCGGCAACGGG